>Ga0255055_10003764_pt1 | contig 10149 bp, 10 predicted proteins | sample JV7_2_27_MG_FD_188633 | JGI IMG/M metagenome (GOLD analysis project Ga0255055, IMG submission 188633) | Seawater microbial communities from Jervis Inlet, British Columbia, Canada - JV7_2_27 | ecosystem: Environmental > Aquatic > Marine > Inlet | place: Canada: British Columbia | collected... | reverse complement strand
AATCAGTAGAGTGTCGGTGCCGCAGCCACTTCTTCTTAAGGGCAAGGAGATGTTCGATGTCCTTCGTCACAGGCGTTCCGGATCCGAGCTGCGTGTAACCGGCCTTGAAAGGACTCTTGTCGATGTACTCGATCGTCCGGATCTGACCGGAAGCTGGGAAGAAATATGGCGGTCACTCGAATCGGTTGAGTTTTTCGACATTGAACAGGTCATCAAGTATGTCCTGCTCCTGGAAAATTCAACCACCGCTGCTAAAGTGGGTTTTTTCCTGGAACAGCACAGGGAAGACCTGATGGTTGATGATGTCCACCTGAAACCATTAAAGAGGTTACGTCCCCGGCAGCCTCATTATTTAAAACGCGGAAAGCGCAAGGGAGGCCGCTGGGTGAAGAAATGGAACCTGATAGTTCCGGATGAAATACTGAATCAATCCTGGGGAGAAGTATTGTGATATTTTCACCATCAGAAATTTTACCGGTTGTAGAAGCAACCGGTTTTAAAACCGATGTAATTGAGAAAGTATTCCAGCTGCTGAATCTTCTGAACAAGTTGAACTCGCATCCTTTTCTCAAAGGGAAATTCGCTCTGAAAGGGTTTTGGGGTCGGGCCACAGTAACATATTGAAAAACCAATAAAAGATACCTAAAAACACCAGTATTTCGGTCTTAATCGATCAATTTTCATGCAAAAACTGTCCGATTAAGGATGGTGGTTGTTGATTCCACAAAAATGTGTTTCCGGAATCCAGATTATTAGCTTTGCCATATGGCGTCAGCACTTCCCGAAGTTCAAAGGTACCTGAACATAGACTAATAATAATGATACGAAGCCCTGAGAGGCTGCACGGAGCGACTTTTTTACTTTCGAATTAATCACACCAGGGGGAAGCTTAATGTTTCTCTCGGGGGAAATAAAAATAGGGCAACTGAAAACAGTCGCCCTTTAGGAAGCACAGGTTAAAAAACTTTGCCTTCAGCGGAATTAAACTAATTGAAGGATAATTTTTTTCCCAAGAAAGTTAGCCGCTTTTTTCATGGTTTTAAGAGTGACCGAATCATTATCAGGATCTAATAACCGATCCAAAGAAGAGCGGCTTGTTTTCATCTCTCTAGCCAATCTCGATTTAGTGAGACTTCTTTTATTTATTTCTTGTTCAACTTGGAGCGCAATTACTCGCTTGATAGCAACATCTTCAACTTGTTCTAAAATACCTTCTTCTTCCAAAAAACTATCAAAGCTTTCTCCTATATTTTTATGTTTCATTTTAGTCACCACCTATTTAATTTTATTGAATTTTTTTAATCTATCTTTAGCCAATCTCAATGCGTTTAGTCGCGTTTTTCTATCCTTTTTAATAAATCCATGAAGCAACACCATCTTATTCTTATATATTGTAAATATAATTCTAGCTTTGGTCCTATCTGTTAAGGTTGGTCTAACTTCATATAGTTTATTACCCAAGGGCCTTACGGTCGGCATTCCAATTGGCCAACTAAATTCAACTGTTTTGATATCCTCCCCAATTATTTTTTTATCATCTCTCGAAAAACATAACAGCCATTCTCTTACTGGCATTTTTCCACGGTCATTTGAATAAAAAAATACATAAACATGCTTTCCAGCTTTTTCCACGCCCACAATGTACCTATTTAGGTACGCCTTGTCAAGGTATTAATCGGTATAATAGTTAAAAAACTTTAGTAAAAATTGATCAGATACACGAGTTTGTGGGGAGAGAGTGGGGAGAAATTCACAAAAAAATGTCAATTATATTTTTAAAGGCTAATATAAATTCTTATAAAGCCTTGATTTAACTGGTGCCCGGGGCCAGAATTGAACTGGCACGGCACTAAGTACCGAGGGATTTTAAGTCCCTTGCGTCTACCATTTCCGCCACCCGGGCATTTTGGATTAAAAGGTCTGATACCTGAAATAAGGCGGGTTTTCAAGATTTAATTGAGCATTTTCCGCTCAATTAGCGTAATATTCTATTGATTGTTTGACAAAAGACTTTCCGGCGCTGAGAAATTGAACCCTTTTTTGTTAAAAAGATTCAGGCAGGCATCGACGACCCTCTCATCATAAAGCGTCCCTTTATTCTCTGAAATTTCTTCCAGGGCCTTGTCCAGGCCAATGGAAGGTCTGTATGGTCTGTGCGATGCCATGGTTTCGACCACATCGGATACACTGACAATTCGGGATTCGAGCAAAAGCTCATTTCCCCCCAGACCATGCGGATAACCGGAGCCATCCATACGTTCATGATGCTGCAGAACGATCTGCGCGATGGGCCAGGAGAAATCAATGCCTTTTAGAATATCGTAGCCCACCTTTGAATGCGCCTGAATCATTTTTCGCTCGATATCCGTCAACTTCAACGGTTTGCTGAGGATTTCAGCCGGCAGCGAGATTTTGCCGACATCATGAATGGAGGCTGCCATGTACACGCCTTCAATGTCGTCAGCAGGCAAACTGATTTCTTCTGCAATGGCCTGCGCCAATTCCGCAACCCGAAGCTGATGCCCCGAAGTATAGGGGTCGCGCATTTCTACAGCGAGTGCCATGGCTCTGATGGTTCCGTCCATGACTTCTTTAAGGTTATCCAGGCTGACCTGGAGCCTCAGCTGCATCCGCTTGCGATCCGTAATATCTCTTAAAGATGCCAGGTAAGCCTTCTGCCCCTCCCATTCGGTCTGCATGACTCGCATTTCGGCGATAATGGATTTGCCGTCGCCGATAGTAATATCCAGTTCGGTGGGTTGGTTGGGAATAATCAAATGCTCGAAGGTCTGACCGACAAAATGGGCTGCTCTGGTTCCAAAAATGCGTTCAGCAGCCGGGTTCATAAATTTGACAATCGAATTTTCATCCAAGATCAAAATGCCGTCGGCATTGCTGTAAATCATATTGCGAAAATTAGTTTCGCTCAAATGGAGCGCTTTTTCTGTATCCCGGCGATAGTCAACTTCCTTTCGAAGCTGCTTATTGGTTTGTACTAGAGCATCCGTACGTTCTCCCACAAGATTTTCCATTTTAGTATGCAGCTTCCGCAATTCTTTCTCAGCCTGCCATTTTGAACTAAGTGCAGTTGCAAATTGAAGGATTTCCTGACGATGAAATGGCTTTTGCAAGTATAGGATTTTATCAGGGACATCTGAGTGCTGCGATAATTTTTCCGGGTTGCTGCGCATAAAGCCGCTGACCAGTACAATGTTTGTATGCGGATCCGTTTTTTGAATCTGTGCTGCTGCCCATTCTCCGTCCTGACCCGGCGGCATATTCAAATCAAGAAAAATGACCGAATAAGATTGATTAAATTCAAGTGAAAATTTTACAGCCTCAAGCGCTTCTTCGCTCTGGGAACAGCAATCGACTTCGAAAGAGGTAAAAAAACGACCTTGTTTCGCGTCTGAATTTAAGATTTGCTGATAGAGGTCTAAAATGGCCGGATCATCGTCAACAGCCAGTATTCGGTATTTTGGATTGTGCTTTTCAGTCATGGATCATCTAAATAAATGAACGCCATCTGTTATTGGGGAAATAATGAATCTCGCGAGGCATTGTTCTATAAAATATCAAAAATATATATAAAATACAATAACTTTAACCTAACCCGGATAAACCGGAAATACGAAACACGAAATACGAAATACGAAACAAATTTCTAATCACCAAAATTCAAATAACCCAAACAAAAAAAATGAGCGTTTCAAATTTTAAAAATGGGATAATTTTTTACCTGCTTATCTGGAAAGTCCAAGTTCCCATTAGACAAACTCTCTGTGGAAGCCGCTCCCACATTCAACACCACTTGTTCTTTCTGGATAACCACGATTTTTATTTGTAAAGATTTCTATCCGCCGAGGGCCTCCCTTCGAGAATCTCAGGGTCTATCGACAGGGTCGAACGATCGGTTTTTGTCGGATCACCCAACGATATTAGAAATTTAATGACAAGTTCCGGGTCTTTCGCCTGCTGCTTGTCAAACACTATATCATCTGATAATAACTTGGCATGAATGTGCCGCATGATCGTCCCAGGTTAATTCTCGCTTCCCAATCCCCGCGACGAAAGTATTTGTTAGAGCAGGCGGGGCTCACATTTTCAATAATTCCAAGCGACTTTGACGAGGGTTCGGTGACGGTGTCGGATCCAGATTCTTATGTAAGAATGCTGGCAGAAGCCAAAGCGGCCGATATTTCGGAGCAGCATCCGGATTGCTGGGTCATCGGGGCCGACACGATTGTGTTGATCGACAACACAATTCTGGAAAAGCCCGGTTCTAATGAGGAAGCCCGCTCGATGCTCAAACAGCTGAGCGGTAAAACGCATCAGGTGTTTACGGGTTATTGTATATGCTGTAAAAATAAAGACACGCTTTTTTCTGAAACCGTTAAAACGGATGTGCACTTCAAATCATTGAGTGATACGGAAATCGAATGGTATATCCAAACCGGCGAGCCCTTCGACAAAGCCGGTGCCTATGCGATTCAAGGCCTTGGAACTTCTTTGGTCAAACGCATCAATGGGTCCTACACCAATGTGGTCGGGCTTCCGGTATGCGAGGTGATAGAGTTTTTAATTAATGAAGGAGTTGTGGAATTAAATCTCGCAGACCATTAAATTTAAGAAAAATTGTAATAATTTATTCTATATAATAAGATTAGGCCAATTTCATATTAATTCTAGAGATCTGAAGTTGAGACAAAGACTGGAACAGATAAAGCAACGTATTAGACAGGCGGCCGAATCCTGCAACCGCGACGCGGAATCCGTTCGCCTGGTGGCGGTCAGTAAAACGATTGCGACAGAAAGGGTTAAAGACGCCCTTGAATGTGGCGTAACGATTCTGGGCGAAAATTACATACAGGAAGCTCGTGAAAAATTCAATGCGCTGGTTCAATATCCGGTCGGCTGGCATTTTATAGGCCATCTGCAATCCAACAAGGCCAAGTATGCCGTCAGACTCTTTGATCTGATTCACTCTGTAGATTCGCTTAAGCTGGCGCGTGAGCTTCATAAACAGGCCCAAAAAGCAGATAAAGTTCAAGCGATCCTGGTACAGGTGAATATCAGCGGTGAAGGCACCAAATCCGGGATATCGGCCAAAGAGGCGCCGGGATTGATTTCTGAAATCAGCCGGATGGAATGCCTTTCCATCAAAGGCCTGATGACCATGCCACCTTATTTCTATCAGCCTGAAAAAGTCCGGCCCTTTTTTGCAGCTTTGCGACAGCTGCGGGATGAAATAAAGAATCAAGCTCCAGCCAATGTATCCATGCAGGAACTGTCTATGGGCATGACCGGTGATTTTGAAGTTGCCATCCAAGAAGGCGCCAGCCTGGTTCGGATCGGCACGGCTATTTTTGGAGAAAGAAAATGAAAGTCCTTTTACATGTGTGCTGCGCAAACTGCGCCATATACCCTATCAAAACCATGAGAGAAGAAGGCCTGCAGGTGATGGGATTTTTTTACCGCCATAACATCCACCCTTATACGGAATGTGTAAAGCGTCAGGAAGCCCTTCAAGCCTATGCCGAACAGATCAACCTGAAAGTCATTTATCAGGCGGGTTACGATATAGAGGGATTTATACAGAATGTGGCCTTTCGGGAATCTGAGCGCTGCAATTATTGTTACCATGATCGTCTGCGGTCGACTGCCCTGCTGGCCAAACGCGGCAAGTTTGATTACTTCTCTTCGACTTTGCTTTACAGCAAGCATCAACAACATGATCTTATCCGCTCAATGGGAGAGTCCCTTGGGAAATCGGTCGGCGTTGCGTTTCTGTATCAGGACTACCGCAAAGGCTGGAAAGAAGGCATTGAATGTTCAAAGCAAATGGGACTCTACCGCCAGCATTATTGCGGATGTGTGTACAGTGAAAAAGAACGCTTTTTTAAAGAATAGTTTTATTGGTTTGAATAGTTTTATTGGTTTGATTAGTTTCATTAGTCCGATTGGTTGAATGGGTGCCTAAGATGAGCATGCGATCCTTGACCCATTAATCCTCTCGCGGCTGCAAGCCGCTCCCACAGGAGATTGAATCAGATTAAACCAATAAAACCAATCCAACCAATTCAACTAATTCAACCAATTGAACAACACTGAATCTTTATGTTTGGAAATTTTTTATATTTTATCGTGGTTCTTCTGATATATCTTACGTATCAGCCTTCCGAAGAAACCAATTTTAGCGGTATTGAATCGTTCACGCTCTTTATCGGTCTGATCGTTTTCTTTTTTTATTTTACTGCATTTCTTTTTCGAAGACTTGAAAAGCGAATCGAAGTTGGCGATTTTTCCCGACTCGACCACCAATTTCACACAATTTTGACGCGCCAATCCATCATGGCGATTCTGGTTTTCGCCATCGACATCTACGGCCTGAATCTTTCCTCTTTTTTAATTGAATTTCCAATTTTCGCTACCCTTCCGACGCTTGAAGCGCTATTGTTTTTAGGTCTTTTTGTTTTTTACCTCGCGCTTGTCTGGACCTGTGCGCATGGCGCTTATAAGAAACTATACCGAAGTGACGTTTCTAAACAATCCTATGTTCTATCTAACATTACCTTCTCAATCCCGGTACTTCTTCCCTGGGTTTTGCTCTCCGGATTTGCAGATCTCATCAAAGCACTGCCGTTTGAATGGCCTGCTCGTTTCCTTGAAACCACCCAGGGGGAAGTAACTTATTTTCTACTTTTTCTTTTTGTTGTCGCCGTAATTGGACCGGCAATGATTCAGAAATTGTGGCGCTGCAAACCTCTGGAGTCTGGCGAGCATCGCAAGCGCATCGAAAAATTGTGTCAAAAAGCCGACCTTTCCTATGCCGATATTCTTTACTGGCCGATATTTGGCGGCAGAATGATTACGGCCGGTGTGATGGGACTCATCAAAAAATTCCGCTACATCCTGGTCACCCCTTCCCTGCTGCGATTGCTGGAACCTGAGGAAATTGATGCCGTCATTGCGCATGAAATCGGACACGTCAAAAGAAAACATCTTGTGTTCTATCTGCTGTTTTTTGTCGGGTACATGCTTCTGTCTTACGTGACCTTTGATATCATTCTTTTTGGAATAATTTACGCTGAGCCGGTTTACTGGTTTATCAACCAGACCGGATTTGACCAGACGACAATATTTTCGGCCTTATTCAGCCTAATCATCATCATCGTATTTTTAATTTATTTTCGTTTTATTTTTGGATTCTATATGCGTAATTTTGAACGTCAGGCGGATATTTATGTCTACTCCTTATTTGATTCGGCCAAACCGTTGATCTCAACGCTGAATAAAATTGTAACCACTAGCGGACAATCTGCCGACCTGCCCAACTGGCACCATTTCAGTATCAAGGAACGAATCGATTACTTACAAAAATGCGAGTCCGATACCCTTTGGATTGGTCGACACAATCGAAAAGTCAACAAAAGCATCGGAATTTATATTGCAGGGATGCTGCTAATCGGAATCATCGGTTACCAGTTGAACATGGGCGTTATTGGAGATAAATTAAATCAAAGTTATTTAGAAAAAGTAATTGCCAGAGAACTGCAAAAATCTCCGGATAATCCCAATTTGTATCGGGTTTTGGGAGATATTTATTACAACCGCAAAGATTACGAAGGCGTTAGATACGCTTATGAAAAAGCAATTGAAATCAGACTGGATGATTCGCATGTGTTGAATAACCTGGCATGGTTTTACGCAACCTGCGAGATTGCATCTCTGCGCAATCCTGAACGTGCCCTGCAGCTTTCCAAATTGGCTGTCGACCTCGAGCAATCCTCTCATATCTATGATACCCTGGCCGAGAGCTATTTTGTGAATGGAATGTTTCATGAAGCTGTTGAGGCGGGCGAGCGGGCATTGAAGTTGGCCAAAGGCAATCGCGCGTACTATAAAGAGCAGCTCAAGAAGTTTAGAAAGGCGGCTGTATCGAAATAAATTTTCTCTGACAGGATTTACATGTTTTTTTTCAGCCGCAGGCTGATTGGGTTTCGTCAATTTCATCTGGAAATTGACGAAAAGAATTATCCTAAAAATCCTGTTAATCCTGTCTAATAGAAACAAACTATTCCTTCGAGTTATTCGCAATTGAGCGTTTCCAATGACTATAAATCTTCTTTGCACCTCCCACGATGAGCAAAATTGCAATCAAATAAAAGCAAAAATATATAAAATATATATACGCGGCAAATTGCTCAATTTCTTTGATTTGGGTCATCTTCTGAGGAATCTTGAAAAAGACGCCAATTCCGGCCAACACAAGCAGAATGCCCCAGACCAGCTGAAGCTTGTTCTTTTTATCCGCCATAGCACCCACTCTCAAATATCGTCATTATAGACTTCAACGCTCCACTCAAAGATGGTTTCGCTAAAGGAGCACTTCGTTTGATGAGCGCTTCGCTTTAGGTTTAGATGAGTAATTAAGGCGAACCGCTAAAACTCCGATGATGAAATTTCTTTTAACAAGCAGCCAGACGCAAATAGCCAGGAGCCAACTCTGTTTAATCCTGCAAACTGCCTTTGAATTTTGCTTTGCGTTTTTCGAGAAAAGCGGAAGTACCTTCTTTGGCATCGGAACTGGCATAACACAAGCCAAAGCCGTCAATTTCAATATGAATACCCGTTGCCAGATCGGTATTCATGCCGCAGTTAATCGCCTGCTTGGCCGCCCGCAGAGAAGTTTTTCCTTTGGAAGCAATCTCTTTGGCGGTATTCATGACTTCTTCCATCAGTTGATCGTGAGGGATCACTTTGTTGACCAGCCCGATTTTTTCGGCTTCCAGCGCGGAAATCAGCTTACCCGTAAATACGAGTTCTTTGGCCATGTTCATGCCGATTAAGCGCGGCAACCTCTGGGTGCCGCCGAACCCCGGAATGACGCCTAAATTGATTTCCGGCTGGCCGAATTTTGCATTTTCGGATGCATAAATAAAATCACTGGCAATGGCAATCTCTGTGCCACCTCCAAGGGCAAAACCGTTCACCGCCGCAATAACCACTACAGGCAGTTCTTGAAGTTTAGCGATAATATTGTGACCCTTTCTGGAAAAATTTTTGGCGGTTAGCGAATTATAAGTGGCCAGTTCATTAATATCGGCTCCGGCCACAAACGATTTGTCTCCGGCACCTGTGAGAACCAGTACACTCATATTTTCGTCGGTAGAGATTTCATTCAGAGCCTTTGAAAATTCTTCAAGAAGGGCCGCATTTAGCGCATTGAGAGCTTTCGGCCGATTAAATGTGATTGTCGCGATAGTGTCATCCGTCTGGTAAATAATATTTTCGTACGCCATAACAACCTCCCTAAACGTTAAATTTTGTAAATATCTGATGCATAGATAATGTGGTCAACTTTGTCAAATTTAAAAACCAGTTGGGTAAGTCGGAAATCCGAATGTCAAAATTCGAAATCCGAAACAATTTCGAAGCCCGAATCTTCAAATGTCCAAAACTTAAAAACCCCTTAAATGGAATCTCAGATTATAATGATCCGATTTTGAAATTTTGATTTGTGTCATTCGATATTGTTTCGAATTTAGAGATTCGGTTTTCGAGTTTTATCGGCTACAAGTAACATGAATTTATTAATGCGGTAATAAGTTAACATTCTTTGAATTAGATTTTACTGTTCTCGGCAGAGGCGGCGATGTAAATTGCAGATAGAATGAATACCCCGCCAATAATCTTAAATGCGGTCAAGCCCTCATCGAAAATAATATAGGCCAGAATAGTTGCGCCAATCGGCTCGCCCAGCAGACTCACAGCGATCAGACCGGCGCTGAACCATTTTAAGGCCCAGTTGTAACTGGTATGCCCGATGAGCTGAGATATCAGCGCCATGCCCCAGAAAGCTGCCACGGTGGTCGTGTTGAATCCGGAGACGGGTAACCCCAGCGACAACACAATGATCCAAAGAATGAGCGCTGCGCTGCTGTAGCAAACAAAAATATATGGCAAAAGAGATAGGTGGCGGCGTAGATTGCGACCCAAAAGCAGGTAAATCGCAGCGCATAAACCACCGCTCAGGGCCAAGGCGTCACCTAAAAGAGCCTTGCCCCCCGTGGCAAAGTCCCCGTAACCGATTATGGTACCGCCAATAACGCTGATCACAATGCTGAGAATCGTGGCGCGTTTCAGGCG
>Ga0255055_10003763_pt1 | contig 10150 bp, 4 predicted proteins | sample JV7_2_27_MG_FD_188633 | JGI IMG/M metagenome (GOLD analysis project Ga0255055, IMG submission 188633) | Seawater microbial communities from Jervis Inlet, British Columbia, Canada - JV7_2_27 | ecosystem: Environmental > Aquatic > Marine > Inlet | place: Canada: British Columbia | collected... | reverse complement strand
CATTCATCATTATAACCGGGAACTGCTGACTGTGGGAGACAAATGGGATCGTATGGCATCCCTGCCCGGTCCATGGGGAGCACAGTGGCACCAGTGGGATATGCCACCACTGAGCAATTATTCCGGGGAGGGTGCTCCCCAGCTCTGCTATGCACTGGAGGGAGGGGATAGCATTCATCTTCCGGGCTTCAGCGTGTTCAGTAATGACAGTGCGTTTATTGACCTTTACAATACCGGTAATGGTGGGGTATTCTGGTCGGTTGACACAACCGCCGGTTTCATTGAGCTGAGCCAGGCCTCAGGGGTGGTTAATGATGAAAAAAGGATCTGGATGAAAATAAACTATGAAAAGGCCCCAAAAGGGAAGAATGTGGCTGGTAAACTAAGGATCACCTGGACCTCTTCACTGCAAGATCAATGGAGTGACTGGGAGCGGTTATCGGTTGAAGAGCGGGAGACATTTTGGAGCGGTACGACCCTCTCCCGTGACGGCGATCAATCGTTTGAGGTGCATTACAGTGTATTTAATCCTACGAGTCCCGGCCCCGGTGAAATGACCGGGTTCGTAGAAAGCAACGGGTATATTGCTATCGAGGCTGAGCATTTCTCAAGGAAAACGGATACGGAGGCCGGATGGGAGATCATCGAAGGTCTGGGGAGAACCGGGAGTTCAATTACTGTTCTTCCTCCGACAGTCGAAGCCCTAAGCTCAACAGAAATGATCATCCGCAATTCGCCATCTGTGGAATACGAATTATACTTTTTTACAGAAGGGAATCACAGTTTGCAGCTCAACTGTTCTCCGGGCAATCCGATCAACAGGGACTATGGACAGCGAATAGCAGTGGCACTGGATGATGGATTACCCCAGGTCATCTCATATGAAACGGGGAACAGGAGCGTCATGGATAATTTGATGACCCTGCATGCCAGGCTGGACGTTAAGACAGCAGGGGAACATATCCTTAAGATCTGGATGGTCGACCCGGGGATAGTTATTGATAAGATCATTCTGGATGCCGGGGGATTAATGGAATCTTACCTGGGTCCGCCGGAATCAGTCCGAATGAGGAAATAAGGGAACCGCTGCAAACGATTCGGATGTGTATAAGATCATACAGGGTACAGCGTATAATGAGATAATATACAACAGCTTATGAAAAGAATGCTAAAACTTTCCGTCGTACTTTTTTTAACTGCCTTCATCTTTTCGGCATGTAGTTCCAATACAGACAAACCAAGTGTAATCCTGGTAATTACCGACGACCAGGGATATGGTGATCTTGGCTGTCATGGCAATCCATGGATCAAGACTCCCAATATGGATCAACTGTGGGAGGAAAGTGTGCTATTGACTGATTTTCATGTCAGCCCGACCTGTGCTCCAACCAGAAGTGCATTAATGACCGGCCGCTATAACAATCGTGTTGGTGTATGGCATACTGTTACAGGAAGGACATTGCTCAGAGAAAACGAAGAAACCATGGCCAGGGTATTCAGTGAGAACGGATATTCAACTGCTATGTTTGGCAAGTGGCATTTGGGTGACAATTACCCAAGGAGACCCATTGATGTTGGTTTCCAGAAAGCTGTTTTTCACGGAGGCGGAGCAGTAGGCAATACAAATGATTACTGGGATAATGATTATTTTAATGATCATTATTACGATAACGGCGAATATAAACCCTTCAAAGGATATTGCACTGACGTATGGTTTAATGAAGCAACATCTTTTATCGAGAAGAACAAAGAAGATCCCTTCTTTTGTTATATAGCTACCAATGCACCACACGGACCATTATATGTGGAGGATAAGTATTCAAATCAATACAAGGGAGACACCCTCATACCTTCTGCCAGGTTCTACGGGATGATTACCTGTATAGATGAGAATATCGGAAGGCTTAGGGCTTATCTGAAAGAAGAGAATCTGGACAGGAATACCATTTTCATTTTCATGACCGATAATGGAACTGCCAACGGAGTAAAACTTGAGGGGCACAGGTACAATGACTTTCCCAATGTATACGGCTACAACGCAGGTATGCGGGGGAAAAAGGGAAGCCCTTATGATGGAGGGCACCGGGTTCCGTGTTTCATTCACTGGCCCGATGGAGGGATAGAGGGAGGAAGGGATTTCGATGGCTTAACCGCTCATATTGATATTTTCCCGAGTTTAATGGAGATGTGTGGTTTTGAGAACAGGAATACCCATAAACTTGATGGAATGAGTTTATGGAAATATATCAAAGGTGAGAAAAAGTGGGAGAAGGGAAAACGAACCTTGTTTGTAGATTCCCAGAGAGTAGAAGAACCTGAGCATTACAGGGGATCATCCGTTATGCAGAAGAACTGGAGGCTTGTTTATGGGCAGGAATTATATGATATGAAGAGTGACCCGGGACAGCGAAATGATGTTGCGAAGGTCTATCCTGACAAGGTGAAGGAAATGCAGGGTCTTTATGAGCAGTGGTTTGCTGATGTCTTTTCGGATTACAAAAAAAGAAGTTACATACACATAGGATCTGATAATGCGAAATCAATGGTGCTTTCATCTCATGACTGGATGGAAGTTGTCAAAGAGGATGGCACACGGGCAGCAAGTCCCGGTGGTGAGGACACGCCACCTTTCGCCCATCCTCAAATGAGAAGAGGGTGGCAGAGAAATGGGTACTGGGATATTGAAGTACTTAGGACGGGCAAATACAAAATTGAACTTGCAAGATGGCCAAAGGAAGCCGGCAGAACCATTACGGAAGGTATCCCTGCCTCAACAATGCCAATCCCGGGAGGAGAGCCCTTTGGTGAAGGCAAAGCTTTGGATATAAAAAACGCACGCCTTAAGATCCAGGATTTTGATAGTACTGTTCGGGTGATGGAGGAAATGAAAACGGCTGCGTTTACCCTTGAACTTAATAAAGGCAAAACCGAGCTAAGGACCTGGTTTACAGGTGATGAAGGGTTGTCTCTTGGCGCTTATTGGGTATATGTAAGCTTAGAAGAATTAACTGATATTTGATTCAGGAGAGCGTCATTTTGTGTAGCCTGGCTGGATTGATCCGGGATGCTCAGTGGGGATCATTTTGCAGGGATCCCATATAATGATCATAACTTTCCCTTAATTGATCTTTGATTTCAATGTAATTAGAATCATTGGCCAGGTTTCGTGATTCCAGCGGGTCCTCTTTCAAATGATACATTTCTTCCACCTCCGGATCCACGTTTACATAACGGATGTATTTCCATTCCCCCGATCGAACCCCCCGGCTGTCAGGGATTGGGTTTTCCACATCGACGATACCCACATGTTCCATAAAAAAGTCCGATCTTGACTGAGCCTGACGCCCAGAAAGGTAAGGTAACAGACTTATTCCATCCATTTCATCCGGAACAGAGATGCCCGCCATATCCAGTATGGTCGGGGCAACATCAATGTTCAACGCAAGTTGGTCAAACTTCATGCCCTGCATGGTTTCCGGTATGCCGGGACCGGAAATGATGAGAGGGGTGCGGATGGATTCTTCATACAGGAGCCACTTCCCGCCCAGACCGTGCTCACCCCATAAATAACCGTGGTCTGAAAGAAAAATAATGACAGTGTTCTTATCCAGGTCCAGATCCTGAAGGGTCTGCATGATCTTTCCCACAGAACGGTCCAGGCTTACTACACAACGCAGAAAATCCTTTTCAAACCTGTTTTTGGTGGCTTCGTCTTTTCTTTCATCAAAGTAGCACCACCTGTTCAGTGATTTTTCCATTACATGTGCTGCCATGGTCTGATAATCCTCCGGGGTATCTGTCTCTCTTTTAGGAATTTGCACTTCATCGAACAGGTCTTTGTCCCGCTCGTCAGGCTGGTACGGGTGATGGGGCGATTTATAACAGACCGTGAGGCAAAATGGATTGCCGTCTGTGCAGGATTCAAGGAATTCCCTGGCTTTTATGGCCAGCCATTCTGAATTGTGGATCTTCCCGCTGTCGGTATCATGAAAATATACCCCTTGCGTCATCCATGCATTGAACAGATCAAAAATATCCTCCGTGCCCTCAGTACCCATTCCCCATTTGCCCAGAACGCCTGTCTTATATCCGTTCTCCCGTAACAGTGCCGGGTAGGTTTTACTGATTACTTCAGCATGCAAAGGGGTTCTGAAATGGTTCATGCCATGTGTGCTCGCATACCTTCCGGTCATAATACTTGCCCTTGAGACCGCACAAATGGGAGTTGTCACAAAGGCATCCCTGAAATACACGCCATGTTGCGCCAGCTGGTCCATGTTCAGAGTCTTCAACTCGGGAATCAATGGGGCATCGGCGCAGCTTAACTGGTCCCATCTTTGATCATCCGAGATCAACACGACGAAATTCGGACTTTTGGACTTTTCATTGGTAATCCGGCAGCCAATCAGGCTGATGGCCGCAACAGCGATGATCAGTATCTTTATACCGAGTTGCATCATAGAACCATAGTTATTCATGCCAGGCAGATCATTAGTAATGATTTTAAAATTAGCCAATTAATTTCATTATTTTTAGAAAAAAGTATATTCTGCAGGAATACGTGATCTCCAAACTGTTTAAATCACAATATCATGAACATTGACAAAAGATTTTTGATTCTCCCGGTTTGTATATGGACCCTGTTTTTTTCAGTCTTTACGTCAACATCCGTTGCACAGTCAGGAACCACTGAGGCAGAGAAAAGCCCCACCGGCAAGCTGATCAGCTGGTGGTCCTTTGATGCGGATAGCGGGCGTTCTGCTTTTGATGAGATCCAGCAAAAGAATGATTCCATACACGGAAGTTTTGAATATGTGCCCGGCGTATCAGGGAATGCCATAAAGCTGGATGGATTTCGCACCTATATCAAAAGGGATAACCACAATATAAGTAATCTCGAGGCTGCTTTTACTATTGAGGCATGGATTGCGCTGGCCAGTTATCCCTGGTCCTGGTCTCCTGTGGTCGATTGTTCATATGATCGGTTGAAAGGATTCTTTTTCGGGATTGGTCCGCAAGGACAAGTGAGTTTAAAAATTGGTGCTGGTAATTTATGGTATGAGGCCACCAGCGCTATGAACATACCGTTGAGGAAGTGGACCCATGTTGCAGCCGTGTTTGATCCTGATAAGAATATTTCGGTATTCATTAACGGAACCGAAGCGGCTTATGTTGATATCGATGGCAATCTTGTCCCACGATGGGGAGGTTCCCTTACCATTGGGCGCAACAACGGACTGCAGAAATGGAATGAAGTCCAGTTGACAACTAACAGCACTTATTTCTACCTGGATGGTATACTGGATGAGATAAAAATAACCGGTTTGGCAAAAACGGAGCAGGAGATTACCCATGACCATGCCGCTGTCAAGGACCTGCCTGTGCCGGCATTGAGCAGCCGGGAAACCCTACCTGTGGGTCCCGCCGGTTCGGGGAGTTTCGGGGCATTTTATACCCGGCTTAACTATTACAAGGAATGGGATGATCTGTGGCGGGTAAGCGATGTACCGGATGTGTTTGTGCGTTTTGACCAGTCACCGGTCCAATTTGTATTCTGGCGTGGAACAAGCTTCAATCCATGCTGGGTTACAGAAAACGGCATCTGGTACACGAACGAATGGCTGGAAACATGGGGCAGTGATGTGGTCAGCTGTGCCGAACCCATCATGGACAGGCACTGCCGGTATTCACATGTACGGCTTATTGAGAATACAGATGCCCGCGTGGTAATACACTGGCGATATGCGCTTGCCGATGCTTTTTATGATTTTGCAGCGGTGAGTGACGATGGCAGGGGTGAATGGTGTGATGAATTCTATATTATATACCCGGACCAGGTGGGTGTAAGAAAAATGGAACTGCATTTCTCCCGGCCAGAACGAAGACACGACTGGGTTGAGCAGATCGTGGTCCTTCCCCCCGGAAAATATCCCGAAGATGTTATTGAAAGGGAAAGTATCTCGCTTGTTAATATGTCAGGGGAGGTAAAGAAATATTCCTGGGATAAGGATCTGGAAATAGGAATGCCCGAACCGACAGGTGCAAACATGTCATATGTTCATCTGAATTCCACTTACCGGCCCTTTTTTATATTGTCTCCCGACCCCGTTGAAACGGTGGAAGGAAAATGGGATTCTCCCTATTTCAGAACCTATGCGGCCCACATGGCCCGAGCTGGGAACAGGCCAGATCCCGTGCCTTCTGTTTACGGATGGTGGAATCATTGGCCCGTCGCTCAGGTTCCGGGTGACGGCAGGTGGGTGATCACACCGGACCGGCCAAGCCATTTTAACCTGACAACATTCGTGCAATGGAAAGATTATGAATACACCGACCATAAGCGGACCAGGATCATGCTGCAGGGAATGACCGATAAAAAGGCCGATGAGCTGGTTCCCTTGGCCAGGTCCTGGCTGCATGCACCAAAAATGGAAATTACATCTGATGCTTACACGGGTGGAATCTATGATCAGTCTGAAAGGGCTTACTTCATTGAAAAAAAAGATCCTGGTAAAACGACCCCATGTACGTTTGTCCTGGCAGCATCCGAAGATTCACCTCTCATAAATCCGGCCATCATCATCAAGAACTGGGGAGGCCAGCCGGCCACCTGCTCCATCAATGGCAAGCAAATCGCACATGGTGATGACTTCAGACAGGGGATTCGAAAAAGTATGGATGGAGAAGATCTGATCCTGTGGATTCCAATGGAAGAACAAAAACGTGTGAAGATTTCAATACACAAATGAAGCAACCTCTGCCATCTGTTTTACGCATTACCGTTGGATTGTCTTTTCTGTTGCTGATCTGGTCATGCGTTCACCAGGGAGATCAGCAAAAACCAAATATCATCATCATCTATACGGATGACCAGGGAACCCTTGATGCCGGTTGCTTTGGAGCCCATGATCTTTATACCCCCAATATAGACAGGCTAAGCAAGTCGGGTATCCGGTTTACACAGGCCTATGCACATACGGTCTGTTGTCCCAGCAGGGCTGCCTTACTTACCGGAAGGCATCCCCAGCGATCCGGGATAAACAACTGGACACAGAATGATGCTCACGCAGAAGAGAAGGGGATCAATATGCCGCTGAGTGAGGTAACCATTGCAGAGGTATTGAAGGAGCATGGCTATAAAACCGCACTTTTCGGGAAATGGCACCTTGGAGGGGCGGTGGAAAACGGTCCCCGTGAGCAGGGATTTGATACATTTTATGGTTTCAGAGGTGGTTTTATTGATAACTATGTGCACTATTTCCTTCATGGGAAGGGATTTCATGATCTCTGGAGCAACAAGGAAGAGATTTTTGAGCGAAACCGTTATTTCCCCTCTCTGATGACAGAAAAAGCCATTCAATTTATTGAAAAGAACAGGGATCAGCCCTTCTTTCTCCTTGCATCCTTTAACCTGCCTCACTATCCTGAACAGCCCGATTCACTGTTTATTCCCTATAATGCAGAACTAAATGAGCCAAGAAAATCCTATGCGAATGTTATTTCAACAGTTGATGATAAGATAGGCCAGATCCTCGACAAACTTGAAGAGTTGGGAATCCGGGATAACACCGTTGTCTTTTTCATGAGTGATAACGGCCATTCAACGGAAGAAACCATGATTAGGATTGAAAACCACCTGAGCGGTCTTTCCAAAGGCACCAACTATTGCGCCCATGGCGGCGGCGGATATACAGGAAAATGGAGGGGGGCAAAGGCGGGCTTTCTTGAGGGAGGAATCCGCGTACCGGCTATCATAAGTTATCCGGGCCATTTTCCGGAGAATGTAACCAGGGACCAGATCATCTCCTGCATGGATTTCTTCCCCACCATATGCGAGGTTACCGGCAGCAAAATGCCGGATTGCGTTCTCGACGGATACAGCCTGCTTCCGGTGATAGAATCGAAAGATGCACCCTCCAATCATCAGGTTCTCTATTTCCATTGGCGAGACCAGTGGGCCGTGAGAGAGGGGAAATGGAAACTGATCGTAAAAGGCCGGGATACCACAGGTAAATTCTCACCTCACCTGCAAAAAGAAGAAAAGATGGAATCTCCTTATCTGGCAAACCTTGAGGCAGATCATCCCGAAGAGCAAAATTATGCAGCAGAACATCCTGAGGTCGTTGAGAGGCTCACAAAATTGTATACCAATTGGGCTGCCAGGGTATATAATAATCTTGCAGATTGAACCACTGCAACAGAATGAAGAGATAGCAAAAATCTTTATTGAAGGTTTGACTCAAGCACAATTTTTGAAGGCTTGACTGATTCATAGTCAATCCAAACAATTAGGTCTTCCCTCTCAAGTCCCCTTCTTTTGCCAATCCTGTAATCCTTATTTTCCTGTAAATCCAGGTCATTCAATTGAACGGTAATATCATCTGTCTCCCATCCATTGATAACCAGGCAGATATTGACGATAGGTGAATCATTTCCCGCAAAAAGTTCCACTTCCAGATTGCCGGATTTTTTGTCCGTATTGTTAAGGACATAGGCACGTTGAGTAAAATCGTATGCTTCAAAAATGAACTCACCTTTTTTAATTTCAAGAAGTGGTGGCTGGAGCCAGGATCTGGCAAGCCTGGCAAGTTCATCAGGAGTTTGTCTGGAAGCCCCGTACATCCAACTTGACCAGAAGGTTTTAACGGTATTTTCATTATCATTTTCCACCATTCGTAAGCTGCCCTCACTGCCGCTTTCTCTTGCTTTAATGATGTTGCCTTCTGCGTCGTGGAACGGGGGGCCTCCCCAGGCAAGTGAGAAGTGGGAGGGCCTGTCTGCAGCCTGGCTGTATCTGCCATCGCACAGGTTCTGAGCCACGGGCCAGTGGTTCCACCAGGGAAAATGGGACACATCAGGACGTTGTTCATGGCCAAAAACTTCCATATTGTTCTCCTTCTCCAGGATGGTGAAAGGCTTATATTGGGATTTTAAATTAACAATCTGGATAACAGGATGTTCAGGATTTTCTCCCTTCTTAAAATCAGGTGCTCCTCCAGCCCAGGAATAGGTATAGTGTTCACCTTTCATATTCACCAGTGTCATGGCATCGAGATGCACATTGTCTTCCGGAGCTGTTCCGGGTTGGCAAAGTATGATTGATTCGGAAGGCCCGAGTGGATTTCCGGAAGTATATTGTATCACTTTCCTGATCCCGGTACCATCAGGATAAAAAGTATAATATTCGTCGATGCAATCAGACCAATCTGTCTTTTCATCGACCTGCGATCGTTGTTTTCGAACACTCACCGGCACATATCTCCAGTGAACAACAATCCTGGCAGGAGTGTTTTCAATAATCCGCACATGTGAATAAAGGCAATGCGGGTCGATCATGTGTTCGTAACAACCATTGATCGTATCAAAATACTCGGCGCTCTGATCCGCCATCCATTGCCCGTTTTCCATTACCCAGGCTGGAGAATACCTTGTCCCTCTCCAAAATACAACCCGGATCGGGGAATCATCAAACTGAACAACAATATCGGGGTGATCCCCAACCCTGAACAGGGCGTCCCATTCATCATAATATTTCAAGTGAGTATAATAGGCTCCAAACTTGCCTTTCCCTGCTGGCCCGCTGGGCATTACTCTTTTCTGAATGTCGGGAAGCAGGAGATCCTTTGTTTTCGATTTATTCTGTATCGACTCGTCTGAAAGAGCTGCATCGTAAATCTTTATTTCATCATAGATGCCATCAAAGGAAAACCAGGCAGGGATTGTCCCAAAATTTCTTACAGGATTTGAGGGCATGATCATTTTATTGTTCATTCCAATGATCAAATCGGTTTCAGTTGCATAATTGATGTTTCCTTCAACATTCAGCTGACCAGACAGTTCCCCGTTGATATAAATGCTGAATCCAATGTTTTTATCATATGTTGCAGCCAGATGGTTCCACTTTTTCAGTTCAATCTTTTCTTTCGTTTCGCAACCTTGCCAGACTCCTTCAACGGAGGCAAAAATGCCAACCTGGCCCTGGGGTCCCACACCAAAATAAAATCCTCTGTCTTCAAATACCCCCTGGGCAATTACAGGGCACCAGTTCCATGGATAAGTAGCGGCAGCAATCCACGATTCCAATGTAAAGGAAACCCCAAGCCCGGGAGCCATTTTGGACTTACGGGTTACACAAGTGGTAAAGCCATCC
>Ga0255055_10003762_pt1 | contig 10151 bp, 13 predicted proteins | sample JV7_2_27_MG_FD_188633 | JGI IMG/M metagenome (GOLD analysis project Ga0255055, IMG submission 188633) | Seawater microbial communities from Jervis Inlet, British Columbia, Canada - JV7_2_27 | ecosystem: Environmental > Aquatic > Marine > Inlet | place: Canada: British Columbia | collected... | reverse complement strand
AATCGTTATCCCTTGCCACACTGTAAATTACGAACCGATGCCGGCAGCAGTTTCACCTCCCGAGCGACCTTATCTCTCTTCCTTCACCGGTCCACCATTGTACATTGCGGGTCGCCGAAACCGGCCTGGCCATCCCACGTGGGGCAGCCCGCCGGCGTTCAGTCTCGAGATACGGGGGAGTCCTAGATGAAAAAAGGCCGAGTCTTGGCTGCAATCGTGAGCGTGGCCGCGCTCGTCGCGATTCTGGTGTACGGCAGCATGGGAACGGTCCAGGCCGAGTGCGAATTGTGTGTGGAATTCAATGGCCGAACCGAGTGTCGTCGTGGGTCAGGAACAGACCATGAAGAAGCCCGGCAAGCTGCTCAGAAGGCAGCCTGCGCGGTGATGTCAGCCGGAATGGCTGAGTCGGTCAACTGTCAGAGAGTACCACCCACCAACGTTCGCTGCGGGAATTAGGAGGATTCGCGGGCCGCGAGTGCGTCCCTTACATGCTGGATGAGGGCCAACGGATGAATCGGCTTGGATACGACATCCGAGACTCCGAGCTCAGCCGAACGCTCCTGCCCTGCCCCCTCTACCGTGTCGGTCAACAGCACCACGGATACGTCAGAGTCGATCGACTGTAGTTGCTGGATCGTCGTAGCAGCATCCATCTCCTTGTCGTCTTCTCCCAGCAGTACAGCGCCCACCCCGGCACTCTCGGACTTATAGACCTCGATAGCCGCCGTACTGGTTCTCGCTGTCAGGACCGTTATGCCGGCCCGTTCCAATACCTCTCTGACCTCGACCAAGACCCTTTTGTCACTGTCCACGACTAGCACACCAGCCTTGGATTCCTTGCCAGGGTCATCAGCCTCGCTCGACTCTCCATGGGGTTCCCAACCCTCTTCGCTCAACGGTCGGATGATGCACTGGTAGCCCAAGATATTCGCGTCACCGTCGTGCCTCAGGGTAGCCGTAAGCAAACCGTGGAAGTGCCGCCCACTCTTGGTGCGGAACTCGACGCTCATGTCCTTTATCGACCCTGACTCGTCCACACCACGCTGGAAGGTTCTGATGTCGTCCGGCCGCACGTAAAGCCGCCGCGCCTCGAGTTCCAAGAACTCTGCCCTGGTATACCCGAACAGGTCCACGGCGGCGTCGTTTGCGTCGGCAACCGAACCATCGCGCTCGGATAGGTAGATCGCGTCACGCGACAGCTCGAACAGACTGCGGAACTTGTCCTCGCTCTCTCGCAGTGCTTGCTGGGTCCGACGTCTCTCTTTGATGTCTCGCGCCACAACCAGCATGTAGGTCTTGTCGCCAAACGACCGGCGGTTTATGGCAACCTCCACCGGGAACGAAGTGCCGTTGCGGCGCCGGTGGCTTCCCTCACTGAACACCTTGGGTCGGTGACTGCCGCGGGTGTTGGTCACATGCTCAGGAACACCGTTGGGACTCTCCAGCGGGAATTCGAGATCCAAGTCACTTATCCCCAACGTCAGCAGCTTGTCCTTGCGGAACCCGAGCCAGCGACAAGCAGTCTCGTTCGCATCGATAAAGCGACCGGTTTCCGGGTCGGTAATGAAGATCGCCTCGCCTGCCTGGTCCATGATTGCCCGGAACCGGTCAAGCTCATCCTGTCCACTTTCGTTCTGCAACAACTCTTCCCGCAGCTGGTCCAACTCACCCGAGACCGTTTCGTATTCCGACCTCAGTCGGTCCCGCTCTCGCTTCAACCCCGACTGGGCACCCTTCCAGCTCGACACGTCACGCGCGATGATGGTGGCGGACACCACCTTGCCCTCACGCTTGTTGGCGGCCACGCGGCATTGGTACCAGGCACCCTCCGCGAACGGCTCCACACCCTGACACTCATATCCTTGCGGCTCCCCCGTGGCGAACACGTGCTCCAGCGATTTGACCACCGAGTCGTGCTGCTCCTTCGCGGTGTAGCCCAAGACCGAGGTTCCGGGCGCCCCTTCAGCCAGACCCGATATGGTACGATTCAGATAGAGGATCGTCCCGTCCTGCTTAACGATGAAGACGATGTCGGCCGAGTAGCGCTCTGTCCCAGTCGATTCCTCTTTGTCTGGGGAAGTCACCGACTGCTCCCCACCCCCAGGCACCTGGCTCTCAAAACGAGCCTCGTTGCCGCGGGCCGGCAGGCCGGAAACCCAACTACCCTTGCTCTTTTCGTCCACTAACCGCTCCCTCATACGTGAACCCGTGCCGGGCAGAGCCCGGGATAAAGTGCGTTCCGTTCCCTCATCAAGCCAGTGTCACCCCCGTCCGACTTCACAACAAGGTGCAAGACCCATGCCCCCACAGGAGGCCCTAAGTCATTGGAATAACAGGGTTTCAGCCTGTCCGCCTGAGAAAGAGTCTCAGGCAATCCTCGCGTTCCATTGCAATCCGCGACAGCCCACCGCCCCGCTCAAAGAATGACCCTACCTTTCGTGCAGGCCCAATTCTCCCAGAACCGCAGGTAGTAGGAGTAGGTCCGGTTCTGAGGCACCTTGCGCCAAGAATGATCCAGGTTCTCCATGGGTGACAGAATGAGAACCCCCCTCATGAAGCTGTTGTGGCTCACAACGTTCACATCCTGTCGACAGAACGGACAGGTGTAGCCCTTGGCATCAGGCCGGACCCACCATATGTAGGGCGCCCGGGCACAGTCCGGCCATTCCTCGCACCCGTGAGCCGTGGGGCGGTACTGTTCCGGTTCCCCGTCCACCGCCTGCCACAATCCACAGAACCTGCATGCCCGATACTTGATCCCGGGATCGGCCGCACGGGGACCGTAGAACCCAGTCTTGCCACACTTGGGACACGGTTGCGGATCGGCCCGCTCGACAAACAGCTGGTACGACTCGTCCTCCCAATCCTGCATGGTGTATTCGAGCGTTTCGACGTCGATAGCATCCGTTTGAGTCACATTCATCCCCTTCGAACTTCGCCGGCCAAGCAAAAACCTGGAGGGTGACTGCTCCCCGGACCGGGCCGGGGAATCCCACGCTCACAACATATGGACTAGGGGACGCAACGGCGCTGAGAGGAAGGTCACAAAAAGCCAGACGCGGAGACATGCAGAAGTAGAACTGTGAGTGGGCGGGTGGACTAGTGGGTGGGTGTCGGATTGTGAACCACTAGTCAGAATGGCCGGCCAAGTCCTCGACTTGGCGGCTATGAGCGGGCGTCTCAGCGGGTTTCGCTAATGCTGGCGCGAGTGCCAGTTGGTGTTCTTGGCAGCCTGCGCAAGGGACATCAGAAACGCCGTGGCCACAGCGAGGCCCAAGCTCACACCCCAATTGACACTCCCCTGCCCATTCCAGAACAGATTCCACACGAAGATGCCCGGCACGATCGCGAGAAGCGCCAATACGAACGTCACACAAGCTGAACAGAGAATTCGCTTACCCATACTCTCCGTCGGCGGACACGAGTACGGTCCCAGCATTTACAATACGTAAGCCGGATGAAGGCGGGATTAAGCGCGAGTGAAGGAACTTCATGTGTAACTTAGACTTAAAGCCTCCGTGAATTCTCTGTGAAGGCTTCACCCGCCATAAAATCAACCCATCTAATTATCAACCCACCTTATCCAAACTCAATCCGATCGGCTCGCGCCCTTCCGCTGGCCGATGACGTCCCTTAGATTCGCTGGCTTCCCGCCGCTAACGGAGGTGGTGGTCATGCTACGGGCCAACTACACCCTCGACACACCGGTGTCGGCGTATTGCGAGCAGTGTGCGGAGGCAGTCACCCAGGTGTTGCGATGTGGTGACGTTCCGCTGGCGTACCGATACGGTGTATTCATGTTGCAGACCGGGGTATGCTCCGGTTGCAGCCGCCGCCGAGTGAGCGGCGAACGATCCCCTCTGCCACAGACGGAGCTAGCCTGACGGCCTGTGGTATGCAAAACGGGCCCCCAAACAGGTGGCCCGCATCATGTCGATCTCACAAAACACTCTAAGTAACCTACAGCAACTCTCTACTTTACAATAACATACAGAATATCCACATCGATGTGGACAGCGGCCGTTCTAGAAGCGTGGAGCTTTATATCCACCCGAGTTCGACCCTCCATATGGATCCAAATACGTCTCTTCCCACGCCACTTCGTACAGGCCGTTACAGCCGTCGCACCTCAGGATCTGGGGTCGGCCCATAGGGAGTTGGCGCATGGCGCACTGCGGACACACCGCGTAGCCTTTCGCCCAGCGAGCGGGGATCACGGAGGCGTTGCTGGCGTGGGCCACAATCGTCCATCTCGTGGGCTGAGTAGCTACGATATCAAACGTATCCCGTGAGAAGGTGCGCTCCTGGCCATGTACTGCTAGCGAGATCTCGAACTGTCCCACCGACACCGTGTCGTACCAAGCGCCGCGCCGTATTCCGCAGTCTACGTCTTCACGTAACCGCGCCCAACAAGCTGTTGGCATCTCCGTACCCCTCCAACCTGGAGTCTGCCGCAACGTTGAACTTGCGTGCAGCCGTCCGTCAGTGTTCTGGATCACATCGGAACGAAACGCGCGGCCGGCTGGGGGACCACGCTTGGGGCTACTAGTATCGTCCCACCGCCATGGTAGTGACGGCCACAGTGAGGAGCCCTGCGACAACTCGCAGGGCGTTGCGCGACCGGCCTTGCAGTTGCTGGATCTTCGCGTGCAAACGTTGCCGTTCAGCATCGTCCGAGACAGTGGAGATATTGGCGGCGAGGCGGCCGGCAGCCATGGTCGCGGGCCGCATCACGAAGATCCCAATCGCGAGCGCTATGATCGAAGCCACTGCGCCTATGCCGTATGTGAGCCCGATGCTAGAGTGCACCCACGCCGGTTCGAAGCCGGCTGACAGCCGGCGATACAAATCCACACCGGAGAGAATCGTCACCAGCGCGACGATCGGCAGTACGGTCAGCAACCCACGTTTCTGGATTCCTCCCATCACCTTGGCCGCATCCGGCCCGGCCGCCCGGGCGCTTGGCTCGAGGTAGCTCACCATGAAGAATATCGTGCCGGCCCAAAACACGCCGGTAAGGATGTGCAGCAGGCGAAGTATGAGCATTACGTGACTCCTCGCTGAAGGCCCCGGGGCGTGTCGAACAATCGATCCACAATTTGCACTCTGTGATCCTCACCCTCAAATCGCAGTTTCCGGTCCCGGCGCATGGTCGATTCCCATCGCATGAAGCGATTGGGAAGCAAACCTCAGACTGTAGGGACGTACGTGAAGGTAACCAAGAGGATGCCTGGTGGTGGTTAGTGCAGAATTTGGATCGTCATGCGACCTATGAACGTCCCAGGAAAAAGAGAAAGGGTCACAGCATTGCAGCCCTTTCTCTTATCGCAGTGCCCGAGGAGAGAATCGAACTCTCACCCCATTGCTGGGACGGGATTTTGAGTCCCGCGCGTCTACCAGTTCCGCCACTCGGGCGAGGGACAGAAATAATACCTCATTCCTCGCCAGTGGGGCAGTCTCGTCGGTGTCCACGTCAGGAGGAGTGCTCGCGAACAGCTCGATTGGGTCGCGGCGGTACGCGTTTCGCCGTAGTGACGCCAAAGAATGGCTGGGGCGGGCGTAGTGATCGTGACGCTCATCGGGCACCCGCATCCCCGACGCGCCCAGGAGTGGCCCAAACGCGCAGGTTTCACAACGCTCTGGCCGGGCCACTCGACGTAAGTGGTTGTCAAATATAGGATTGGGCATAGTCGACATGCCACCTGAAGTGCCGAGCAGCCCCCGAAACTCGTCGATTTGAAGCTTCAAGTCGACGTTTTTCGCATCTGCGCCACTCCGTACCCGTTCCAAAATGAAATAATAAGGGCGATATCAACGATCCCCGGCCTCGAGTCGGTGGCTCCACACGTTGCCTCACCAGGTGCTTAGGACGTGGCGGCGCCTGGCGGTGTCGAGACGACAAGGCCATGCGTGCGGCAGGCAACTCCAGGTGTGCGAGACACAGGTGGTATTGTCGGATCGGCACCTTCTCCCAGACAATCGGCTTGGCGACGCCGCGCGCCGACCGATCGGCTCGGCCAACCGCTGCCCCCCTATTCCCCCCACAACCCACCCCATCCGGTTTGACAATTCCGCTGAGAGCGCCACGCACCACCCAAAATGACGTGTCTAAGTTGTTGTAAAACAACGAGTTGATATTTGGACCCTCCGGTTGAAGTCGGGTTGATGCTCGGGTGTTACCCTTGGCCGCGAAGAAATGCGGGTCCCAAAAAACGCGGACCCAAACCCAGGCAGCATCAATTACTCACGGAGGACGGAGGACAGTACAAATGGCCAGATTCCCCACCAGAGAAGCCGAGATTGCCGCGCTTGCCGGTGACATCATTCACGGCCTGACCCAGTACACGGAGGACTTCCCTGCCCCACCCGTCGCCGCCCCGGAGCTTCAGACGGCAGTGGACACCTACGTTGCCGCCCGCGAAAGCGCCGTGACCGCGGAAGGGACCGCTGCGGAGGCGTTTGACACGAAGGACGAAGCACTGCAAGCGCTGATCGACGGGATGCGTGCGATCCTCCGCTACGCCGAGGGGATCGCCAGGTACGACGAGGGAAAACTCAAGCTACTGGGCTGGAGTGCGAGGAGAACCAGGACCCAGCTCGAACAGCCCGGGCAGGTACGCACGCTCGAGGTCAAGAAGGAAGGACCGGGTTGGGTATTCCTGGATTGGAAACCGTCATTTGAGGGCGGCGTGGTCGCGGCCTATCGCATTCAACACCGGCAACGCGCCGATGGCTCCTGGCAGGACGTTGGCATGTCGGTAGAAACCGAAATGGTCATGGGCAACCAGGAGCGTGGTACGGAGTTGGAGTACCGTGTCTTCGCGGTCAACAAGGCCGGCGAGGGAGAATCCAGCAACGTCGTATCGGCCGTGTTGTGAGGACCGAGCACTAGGGAAGCGACAGCACATCGCGCGGATGGAGCGGCAGGATCCGACCTCACGTCGGATCCTGCTCGCCCTCACTTCTTCCGCAGCCCGACGAGTACCCCCACCACCACACCACCCAACGTGAGGAAAACCACCGCCCACTCCCAGAAATAGCTTGGCTCAGATCCCGTCGTGATGTCGTCCAATGCCGCCCAGTTGAGCGCCACCAACGCCAGCACAGAAAGAACGAGAGCCACCCCTCTCACGGTGACTCTCGGTTTGTTCGGACTCGAGTTTTCTACTTCAGCCGTTCCCCGTTCCCCGTGCTCCGTTCCCGGACTATCGACCACCACCACCCTCCATGTTCTGCTGCCGGTTCCGCATGACGTTCTGGATGCTGTTCTGCAGCCTGCGTTGAGACAGCATGAGCTGGGCTCGCTGCACCGGAGTCAGAAACTCGGCCATGTCCGCTTGGTTGCGCCGTTCCGTCTCGATCAACTCCTGCTGAACATCGAAGATCGCATCGATCAGGCCGACCAGGCTATCGGCGTCCGCCGCCACACCGGGCTTCATCTGCCCCTCCAGCGCCTGCCACAGGACACGCTCACGCTGCTGGAGTTCCCTTCGCTCGTTGAACGCGCGCTCCGTCAGTTGGGTGAAGTCCTGAAACTGCTTGTCGTTCAGGCCAGCCTGTTGCTTGTAGTTCTGCATGTAGCGCTGCATCACCTGCTGCTGCAACATCTGGCGCTGACGCATCTGGCCTTGCTGGGCCGAGACCACCGGAGCCCCGGCTACGATCAAGGCCAGAGTGAGAGAAAGTGCTCGCATTACCCCTCCATCAGCGCGAGCAGCTCCTCGAGCTGCCCTTCATTCATGTCTTGCAGGTTGACCGCCGACAGCTCGTATACCGGAGCGTCCACAGTCAGAGAATCGTACACCTGCTCCAATTCGTCGTTCGAAAGAGTATAAAGCTCGGTAAATGCTGGCAGAACGGCAACCTCGCTTCCGTTGCTCGCCAACTGACCGACCACCAGGACGCCCACCGTCAGCACCACTACCGCCGCGGCCGCCACCGTCTGCAGCACCGGTATCCGCCGCCACCACCTAACGGTCACCGGCTCCTGCTTGACCCGCCGCAGGACGGCCCGCGCCGTCTGCTCGACATCGAGCCCGTCAGCAGCCTCTGCCCCCAGTCTCTTCGCCAATTGCTCTAGCTGTCGCTCATCCATGTGTACCTCGCATATCTCCTTCCCCTTCTTCATCTCCTACTCAAGAGCCTTCTTCAACCGTTTCACCGCCTGATGATAGTGCACCCTCGCTGCCCCTACGGACGTCTCCAGTGCTTCGGCGATATCCTCGTACCCCATGCCCTGCTGCGCTCTCAGCAGGAAGACATCGCGCTGCATCAGCGGCAATGCGACCACCGCGCGTTCCAACCTCTGCTCCAAGTCCAACCCGACCACCGCAGAATGGGGATCGTTCCCGACATCTACGACATCCCGATCCTCCAAGGCCACAACCGGATGCCTGATCTGCTTGCGCCTCAGGTCCTTGAGCGCGTTCGATCCGATAGCCATGACCCAAGTCCGGAATCCAGCCGTCCCACGGTAGCTCTCCAGCCTCCTAAAGGCCCGGAAAAAAGCCTCCTGGACCAGGTCGTCCACGTCCTCCCCTGCCCCGGCCGCACTCAGATACCGCGCCACAGCTCCGGCATGGCGCCGCACGAGTTGGGTCGCTGCCACCTCCTCCCCACGCCGCCATCTATCGATCAGCTCGGCGTCGGAGGGGCCAACCTCGGACGCCTCAGACACTTGCATCGACACACTTGGATAGACGGGTGAGCATGGGTGAATGTTAAGAGATGAAGTGGTCTTGCGCTAAGAGGAGGCGAAGGAGGGAAAGGAGAATGCCCCTTCCCACACGCCCGGCCCCGGGCCCGGTCCAGGCGACCGGACACTAGGCTACGCCCCAGAATCAACTTCAGCCGGACACCGCACCCCACTTGCATGAATTGTGAAGTTTCCTTAATATTCGAACGAACGTTCGAATACGCAACCTGAGGGAAACATGTCCACCCATCAATACGATGAGCGTCTGCACCACCTGCTCCGCACCGCCGCACACGTGTTCGCCGAGCAAGGCTATCACGCCACCTCGATGCGTGACCTTTCGAAAGCAACAGGTATGAGTCTCGCCGGCATGTACTACTACGTGCGTTGTAAGGACGAGCTGCTGTATCAGATCCAGGAGCGTTGCTTCATGGGTGTACTCGAGGGGGCGCAGACGGCACTCGAGTCTGGAACCGACCCGGGAGACAGCATAGACCGGCTCATACGGCATCACGTGACGTTCTTCACCGAGCACATGAGCGAGATGAAGGTGCTGTCACACGAAGCCGACAGCCTGACGCAGGAACGCCAGGAATCGATCGACTCGCTCAAGAAGCAATACGTCACACTACTGGCAGATCTCATTGGGGACGCACAGGGAGAAGGTGCGAAAGCCGACAAGCGCGTCGCGACCTACGCCCTGTTTGGCATGATGAACTGGATCTACACCTGGTACGACCCGAAGGGTGAGATCGAGCCCGATCAACTCGCCGAGCAATTCTCTGAAGTCTTTCTACACGGAATACTGACTGCCACAACTTCTGCGATACCAAACGGAGGATGATCGCACATGGGGACCACAGCCACAGCTAACCCGCGCACAGACGAGAGCACCGAGACACTGGTTCGCTACCATGTCGAGGACGGCCTCGCAGTCATCGAACTCAACGACCCACCGGCAAACACGTACACCTATGAGATGATGCTGCAGTTGGACACGGCCATTCTCAGGGCCCGGATGGATGATGAGGCTCAGGTCATCATTCTCCGCGGCAACGGCGACAAGTTCTTCTCGGCGGGTGCGAACATCCAGATGCTGAATGAGGTTACGCCTCGATTCAAGTACTTCTTCTGCCTGCAAGCCAATGAGACCCTGAACCGACTCGAGCACACCCCCAAGCTCGTCATCGCCGCGCTCAACGGCCACACGGTCGGTGGCGGACTCGAGATCGCCATGGCTTGTGACATCAGGCTGGCACGCAGGGATTCCGGCAAGATCGGGTTGCCCGAAGTGAACCTTGGCGTGCTACCTGGTACAGGTGGCACCCAGCGCCTGTCGCGCATAGTCGGGAAGTCACGTTCCATAGAGATGATGATAAAGGGCGAGGTTTTCTCGTTCGAAAAGGCGCAGGAGATTGGTTTGGTCAATCAGGTCTTCGAGAACAACGGGTTCTGG
>Ga0255055_10003761_pt1 | contig 10153 bp, 8 predicted proteins | sample JV7_2_27_MG_FD_188633 | JGI IMG/M metagenome (GOLD analysis project Ga0255055, IMG submission 188633) | Seawater microbial communities from Jervis Inlet, British Columbia, Canada - JV7_2_27 | ecosystem: Environmental > Aquatic > Marine > Inlet | place: Canada: British Columbia | collected... | reverse complement strand
GCCCAGAAGGTAGTCCTCCAGCGGCAGTACATTGATCACGCTGACTTGGCCGTCGTCCACCACCCGGAGTTCCGCCGATCCACGATATGGTCGCCCGGCCAAATACAGCGGCGCGTCTGCCCTCGCTGGACGGACATGCACGGAAGGTACTCCGGCAGGGGTCTCAGAAAGATCTCCTTCCAGGCGCAACACCGATCCGTCCGCACTCGCGACCAGGGTTCCACCCGGTGCCACGTCACCCGCCGGTTGACCCGTCAGAGCATCCTCGAGCCTCAATCCGCCCGGCGAGGAAAGGTTGACGCTCTGCCGGTCCACCGCGACGCCGACGCGGACCACCGGCCCGCTGCCCCTGCGCGAGGCGGCCTGGCTCGGGTGAATTGTCTCGGGAAGGATGGGGGCTGCGATCGAAGAATCGAAGCCTGACTGCGAGACGCCCAGGGGCAGACAGACCAGAAGACCCAGGACAGCCCGCCCCGGTCGCATCCCTCCAGGGGAACGGGCCGTGGCGGTCACCGGCCCCAGACGGCTTCGAGGCCCAACGGAAGTACCGGGAGCGTCCGGCGCTGACCGGCACCCGGACCACTCGGGGTCGCAGGTGCCCTGATGATCCGTCGCACGGTACCTCGCAGATCGTAATCGTCTGCATCGAGGATCTCCACCTCGACGATCGTGCCAGCGGCAAGGTCGGTATCATCCTCGAGTACGGTCACGCCGTCCACGTCGTCTGCCTGCCCCCAGGTGCGGGCCACGGGAGACTCTCCCCCTTCGTCCACCAGCGCCTCGACGCGTCGTCCAATCGACGCCGCGAGGCGATCGGCGCTGATAGCGCGCTGCAATTCGAGAAGCTCCTCCAGCCTCTCGACCCCGACGCCGTCCGGAAGGAACTCCCCCTCCATGCTCATCGCTCGCGTACCGTCCTGCGGAGAGAACGCAAAGGCCCCGAGTCGATCGAACTCCACGTCTTCCATGAAATCAAGAAGATCACGGAAGTCCTCCTCCGCCTCTCCCGGAAAGCCCACCAGAAGCGTAGTCCGGAGCGTAAGATCCGGAATCGAGCTTCTCAGCCACGCGATCTTCTCGCGCAGCGGGCCCTGCCGCTCAGGCCTCCGCATGCGTTGGAGGACGGCATCGCTGGCGTGCTGGATCGGCATGTCCAGGTATGGAAGCACTCGACGTTCTGTCGCCACCAACTCGACGAGCGGTTCGCGAAGGCCGGCTGAGTAGATGTACAGCAGGCGAAACCACGGGACGCCGGTCTCATCGAGCAGACGACGCAGGAGGGAGGCGATATCCGTCCCGTTTCGCAGGTCGCGACCGTAGTGGGCCAGGTCCTGGGCCACGAGGTTGATCTCTACGGCTCCCTGCGCTTCGAGCCGCTGCGCTTCGGCGACGAGTCGGTCCGCCTCGAATGACCTGTGCCTACCCCTCCATAGCGGAATTGCGCAGAACGCGCATCCGTGATCGCAGCCTTCGCTGATCTTCAGGTAGCGGACATGCCGCCGGTCGGTGAGTGGAATCCTCTCGCCGGGGTGCGCCGCGCGATCGGCGTCCAGCAGGCCTAGGCGCACCAGCTCCGGCACCAACCGATCCATGTCCCGAAGTCCCACGAAGAGGTCCACCTCGGGCAGGGCCGGTTCCAGCTCGTCACGGTACTGCTCGACCAGACACCCGACCGCGACCACGGCTCGGCACCGTCCACCCTCCTTCAGGCGGCTCATCTCGAGCAGGGATTCGATCGATTCTTCCTTCGCCGCGTCGATGAACCCACACGTGTTGACCAGGATGACCTCCGCCTCGGATAAGTCGGAGGTGTGGACGGCGCCCTGGTCCGCCAGAGCGGACAGCATGCGCTCGGAGTCGACCGTGTTCTTGTCGCAGCCCAGGCTGACAAGACCGAGCTTCATCGGCGGACCCTTCAGCCTTCGAACACGTCGGCGCCCTCGGGAGGCACGAACTCGAAGACGGAATCCGCGATCGACTCGTTCGGCCGAAGCTCGTCCAGGATGACGGTTCGCACCGTCTCGTTTTCCTCCAGAATCTCGAAGCGTCGTACAAGGAACGAGTCCTCGTCCACCCACACCCGAACTCGCCGATAAGGCGATTCACCCGTCGGAGTAAGCGCGATTCGCCAGGTCGCGTGCCCCTTCACGTCCTCCGAGCCCTGGAGAACCGCGTCGTAGGCGGAATCAGCTTCCTCGAAGATGCGACCCTGCAGATCGACCATTCCGGCACCCGTGACGTTGGCATCGATCGCCGACCGGATGACCTGACCGGGGTGTGTGCTCGGATAGTACAACCAGAGGTACTGGCCGTCGGCCACGATCACGTCCCCCTCCGGATCCGTGAAGTCCATCTTGAAGCGGCCCGGCCCCTTCTGGTGCCACGATCCGCTCCCATCCCTTCGCCTGCCCAGCAGGGGGATCTCGATCGTCTGCTCAAAGACGGCCTGCATGGACGTGAGACCGTCGTACACTTCGCGGGCCCGGCGCAGCAGCACCTGCACGTCGGGTGCGGGCGTGCCGACTTCCTGCGCCGCCACCTGCCCCGGAAGGAACAAAAGGGCTACCGCGACCAGAACCCAGCCGTTACCGGCGGTCGGTGTGTGCTTCATGACCCTCGGTGTATCCTGGCCCACTTGCCCTCCCGGTTTCGGACTCCGCGACGAGTCGTTCGGTCCTTATCTACCCGTCCGTGTCCGGCGCCGTTCCGAGGTTCCCATGTTCCCCCGCGGTGCCCTGCTCTTCCGGGCGCGTCAGACTCGAGGCCTCCGCGGCCTCGGCCAGGAGATCATCGCCGCGGAGCACCGAGTCCAGTTGCACGAGCGAGACTAGGACCTCGCGAGGCCGTGATCCGTCGGGCGGCCCCAGCACACCCACATCGTGGAGTTGGTCGATGATGCGCGCGGCCCGTCCGTACCCGATCTTGAGACGGCGCTGCAAGAGGCTCGTAGAGCCCGCTCCGTTGTGGATGACGATCTCCGCGGCCCTGCGGAAGTGTGGATCCCAATCCGCCATCACCTCGTCGCTGACATCGACCTGGCTGTCCTCCAGCTCCAGCTCCCTGACTTCCTCGAGGATGTCCGACTCCTCCGATTCCGCCTCCTGCTCGGCCCTCGCCGCGGCTCGTTCCCGATACCAGGCGATCAGGCGCTCCGTCTCGTGCGTGTCGAGAAAGGCGCCCTGAATGCGGTGAGGGTCGGACTCGGCAGGCTCAAGGAACAGCATGTCGCCGTTCCCCAGCAGACTCTCCGCTCCGTTCTGGTCGATGATCGTGCGGCTGTCGATCTTGGAGGCCACACGGAACGCGATCCGGCACGCGAAGTTGGCCTTGATGAGCCCCGTGATCACGTTGACCGACGGACGCTGCGTGGCCACCACCAGGTGGATTCCCACCGCACGAGCCTTCTGGGCGAGTATCGCCAGCGGCGTCTCGACCTCTCCCTGCACGGTCATCATGAGGTCGGCCAGCTCGTCGATGATGAGCACGATGTAGGGCAACGTGCCCTCGTCGTACACTCCACTTCCCCAGCCTGCCGGTCGCTGAAGCTCATCTCCCGCGCGTATTCGTCGGTTGATCTCTCCGACGTTGCGGCATGCGTTGGCCGACAGGAGCTTATACCGCCGCCCCATTTCGTGGACCGTCCATCTGAGGACGGCCGCTGCGTCATTGTTGTCCGTCACCACCGGGTGGCGGAGGTGAGGCAGATCGTTGTACACGATCAATTCTACCATCTTCGGATCCACCATCAGGAGCCGAAGGTCCCGCGGCGAGTACCGATACACCAGGCTCGTGATGATGGTATTGATGCACACCGACTTACCGGATCCGGTGGCCCCTGCGATCAGCAGGTGAGGCATTTTCGCCAGGTCCGCCGTGTACGGATCACCCTCCAGGTCACGCCCCAGGCCCAGGGGAAGCACACCCGTGTGCTCCTGCCAGCCGGTGGATTCGAGGATCTCCCGCAGCTGTACGATCTCGGGCTCGGGATTCGGCACTTCCACGCCCACGGCGCCTCTCCCCGGGATGGGGGCGACAATGCGTACGGATGGAGCCTTGAGAGCCAGGGCCAGATCGTCCGCCAGGGCCGCGATCTGTCCTACCTTGACCCCTTCCGCCGGAATGACCTCGAACTGCGTGACCACCGGACCGGTCGTCCATCCGCCGATGGTGCTCTCCACCCGAAAAGTGGCCAACTTGTCCACCAGGATCTGCCCCAGGCGCTCCAGTTGACCGATGGCCAGGCCCGATCCCCTGCGGGTGGGCAGTTTCATCAGGTCGAGGGGAGGGAGTTCGTCGTCGGACGGATCACCGTACTCGGGCAGTTGCGGAACCGTGTCCGCCGGATCTTCGTCTTCCTCGGCCGGCTCATCCTCCGGTTCGGGAGCGGGCTGCTCCACGAGATCCGGTTTCGGCGCCGGAACGGAGCTTTCCCAAAGGGACGGGTCCGGTCCAGCGGAAGCCTCGCGGGCACGCCACGCCGACCACCACCCGGAGGCCACGGTGCCCGCTGACTGGACGCCCTTCCAGGTCCACCGGGCGCCCCACCTTACAGCCTGGCTGGTCAGTTCCACGGCCCGGCGGGGGGACACGCCCAGGGTGAGCACGACCAGGGCCGTCAGGAAAGCGCCGACGATGAGCTGTGCGCCGACGGTCCCGAATGCAATCGTTAAGACACCGGCCGTCGCGGCACCCAACCAACCAGCTCCGGCCCCCGTCCCTCCCAGGGTGCTGCTCAGAAACCACCAACCGGCCGGTACGAAGAGCATCGCCCCTACGGAAAGAACGGACCAGCGGACCGCGGATTTCTTCTCCACGATCCCGAAGCACCACAGGGCCCAGATAAACGCCGGGACGGATACGAGCACGGACGCCACACCGAACACCGTGTTGAGGCCCGTGCTGAGAAGTTCGCCGGCGGGCCCGATCAGGTTTCCGGAATCCGCCCGGCCGGGAAACATCTGTGGAACGAGGGCCAGCGCGACGAGGACACCGAGCGCTACGAGCCCTACGCCGAGCGCCTCCCGGCGCTGTCGCTCGTTCACGATCGCCGGCCTTTCAGCGCGGACCGCTCGACACTCATCACCCTGCCTTCTGCATACGCTCCAGGAAGTGAGTATCGATCTTGCCCGCGACAAAATCGGGGTGCCCGAGCACATCCCGCAGGAATGGAATGGTGGTCTTCACGCCCTCGATGATGAACTCTTCGAGGGCCTGATACGCCCTGCCGAGGGCCTCCTCACGCGTACTTCCGTGGGCGATCAACTTGCCCAGAAGCGAATCGTAGTACGGCGGGACCGAGTACCCGGCATACACGTGCGTATCGATGCGGATTCCAGGCCCCCCCGGTGCGTGGAACGCTGTGATCCGTCCCGGAGAAGGTCGGAAGTCGTGCGCCGGGTCCTCCGCGTTGATCCGGCACTCGATCGCGTGTCCCGAGAGCGTGGGAGGGCCTCCGATTCGCTCACCCGCCGCGGACCGGATCTGCTCCTTCACGAGATCCACACCCGTTACCATTTCGGTGACCGGATGCTCGACCTGAATCCTGGTGTTCATCTCCATGAAGAAGAACTCACCGCTCTCGGTAAGCAGGAATTCCACCGTTCCCGCGTTCGAGTAGTCGATCGCCCGACCGGCGAGGATTGCCGCGTCTCCCATCGCCTGGCGCGTTTCGGGCGTGATCGCCGGACTGGGCGATTCCTCGATGAGCTTCTGATGCCGACGCTGGATAGAGCAATCCCGCTCACCGAGATGAACCAGGTTGCCGTGCCTGTCCCCCAGGACCTGGATCTCGACGTGTCGGGGACGCTGGATGAAGCGCTCAATGTAGACGCGCGCATCGTTGAACGCCGCTGCCGCCTCGTTCCGCGCCATCATGAAGGTGCTCTCGACGACGTCGGCCGACTCGGCCACCCGCATGCCCTTGCCGCCGCCACCGGCGGCCGCCTTGATGATCACCGGATATCCGATCCGCTCGGCCTCGGTCCGGGCTGCGTCAACGTCCTCGACGGCACCCTTCGACCCTGGGACGACCGGTACGCCGGCTTCGATCATGGTGCGGCGGGCCTCCGCCTTGTCTCCCATGCGCCGGATCTGGTCGGCCGTCGGACCGATGAATACAATCCCACTTCGGTCGCAGATCTCCGCGAATTCGGCGTTTTCGGCGAGGAACCCGTACCCGGGATGGATCGCCTCCGCGCCGGTGATCTCGGCAGCGGCCACGATCCGCGGGATGTTCAGGTAGCTATCGCGGCCGGGGGGGCGACCGATGCAGATGTCCTCGTCGGAGAACCGAACGTGCAGAGAGTCGCGATCGGCCTCCGAGTAGACGGCCACCGTGCCGATACCCAACTCGCGGCAGGCCCGGATCACCCGTAGCGCGATCTCGCCCCGATTGGCGATCAGGATCTTCTTGAACACGCTTCGGACGGGCTCAGGTGGGGTCGATTCGGAACAGGACCTGACCGAACTCGACCGGTTCCGCGTTTTCCACGCAGATCTCGCGAATCGTGCCTGCCACCTCGGCCTCGAGCTCATTCATGAGCTTCATGGCCTCGAGGATGCACACGGTCTGGCCCTTCTCCACTCGATCGCCGGTTTCGACGTACGGCGGTGCGTCCGGCGCCGGCGCCCGGTAGAAAGTACCGACCATCGGCGAGTTGACTTCAGCCAGGCCGGAGCCGGAGTCCTCCCCGTCCTCCGAATCGGGAGCAGTCAGAGGCTGCGGCTCCGCCGGCGCGGCTGTAGTAGCGGCCATGGGCATCGCCGATGCCGCAGCCGTAGACACCGTCACCGGAGGCGATTTCGCGATCCTGACACGAGTGCCGAACCGGGAGATCTCCAGCGAGTCGATCCCCGACCCGTCCACCATGTCGATCAGACGTCGAATCCAGTCGAGGTCGATCATCGGGTTACCCGTTCGAGGTATTTGTCAGTGTTTCGGTCAACCTTGATTACGTCGCCTTCATTCACGAACAGAGGCACTTGCACGATGGCCCCGGGTCCGAGCCGGGCCGGTTTGGTCGCCCCCTGCGCCGTATCACCCCTCACTCCTGGCTCCGTCTCGACGACCGCCAGTTCGACGAACTGTGGAAGCTCAATGGCCAGCACGGAACCGTCCCGCGTCAACCCCTCGCACTCCATGTTCTCCTTGAGGTACGGCAACTGATCCTCTCCGACCATATCGCTGGAGAGGGGGGTGATCTCGTACGTTTCCATGTCCATGAAGTAATACAGGCTGCCATCCGTGTATGAGTACTGCATCGGCCGCCTCAGGAGGCGAACCTCCTTTACCTTCTCCCCAGCCCTGAACGTCTTGTCCACCACGCCGCCGGTCAGCACGGACTTTATCTTCGTGCGCACGAAGGCGCCGCCCTTCCCCGGCTTCACATGCTGGAAATAGGTGATCTGGTAGAGCGTCCCATCCAGCTCGATCACCATCCCGTTCCTGAAACTCGATGTATCCGCCATGCCAAGTCCGATTGACTGTTCATTTTTGGCGCCGGCCGCTCCCGGAGATGCCCCCGCCGGGGTCTGCTCAGAGCTCCCTCAAGTCGAGGGGAAACTCGGTCAGCACCCTCCGGCCGCCCTCGCCGGCCACCACCACTTCCTCCAGCCTCACGCCGCCTCGGCCCGGAAGATACACCGCGGGCTCGATCGTGACCACGTTGCCGGACTCCAGCGTATCGCGAGATCGTGCGTTCACGCTCGGCTGCTCGTGAACCTCCAGTCCGACTCCGTGGCCTGTTCCATGGCCGAAGCGGTCGCCGAAACCGGCTTCGGCGATCACGTCCCGGGCGGCCCGGTCGACGTTTCTCGCCGGTACACCGGCCTCAGTTGCCGCGATCGCCTTCCCTACCGCCCGGGAGACGACCCCGTGGATCTCCACCTGCCAGGCAGCGGGCGCGCCCAGAACGAACGTGCGGGTCATGTCCGAGCAGTAGCCTTCGACTCGGGCCCCGAAATCGATGAGCAGCAGGTCGCCTTCATGGAGCGTCCGTTCTCCGGGATGGGCGTGCGGAAGTGCGCTGCGCGGTCCCGAGGCCACGATGGGATCGAACGGCATCGACTCCGAGCCCGCCAACCGGAGACGGTATTCGAGCTCGACGGCGAGGTCCCTCTCCGAGACGCCCTCTCGAACCGTACCGAGTAGATCCCCCAGCGCACTCTCGGCTACTCGCACGGCCGAGGAGATCGACTCGATCTCCCCGGAATCCTTGGTCGAGCGCAACTCGCCCACCAGGGGTCCGGCGGGCTCCCACATGACGGCACCGCAGGATTCGCCCAGTGCGCGGCGGTCACGGACGGCGAGGCTGTGGTCCTCAAAGCCCACCCTGGGACCGGAGTCTCCCTCCTCCAGACAGCGGGCCACCTCTGCGAACAGGTCCGAATCCGTAATGCTCACCGAGATCTCATCGCCTACCTCTTCAGAGGCCTGCGTACGGTATCGGAAGTCCGTGATCAGCGTCGCCGAGCCAGGCTCGACGAGCAGGAAGGCGGACGAGCCGGTGAAGCCCGTGAGCCAGCGAACGTTGGGGAGATGGCTGACCAGGAGAGCGTCGAGCCGTGATTCGTGCAAACGATCCCGGACCTGACGCAGCCTCAGGCCACGCGTGTCCCAGACCTCCTCCGGTTTCACGCGCCCAGACGCAGTTGGGCGGCCAGGGCTCTCATGCCCAGGAGGTAGCTGTCCTGGCCGAAACCGCTGACTACTCCGACCGCGATGTCCGAGAGAAGCGAGTGGTGCCGGAATGGCTCCCGCGCCCAGACGTTGGTCAGGTGGACCTCCACGAACGGCACGCCCGCAGCCAGGAGGGCATCACGAAGCGCTACGCTGGTGTGTGTGTAGGCGGCCGCGTTCACCAGCATGCCGTCCTGCCGAGAGCCGACGTCACGTATCCAGTCGGCGAGTTCGCCCTCGTGGTTGGACTGAACTGCCGTGACCCGGACGCCAAGCTCCTTCCCCAGCGCTTCCAACGCGGACAGGATTCCGTCCAGCCCCACCTCGCCGTAGAGCTGCGGCTCGCGCGTGCCCAGGAGGTCCAGGTTGGGGCCGTTCAGGACACCGAGGGACAGGTCCCCGTCCGTCATCCGTCCGTCTCCAACCGCCCGATCCAGTCACGAGCAAAGCGGCTCGGCCCGCTGCCATCCGAATCCAGGGCCTGCGTACCATCTTCTCGATCGGCCCCTCGATCGGCCGCGACTTCATCGCTCGCGCCGGATTCCACCGCAGAGGCCTCCGCCGGAGGCGGGTCGGACGTCTCGGGGTCGGGCAACGCACCCGCCCGTTCCTCGCCCATGCGCAACAACCGGCGCAGCTCTTCGGGCCAGGGGTTTCCCACCGGCCGCCCGAGCGGAACCGGAGCCTCGCCCACTCCTGGCACACCGGCTTCACCTGGAGACTCCGCTTCCTGCAGCGCTCCACCCGTCTCGTCAGAATGCGCTGTACCGTCGGCCGCGCCCCCCGGTACGTCCCAACCTTCGTGTCTCACGGCTTCGAGGCGAGCCAGGAGTTCGGGGTCACCCGGTGAGTCCCTGAGCAGCTCCTCGTAGATTTCTGCAGCCTCACGGTGAAGCCCCTGCTCCGAATACAGGTCGGCCATCGTTCGGGTCAGAAGATCGGCGTCCTTCGACGGCTCAGGCTCTTCGTGATCCGGTGCCTCCTCGAACCACCACGTATCCTCTGCCCGGACCGTCTGGGACACAGCCCCGTTCAGGATCGCCTCCACCACCTCGTCCTCCGGCCGCCTCTCCTCTTCCGAGGCGTCGCCGTCGTGTGACCCCGACCCGGCGTCCCCACTTCCATCTGCCCCAACATCATTAGCCCGGGAGTTCACCGCAGAATCATCCCACCAGCTGTGCGGGCCCTCTGCCTCGTCACTGCTCTCGACCGGCTCATTCTCGACCGGCTCGGCCGGAACCGGCTCGACGGAAGCGGTTTCCAGTTCTCTCAGGCGCTGACTTACCTCGAGGTTGGTGGGATCGATCTGGCCGAGGCGCTCGTACCAGTGACGGGCCTCATCCACATCCCCTCGTTCATCAGCCAGTCCTGCCAGCTCCCGGATCGCGACGAGGTTCGCTGCGTCCAACTCCAGGACCCGGCGAAACGACTCGAGTGTCTCGTCCACCCTTCCCATGTCACGCAGCGCGCGAGCCC
>Ga0255055_10003760_pt1 | contig 10153 bp, 9 predicted proteins | sample JV7_2_27_MG_FD_188633 | JGI IMG/M metagenome (GOLD analysis project Ga0255055, IMG submission 188633) | Seawater microbial communities from Jervis Inlet, British Columbia, Canada - JV7_2_27 | ecosystem: Environmental > Aquatic > Marine > Inlet | place: Canada: British Columbia | collected... | reverse complement strand
ACAGATGAAGGAGGCATAACTTGCCATGCCGCTATTATCTCTCGTGAACTCAATATTCCTTGCATTATCGGCACTAAGATTGCGACCAAGGTCTTGCGCGATGGTGATCTTGTAGAAGTTAATGCTAACGAGGGAATTGTTAAAATTTTATGGATAAAAAAATATTAAAAAAACAATGGTTTGTTGTGGAAGAAATTCCTCAGAGTTACTACTATATGATAGGAGTGGCAAAATGCTTCGTTAAAGATTGGCCACGTTGGGGGCTTGGTAATTTTGTTAAACACTACATAAGCGATTTTAAAAAGAACGATGCTCGAATGATTTATATAAGAAAAGAATTTGATCAAGAGGCAGAATATCTAAGCAGCAAAATGATTAATAATCCTGATTGGGCCTTGAGAAAACAACAACAAATTGTCAACTATGCCGAGAAATCAATAAGGGTTTGTAAAAAAACGTTAAAACCAAATCTTCAAAAATACAATAATGCAGAATTAATCAAAATTCATAATCAGATTAACTATTACAGAACAATGACACATGGCATAGGCGGCTCCATAACCTGGCACGTTGATGCTGACAAAGAAAGATTCAGTAAATACTTAATAAAATATTTAGATAACCAGATAAAGAAAAATAAGATAGATTTAAAATTAGCCGAAACTTTTAGTATTTTAACTACCCCAACAATATCTACCTTAGAAGAAAAAGAAGAAACGACCTTACTGCAAATAACTAAAGAAATTAAACAAAGCCAAAAAACTAAAAATTTATTTATTAGGAAAGATATAAAAGAAATAGGTAATAAATTGGCAAAAACAAACGAAGAGCTTTATAGAAAAATTAAAAATCTGCATAATAGTTATTGCTGGTTAACTTATCAATATTTGGGCCCACCAAAATCCCTGGGAGAATATCTTCAACAAATCAAAACTCTACTTGAAGAGAATGTTAATATCAACAACCTTTTCAATACAATTAAAAAAAGAAGTAAAGATGTAAAATTGCAACAAATCAAACTTTTTAAAAAATTAAACCTTGACAATAAACATAAAAAACTATTCCAAGTGGCTAGTAACTGTGTTCATATTAAGGGCTACAGAAAAAGCGCTTTATTCTTATCGATGTATACAATGGAAAAATTCTTTAAAGAAATGGGAAAACGTCTTGGTTTATCCTTAAATCAGCTAAGACAATTATTTCCCTGGGAAATAAAAGATGCTTTGCTGAAAAAATCCTTTACTGCTAATCAGCTTAATGATAGACATAATTTTGGACTTATATATCTAAATGGAAAAAAGTTAGAAATCCATACAGGAAAAAGGGCAAAAGATATTATAAATAACTTAAATTTAGAAAAAATTAAAGAAGAAAAAATTAACGAACTATCAGGAACCTGTGCTTGTCCGGGCAAGGTTAAGGGAACAGTAAAAATTATAAATATCCCACAAGATATGGGAAAGATGAATAAGGACGACATTTTGGTTAGCATAACTACCAATCCCAATTTGGTGTCGGCAATGAAAAAGGCTGCGGCAATTGTAACAAACGCCGGCGGACTCACCTGTCACGCAGCAATTGTTTCCCGCGAGCTAAAAATTCCCTGTGTTGTCGGCACTAAAATCGCCACCAAGGTTTTGAAAGACGGCGATTTAGTTGAAGTAGATGCGGAGCGAGGGGTGGTGAAAATTTTGAGGAAATAATTATTAAAATAATTATTTTTCAAGATAAAAGACGGTTCCGCTCGGAACCGTCTTTCTATTGAAATCTGTTTATATTTTATTCTTGCTTTTCTTCTATTTTTTCAAGATCACTCACCATTTCTTCTAACTTTCTTTTAGCTAAATCGTATTCTTTCCCTCTGAATTTAACCTCGAGCGCCTTTTTGCCCTCGTTGTCAATAGTTGTGTCTACTTCAAATTGTTCTGCGGTTTTGAATCTCCCACCCATTTTTTCAGTTATATTCTTTCCTTCAGGATTTATAGGATCTTTTTCAATCTCTTCTTTTAAAGTAGTTGCTATAAACACATCCAGGGTGGGGCTGTGTGACCCGTTAATTAAATCTATCTTAGAATCGTTGTAATATCGTTCAGTCATTTTACTATGAGTTAAAACATTTCTGGCAACCCTAGAAGCCATTTCATATGGAGACATGGTGTCGACATCGGGTTTTTCTTTACCAAAACTTAAATACCATTCAAGAGCAGTAATGCCTCCCTCTTCTTTAGTTTTTTTCTTCCATTCGGCTATAAATTCTTTGGAAAGATTAGATAAGCCAAGTTCAAATCTTGTTCTTGCTTTATATTCCTTCTGAGACTTAGTTGCTTCCTGAATAGCTTTAGCGAAGTCACCCGCCCTTTTTACTTCGGAGTGATAGGGCTTTGGTCCTTTTTCTGGAGTTTCTAATGCCTCGCCAATTTCTTCAGCTTGTTTAAATCCTTCGGGCGCTAATTCTCCTTCTGGAGTTTTTTCCCCATGTCGATAATAAATATCTCTTTGAAAGATATTTTCCCCGCGCTCTTTTTTTTCTAATTTTGGTTCGATTTTTTCAATCATATCTTTTTAATTATATCATCTTAAGAAGAAAATTGCAATGGCTTGAGGTAATCTACATATTAAGAATAACTTTAGTTGAACGGGGCTTTCGCCCACAAGCACATTTTTAATATACTCTTAAAATATATGGTTGTCAAGGGTTGAATAGAGAAGTCAGAAATGGTATATTAGTTGTATATGGTGCAAGAATTTACTCTTCCATTTTCAAAAATTTCAAAAAAAGATGCTAAGATTGCCGGAGGCAAGGGGGCTTCGCTTGGAGAAATGAGTGGAGTTGGTTTTGAAGTGCCGTTGGGATTTGTGGTTTCAGCTAAAGCTTTTGAGAGATTTTTAGCAAAAACAGATGTTAATGTAGAAATTGATGCGATGTGGGATAGGATAAATATTGAGAGCATTGAATCAGTTGAAGAAAACTCCAATATTATTAGAACTCTTATATTGAATGAGAAAATGCCCAAAGATATTGGAGATGAAATTTTAAAAGAATTTAAGAAACTTAGAGCTAAATTTGTAGCTGTTCGCAGTTCAGCAACAGCCGAAGATTCAAAGATTGATTCTTGGGCCGGAGAATTAGAAAGTTATTTAGATACTACTGAAAAAACTCTTTTGAAAAACGTTCAAAAATGCTGGGCTTCGCTTTATACTCCTCGAGCTTTATTTTACCGCGTTGAACGCGGACTCCATCGGAAACAAGTTTCAGTGGCTGTAGTTGTGCAAGAAATGGTTCGATCAGAAGTTTCGGGGATTTGTTTCACGGTTCATCCGGTAACCGAGGATAGAAACCAGATGGTAATTGAGGCCGGTTGGGGATTAGGTGAAGCAATTGTTGGCGGCAAGATTACTCCCGATGCTTATGTTATAGATAAGGGAGATTGGAGCATTCTGGATATTAATGTTTCAGAACAGAACTTAATGATTCTCCGGCAATCTGATAAAGGAGGAGTGAAGGAAGCTAAGGTGCCGAAGGCTAAACAGGAAAAGCAGAAATTAGATAATAAAAAAATCTTAGAACTTGCTAAGATTTGTCAGAAAATAGAAGAACATTATAAAAGTCCGCAGGATATTGAGTGGGCCTTGGAAAAAGGCAGGTTTTACATAACCCAATCCCGACCAATTACGACATTGTAAAAAATATTTAAGAGAAAATTTTTATGAAAGATGAGATAGGAGTTTTTATCGCAAATCGTAAACATGAGGGAAAAAAATAAATACCAATTTTTTTGGCGAGAGCATGGTGTTTGTTATTTTGTAGCAGATTTAATTCTCCGCGGTTATTATGTAGAGGAAGGGATTACTCTTTATGAAAAGCCAGCTGGAGAAGGTTATATTAGTAAAAAGGGGCTGGTTGAGGCAGGAAAAATAGGTTTGAAGTTGTGTCGAAATAGAGCCAAAATTAAACAAGTGATTTCTAATGCCAAGAAAATAGCTCCTCGGGCAAGAAGGGGTTTTGAGTATTTTAAAAAGGCAAATCTTAGAAAAAAAAGCGATAAAGAATTATTTTTACTACTAGAAAAGTATATTTCAGATTTTATTTCTGTGGTTAAACTGTATTTTAGCACTGAACCACATTTTTTCTATTCTATTGAAAAAATTTTAAGAGATTATCTTTCCAAAAAAATTCGCAATAAAAAGAAGCTAAACCAATATTTTGCAACCCTAGTTTTGCCCTCAATAAGCACCCTATTTAATCAAGGGAAATCTGATTGGCTCAATGTTATTATAAGAACATCAAGGAACCGTTTGAAGCTTAGCAGAGAAAGAGATTTAATGGAGAATGAATTAGATTTACCATCAGAGATAAAAAATATAGCTGCTTCAGTAAGAGATTTGGGGTTAATGCGTTTAAACCTTGATCCTTATTTAAGATTTGGGCTGGAAATCTCCACAAAATTATTAATAGAAATAGCTAAAAGAAAACAGTATTCTCCAGATCAGGTTGGGGCAATGTCGTATCGAGAGATAAAAGATGTTCTTTTATACAATAAAAGACCACTACTTGAAAAGCTTAATCAAAAAAAAGAAAAATTCGCCATTCTGCATAAGCGGAAAAGAATAAAAGTTTTTATTGGCAAGGAAGCTGACAGATATTTTAAACTTGTAAAACCATCTGTGCCCGTTGAAAAATTAAGAGAGTTTAAAGGCAAGATTGCTAACCCAGGATATGTGAAAGGAAAAGCTCGGGTACTTAGAAATATTGAGGGAGATCTTAGTGCTCAAGTCAAAAAAATGAAAAAAGGCGAAATTTTAGTCACGGAAATGACTCGGCCCCAAATAATTTTAGCAGTTAGAAAAGCAATAGCCATTGTTACTGACGAGGGTGGAATCAATTCCCATGCTTCTATTATTTCAAGAGAACTAGACAAGCCCTGCGTAATTGATACAAAGCATGCTACTCTGATTATAAAAACAGGCGATTTAGTTGAAATAGATGCCAATAAAGGGGTGGTTAAAATTTTAAAAAAGGCATCATGAAAAAAGTTTTAATTTTTGTTATATTTATAATATTGGTAGTTGGGGCGGCTTTAATTTTCGATAAAGATAAAAATATGCAAGAAGAAGATTTAGAAGATAAAGAGGAGCTCACCTTGAGCGAAGTTGAGGGGCCAATCCGGGAGCCAACAGTGGCTGGGGCTTTTTATCCTGGCACAAAACAAGAACTCGAAAGTTTAATAGACAAATATTTTTCCGAGGTTGAACCTAGGAAAATTGGGAAATATGTACGGGGGCTGGTTGTTCCTCATGCTGGGTATGCTTATTCTGGTTGGGTGGCGGCTTATGGCTATAAAGCCTTGATTGGCAATCTGCCAGCTGGCGGAATTAATACGGTTATTCTTATTGGCAATAGTCATCGGGAACGTTTTGAGGGAGCCTCGGTTTATCAAGAGGGGTATTATAAAACTCCTTTAGGTAATGTTGAAATTGACAAAGCTTTGGCTAAAAGAATAATCAATTCTCATGAAAAAATATCTTTTTGCGAAAGCGTTCACAAACATGAACATTCTTTGGAAGTTCAGCTGCCGCTTTTACAGAAGGCCCTGGTCGGAGACTGGAAAATCGTACCAATTATCATTGGTAATCAACCCGGTGCAGTTGAGATTTTAATTAATACTTTAAAGGGTTTAATTGATAATAGCACTTTGCTTATTGCCAGTTCGGATTTATCCCATTATCCTGGCTATGAGGATGCCAAATATTCTGACAACAAAGTAATTGAGGCAATTTTAACCGGTAAAAGAGAAAATTTAACAGAAGTGGTTTCTGAATTGGAGCAAGAAGATATATTTAATCTTCAAACTTGTGCTTGCGGTCAGGATGCAATAGAGGTAGTAATGGGCTTAATAGTGGATAAAGATATAAAATTACTAAAGTATGCTAATTCCGGCGATGTGGAGATTGGTGATAAATCACAAGTGGTTGGTTATGCAGCCATTGTCTTTACAACCGATGAATTAGAAAGAACTGAATTAACAAAAGAAGAGCAAAAAAGGTTGCTTCAGATTGCCAAAGAAACAGTAGAAGCCTACGTCAAAACCAGAAAAACACCTGAATTTTCAAATGAATATCCAGTCCTAGAGAAACATTTTGGTGCTTTTGTTACCATAAAAAAACATGGTCAACTGCGAGGTTGCATTGGCCGTTTCCAACCCGACATCCCTTTATATCAAGTGGTAATAGAGATGGCTGTTTCCGCTGCTACTGAAGACCATCGTTTTTATCCAATAACCGAGGATGAGTTAGATGAATTAGAATACGAAATTTCAGCTTTGAGTACTCTTAAAAAAGTTGACAGCTGGAAAGATATTCAAATCAACAAGCATGGGGTTCAGATAAGAAAGGGGCTTCGCTCGGGCGTATTTTTACCCCAGGTAGCCACGGAAAATAATTGGGATTTGGATACGTTTATGAGTGTTTTATGTCAGCAAAAAGCCGGCTTACCAGTTGACTGTTGGAAGGATTCAGAAACCGAGATTTATGTTTTTACTGCCCAAGTCTTTTGATTTTTTGGAATTTTTTTATTTTATGTTATAATTTATAATATATGACATATATTCTCCGCGATTTTATTTCAAAAGAAAAGAGAGATTTTAAGTTTAAAGTGGGAAATGTGCTTGCTTCTGCCTTAACAGGATTTGTTGTTGGGGTTATAGTTGCTCTTATTATCTATTTGGTAGGTTATTTTGTATATTTGGTTTAAACTTATTTTGTATGACTAAAAAATATCTTTTAGTTATTTTAATTGTTATGAATATAACTTGGCTTCTGTCAGGCTTTATTTTTACTGCTCGGGCAATAGAAATCAGCGATATCAAAGACGGCGACCTTGTCAGAGCCATTGATAGTTTTGATGTTTGGATTGTGAAATATGTCCCTTCGACAAGCTCAGGACAAGCAGACAAAAAATTTAAGCGGCTTATTTTAAACCCTGAAGTCTTCAATATGTACGGCCATCTTCGCTGGGAAGATATTGAAGATGTTGATTCTTCAATTATGGATTCTTTTATTGAATCCACCTTAGTTAGAGCCGTAGGAGATAGCCGGGTATACAAGCTTTATCCGACAGGAGACACAGGCGAAAAAAGATTAATAGAAACTATGGAGATTTTTGATGCCTGGGGTTTTGACTGGGATGCTGTTTATTCCATTAATGAATTTGATCGAGATGCTTATATCATTGGCGAACCTCTTGAAACTAAATTTGTCAGTACAGTACCCGATACCCCCGGACTTTCTTCCGACCTTTTTATTCAATCATTGCTCTCTTATCCATCAAATCCAATTGATGGAGATACTGTAACTTTTTATGCTATTGTAAAGAATCAGGGCGAGGGATCGGCCGACACTTCAGCTGCTCATTTGAATATCAATGGAGAAAATATAGGAAAAGCCATGGTATCAGGCTTGGTAAGTGATAAGGCAACAACCATTATATTTAAACAAGTATGGGAAGCAATTTTTGGAAGTCATGCGCTGGAAATTTGCACTGATGCTGACTCGGAAATTTCTGAATCCGACGAGGAAAATAATTGTTTTTCCTCTAAGCTGAGGATTCCAAAAATAGCAACTTTACCCGATTACATTATTAAATCGCCCAAGATGACATGGGGTAACTTGGAGGATAGCCCGGTTGCCGGCAACACCCTTTCTTTTTCAGCAAAGGTTTATAATCAGGGAAATATTATTGGCGCTGCCCGTTCTTATCCTAGGCTTCGTATTGATATCAATAATGATGGTGATTGGGATATACTAGACAATGAGTCTACTGATTCCTTAGCTGTTGGTGAAAGTGAGACGGAACTTTTTACACACGTTTGGGCAGCAACTCCAGGGACTCATAAATACGAAATCTGCGCTGATGCCACTTCTTATATTGCAGAATCAAACGAGACTAATAATTGTGTTTCTGTGAGGTTTGTGATTGAGTAATACGGGTTATTTTTTTTAAGGCTTGCTCTGAATTTATTAAAGGGGTATAATAAAGGCAAGATGTCGGAAATTAATTAACTAAAACATTTTATTAATTATGACTAAATTTGTTATAAAAAAAGACGGGTCAAAAGAGCCTTTTGACATAGAAAAACTTAGAAGGTCAATTATAGTTAATATTCAAGACGCTGCTCTTCCGGAAAAGCGAGTGCAAGGAGTAACAAAGAGGGTTTTAAGCGCAGTAACGAATTTTGTGAAAGAAAGCGAGAAAGAATTAGCTACAGCAGAGATTAAAAAGAAGATTCTCAGCGAGTTTGACGTTATTGAGCCATCTGTTTCAAAGGCCTGGAGAGATTTTGATGAAAAAAGGGGCATAACTATAATATAAAGGAGATAAAATAATGAGGATCGAATCTTGTGATTTTGGAAAAATTAAGATTGATGACAAAGAATATACTCATGATGTGATTCTTAATCAAGGCAAAGTAATCTCCTGGTGGCGGCAGCAAAGCCACTGGGTGGGCGTTAGTGATTTGGGCGAAATTATTGAGAAGAAGCCAGAAATAGTAATCTTAGGCGCTGGTCATTCAGGAGTAATGGAAGTATCAAAAGAAGCAAAAGAATATTTAGAAAAATTAGGTATAGAAGTAATAGTTGAACAAACAAAAAAAGCTTGTGATACTTTCAACGAGCTTTCTGAAAAACAAGGAGTTATCGCTGCCCTTCATTTGACCTGTTGAGAAAGAAATAAAGTGATTAGAATAAGGACATTAGCCATTATTAGGATAATCAGAGCTTGAAAGATGCCGAAGATGGGGAGGATGAAGATGCTGATTAGGGAGGCACCGAAACAGGAGCCGAGCAAGTCAGCGCCATAGATAGTCCCTGTTTGTCCGCCGAAGCCCGAAGGGCGAAGGCGGATTTTTGGTTCCAGATAAAGTTTATTAACAATTGGAAATTCAAAACCGACTATTCCGCCGATTAGGGCTGCCAGAGTTAAGAAAATTAGTTCAATTATAAGCGAGGGTTTGGGCGAAGCAGAAAATAGAAAATAGAAAATAGAAAATAGAAAAATGGAGAAAAGGATAATTAAAATATGAATTTTTATCACAGAACTAATTCTTGCTCTTGAGATTTTCTTGGTTCCCAACCAAGTACCAATAGCCATGCCAACCATTAAGGCAGTGATTATTAGGCCGATTTTGTAATAGAGATAACCATAGAATACCTGAAAAGCATAAATAATAATTATTTCAGCAGTCATTAGGGAAAAGCCGGCTATGGCCATGGTTAATGGAAATATATTTTGTTTTTTTATTTTTTCTTTAAAAAATAGAAAAACAATTAAAATCAAAATAAACAATCCAACAATCCATTCAAACCCTATTTTAGAAAGAAAAGCCAAAGATTTAGCCAATCCCGAGCGAAAATGACTAATCCAATAGACAAAGTTATAATAATAACTTATTGGATGCTGATCTTGATTGATTTTTGCCCCTTGATTAGTTTTCAGAGAATTGAGTACTGTTTGAACTCGATCGTTAGTTAATCTATAATCGATATAATTTTCAGTGACGAAATTGTTTTTAATGTTTCGTTCTTTTAATCTTTGAATTAATGGTTGGGGATTATAATTTAAAATATCATTCTGCGAAGCAATAAAGAAATTAGCATCTTCAGGAAGAATTATAAGATAAGGAAAAACTTCTTTAATGGTTTTATAAAGCGAGGCCTGGAGATTTTCTAATTCTGGATTTAAATAATTAGGGGAGGATGAGAGGTGAATGGCTAAAATTCCCTGTGAAGATAGACGAGATTGAACCTCTTTTAAAAATTCTTGGCTATAAAATCTGTTTATTAGGGCAGTTGAGGGATCTGGCAGATTAACTATTATTACATCAAAATTTTCTTTAGTATATTTTAGAAAATAGCGGCCATCGAGATTAACTATTTTGGTTCGTTTATTTTCTAGATATTGGCGAAGTTCAAATGATAAATATTTTTTGGTTGTTTCAATAAATTGTGGGTCAAGTTCTAAATAATAAATCTCGTTTGGCTGGTACTTTAAGATTTCGCCCAGAGCGCCATTAAAACCCGCGCCGATTAAAAGAACATTTTTGGGGTTTGAATGGTATAAGAAGGGAAAATGAATTAAATATTCATTAAAAATCTC
>Ga0255055_10003759_pt1 | contig 10154 bp, 7 predicted proteins | sample JV7_2_27_MG_FD_188633 | JGI IMG/M metagenome (GOLD analysis project Ga0255055, IMG submission 188633) | Seawater microbial communities from Jervis Inlet, British Columbia, Canada - JV7_2_27 | ecosystem: Environmental > Aquatic > Marine > Inlet | place: Canada: British Columbia | collected... | reverse complement strand
GACGCTCAACAGTGACCGGGGGGGGGAAAGCCAGACGAAGGGCTTCTTCCTGCGTGAGGAGCACCTGGCTGGTTGCGCAAAGCGGCGTGCCGCCTAGCGCGATCAGCGCGAGCAGAAGCCGCACGGTCGTTCGCCGCCCAGTTCGCCCGGTCCGTAGCATCGCGGCATTCAACGCTCGCTCAGAACATGTAACTGAGGGAGACATTGAGCTGGTCCACCCCCGACCTGGCGGCGTTCGACTGGAACGTGTAGTCAACCTTGGCCGCGATGTTGGGAATCGGGAGAACCTGAGCTCCCAGGGTGAACAGGTCCCGGTCTGTCGCCGGATTGGACTCGAAACCCTCGGGGACGGCGTCCTGTGTGTCGATGCTCTCATACCTGACATAGGGGAGCAGTCGCACGTTGGTCCGCGTCTCCCGAAGCACGTCGTATCCAGCCTGCAGGTACCAGCCGGTGAGTCGCTCGCCTATCGACTCGGCCCCAGTCAGGCCCTTGGCAGCGTTGAGGGAAACGACGTCGCCGACGGTCGAAAGCGCGACCATGCCTCGCAGATCGAAACCGCGGACCCGATAGGCGGCATGGCCTTCCATGATGAGGGTCGCGGCCTTGATCGTCTCGCCGGGCGCCAGCGGATCCTCCGCCCCCTGTCCTGATCCACCATAATAGCCCGATCCCCCCACCAGCAGTCCCGGGACACCGATCCAGTCCATCCGACCTACAACGGCGAAGTCCTCAGCAAGGGCCTTGGATCCCTTCTGACGGCCGGCGCGCAGACCGGCACTACTGAAACCACCGCCGTCAGGTCCTTCGCCTACCGCGTCCAGGCCGTTGACAACGAACACGCGCCAGTCGAACTCGCCAGCGGCCCCAAACAGACCGAGCCCGAGTTCTCGCCACGTGGTCGGAATGATCCTCCGCTCGGTCTCCGGGCGGAGCGTACCCAGGTAGGTCGGGGGCTCATGTAGCTCGTTGATGAACCCCATCGGAAGGAGCACCAGACCTGCCCGCATCCCTGTGCTGCCCTGCAATCCGCGGAAGCGCCAGTCGAGGTATGCGAACTCGACTGCAACGGATCCACTTTCCGATGTGCTGGCGTGTTCGAATTCCACCTCGGAGTTGAACAAGAAGTGGTCATCGAACTTGTAGCCGAAGTAGAAGACGGCCCGAAGCGCATCTACTTGATCAGGTGAATCAGAGGGCGATCCGTCCTGTTGTTCCGGGGCGAAGTTCTGATACAGGAATTCGCCGTATCCTCCGATCGACACTCCCTGGCCCGCGCGGTACACCTTCGACGCCGCCGGCCCCAACCCGAACCCGGAGGTATCCGCCTTCGCGGCGATCTCTTCGCCCAGCCGAAGCGTCTCGATCTCGCGTGTGATCGCTTCGATCTGAAGACGAATCTCGGCAAGTTGCGCGCTGTCCGGACCGGCGTCGAGCTGCTGGCGCAAATTCTCGACCTGCTCTTCCAGTCGCTCGACCCGTTGCTCGATCGGGGCGGTCGGCTCCTGCCCCCCGGCTGGGCTGGCCAGGCACAGCGAGACGCTCAACCCGAGCACCAGCAAGCGGGTTCGGAACTGAGATGGACCCGCAAGGAGCCCCGGAATGCTGCGAAGCGCAGCGGGGCCAGCTGGCTGTCTCAACCAGCCTCTGACCGACGTCGATCTACTCGGAGGGAGTGGCATTTGCACCGTTCAACGGAATCCGTAGTTGAAACTGATTCTCAACGACCCGACAGGCTACCGTGGCGGCAGCGCCCCGTCAACCTCCTGGAGCGGCTATGGAGTGCCACGCGGTGGCAGTGAAGCCGGACGGGTGATCGCTACGGCCTGACGACTCGAATCGTGGCTTCCATGAACGGGTGTGGCGTGCAGTGGTAGGCGAATTCTCCCGCTTGAGTGAAAGTGACCTCGAACGTCTCACCGGGACCGATGAGCGGCGAATCCCACTCGCCCCGGTCGCCGGTAGTGTTGTGAGCTACGGGATCCTTGTTGACCCAGCGAACGGTGGTTCCGATCACGATCTCCAGGTCCGCTTCGTCGAACTTGAAGTTCTTGATCTCGATCTCTACCGCCTTCGGGTTGCCTGCCGGGCCGACGATCACACCTGCGTCGGCCGGCTCAACTGAAACCTCGGGCCTGGCTGCCGCTGCTTCCACCGGGCCAGGTGAGTCCGTGCCACCATCTGGATCGAGTATCTTGCCCCAGCGGGCGAAGCCGCTGAACGGGACCGTGAATTCGAATCCCCAGAACACCTCTCCCTCTACACCCGTGGACGTTCCCTGGAGTGTGCCGCTGGTGACATTGGTCGCCATGAGGGAAAACGTGTGCGGCGTGTGCGGGATACCAAATTGCAGGCCAGCGCTCCACCCGACCGGCCGATCGTCCAGTCCAGCGACGATACTGGTGACGTCGGCCGCGAGGGTGATGTAACGGTTGATCCTGTAGCCTGCGCCCCCGGCCAGGGCGAGCGACGCGGTGTCCGTCCCGAACGTGTCCGTGAATCCGCGCACCGAGCCGATCAGAATGACCCGGCGCCACAGATCTCCCTGTGCCGAGATCTCGCTGTCGAAGCTCGACGCCGCTCCGTTATAGGCTCCAGCGAAAGAGAGTGACCACTGCCGCTCCCCGGACCTCTGCAGCGGAGCCCATTTGAGATATGGCTGCCACTCATTGAGCTGGTCCATCACGACCGACTTGCTGCTGTAGCGGAATCCAGCCATTACGCCCGGGACGACTCCGTACGTAAGCGCGAAGGTCGGGTAGTTGACCAGGAAGCCGTTCCCGAAGATGTCGCCGATATCCGCATCGTCGCCCGCCATCTGGAATCGATGCGCGAACTGGAAGTGGAGATTGCGCGGCGACGTCACCCACGTCCCCTCAAGGTTGGGGGTCCGTTCCGTCAGGGGTTGGGCCACCCCCGGTGTCGCGAGCGCCAGGCCTGCGCTCAAGATCCCCAGGGGCAGCCAGCTTATTTTGACCACCGGTCAGTTCAGGGCGACCGTGAAACTCGCCGAGTCACTGCCTCCCCGGCCGTCGTTGACCGTCAACGTTGACGGGTATGGCGCGACACCCGGAAAGGTCACCTGGACCACTTCATCAGACGAACTCGTTCCCCCCACGTAGGTAGCGCCGAAGACGTCCCACTGGTAAGTGAGCTGGTCTCCATCGGGATCCGAGGAGCCTGAGCCGTCGAGAGTGACTATCGTCTGATTATTGTCCCCTGGCGGGACGGCGTCATGGCTCGACTGGATCACTGCAGAGGGCTGCTGGTTGGCGGGGTCGTTGTTCGGCGGTGGGTCGGTTAGGCCGCCTCCATCCCCGTCGTCGCTGGAGCACGCGCCCAGCAAGCCCACGGAAAGGGCCACGGTGAAGATCCAGAATACGGGGACGGACGCGAATCGACGTCTCGATAGGGACATGGACACCTCCTCTGCAAACCACTTCAGTCCGATCCGACGCCGACGGCCTCACGCCTCGGCGACCGGAGAGCCTCACGTGACCAACAAAACGAAGTCGACGGTCCACAGGTTCCCTTCCGTGTTTGCTCTCGACGCTCCCTCCGAGTCGAGTGGTGTCTCGCCAGGAGGCAGGTCCCGTACACCTGTAGCGTAACGCTACAAATTGCCGGCGTTGATTCGTCGCTTCGAGGCGAGTCTAACACATTCTGACATTGGCAGTTATGGTTGCATTTGCCACGTTCGGCCCGGTCCATGCCACCCACCGTATCGACGCCCGCCGGCAGGAAGATCCGGCCACGGCGAACCTGAAAGGAGTGGCAAGATGAAGATATTCCCGAATGCTGGGTGGGTGGCGGCCGCGCTGGTATGCATGACGGCGGCCTGCAGCGACAGCGAACCGACGAGTCCGGCCGGTCCGACCGGCGGCACTGTTTCACTTTCCATTTCAGCGGAAGCGGCCGCGGCCCCGTCCCCCGGTGTGGGTTCCTTCAGCGCCGTGTACAGCGACGGCTCGAACACGCTCGAGATGTCGACCGTGCGCGTCGTCCTGCGTGAGATCGAGCTCGAGCGGCTGAGCGACGAGTCGTGCGACACCCACGTCGAAGGAAACGACGACGGTTGCGAAAGCTTCGAGACCGGCCCCGTGCTGGTGGATTTTCCGACCGACGGCTCGGCCGCGACCATGGTGACGATCACCGGTGTGCCCGCGGGCGTGTACGACGAGGTCGAGTTCAACATCCACAAGCCGAGCTCCGGGCTCGCGGAAGACGCACCGTTTCTCCAGGCCCACCCCGACTACGCCGAGATCAGCGTGCGGGTGGAGGGCACCTACAACGGCGGCGCCTTCACGTATGAGAGCGATCTGATGGACAACCAGGAGATCCGGCTCGACCCCGCACTGGATATCGCGGATGGGGCACCGACGACCAACGTGACGCTTCAGCTGGGCATCGGCGATTGGTTCCGGGCCGCTGACGGCTCTCTCATGGACCCGGACTCCGCCAACAAGGGGGGCGAGAACGAGAGCGTCGTGGCGAACAACATCAAGGCTTCGATCGATGCCTTTGAGGACCGCGACCGCAACGGGTCGGTAGACTGACCACGGAGAACACATCAGCTGTCCGGGCGGCGCACAACTGGCGTCGCCCGGCACCGTTTACCTCGGGATCAACCCCTTCGCAGCCCGGACACCGGTCTGCCAAGGGGGTTGATCCCATCCCACCGCGAGCGGATTCAGATACCGCCGACCGTTATGGTCCCGGTCATGCCGAGCTCGGCGTGGCCGGGGATGGTACACAGGACGTCGTAGACGCCATCCACCGTGGGCACTATAAACAGTGTCGTACTTCCCTCCAGCAGCAGTTCGACGGCCTTGAGATAGGGTGCCTTGATCTCGGCCTGGTCGTCGTCGGCTTTGCGCAGGACCACCGTCTTGTAGAACGCGGCGGCCGTGTAGTAGTGCTTCGCCGCGTTCCCCGTCGGGTTGTCCAGGGTGAGCTTGTGCCCGACATCCCGGGACAGATCGATGTCCGGGGGCACGTACCCGTAGGTCGTCTGCGTCTCCTCCATGCTGATCGTCGTCTCGACCGCGGTGCTCCACACGTCGTGCGAGCCTGAGCGGCGCGCGTCGGTGGTGAGCGCGACGTCGAAGTCGGGCGCCACCTCCAGGTCCAGCTCGTTACCCTCGCCTCCCGTGATCGTGGCAGTAGCGGTCATGCCGGCCGCTTCGTGGCCGGCGATCGTACAGATGATGTCGTAGGTGCCTCCGAGCACCGGCACGAAGAAGATCTCCAGCGAGCCCCCAATCTTCAGCTCCACAGCGTCGAAGTAGGGCGCCTTGTACTCGGCCTCGGCCGTCTGGATCTTCCGCGTGGCGATGGCCTGGTAGAAACTCTCCAGGCCCTCCGGCGAGAAGTAGTGCTTGGAGGCGTTGGAGGCCGGGTTGTTGATCCTCAGCACGTACGGCTTGCCCGCCTCGAAGCTGAGCACGTTGGGCGCGTAGGACAGTGCCGCCCCCGATTCCACCATGTCGACGTCCACCACCGTACTCTGGTCCCAGTCCACCGCATCGACCCATTCCGACGCGGTCACCGGACCCGGCGGCGGAGGCGATGGCGGCCCCGTGACCTCTTCGCCGCTGCTACACCCGCCTCCGAGCATGAGAGCAAGTGCCATGACGATCGAACCGGCCCGATGAAAGAACTTTCGGCTCATCGGATTCTCCTCCGTCTGAATGACCTGAGGCTTCTTGTTGGAGGACCCGTGCGCGAGCGTCTTCCAGCCTCTCGAGGAGGCGCCAGTCTATGCGCAACGGAGGCCAAACTCGGCCTGTGCCAATCCTGGTGGGTTCGCCGGGGGGTTCTGCGGCTCGCACGCCCGAATTGCATAGATCGAGCCAGAGAAGCAACCGGCGGGCGATCGCATTGGCTGACAGCGAGTTATGTGGGGCTATGGCACCGGAATGGCGCCTATCGATCGGGCGAATTGTGGGACCCCGCCGGTCACACTGGGACGCCGGGCGTCACAGTTCTCAGGGTTGTCGGCGGTCCTCGTCCCCGGTATCCTGAGTGCGGCAGCCGGCTCTCAGACGCCGGGAGGCTTCCGCCAAGCACTTTCGGGGCAACGAGTTCTCGGACAGGCTGGTCGCGCCGCCGCGGGCGTCGAGCACCCTCGCGGCCGGACCGCGCCGGTGGCCCGTGACTTGCGCTCAGTCTTTTGCTTGGACTCGGCGCGTCCCGAAGCGGAACGCAACGGAACGAGGCGAACGCGACGGAGCGTTCCCTTGAGTCCGCGGAACCCAGTGTGGGAGAGCGCGCTGGCCCGATGAATCTGAACAAGCTTTTTCCGCGACTTAAGATCAGGGCGAAGCTCGGGATCGCGTTCGCGGTCCTGGCGGTGCTCCCGCTCGCCGTGACCGCGTTTCTGACGGTCCGGCAGACCGTCGGCTACCTGCGTTCCCTCGCCAACGAGACGCTCGCCCACGACGTGTCCATCGCCCACGCCAGGGTAGGGCGCGCCATCGAGCGCACCCAGCGCGACATCGACTACTTGACCTCCGACATCCTGGGCCCCGCCCTGGTGGAGCGGGCGGCACGGCCGGACGGCACGGTTCGGGATGGCCTCGATGCCGACGTCAGCCGGTTCCTCATGCACGCGCCGACCCTGATCCGCGTGCGGCTGATCTCCGACCAGGGCAGGGTCCTCCTCTCGCAGCCGGTCGCGTACGGCGAGCATGCCGTCGATGCGAACGCGACGGGGGGCCTCCTGTACGCCCTCCGGGCCGAGTCCCTGCGTGAAGGGGAGCGCCTGCTCATGCCCGTCGAGCTCAGGGGTGACACGGACGACGATTCCGAAGCCGACCCCTTGCCCGCGATCGCCCTCCTGATGGCCGTTCGCGGACCGGACGGCCGGTTTCTCGGCGCCGTCGTCGGCGAGGCATACGCCATGGCGCTGTTCGCGGGGATCGAGGAGGGCTCACCCAACATGCCCTCCACCACCGGATTGGTCGATCCGGAAGGCCGCTTGCTGTTCCACTCCGAGCGGAAGTCGGACTGGACTAGCCTCCTGGGGGAGCGGCTGATCGACGAGTTCTCCGCCCGCGACGCAGAGATCATCCTGGCCGGCGGAAGACGCACGTTCGAGACCGAAGACGAGCGCATAGCGAGTGTGACCGCGGTCGGACTGGGTGATGCGGGCTTCGGGCAGCTCGTCCTGTATCGAGTGATGCCGGTGGCGGTTCTCTACTCGCCGGTGCGGACGTTCAACAACTGGGTCCTGGTCACAGGCGCGGTCATCGTGCTCGTCGTGCTTCTCCTGGCTTTCGTCGCCGCCCGGCAGCTCACGAAGCCGATCTACCGCCTGAAGTCGGGCTTCGCGCGCCTCGCCCGCGGCGAGGAGCCGGTGCGCCTGGACGTCGAGACGAACGACGAGCTCGAGGACCTGGCGTCCGAGTTCTTCGACATGGCGAGTGCCCTGCACGGACACCGCCGCCGGCTCGAGGAGCTGGTGGAAGAGCGGACCCGGGCGTTCCGGCAGACGCACGCCGAGCTGAGCGACATTCTCGCCTACTCCGCGGATGCCATCATCGGGTTGGATGAAGAGGATCGGGTCCGGGTGTGGAACCGCGGCGCCGAGCAGTTGTTCGGGTTCGAGGAGACGGAGGTCATGAACCGGCCCCTGGACTCGGTCCTCATTCCCGACGAGCTCCGCGAGTCCCCCGAAGCGGAGTACCTTCGCGCGGAGATCGCGGCCCGCGGGTCGGTGGTGGGTCTGAGAACGAGGCGCCTGAACCGCGACGGAGAGCTCATTCCCGTGAGCCTGACTCAAACCCAGATTGCCGACGCCGACGGCCGGCCGCACGGGACGTCGATGATCCTGCGCGACGCCAGGATGCAGGAGAGGATGGAGGAGCAGCTCCGCCGCTCCGAGCGCCTGGCTGCCGTAAGCGTCATGGCCGCCGGGCTGGCCCACGAGGTGAACAACCCGCTCGCCATCGTGCTCAATCGCATCGAATGCATGGAGGAGGAGCTCCGCGACGGGGCCGACGCGTCCGTGCTGGCGGCGGACGTCGAGGTGCTGAGGGAGCACACCCTCAGGCTCCAGTCCGTGACTCGGGACCTGCTCCGTTTCGCGCGGGAGTACGACGAGGACCCGCACCCCGTGGACCTGGCGGAGGTCTGCAGCCGCGTCTGCCGGCTTCTCGATCGAACCCTGGCGGCGCGCGGCATGAGCCTCGAGGTGTCGGCCGACTCGGTCCTCCCCACGGTGACGGGCAGCGAGCCCGCCCTGGAGACGGTGATCATGAACCTCATGCTCAACGCCGCGGACGCGATGCCGGAGGGCGGTTCCATCAACATCCGGACGCGCCTGGCCAGCGGGGAGCACGCGGTGGAGATGATCGTCGAAGACTCCGGCGCCGGGATCCCGGCGGGCCTGCGGGAGAAGGTGTTCGAGCCGTTCTTCACCACGAAGGACAAGCAGAACGGGCTGGGTCTCGGCCTGGCCCTGTGCCGGAGCATAGTGGAGCGTCACGAGGGCCGGATATGGGTGGAGGAAGGCGAAGACGCCGGTTGCCGGTTCGTGGTGTCCATCCCGCGTGACCTCGGGGAGGCCGCATGAGCGCGACGAGAATTCTGATCGTGGATGACGAGCCGGGAATGCTCGACAACTGCGCGCGCATGCTGGGCAAGGAGGGCTACGAGTGCCACACGCTGTCCGACTCCACGCTGTTCGTGCCCAAGATGAACCTCGTGCAGCCGCACGTGCTCCTTCTGGACCTGAGGATGCCGGGGGCGGACGGGATGCAGGTGCTCGCGGAGGCCCTGGCGGCCGATCCCGCCCTTCCCGTGATCATCATGACGGCCTACGCAACCGTGGCTTCGGCGGTACAGGCGATTCGCGAAGGCGCCTTCGACTACATCGCGAAACCGTTCAGCCGGGACCAGCTCTCGGTGGCGATCGCGCGTGCGCAGAGATACCGGGCGCTCGGAGACCAGACCCGGGCTCTGCGCCAGCAGGTCACGAGGGCCAGCCCGCTGGGCAGCCTCGTGGGCGCGAGTCCCGCGGTGGAGCGGCTGCTGGAGGACGTGGCCCGGGTGGCCCCGGCCGAAGCGGACGTGCTCATCACGGGCGAGAGCGGCACGGGCAAGGAGCTGGTGGCCCGCAGCATCCACGCGCTGAGCCCGCGGTCACGCAAACCGTTCATCCCGGTGGACTGCGCGGCGCTGCCCGAAGCCCTTCTCGAGAGTGAGCTCTTCGGGCACGAGAAGGGGGCCTTCACGGGCGCGGTGAGCCGCAAGACGGGCCTCATGGTGGAGGCCGACGGCGGCACGCTGTTCCTGGACGAGGTGGGCGAGCTCGGCCCCGCCCTGCAGTCCAAGCTCCTGCGGGCCCTCGAGGAGCGTCAGGTACGCAGATTGGGCAGCACGGCGTTTCAATCGGTGAACATCCGCATCGTGGCCGCCACGAACATGGAGCTCGATGCGGCCATCCGGGGGGGGCCGTTCCGGCAGGACCTGTTCTACCGGCTCAACGTGGTCCACCTCGGGCTTCCGCCGCTCAGGGAGCGGGCGGGCGACACGCAGCTTCTCATGCAGACGTTCCTGGCCGAGTTCGCGGAGCTGCAGGGCAACACGCCTCCACAGGTGACGCCGGACGCCTGGACCGCTTTGGAGAGCCACCCGTGGCCCGGGAACGTCCGCGAGGTCAGGAACCTCGCGCATCGGCTCATCGTGTTCGACGACGACGGCGTCATCTCGGTGTCCGACCTCCCCGATTCCATTCGCGGCTGGGGCGGGACGGGCCTGGACGCGGACACGTCGCCCGTGCTGCCGTACAACGAAGCGCGCGACCAGGCCCTGACGGCGTTCCGCACGGAGTACAGCCGCCGCCTTCTCGACGAGAACGAGGGCAACGTGACGCGGGCGGCCGCGGCGGCGGGCGTGAGTCGCCGTACCTTCCATCGATGGCTCGCCGAAACGGCCGACGGGCAGGAGGAAGAGTGATGAGGGGCCTTCTCTTCCTGGCGATCTTGGCCGGATCTCTCCTGGGCGCGCGTGCCGACGAGGACGCGGGCGTCGTGCAGGGCACGGTCATGGTCTCGAACACGCCGGCCGCGGGCGCCGTGGTCTACCTCGAGGGTCCCCCGGTCGCCGGAACTGCCAGCCGTGACACCCTCGTGATGGACCAGGTGGGCCTG
>Ga0255055_10003758_pt1 | contig 10154 bp, 8 predicted proteins | sample JV7_2_27_MG_FD_188633 | JGI IMG/M metagenome (GOLD analysis project Ga0255055, IMG submission 188633) | Seawater microbial communities from Jervis Inlet, British Columbia, Canada - JV7_2_27 | ecosystem: Environmental > Aquatic > Marine > Inlet | place: Canada: British Columbia | collected... | reverse complement strand
GGTTTCATATTTTCAAGCACAAAAACCATTGCTGACAGTTATTTGGATATCGTCAATCATATGTATTGCCATAATCGCTTATTTTGTCTTTAAACTGGTTAAGTTATTATGCCGACGCAAAAGCATCCGGTTGGATTATGAAGGCGAACTGGCGGTCGGGCAGGAGCTCAATCAGCTCATGCGCGAAGGTTACCGGGTATACCATGATTTCCCCGCCGATACATTTAATATCGATCATATCGTTGTGGGGCCAAACGGTGTCTTTGCCGTTGAAACCAAGACCCGCGCGAAGGGCCCCGCCCGTATCAGCAATGAAGAGGAGACCGTGACCTATGACGGACGGATGTTAATCTACTCGAATGCGACCGATTTCGAAACGATTGAACAGGCCGAGCAGCAAGCCTCCTGGCTGTCCAACTGGCTGGCCGCTTCTACCGGGGAGTCCATTGCGGTCAGGGCTATCGTCACCCTGCCCGGCTGGGTGGTAAAAAGGACTTCTGCCGACGGGATCCCGGTGGTGAATCCAAGCCAATTTGCCTCTCTGTTTGAGCATATTAAACCCAGGCCTATCATGGAAGAAATGTTGACCCGCATCAACCATCAACTCGAGCAAAAATGCCGCAATATGGCATCGACGCCGGCTCCAAACAGTTCACGGTAAGAATAACAGGCGGGGATAAAATCATTGCCTGGCTTTCAAGGATTTTTAAAATTTTATTTTTTCGGGGCGGATGGTAATTGCGGTCACGTCCTTTTTAATATTTATCAGCATTTCGTTTTGCCATTGATCTTTATCCTTCCAGATCACACGGTATTTTCCGCTCTCATATTTAGCTCCCAGCTGCGTACTTTCCGATGCTTCCAACTCGCCGCCCGCCATATTCGCCGGTGTCCGCCAGCCATAGGGGTGATCGATCCAATAGAGAAAATAATACATTTTTCTCTCAAAATCGTTTTCAAGCCTCACGGTAAAGCTGGCCGATGATAAGGACGGAAGCAAAACAATTGCCAAAATGACTATAATTTTTTTCATTCTTTCTCTTCAAATGCCTTTTTGAGGGCATCCTCCGTGCGGATTGCATCCCCACTGTATGTCGGCACCGGGTTTACATCCAGCCAGGGAATGGACACCAAACCAAAATGGTTCGCCAAAAAGGCGGCCACCAATAGCGCCGCTACCAGAAAAAACATTTTAATTACCGATTGCATCTCTACCTCGACAAGTAAATTTTCCCCCGACCGGCGGGGTATTCTCTCAAAAACGAAACAAGCATCTAATCATATAAGTTATCGGCGATTTTGATAATCAACTTAAGTGCTTTTTAAGTCCACCCGATTTTTGATTTTAAATGTTAACCGTGATATATTTCATATATGGCTAAACTCAAAGATCGCGATATTATGGACATTAATAAATGGTTTGAAGATGCCTTAAGCCGGCTGTCTAAAATCGACCGGAAAAAGAAAATGAGGATGAGAAAAAAGGTTCGAGATGAAGTTTATTTTCTGTTAACCTGGGAAAAGCCGACACCATCTATGATAATTAATCGGTGGGAAGAAAGGCTCAGCGATGTGTTCAAAGCCATGCCATACGGGCTAAGAGAAGATCTTCTCCGACTGCTGGCAAAGAAGATGGAAATATAGATGTCTTTGTGAGTTGAAGGCGTTTTTAAGGTTTGTCAACTATAGATATAAAATTTTCCACTCCCGGATGGCGTTGTTCAAACTGATAATCAGGTTTTCAATTTCCTCGATCGTATTCAGGGCGGCGATTCTTAAATTCACTCGGAGTTCATTTTCATAATGCCTTTTTTGTCGTTCCAATTCATCCATAACCTGCTCATTGCTCCACGCCGGGTGTGATCGCTTGATTTTCCGGGAAACCATATAGTCATCGAATGAATGATCAAAATTTTCTTCTAAAAAAAGTTTCATCTCTTCCAGGGTGGGAATCTGGTAAGTATCGGCCAGAATCTGGTTCAGGTATTCTTTGACAATTTGCCGCGCACACTGTTTTATATCGGATGAATACATTTTGATTTTAACCTGTATATTTCAACTCGTAAGGCTATGATAAGACCCAAGAGCTAAAAGTGCAATCATTTAAAATAGACATGGCTATCGCTTTTAAGAGACTGATCGCCTGCAGATTGCAACTTGACTTGGCACAGGCAGTGACAATATTAAATGTGACTGCTATATCACCCGCAGTCGAACAAGTACATCTTTAAATCAAAGGGGGACAAGGTTCCCCTTTTTTATTTGACACCGCTGGCCGGAGTCTTTATATTGCCCCGCAAAAAGAATGAATTTGACATAATTCGAAATGACCCTTAAACCTTCGCATCCTCCTAAATGGCAAAAATATCAGGCAACTCTCCAGAAAACCGCTCGACGCCAGCGTTTTGTAAAAAAATTGCCGTCCCTTTTAGTGATCGCCGGTTTCACATCGGTACTTGTCATCCTACTTATTTTTGCGGGTATCTGGCTGGCGGAGCAGTTGAGCTCATCTCACCAGAAATCGCCCATACTGAAAAAGCAGGCGAACAAACCCTCAGCGCCTCCTTCCAGGAAGGATCTAAGGGCCTTTCTTAATGGGGCGGCCACAGACTCCTCTAAACTTGCCGATTCTATAATTGTGCATGCAGACGGCCGGCGGTTTTTCATCCGGACGGCAATTTACGGGAAGCTTCAAAAATATATCCTGAGAACCCTGAAGCGTTCCCGGACCCGGCAGTCGGCGGTCGTCGTGATAGACCCCCATGACGGCCGCTTACTTTCACTGGTCAACTACGACGCTAACGGAGGTTCAGATAATCTTTGTCTCAAAGCCGATTATCCGGCGGCCAGTATTTTCAAGATTATAACAGCCGCAGCCGCCCTTGAGAGCGCCGACATGAGCCTGGACCAAAGCCTTTATTACCGGGGCAGCAGGCATACCCTTTACAAATCCCAATTGAAAACGAAAAAGGATCGCTGGACCACGCAAACCAAATTCAGAAAAGCATTTGCGCTGTCGAATAACGCTGTTTTCGGAAAAATCGGCATATACGATCTCGGACAGAGCGCCCTGATCCGCTATTCGGATAAATTCTTTTTCAACCACCCCATTGCCTTTGAACTGCCGCTGGCTGTCAGTCGCGTGGAGGTCCCGGCGGATGACTTCGGTTTGGCCGAAATCGCCACCGGGTTTAACAAGGACACGCTGATCTCGCCCCTGCATGCGGCCCTGCTCGCTGCGGTTGCGGTCAACAAAGGAGACATGCCGACGCCGAGGTTGGTGGACTCGATTCGCGACGAATATAACAAGATCATCTATCAGGCGCCCGGGCCGGCGATGACGGCAACCGTGAAACGGAAAACAGCACGGGATCTAAAAATTCTTATGCAGGATGTCGTCAGATACGGAACCAGTCGTTCGGCGTTTCGCAAGCTGCGGCGCAAAAAGAGATTCAAAAACTTTGATCTGGGAGCCAAAACGGGTACCATCAACGACCGCCAGGACCAATTCAAATACGACTGGGTGACCGCCTTTGCCGTACCCCCTGACGGCTCCGGGGGTATATGTGTCAGTGTTCTGGGGGTTCATGGAAAGATACTCGGCACACGCTCAACAGAGATGACCCGGGCGATCGTCGATTACTACTTCTCAACGGTGGATACCAAAAAAGCAAAATGAAGCCCTGCCCAAGTTGCCGGAGGCCAATCTACTTTCCCAAAATTTCTTGACCTCAATTCAAAATACCTGATAGAAACCTGTTGGATCCACAATAAGCTTCTACCCAAACTCAGAGATTACCATGAAATTTGCCCCAATTGTGATGATTCTGCTTCTGCCCGTTTGCGCATTGAGCGCCACATTCGTGCAAACCACACAGCTGGCGCTTCCTGCTGAGGGTATTTACGAGCTGAGGATTCACTGTGGAGCCGGTTCCCTGTATGTAACCAACGCCGAATGGCGAGACGAAATCACGGTTTTTGCCGACATCGAAGTGGAAGATTTAAGCCCAAGCGATTCCCAAGCCTTTGCTGAAAAAAATGTTGTTTTAAATCTGGACAAAAAAGGCAACCGCGCCCTTTTAAAAAGTGATCTTAAACGAACCTTCCTCCATCCGGTAGATGCACGGATTAACCTGACAATCGAAGTCCCCAAGGGAGTCGACGTTTTTATCGATGACGGCTCCGGTCCGATCTACATTCAATATTTCTCAGGCCATCTGGATATCAAGGACGACTCCGGCCGAATTACCGTTGAAAAGGTCGTTGGCAATGTCAGAGTGGCGGATGGTTCCGGTAAAATCATCATGGAAGATATACAGGGAAATATCGAGATAAAAGACGGATCCGGGAGTATTGAAGTCAACAAAATCAGGGGCGATGTTCGAGTGACAGACGGCTCCGGAAGAATTTCAATTCAGTACGTTGACGGCAATGTAACCGTGACGGACGAATCAGGCCAAATTGACATAAATGACATAACAGGCAATGTATTAATTCGCGGGCCGGGAACCGGTGAGTTGAATATAGAGCGCATAAAAGGGGAGGTTGTGACCCAAAACTAGTATCCATGCGGGTAAAACGTTAGGACTCAAAATACTCACCGTGCGCTGATAAGAATTTGATCGCCGGCCGCCAGACCGCTGATAACCTCCAGACGATGATCCGGACGGACTTCACCCAGGCGCACATAGCGACGAACCGGACCCTGAGAGGTTTCCACGATCACAAAGTCGAGCTGACCGACCCGGGTCACGGCATCGGCCGGAATGATGATCCGCTCGACCTGTCCGATGGGAATCATCAAGCGTCCGAACATTCCCGGATACAGACCGGAACCGTCGGATAGGCTCACTTTGACCAGAAATGAGCGCGAGCCGGGGTCCGCTGATGGAACAATTTCGTCAACCACCACCGGATACCGCTTCTTCAGCGCATCAATTTCGGCAAAAAGCTGTTGACCCTTGGCCAGCTTGGACGCCACCGACTCCCTCACGCTGGCTTCCAGACGAAGGGAGACGGGATCATACATGCGCAGCAAGGGCTCCCCCTGCCGGGCCGTGTCTCCAGGATCCGCCAGGCGCTCGACAATCCGGCCGGCGATGGGCGCTGTCAGCTTGCTGTAACTGAGCGCCGTTTGGGCCTCGTCTTTTTGGCCCCTTAGACGCTCAAGCTCGGCCCGGGCGGTATGCAACGCCGTCTGCAATCGATCTCGCTCGGCCTTGGATACGGCTCCCGGATCGGCCTTCATAATGCGCTGGACACGCGCCAGGTCTTTTTCCGTCTGGGCCAATCTGGCTCTGCCCGCGACAGCCGCCTGGTGGGCCTGATCAACCCGGGCTTTTAACTCCCGCGCATCCAGTATCACCAAAATCTCCCCGGCCTGCACTTCATCGCCGGCCCATACGGCAATCGAGGAAATCGTTGCCGTAATTAAGGGGGAGATAACCGTCTCGACTTTGGCCCGCAGGGTTCCGGCCGCCCGCTCGATTAAGGGCTCCGTAATGACATCAACAGCAACTGTCCGCCCGCCAGCGGATGACGGTACCACCCCGCTGAAATCAACGGGTATCTTTTCTTCAAAGAAACCTGCCAGATAGGCCATGACGCCGGCCAGCAGTGTCAGTGCTATCACAACTCCTATTATTTTCAGTGCGACTTTCACGCTTCGTTATCCCTCCTCAAAGGCAGCCCGTGTCCCGGTTTGTCGGCATAAACCAGACTGTAAAGCACCGGAATCACAAACAGGGTAAACAGGGTGGATGCGGCAATGCCAAAAATGATGGCCCAGGCCAGGCCATTGAAAATCGGATCCAGTGTGATCACCATGTTGCCGAGCAAGGTGGTTCCGGCCGTCAGAAATATCGGACGCATGCGCACCGCTCCGGCCTGCAGCAGGGCCTCCTGCAAATCTTTGCCTTCGCGCAAGGCCATGTGAATAAATTCGATCAGAATCAAAGAGTTGCGAACCACAATCCCGGCCAGGGCAATCATCCCGATCATGGCCGTGGCCGTAAAAAGGACCGGGTTTGAAAACCCGTCTACCACCCGGTCACCGACCTGGTTCAGCAGCCAGAAACCCGGCATGATGCCGATGACAGACAGCGGTATGGCCAGCATAATGATGCCTGTGATGGCGGACAAACCGGTTTGAATACGCAACACCAGAAATATTCCCAGCAGCGCGGCACCGAAAGCAATCCCCAGATCACGAAAAACCCGTAAGGTGATCTCCCACTCACCTTCCCCGTTCCACACCGCCCGGATGCCCTCGGGCAGCGTCCACGGCAGACCGCCTCCCGGGGAAAAATAAGTGCGCCCTTTTAGCGGTGCCGGTTGTCGGCGGGTGTTGTCCGCGGCCATGTCACTGCCGATATCGAGCACGATCTCAGCCGGCGACCGGCCGGCGCCGTCTGCAAAAACATAAACAACCGGCTTCAAATTCTTGTGATGGATGACTTTGTCCTGCACCGACCAGCGGATCTCACCAAGCTCGGCCAGAGAAACCATTGGCTGGGGGGCATCACGCAGACCGGATTTTTCTCGAATCTTCAGAATGCCCGGCCTGCCTTTGATGCGCAAGGCCGCCAGGGCATGGGGTGAGCTGCGTATTTCAAGGGGCAGCCGCAATACCACCGGCAACGGATTGACTTCCCTGGGAATCTGCATAAATCCGGCCACCAGGCCATCATTGGCCAGATGAAGGGTGCGGGCGATATCCTCGGTCCCGATCCCGGACAGAGCCGCTTTTTCCCGGTCCGGGATAAACACGATTTTTTGCTGATCGTCTTCAACGGAGGTGTCGACGTCCACTACAAAGGGCTCTTGTTTCAGACGCTTCTCCAGAACCTCAGCCGCCCGCTGTAAAGCGGCATAAGGCGTCGCCTTTGAACCGTAAAGCTCCACAGCCACCGTTGATATCACCGGCGGCCCCGGCGGCACTTCAACCAGCTTGATGCGGGCTTGATAGGTTTTGGCGATGGCTTCCAGATCACGACGGATGCGTAATATAACGGCATGGGACTGCTGGGATCGGCGTTGACGTTCGGCCAGAGTGACACGGATATCAGCAACGTAAGCACCGCGGCGCAGATAATAATGCCGCACCAGGCCGTTAAAATCCATCGGCGACGCTTCCCCCACAAAAGCCGTGTAGTCCCTAACTTCCGGCACCTTTCTCAAATACGCGTTTAAAGCACTTACGACACCTTGAGTTCGCTCCAGGGTGGTATTTTCGGGCATATCGACGACGATCTGGAACTCATCTTTGTTATCATAGGGCAGCAGTTTAAGAGGAACCAGCCGCAGGGCCGGCAAAACCATGGATACACAAAAAAGCAGCATAACAACGGCTAAAAATATCCACGATCGCCGCCGGTTGCCCAGCAGGGGTTTTAATAGTGAGGCGTAACCCCGGTACAGCCCTGTATGGGTGACCTGAAAGTCGTTCTGCTCGGGTGTGGGTTTAAGCAGCTTGAAAGCCAGCCAGGGGGTTACCAGAAAGGCAACCAGCGTACTGGCCATTACGCTGATCGGGACATTAAACGCCATCGGTGCCATGTAGGGTCCCATCATTCCGGTTATAAAATACAGGGGGGCAAAGGCCAGGATGATGGCAATAGTGGACATGATCAAAGCCCCTCTAATTTCCCCCATGGCCAGAATAATGCCGCGCCGCCGTGGGTACTTTCCCATCCGCATATAGCGTTCGATGTTATCCACCCCGGTGATGGGATCGTCGACCAGCAGCCCCAACGATAGGATAAGGGCAAACAGGGTCACGCGGTTAATGGTATAGCCTGCAAACAGATCGAGCACCAGGGTAATGCCGTAGCAAATCGGCACTGCCAGGCCGACCACCAGTGCGGCCCGCCAGCCCAGAAATATCCCGATAAATATCGTAACGGTCAGCACGGCTGCCAGAAGACTGGAAACCAGATTGTTAATCTTGTCATCGGCGGTTCGGCCGTAGTTTCGTATGATGCGATAGTTGACTTCCGGCGGAAAAATATCCTGCTTGAGCTTGGCAAAATAATCCTCAACCTCGCCGGCCACCCGAACGGCATTGGCCCCCTTCTTTTTGGCGACGGACACGGCCACCGCCGGGTAGACATTCGGATATTTCTGCCGCAAATTCGACGCCGGACCAAAGCCTATCCAGGTGTAGCTGACAGGCTCAGCGGGGCCATCGCTGATACGGGCGACATCATCAAGATAGACGGGAACCCCATCGACCACATTGACCACCAGCTTACGGAGTTCCCCGGCCGACCGGATATAGTCCCCGGCCTCAACCACGATGTTCTGGTCCAGGATCTGCACGTCGCCGGCCGGCAGCAGTTTATTGGAGATATCAAAGGCCCAGGCCACCTCCAAAGGCGCCGTACGCCGTGCCGCCAGCGCTTCCGGATCCAGCTCCACCCGAATCTGCCGGGGACGGCCGCCCGTCACCTCGATCTTGTTGGTATCTTTGATGGACTGCAGGTCGTGCTCGATTTCTTCGGCCATCCGCCTTAATTCGTAATCACCGGTCAACCCGGGATTTTCGCTCCACAGAACGGCCACCACGATGGGGACATCATCAACCTCGACCGGTTTGACGACCCATGATTGGACAGCAACCGGAATGCGGTCAATCTGGGAAAACACCTTGCTGTAGATTTTAACCAGCGAATCCTCCCGGTTCTCACCGACAAAAAACCGAACCGTTACCACGCACTGATCCGAACGGGACATCGAGTAGACATGCTCGACCCCGTCAATTTGGTAGAGGATTTTTTCCAGGGGTGTGGCAATCTGACGCTCTACCTGCTCCGCACCGAGCCCGGGGGCGGCCACGAGCACATCCGCCATGGGCACGATGATCTGAGGTTCTTCTTCACGCGCCGTGATCATCAGGGCCACGATGCCGCCGACAAAGGCAATCAGCAGCAAAAACAGCGGCAGTGGCCCCTGCATGGTTTTGGCGAGTATATGTGACAGCCAATCGGTTCTTTGGGAATCAGACTCTGTCATATCAATACACCTCAGCGCCGGGTTTCGACTTTATCTGTCAGATATTTTTTTACATCGCCGATGGGAATTTCCCGGCGGTGGAAAATACCGGCAGCCAGGGCCGATTCGGCCGCGGTGGCCGTAAAAACTTCATGGAAATGTTCCACTTTGCCGGCACCGCTGGAAGCAATGACCGGAATAGAGACCGCCGCTGCTACGGCATTGATCAATTCAATGTCAAATCCCAGGTTGGTGCCGTCACGGTCGATGCAGTTGAGCAAAATTTCCCCCGCTCCCAACTTCTCGCATACTTGTGCCAGGGTGACCGCGTCCAGGTCACGGCCCTCTCGACCGCCCATTACGGTGCACTGGTACCAGCAGTACCCCTCGCCGCCCGGTCCCGGCAGGGTCGTTGGAATTACCGCATGCGCGACCTCATCCGGGCTTCTGACATAAACTCGACGCGGATCGATGGAAACGACCACCGCCTGGTTGCCGTAAACGCGGGCAATTTCTTCGATAGCACTGCGGCCGGTCCGGCGGCCGGTTTTCAGATAGGCTTCGGCAATTAAAACGGCATCGCTGCCGATGGATACTTTATCCGCTCCGGATCGAAAATATTCGGCCGCAACTTCCAGGGCCGTGTAGTGGCGGCCATCTTTATCGGTGTAATCACGGATCCCGCCGCCGATGGTCAGCGGCACAAATACATTGCGGGAGGTCTGCCTCAATATCTCCAGCATCGGCATATCCTCCAGGGGAAAGTCCCTGAAACCGGTAATATTAAGAAAGGTGATCTCATCAGCGCCTTCCTGGTAATATCGTCGCGCCAGTTCCACCGGCCGGCCGAGGTTTCTGACATGCCCGTTTTCCCGGACATCGTACTGGTCTCCCTTGGTGACCACCAGATCTCCCTGATCGTTTGAGCGCACATCCAGACAGGCGATGATCCGCTTGGCCAGCGTCGTCTGGCCGGCGGATTGTGCGGGCCTGACGGCTTCAGCAGTGGATTCAAGAAAATTTTTCAGTAGGCACAAACCGGCCCGGCCGCTTTTCTCCGGGTGAAACTGGGTTGCGATAATATTTCCCTTCTGAATGCTGCTGACAAATTCGCAGCCGTAGTCGGTGGTGGTCAAAACTACCCCCGGATCATCGGCAACCAC
>Ga0255055_10003757_pt1 | contig 10154 bp, 13 predicted proteins | sample JV7_2_27_MG_FD_188633 | JGI IMG/M metagenome (GOLD analysis project Ga0255055, IMG submission 188633) | Seawater microbial communities from Jervis Inlet, British Columbia, Canada - JV7_2_27 | ecosystem: Environmental > Aquatic > Marine > Inlet | place: Canada: British Columbia | collected... | reverse complement strand
CTCCTCACACCGCATCGGAGAATATGCCGTGATACCACTGTAGGCGAGAATTTCACGAGCCTCATCCCGCCAGTCAACGACATCGCTAAATGAGTGGCCACTAATGGGCCCAGCTAGATATACTTTCACCTGTCTCCTCCAAGTATTGTCCGTAGTGTTCAACGATTAAATTCGTGAGGTTCTTCCCAGCAAGTTGCGCCTTCTCCACGATGTTGTCTGGCGTAACGTGCTTGAAGTTGAACGTCATCGTTATCTCAACGAGGTGTGCGTCACTTTCCGTTATCTGCATTAAGCCCCCTCATGTAGGCAACAGCTTTGTCGGGACTATCAAAGACATCTATGTCGTGCTTGTCAGGCCGAACCACCATCGTCGGAACACCCAAGATACCACGACTCCAAGTACGGATCGTGTAGGGGTCCGGGCCAGTCTTGAAGGTGCCAGCCTGTATGAGCCACGACTTGCCACCAGCGTTTAACCCCACGCGCCGCAGAGCGTCGTAGTGGTGGAACATTTGGAACGCGGGCTTGTGCAAGTGGGCGCTGATCGTAACGTCCGCAGGGAAGTGCTGGTTGTACGCCTTCTTCTGCGGGTAGTTCGGGTTGTGTATAGAAGAGCCCGGGAAAGAATGGTTTATCAACAGGAAATACTCCTCCTGCCCAAGCAGGAGTCGTACGATTCCAGCGCCCGTGAAGTACGGTACGAGGCGGTGAACCAACTGCTTCATCGTGTTTATGCCGATCTCTTGTTCGAACCATTTTGCGTCGTGATCTCCCCAAGTCATCCACATTAAAGTGTTCGCCATCACCATCTCTTCTACAAGAGACTTCGCCGCTGCCAGTTGATGCTTGGTCGAGAGCGCCATCTGTTCAACAGTTTCTGCCGCAGGCTTGTTACCCGGTATAAAACCCTCAATGGAATCTCCTGTGAGGCCCATGTAGAGGTCAGGGGTTTCCAGTATATATTCCATCGTTTCCTTGATCGCAGCATGGTCCGTGAAGCCTCCCCCTAGATGTAGGTCCGCCGCGATAGAGATTGCGATGGGTGTATCAACATCACTCATATCAATAGTGAAGTACTCGACATAGGGATCAAACTTCTTGATCTCCTCAAGCAGATCCTCTGCGAGGTCCAACTGGGTGCGCCAGTCCAAGTCCTCAGGCCACTTATAGTCTGGGAACATAGGCTCGGCCTGCTGCTGGGCATCACGGCCCGACTTCGACCGAGAGTACGCTGACCGGAGCGTGTTGACGTTGATGCCAAGCATCTCGGAGATGTCGTTCCACGGAAGCTGCTGATTGTCACGCAGCGCGATCACAGTGTGAATGTCGAAATTAGTCATTCAAGTCCTCTGGTGCAAGATGGTCACGGTGTAGCTTGGTCTGTTGCGAGATAAGCATTTGCTTTACGAACGACCAACACGCCGTGCATAACATTAGTTCGAATGGGCGCTGTCGGAAACTTCCGGGCGCCATTAGTTTAAGCGAGCCCCTCCGGCCATCCACTGGTCGGAAGCATACGTGACATGCTCCCGCACATCCCACTTCCATTGCCAGTTCGTCGGCTCGCTTTCTCCATCTAAGGCGTGTCATACGAGTGGGGTTACTTCCCTCGTACTTGCGCCAAGGTCTAGTCAATGTCATAGTCTAACTCCTCACCGAAGGCAAAGCGAAAGACGTCAGTGCCTCCATCAAGAGGGTGATCGGTTAAGTCAATTATGGTGCGTTCAGGCAACGGTGCAAAGCGTCCAGCACGGAGTAGCTTAACAGAACCTTGCCCTTCAGCACTAGCGTTGAATCTATTCATGAAGGTGGCGGCGTCGAGGATCGCAGCGAGATCGCTGGCTCCCCGGGACCAAGTGGCAATACGGGATAGATCTGCACCGTCTTGGAGTTTTCCCGTGTGGTGAGTAAACAGAATATCAATTCCGTAATTATCTGTCCACTCACGCCATAGGTTATGGATCTTGGACATTTCGTCGTTGTCACCTTCTGCGCCACCGTGCAACCTCCTCAAGGGCTCCATAACTACCAAGTCAATGTTAAGTCGGGCAATGATCTCCAATAAAGCGTCTGTGTACCCACGCCATTCCATATGGAAGTTCGCAGCCGACATATACGTGATAGGCCAGCCCAGCGTAGATACTCCCTGCATCGCACCGTAATGGTCGATTCGTTCAACAATTTGTTTCTCCGACTCCTCACCTCGCATGTATAGCACATGCTCTGGTTGGTTATCAATGTCAAGTCCCCGTAGCACTGGATAGCCTGCAATCATATTGACGAGCGCCCAGCACAAGAACCGAGACTTACCTGCCTTCTCGGGACCGAAGAGTCCGTTGATCTTCCCGCCGCCCTGCCAAAGGTCCTTCACCAGCCACTCATCGGGAGGGAACTCTTTGTTCGGGTCGTGCGTTGCGATAGGATGGAGTTGGACAAGCTCCTCGACCGTCTTTACCATTAGAACGGTAGGTCATCAGACTCTGCGTCGTCGTAAGCGATTACCTCATCCTTACGCAGGAAGATAACCTCTACAGGCTCACTTTCACCCGCCACTTCAACGTCGATGGCGATTCCTGCAAACCGTCCGTGATAAACTCGATTTCCTGCTTCGATCCATCTATATTCGCCTTCTTCGTAGAGTTCTTTACTGACAGCCACCACAGTTCCGGTGTGAGGTTTTTCGACATGCTCCTTGACCACCACAATCCCCGACTCAGTGACGTCTGATACGACATCGGGTAGGACTGCGAGTCGGTCGCCATTGGGCGACGGGCATGAGAGCGTAACCAAGTTATAGTCTGCCATGTGTTCATGTTCCTAGTTCGGGTAAAACTTCGGTGTCGGTCCACCTCGGACCTGCTGCTTAGAGTTGTTATCATTGAAACTAGGTGGGTGCGGCGCACCGCAACCCTCTATCGGTGCTCCTGTTTCGTTCTTGATCGTGGGATCCCCTCCGCACACGCCGTCATTATTGACCCATGTATACCGTTCGCAGGTATCACAGCGCTTCCACTTCCTAGTCGGCATTAGTCAAGTGCTCCTATAGATGTGGGTATGTCTTCGTAAGCTGTCTCAGGCTGGATCTCAACCCATGTGCAGTGCTCTGTTGTTTGAATCTTGCCTGCGGTACCTCGCGAGTGAATAGTCAGTAGGTTGTTACTATGGACATTTACACGCGAAGCGTCCCGAATCATGAACGAGTCACAGTGTACTATGTAGTGACGACCAGTAGGGGCAGGCTGTTGTGACTGCCAGACGCCGCCGTAGATACAAGCTATAATGAGGACGGCAAATGCTATTGCGCCAAGAAGTTTTCCAAGGTCCATTCGTCATATCCTTTCTCTATCTTGTCGTTATCGTCCAATGATGCAACAAACCAATTCGGGCCCACCGAGACTCCGCTTGAAAACTGCATATCCCACTCGGTGATAGTAAGACACTCACGTACAGTGGCGACGGCTTCGGCTTTATCAACCAGTCGGGCGCTAATAAGCAGGGCATCATGAACATGAACGAGCGGTGTAAGAAGTCCACGGGCCTCATCGCGGAGACGGAAAAGGCCTTTCGCCAACACGAAGGCTGCCATATCCTGTGGAGGTCCACTCCACCCCTTCTTAAGGTACTCATAGTGAACGCCTCCGGTCTCCTTGTCGATTATTCGGTCGAGGAACCGTCGGAACCGAGCAGTCGGGGAACGCCACGTTCGGTCGCGAGCCATCTGCGAGGAGACCGAGTCATGGTATATGGGTACCCCCACGAACGTCTTGTCATACGCATCAATGATTCGTATAGCGGTCCACTCGTCAACGCCCAGCTCCTTAGCCAGTTGATTGGCTCGCGCACCATAGAACTTCGCGTAGGAGGTTTTCTTGCTGAAGAAACGACCCTGCCCCGCATGAGGTCCAACATCAATGCTGTTGAAGTCAAATCCTGTCTCCTCTAGTATCATCTCCATGACCTCCGTGTGGAAGTCAGTGTCCCGGCTGAAGATCTCGTTCAGCTTCGGATCATGCGAGAGCACAGCCATACAGCGCGCTTCGATCTGATCCATGTCAGGGTATAGGAAGAACTCCCCCGCGTCAGGCACAATGAAGCGGCGCCCAGCGTAGGGGATATTCATTAGGTTAGTCCCGACTTCAATAAGTCCCTCTTTCGAAGCAACCCGACCGCTAACCGTTCCCCACGGATCCAGTACTGAATGTAGTCTTCCATCTGGGCCGGGTTTAAGGCGAGCCACTGTTTGATACTCATTGAATATCTTTGAGCATCGGATATATTCGGCCACCAAAGGATACTTTTCTGTAAGTGGTTCAATCTGTTCCAACCTTAGGGTATCCTTGCCCTTGAATTTCCGAGGGCGGATAGCCAAACCCCTGTACAATAAATCCTGCATCTGAGGCGAGGACGACAGATTGAGCGGCAACCATGCCTCGATCTTCGCCATACCACCACAGGTATCGCAAACAGGTAATTGATCCTTCGCCTGTGTGACGGTCCATTTGTCCGACAACCATGCCGTGACGCATTCGTAGTTGTAGTCTTCCTTTTTCGCTGGCTTGGCGGGCAACCCGCCGCATCTCCAACAGTGTTGGCTCTGGATCTTTCCACCACCGCAACATTCGCATCTCTTTGCCTGCTTGAAAAGGTGAGGCTTCTTAAATCTGTGATAAGACTTCTCTACGATAGGGGCAGACATAGCTTCGAAGGAAGCTTGTGCCTCTACATAGTCGTCTGCTAATTCTCTCTGGACTGTAGCTTGCTCAACGACGTCAACCGCAACGCCCCGTGACTGCATGTCAATAAGGTGCCAGTTAAGTTTTTGATCGTGCTCAACGAGATCCTGAAAATCATCTCCGAGAGCGAAAACGTCTCCGAGCATAGGCCAGTAAGCGTCCATGCAGACGGCTGCGTCCATCGCGCAATACGTGACTGCGTCAACATTAAACATCCATTTGTGATAGGGCCACGATGTGAACTTGGTGCTCATGTGCGGGGACAACGCCTTCTGCCCCTCAGGCTCCAAGTTGTGCATCACGCCCATCGTGTCAAAGAGGGGCCAGTTTACTCCGACGTCGAGCCGCTTCTCGGTCCAGATGAGATCGTGTGCCCAGTTGTGGGCGATCTTGAGAACCGAGGGGGAGGCCATGAGCCGTTCCATGTGCGTCCGTACTCTCGCGTCCACCACAAAGGCGTGTACCGCCCACTCCGTAGCAAAAGCCACAATGGGTAGTGGCTCCATCTCAGAGTCGTACGCTACAAGGTGAGAGTGCGTAATAATCTCATCAACAAACTCACCGAACCGCTCCGGCTTGTTGATGACCCACTCGCGGTCGGGCGGGAATTCCCAACGCCCGTCTAAATACTTTGACGCCTTCCGCATATCCAGCTTGAGCCAAGACATCCAAGCAAACTGCTTTTGCACATCCGCTGGACGGAGGGTTGCCAACACGGGCCAAGGTCGCGAGACTATACCGCCAATTCTCTGTGCCACACCGTCCGACACACACGGCCAATACTCCGGATGGAGTATAGATCCACGCCATTGGTTGATCCCATGACCCGAGCCACGTCCCGTAAAGGGACCAAGTAGTTCCACTAGCGGTTCTAGACCAAGTGCAATAACCATCTTGGGTTGTAACGAGTTCAGCTCTGCCCAAAACCTCTGTAGTCCCCATTCTAAAGCTTCGGCACTGTGAAGAGCGAAATCGTCTTTGGGGGCGCGGATAGGTACGAGGCTAATGATTCGACAGTCTCTTCGGTCGATAGCAGCCGCTTGCAAGGCCACATCAAGCACCCTGCCAGCCGAGCCAACAAGGGGCTGTTCGTTTTGCACCGCGTAGAAGTCAGGCGAATCTGTGACAAGCACAAGCTCAGCAGTCCGAGGACCAATACTTGCAACAACCTTCCGTCCTTGAAAATATTCTGTGTCATATCCAGCCATTCCTCCTCCTTTGTGTGAGTGTAGAGGGATGGATTCGAACCACCACCGGAGACCGGTCCACGGGGTTACAGCCCGGAGCCTTAGCCATTCAGCCACCTCTACAGAGGTAGGGGGCGGTAATCGCCTTCACCGCCCCCTTTGCGCGCCCTCTTACGCCTTGCGGTAGCGTCCGATACGCAGGAAGCCGTCGCCGTCTTCCCACACTTCGGCGCTTACTACCAAACCGATGAGATCCGAGGGGACCTTGGAATCAAGGCCGTTGAACTTCCGGATCTTGGAGAGCTGACCCTGACCCATGTTCACGATGCGGATGTTCTCGTCATCGGTCTTCTCAGGGTTTTCATACTTCACGAAGAAGCGATCCTTGATCGGGAACGGCAGCACCTCGTCGTTTTCGAACGTGACCACCAGTTGTACTCCGAAGCCTGACTTGATAGTAGCCAGTTCGACTTCCGTAATGCTGAAGTCGCCACGCTTCTTTTCCACGACCAACTCATCATCATCCAGAAAGAGTTCGTCGTCAATCGACAGGTTCTCGTAGTCGCTCAAGATTTTTCTCCTAGTTGAGCTTTGCTTTGATTGATACGCGTTTCGATTGCCGTTTCGATTAACGGCAGCAGCGCATCCCACTCGTTACTGATATGCTTCTCTTCGGTCAAAGGACCGAAGCGGCTCTTAGTGACGCGTTTCGGTTCCGGTTTCCACAATAGATAGTGGTCCCCTTTGTTCGTCACGCCACTGTGAAAGACCAGATCAAAGATGCCGGGAACCTGCTCTCTGAACTGACCTACGAACGCGGGCATTATCTGTTCCTTACTCGCAGAGGCCATCTGCCCGCCTTGGCCTTCACGTTTAATTACGTGTGCGGTAGCTATCCAGTGGATCCCAAGCCCGCGATAGGCTCGGCCCACTGTAGCTATCTCGCGCATTGCTCTGGCGTAACCACCATAGAAGGCGGCTCCGTCTGGGCTTTGACTGGGCGGCGCGCCGTCGATCTTCAGTTTCGCCATCTGCTGATTCAGTGCCAGCTCGCCCATCCCCGTAAAGGTGTCGAAACCAATTACCCTGTGTAGCGGCTCGCCATGCTCTTTGAAATGCACTATATTGAGCTTGAGCGTATCCTTCAGCCATGTGATTAGCTCCTTATGTCCGGTAGCCTCCCAGCTTTTAATGCTGGGCAGGAATAGGGGATCACCGAAGCTCTGAAAAGCAAAGCGTGTGTCGCCCTCAAACTCCATGTAGCTTGCCCACTCGTCGTCCCCCGGCGCAAGCGCAACTGCTCCGCTTTTATGAGACAGGAGAGCGGTTCTAAGGAAATGACTCTTTCCACTTCCAGAAGGTCCTTCAACGAGAATTGCATAGCCCTTATCCATTGTCCAAGTCCGACTCAACACGCGTATAGTCGGCCTTCAGTAAGAGGTGTCTCATGCTCGGTGGAGCGGTGCATAGTCGGTAGAACGGGCACTCGATGAAGTAACTGTAACAGTCGCCGTAGTTGAACGGCGTATCCAAGACACCGATCTCTTCCGCACAGTCCCATACCTCGCGGCCCTCCTCCGTAGAACGATCAAACGCCATCTGGATAAATTCTTCGTCCATGATTGCATGCCTCTCCCATTCATGAAACGCCTCCAATAGCGTGTCGTGGTCCCACTGGGGACAAATGTGATACTCAAACTTAGGCCGAGGATCCTTCGACAGTCCCTCAATACAGACCTGCACGTCGCGCTCGTACTGGAACATCATTGCGTACTTGTACAGTTTCATCTGCAAGGTTCGATTGAAGTTCCCGTGCCACTTGTCGTTGATCTTCGAAGCGGTCTTCAAGTCGAGGATAACAAGAGAGCCGTCGTCTTGGTTCTCAACAGCTCGGTCCACTTTATAGGAGAGGATGCGTCCGCCAAACTCTAGCTCGTTCCGCTTCTCTATGAGGAACGGAGTGTAGTCCCCGGGGAAGGGGCCCGCGAGCACAGCGTTGGCTGTATATGCTTCATACATCTTTGTAGCTGATTCTAGGGTGTGCTTTGCGCCGTCAGGTAGCAGGCGCTTCCACTCATCCGTCATTGCCTCTAGACCAGCAGCGTAGGACATGAGTCCCGCTTGCGGTCCACCCATCTGCCAAAACACGCCGACACCCTCATGCATCACTGTGCCGAATGAAAGGGCGGGTGATCTGTAGAGTTCGTATTGAATAACGTCTTGGAGGTAATGTCTGCGGTAGCAGCGGCAAGCAGTTTCGGTACGTGAGGGAGAGCCCACGACAGGCAGTCGCACTGGCATCCTATGTCTCCTTGTGAAATATAATAGCCGGGAGGACTACCCTCCAATGACGGCTTCCTACTTCTAGTTTACCCTATAAAGGGTCGAAAGTCAAGCTGTGTTGCAGGGGGAATTAGGCCACATGCAACACAGGCCTTGTCAGGGTAAGTGATGTCAGGCCAACGAGTTGCGAGATCCTGTTCGTAGATGCGGGGTTGCCCGCATCCCGAACAGACCCCGAAAGTGCGCGGGCCACTCTCTACCACTCGTTCTGCCATCGCATGATCCTCTCGCCCTCAGCATCAAAGCCCTCTATCGTGATGCGGCCTATCGCATCAATCGGGAGGTACTGGAAGATATGTGCATAGGGCAAGACGTCGTACCTGCACCACCATGCATCACCGGGATACTCGTCTACCGGGGGGCGTTCCATGTTGGGGCCATACAGAGGGTTGCCCCAGTACGTGCGAAGCGTCTCGCACTCACCCTCTCTAGGCCATGAGGGCTCGCCGGGAAGCGGGCCAACGGATATGAACACGGGCCCGCATCCCAGTATTGAGAAACGCTCGGGTTCGTCCGTATACCAACACGTCGTCTCAACGCTATCGAAAACTCTTGCATAGACGGCGTATCCCACCAAGGTGTCGGGAATTGGTTTGTTATCATCGTCAACAGTCCACACTCTCGTTCGTATTAGCCATGCCCAGTCAAGCACCTCGCCCTCTTCGAACGCTACCCACGCCGTGTCCCACGTAACATGAGTTACGGGAGGGGGCTTGATAGTGTCACTAGGGAAAGTTATCTCTACGGTGACGGTATTAGTGTCGGTAACGGTGATGACAACGGGACACGGCGCAACTCCGATGGTAGGTGAGACACCAACCAGTGATCCCGACGAAGTTTCCAATGGATACCAGAGTGTATCAGAAACGAAAAGTGTATCGGGGTCAAGCCTGACAGTGTCAGGGCCGAAATATACAGTGTCATATACTGTGAACTCCACGTAGTTGTACGTAGTATCGCAAGTCTCGGGGCCAATGAGCACGGATGGCTCGTCGCGGCATGCTCCAATAACTAGCGTGATATACGCTATCACAATTAAGCCACCAATCCATTTCACAATGCCTCCTTCAGCTTAGCAAGAATTTCCTTCTCCATTTGATGAGCGCGTTGTTTGGTCACGCCCAGTAGAAACCCAATGCGGCTAAGAGTCCATCCCTCTCCGAAGCGCTTGACAAGGAACAGCCTGTCGTCAAGCGTGAGTGTTTCCACGGCGAGGTAGAGGTCAAGCCAACCAAACTGGGGATCCTCCCTTCCAACCAATTCGTGATACGAGATCTCATCCCCCTCGGCGTTAGTTGCGGGGGCGTCGAGGGATACAAGCAGCGCGTCAGGGTCTTCGGCAGCTCTGTATACATAGCGTCTCATCCAGAACCACGCATAAGTACTGAAAGCGCTCTTTGACGCATCGTAGCTTTGCGCGGCTCGTACCAGTCCACGGCAGGCTTCTTGGAATAGATCGTCCCAAGAGAGTGAAGCCCCCAGTAACGCTCTGTGTCGGGACGCAAAGGACTTAGCCAGTCCAATATGTTCGTTGACATCAATCATTAGCCCTCTCTACAACAGTGCCCTTCGGCAACCGCTTGCGTTCTAGCCATGTTGCTAATATACTCCTAGCCTCTTTCTCACTATCGGCTGGAATTGTTCCGCTTTTGTTGCCCTTATGGAGATGACCCTCCGGCAGAGTAAAGCGATACGGTCCTCCACGTTTCGTCTTAGCAGATCCGACGTCCGCCATCGGGGCGAACATAGTATCGAACGCCATAGCATTGCCGTAGCGCTCCACCCTACGAGCCACCAGTGCCTCGGCATCCTCACGGGACTCCCTAAGGCCAGATGTAATCCCGCCTTTGTACTTGACCACATAGGCTTTAACTTCTACGATTTCTATGAA
>Ga0255055_10003756_pt1 | contig 10155 bp, 8 predicted proteins | sample JV7_2_27_MG_FD_188633 | JGI IMG/M metagenome (GOLD analysis project Ga0255055, IMG submission 188633) | Seawater microbial communities from Jervis Inlet, British Columbia, Canada - JV7_2_27 | ecosystem: Environmental > Aquatic > Marine > Inlet | place: Canada: British Columbia | collected... | reverse complement strand
TCGCCACCAGCATCAGCAGCGATCCGAAGGCCGTAAACAGGAAGAACTTCACGGCGGCGTATATTCGGCGCTCGTGACCCCAGACTCCGATCAGGAAGTACATCGGGATCAGCGTGACTTCCCAGAAGACGTAGAAGAGGAAGAGGTCCAGCGCGGCAAATACGCCGATCATTCCCGTCGCCAAAAGCAACAGCATCGCGTAGTAGAAGCGCTCCTTGTCCTTGATCTGTTCCCAGGACACGAGCACCGAAAGTGGCATCAAGAAAGTCGTCAGGAGAATCAACAGCAGCGAGATCCCATCGATGCCTATCGCGTACGAGATTCCCCAGTCGGCGATCCACGGGATCGACACGAAATTCTGAAAGTCGGATCGACCGATGGCGAATGTCCAGAACACAGGTAGCGACACCAGGAACTCGATCATCGCGGCGATGAACGCCCAGTACTTGACCCGCTCGGCCGGCAAAACCAGGCAGACGATCGCAGCTATCACCGGGAAGAAAATCAGAAACGTGATGACCCAGTGACTGCTATAGAAATTGGCCAGAAGCGACATCGAGCGTTCTTCTTCCTATGTGATCACCGCTCCGAGGATGATGAGGACGCCCAGAACGATGATCAGCACATACGTGCCGATGTATCCCGTCTGGAAGCGACTCAGCACCCAGCCACCGAAGCGGGTCGAGTAAGCCGTACCGTTGACCAGCGCGCCATCGATGAGCCCCTGATCGATCACCCGCCAGCAGAACACGCACAGCCGCTTGAACGGCCGAACGATTGTCAGATCGTACAGTTCATCCACGTAGTACTTGTGGTAAAGCAAGCCTGCGATTCCAGTCGGCTCGGCCGACTCTCGCGCGGGCAGGTACTTCTTGCCTTTCAATGCTTGGAATACGATGGCGATCACCAGGATGGCTGCCACAGTCGACGCGACGGCCCATGTGCCCTCTCCACCGCCAAACGGCGCGACATGAGCAGCCTCGCCCATGTGCTCCACGATGATGTGCTCGGCGTCCGCGAAGGCCGGGTGGAGGAAGTGATGGAACCAGGTGAATTCCGGTAGAAGCGGCAGCGCCTCCGGTATGTTGATCCAGCCCGTGACCACGGAGCCCACGGCCAATGCGACCAACGCCCCGGCCATGACCAGCGGAGCCGCGTGCAGGTACTGTCGCGCTTTGTCACTCACGCGGCTCTGACCGTAGAACACCATGACCAGCCACCGCGTGATATAGCCGGCTGTCAGCAGCGCTGTGATGAGCGCCACGACCCACAGGACGGTCTGGCCACGCGCCCCGACGGACCAGATGATCTCGTCCTTGGAGAAGAAGCCCGCCAGCGGGAACACGCCGGCCAAAGCCAACGAGGCGATCCAGGCCGTGCGGAACGTCGTCGGCACCTTAGACTTCAAGCCACCCATGTTGCGCATGTCTTGGGAGGCATCCTCGCTGGAGTCCTCGCCTGCGTGATGCAAAGCATGATGCATGGCATGGATCACCGCGCCGGAGGCGAGGAACAGCAGAGCCTTGAAGAAGGCGTGCGTGCCCAAGTGGAATATTCCGGCCGTGTAGGCCCCAACACCTACCGCCAGGAACATATAGCCGAGCTGTGAGATCGTGCTGTAGGCGATGACTCGCTTGATGTCGTACTGCTGGATCGCGATGGTCCCAGCAAAGAGTGCCGTCACGCCACCGATGATCGCGACGACGTTCATGCTGAACGGGGCCAACGCGAACAGAACGCTTGACCGGGCAACGAGGTACACGCCCGCCGTCACCATGGTCGCCGCGTGAATCAGGGCCGACACGGGTGTCGGGCCATGCATGGCATCGGGCAGCCAAACGTACAGCGGGAGTTGGGCAGATTTACCTGTGCAGCCGAGGAAAAGGAATAGCGTGATAAGCGTGATGGCCGCACCGCCATAGGCGAAGCCGGTGGGCGCCAAGGCAAAGACGCTTTGGAAGTCTAGAGTGCCCAAGTAGGCGAAGATCATGAACATCGCCACCAGGAATCCGAAGTCGCCGATCCGGTTGACGATGAACGCCTTTTGCCCAGCCTCGGCCTTGACCGGTTGTGTGAACCAGAACCCGATCAGTATATAGGAGCAAAAACCAACACCTTCCCAGCCGACGAACATCAACGGGAAGTTCGCTGCCAGCACCAAGACCAGCATGAAGAAGACGAAGAGATTGAGGTAGGCGAAAAAGCGTGCGTACCCCGGATCTTCGGCCATGTAGCCGATGCTATAGATGTGGATGATGAAGCTGACGCTGGTCACGACCAGCGCCATGATCAGCGAAAGCTGATCGATCTGCAGCGCCGCGTCGATTCGCAGCTGTCCCACCTCGATCCATGTCCAGTAAGACCGGATCGCTGGCTCTGCGTCGTGGACGCCCGCGATCAGCACGAAGTTGATCGCAGCCAGTAAAAAGGCGAGCCCCAGGACACCCGGGCCCACAAAGGTGACGAGCTTCTTGCGTTCGGGCGCCGTATACGCCACCAACCCGTTGATGACAAAACCGATGAAAGGCAGCAGGATCATCCACGCGGGAAGGAACGGCACGAATACGTCCGCGTGCTCCGCGCCTTCCTGCAGCACTGCTCCGAGAAGGCCGAAAAGAGGAGCCCCTACCATCTCAGTAACCTGAACTTCCGTATGTCAACGGACTCGTAGTGTCGGAATATCGAAATGATGATGGCAAGGCCGATCGCGGCCTCCGCGGCGGCTACGGTCATCACGAATATCACGAACAGCTGACCTTCGATTCCCGCGCTTCTCGAAAGCGCTACGAACGTCAGGTTCACGGCGTTGAGCATCAGCTCGATGCTCATGAAGATCACGATCACGTTGCGGCGGAGCAGTACACCGACCACCCCGATCGAAAACAGAATCCCGCTTAGTGCAAGCGATTCCTGGAGCATCGTCAACTCTTCCGCTTGGCTAGCACGACGGCTCCGACCATCGCGACGAGTAGCAGCAGGCCGGCAACCTCAACCGCAATCAATTGCGTCCGGAACAACGGCTCGGCGACACCCGCGACAGCGCCTTTCTCCTGAAACCAAACCGAAAGCAGGTCGACACCCGGCGTCGCCTCAACCGTCCGCAGCGCTACGACCAACTCGGCCAACAGCACCAGTCCGAGCCCTCCTCCGAAGACCCACGCGATCAACGGCCGGACATCGGGCTCGACATCGTGCCCCAGGTTCAGCAGCATGATCACGAAGAGGAACAGCACCAGGATGGCCCCGGCATACACCAACACCTGTAGCGCGGCCAGGAAGTGGGCGTTGAGTAGCACATAGATCGCCGCCAACGAGAACAGGGTCAACACCAAGAACATGGCGCTGTACACCGGATTCTTGCGCGTGATCATCAACACGCTGCTCGCAACTGCGAGGCCGGCGCAAAGATAAAAGACCAGCTGGCTCAGATCCATTGTGGGCCTATCGTGCCGACTCCAAGGTCTGCCTCGATCTTCACTCCGAGCGAGGATCCTCCGGATCCCACAGCTGGGTGAAGGGGTGCTCCTGCTCGCACAACCGCTCGAGGTCGTAGACGAACCTCTCGCGGCTGAACTCGGCAGCCTCGTAGTGGACCCCTAAGTGTATCGCTTCTACCGGACAAACTTCTTGACAATAACCGCAGAAGATGCAGCGAAATTCATCGATCTCGTAGACCGCCGCGTATCGCTCGCCGTTCTCATCCTCCGCGGGAATCAGCTTGATGCAATTCGCTGGACAAATCGTCGGGCACAGACCGCAAGCCACGCACTTCGCCCGTCCATCTTCGTGCACCGCCATTCGGTGCGTCCCCCGCATCCGCGGGGCCAGCTCCCATTTCTCTTCCGGATACTGCTGGCTGACCGTTATTGGCGTGACCATATGCTTGAAGGTCAGAACCATCCCTTTGAGCGTCGCTCGCAGGTACGATGCCCCTCCCTCTGGCCGTTCAACCTTTATTACGCCAATCGCCATAGTCTATCCGTGTTATCCTATCTAACCTGATGCGGACGAACCTGCTTCCAGCCCGCTCCCAAGATGACCCGCTTACGATCCAACCAGAACATTATCACCAGGACGCCGACTACGTTCAGCCCTGTGAGCCACAGCATGTACGTCGTGCCGAACTCGATCCCCGCTCGCTCCAGCGATAGCATGGCCGCACCGATGACGATGATGTAGGCCACCAGGCCCGGAATCATCACCTTCCAACCCAGTGACATCACCTGATCGTAGCGGAAGCGCGGTATGGTCCACCGCACCCAGATGAACAGCAGCACAAAGAACCCCGTCTTCATAGCGAACGAGAGCGCCGTCAGCAACGTGATCCACAAAGCCGGGGTCGCGCCGACAACGGTTGCGTCCGCCGCCATCCTCATGTTGTCGCCCGCCCAGAACGGTATGTCCCAACCGCCGAAGAAGAACGTGGCCATCAACGCCGAGGCGACGATCATGTTGGAGTACTCCGCCATCATGAAGATCGCGAACTTCATGGCCGAGTACTCGGTGTGGAACCCGTATACCAATTCAGATTCGGCTTCCGGCATGTCGAACGGCGGCCTGTTCGTTTCTGCGAAGTACGCGATAGTGAAGAACAGGTAACACACCATGAGAGGCATGGCGAACCAGAGCGTCTCCTGCTGCTGAGACACGATCTCGGGCAGCGAGACATTTCCGGATAACATCAAGATCGGCACTACGCTCAGCCCCAGCGACACTTCGTAGCTGATCATCTGCGCCGAGGCTCGCACACCGCCCAGGAACGAATACTTGCTGTTTGACGCCCATCCGCCCAACACCAGCCCGTACACACCTAGCGAACCCAAGGCGAGGATGAACAGAAAACCGATCGGTATGTCCGCGATGACCAGGCCCACGGTTCCCCAGGGAGTCGCCAGCGGCGCCGCGATCGGGATCACGGCGAAGACCACGAATGCGGGGAACATCGATATGATCGGAGCCAGGTAAAACAGCAGGCGACTGGCCTCGTCCGGACGGACCTCTTCCTTGATGAAGTTCTTGATTCCGTCGGCGATGGGCTGAAGAACGCCCCACGGACCCACACGATTGGGTCCGCTTCGATCCTGGATCCAGCCCGCGACCTTGCGCTCCGCCAGAGTCGTTCCGGCAACGGCCAACAGCCACAGTGTGAAGATCACGATGGTCTTCACCGCTCCGATAATCACAAACGCTGTGGTCGAAAGAGGACCCATTGTCTCGTTTCAGCTCATGTCCTAGGGCACAGCCGCCGCGCTCGACGCCACCATCGCCCCGTGTTGGCCGAGATTCTCGTAGCTCATTCCCGCGTACTCGTTGGATTCCGCTGCCAGAGCGGCAAAAGCTACGCCAGCCGTCCGGAGCTGTTCGCCTGCCTCGAGCTGGGCCAGTACAGCTGAACCGCTCATCCAGATTGGCCGGGTCAGACCTGGCGCCCGCAGCGCCTGGCCGAATCGCTGGACGCGACCCTCGTAGTTCGTAAACGTCCCCTCCGCCTCTGCGAAGGTCGGCGAAGGGAGAATGACGTGAGCCGCATTGCGAGCAGCCGCGTTCATCTTACTGCCGATGTACACGAACAACGCAGCATTCCCACCAAAGCCTTCGGGTGCATCATCGAGTTCATCTTCGAGGATGAACAACGTGCCGGTGTGGCCCGAAGCGTTCGCAATCGGATCGTCCGCCCGCTGGAATCCGAGAAGTTCCGCTCCCCGAACGTTGGGCACTCGATCGGCCCGAAGCCTGAGCTTCGGGAAGCCCTTCAGCACGCTCTCGGGCCCTGTCGAGACTCGGAACTCGCCACCCTCAAAGCCGGCCGCGTTCATCAGTTGCCGTACCGCGAAGAGGCTCTCGTTCGATGCACCAGCACTGACGATAGCCCGGGCGGTTCCCGGCTTGCCCCGCATCGCGTCGGTCAGGGCCTGCAGCGCCCGCGACCAATCCACTGGGGCCAAGCGGTCCCCGTCGCGTACCATCGGCACTTCGATCCGCTCGCCGGCCCCCCAATTCACCACGGCGCTGCGGCCGTGGTCGCACATCCAATAGGAGTTCACGTGGGGATTGAACCGCGGCTTCGCCCTGAGGATCTTGTCCTCCTTCGCACCCAAGGTCACGTTGCAACCTTGCGAGCAACCCGGACATACGCTGGCGGTTTGGTCCAGGTCCCACGATCGCGGCTTGAACAGGAAGTTCTCGTTCACGAGGGCGCCTACCGGACAGACATCTACGATGTTCATCGAGAAGGGATGTTCGAACACTTCGTCGGTCATCGTGTCGATGAAACTCTTGTAGCCGCGGTTGATGACCTGCAGCACCGGGTCTTCGGCGATTTCGTCCATGAAGCGGACACAGCGCGTGCAGAGGACGCACCGGTCGGCGAAATAGACGATATCGGGTGTTACGTGATCCCGACCCAGCACCACCTTGGGCTCTACATTTCGAGTGCTGAGCTGACCGGTCTCGAAGGCGTAGTCCTGAAGCTCGCACTGGCCGGCAGCGTCACAGATCGGGCAGTCGAGGGGATGGTTGACCAACAAGAACTCGATGGCCGCCCGACGCGCTTTACGAGCCTCGGGATTCCCCGTGCGCACCACCATGCCGTCCTGCACTTCCTGCACGCACGACGGTTGCGGTTTCGGGGCGCCTTCGACTTCCACCAAGCACATACGACACACCGCCGGCCTGCTCAGGCCTGGGTGATAGCAGTACCTGGGGATGACAACGCCGATCCGCTCGGCAGCGTCGAGGATCGTCGTTCCCTTGGGAACGGACAGCTCTACCCCATCGATCGTAATGTTGATTTGTGGTGTGCTCTCGCTATCCATCGGCCTCTAAATGCGCTTCCACGTTAGCGGACTGCTGTGCAACTCCCATCGCGAATGTGGGCCATATACTCATCCATGAACTTCTCGATCGAGCTTACGACCGGAACCGCTGCGCTGTCCGACAGTGGGCAGATCGTCTTGCCTGCCATGTTCGCGCTGATGTCGAGAAGGAGAGGTATGTCTTCTTCTCGACCTTGACCACGCTCGATACGTCGCAGGATTTTCGCCAGCCAGGACGAACCTTCCCGACAGTTCGTGCATTGGCCGCATGACTCGTGGGCGTAGAAGTCCACCATCTTGCGAACCGCATGCACCATGCACGTCGAATCGTCCATGGCGATCAAGCCACCCGAACCCAGAAGCGACCCTGCAGCTTCGATCCCCTCGTAGGAGACGTCGCAGTCGAGCTCGTCGACGGTCATGATCGGCACCGACGAGCCGCCCGGGATGACAGCCAACATCTCGCGTCCTTCAGGTGGGCCGCCGCAGATCTCGAACACCAACTCCTTCAAGTTGAAGTCCAGTGGGACCTCATAGTTGCCAGGCCTCCGCAGATGACCGCAGCACGAGAACAGCTTGGTGCCCGGACTCTTCTCCGTCCCCCACTGCCGGTACCAGTCCGCGCCATTTTCGACGATGCCCGGCACCGCTGCAAGCGTTTCCACGTTGTTGACTGTGGTCGGCATGCCGAAGGCGCCGCGCTGTGCGGGGAAAGGCGGTTTCACCCGAGGTTCGGCGCGCCGACCCTCCAGCGAGTTCAGCAGTCCGGTTTCTTCGCCGGCGATATACGCGCCCGCCCCCAGGTGCACCGTTAGGTCCAGATCGTACCCGGACCCGCGGATGTTCTTTCCCAGGTAGCCGCGTTCGTAAGCTTCCACGACCGCGCCGTTGAGCACGCGGACTACATCGACGAACTCGCCTCGGATATAGATGTAGGCGTGTTCGGCGTTGATAGCGTAGCTGCAGATAATGATCCCCTCGATAAGCTGGTGAGGGGTCCAACGCATGATCTCTCGGTCTTTGAACGTCCCGGGCTCGCTCTCATCGGCATTACAGGCGAGGTAGTTCGGCCGATCGCCATTCTTGGGCATGAAGCTCCACTTCAAGCCGGCCGGGAATCCCGCTCCGCCTCGGCCTCGCAGGCCCGAGTCTTTGACAACTTCGATGATCTCGTCTCGCGACATGCCAAAGGCTTTATCCAGCGCCTTATAGCCGCCACGCTCGATCCACCCGTCGATGCCGATGGCGTCTTTGTCTCCAAAGTACTTGGAGAGTACCCGAGTCTCGCGGGGGTGCTCGTGCGGGTACGCCATGCCTCAGTCCAGTCCCTTCAACAGGCCTTCAACATCCTCGGCCTTGATGTCTTCGTACACTTGATCGTTCACCTGTACCATTGTCGCGAACCCGCAGCCTCCCAAGCATTCGACCTCCATCACCGTGTACTTCCCATCGGCGGAGGCCTCACCCAAGCGAGTCTCTGTCAACTCGAGCAAGCGCTCGACCACGTCCTCGGCACCACAAAGGTCACAGCCGATCCCGGCACAAACCTGGATCAGATACTTCCCCACCGGTCGGGTCGCGAACATGGTGTAGAACGAGGCGACGGAACGGACGTATGCGGGCGTCAGGTCGAGCAGTTCCGCGATGCGCGCCATGGTTTCTGGCGACAGCCAACCGCGGAGTTCCTGAGCCAAGTTCAGTGCCGGCAGCAGCGCCGCCCGCTTGTTCGGGTAGCGGCTGAGGATCTTCTCGAAACGGTCATGGTACTCGCCTTCGAACAACGGTGCGTCGGGGTTCGTCTCCGCGCGCTGAGAAGGCTGGGCGCTCACGATGGCGGGATGCATCGCGTCGCTCATCGATCGATCTCCCCGAGCACGATATCGATGCTCGCGTTAACAGCGATGACGTCAGCGATCAGCTGGCCCTCGACCAACGCTGCCAAGTTGGACATGTTCATGAAAGACGGAGTGCGGTAGCGGCAACGCACCGGCTTCGCACCACCATCCGCCACCAGGAAGACGCCCAGCTCGCCTTTCGAGCTCTCGGTCGAGTACCACACTTCGCCCGTCGGGACCTTGAGACCTTCCATGACCAGCTTGAAGTGAGAGATCATCCCGTCGATCGAGTTCATCACTTTCGACTTGGGCGGCAGGATCACTCGCGGATCGTCGACATTGATCGAGCCTCCCGGCACACGCTCCAACGCCTGCCCTAGGATCCGGATCGACTGCCGCATCTCCTCCATCCGACACAAATAGCGGTCGTAAACATCGCCGTATTCGCCTACAGGCACGTCGAAATCGTAAGTCTCGTAGTCTAGGTACGGCTTGTCCTTGCGGACGTCGTAGGGTACGCCGGACGCACGCAGGTTCGGGCCGCACAAGCCGCTGTTGATGGCATCTTCCGGGCCCATCACGCCCACCCCCTGGGTCCGGCCAATCCAGATCGAGTGTTGCGTTAGAAGCCTATCGGTCTCATCCAGAGTTTTTGGGAAGGCTTCCACGAAATCCCGAACACCGTCGAGCCAACCCGGCGGTACGTCCGCCATCATGCCGCCGATCCGCGTCACGCTCGTCGTCATGCGGGCACCCGCATAGGCCTCGTGCAGGTTGTAGATGCGCTCGCGTTCTTGGAACGTGTACAGGAAGGGAGTGAACGCGCCGAGATCGATGGCCGTTGTTCCAAGCCAAATCAGGTGCGCCAGAATTCGATTCAACTCACTGCAAATAACGCGAATGACCTTGCAGCGTGGCGTGATCTCCAAGCCGAGTAACTCTTCGACCGCTAGAGCGTACCCGATGTTGTACATCATCGGTGACAGGTAGTCCATGCGGTCGGTGAGCGGGATATTCTGATTCCACGTCCGATACTCGCCCAGCTTCTCGAATCCGCTGTGCAAGTACCCGATATGTGGCGTGCACTTCACAATCGTCTCGCCGTCCAGTTCGCAGACGATGCGCAACACACCGTGGGTTGCGGGGTGCTGCGGTCCGATGTTGAGGATCATGTTCTTGGTTGGCAGTTCCGGTGCGCCGCCTACCGCCTCAGCGTCAATGCCGGGGGCCTGACTCGGCCGCGCCGCCAAGCTGTGCGGGCCCTCCGCCACCGAGAGCTCGTCCAGGCTGTAGATGTCCTCAAGATCACGAGCCAGAGCACGTCGTGTCTGCTCCGCCCGTGTAAAGCGCCCGCGTAGCGGGAAGTCCTTACGAAGTGGGTAACCCTCCTCGTAATTCTCCGGCATCAGCATCCGCCGCGGGTCCGGGTGACCCTCGAAGGTAATGCCGAACATGTCGTAGACTTCGCGTTCCAACCAGTTCGATGCTCGCCATATCTCGTGGGC
>Ga0255055_10003755_pt1 | contig 10156 bp, 12 predicted proteins | sample JV7_2_27_MG_FD_188633 | JGI IMG/M metagenome (GOLD analysis project Ga0255055, IMG submission 188633) | Seawater microbial communities from Jervis Inlet, British Columbia, Canada - JV7_2_27 | ecosystem: Environmental > Aquatic > Marine > Inlet | place: Canada: British Columbia | collected... | reverse complement strand
TTCGACAGGTCCTCTCCTTTTGCCTTTGGATCCGGTAATCACGCCTTCCAGCCAGATGCTCGGAAAGATAATCAAGTCGTACGTATTGATTACCAATCGGCCGGTATAGTATCCGGTGTTTCCGATCAACCGCAGAACGAATGCAAATAACCCGAGCGCGCCGGCGGCGACAATCCCCAGCACCGTGCGGGAAGATGAGACAAAGGATTCCAGCGGGATGGCCACAAAAGCCAGCGCAAAAGGCAGGATAAATCCCAGAACCATTTGCCCTATGGTGGGGATCATGCTGGTGGCTGCAGCGGCCTGTTCTACCCCTGCCAGTGTTTGGCGCAGTGCCTCCATATCCTGGGCAATCCGATCCCGCATAAAGGCCAGGGCCGACTCGACACCGGCCAGAACGGCCAGCAGCGTAAACGTAATCCAGATCATCCGCAGGCGCATTTTATCGTCCATGCTGCCGATGATCGGGAAAAGGCGTGTAATTCGCAAGGATTCCATCAAAAACAGCCCCATGGTCAGCTCAATCAAAATGATGACCAGACCGGCAACATCCGAAGTCTTGTAAGGACCGATATAGCTGGCGCCGCCCACCATTTCCGACATGGGCAAAGCGATCAGGTTGAAGTTGATCAGCGCTCCGCCGAAAGCGATCATCAGCACCATAGCGGAAATAAAAAACTGGGTGAGTGAAGATGATGAGAGCGTGCGGGCGGCCGTATCGGTTTGCAGACGAATTTGTTCATACTCATCCATGTAGCGGTCAATGCTTTTGGCCCGCTGGTTTAAATTTCCGATTGACTTGCCGACATCGTTGAGGGTTTTTTGCACCTTGCGCCAAACCGGCAGCATTCTGGTCAAAATGGAATGACGCGCGGCATTGGCACTGCGGTGGTTATCAATGGAGGCCTTGTGCTGTTCCGTCAGCGTGCGGTTGATTTCCCCCAGCATGTTGGCCACCATGGAATCTCCGCTATGTTTGATGCTGGCAATCGATTCGATGATCGGGATCCAGTTCGGCAGCTCCGGAGGAACATCGGCACCCTGGCTGTAGTCTTCATCCAGACGGATGGTCAGTTCCGACAGCTGCCGCTGTAGATTCGGATATCCCTCCAGATCCCTGACCACGGCTGCATTGATGCGTTCAAATTCCCTTTCCACCAGACGTTCAGCACTTTCCAGTCCGGCAGCCATCAATACTTCGCGGTTGCGCTGAACCAGTTTTTTTTTGGCTGAAAGTACCGATGCTGCTGTAAGCCGCATGGTGCTGTGGATAATCCGACAGAACGAACCCATCACACGATGAAAGGGTTTGCGCGCAAAATAAAGCGCCGCCAGCAGCAATGCGATCCAGATCATCATGGATAAAAAGGTATTTGATGTTATACTCAACATGTTGGCAAGTGGCATAGTAACCTCCATTCAAACAACTGATATAACTAAAAAATATTATATATTCCGGCATCCGGGAGGGCTTGCCGGAACATGCGGGCCATAAGTCGTATATCGGTTTTTGAATGAGAAACTTTAGAATAATTGTATGGTTAAAATCCCTGCTTTTGCAGGAGGGTTAAAAACCCGAATATACCCTGACAGGCTGAATATCCGCTCATTTGGGAGAAAGAGGAGAAGGTGATGTTTGGACGCAATTTGACGGAGGAGACAACCATTGCAGGCGGCTTCTCCTATCAGTTTCTACAATAAGCCTGAAAGTCGATTTTCAGTTGGTGCGTTTTTGGTTAATACCGGTTGCGCTGATCTTCACTGGGTAAGTTCAAACTTAGCTGTTTCCAATAAATTGCCGGATGCATCGAGAATCTCAACACGCCATGACCCGACCTCGTGGGCCTGAATAATTTTGGAACTGTATGTACGCCAGGCCGGCGGGTTGACGCCCAGCGATAAACGAGCGCGTTCTGTCTCACCGTAATACCAGACATGAACAATTTCTGTGGACTCCTGGATATCAGCTATTTTACTGAAACAATAGAGTTTGCCGACCGAAACAGAAAAACTGGTACCGGCATCGACGGCTTCACGATTGGCGACACCTGTGCAGATGGATGCGGATTCAACGCTGAGAGCACCGGCTTGCTGGGCATGTGATGAGAACGGAATGATTAGGCACAGTGACATGATGGCCACACATACGCCGGATGAAAAGAAAAAACGTTTCATAGAATTCCTCCTGGATGGATAAGAGACCAAATTTGATTTATTTACCCTTCTCCTCTCCCGTCCACATGAGCGGGAAACTGTTTCATTTTTCATGATTTTCATTAAGGAACTAACTTTCTTAAATTCAGTCAATTACCTGTTTCAATAACGTAACTCTATCCAGTTAGCACCTATTTATTGAAATCACATCATGTTTGCGCATGATTTATGCATGGCCAGATTGAATAGTTAAGCAATTCTATCGATTTAAATAGAAAAGACAGAGCGAAGCGATACCACAAATCTTCAATCGTTCCGCCGCAGGCGGATCAATTTTCAATTCCGGTTTGTCCGGCTTGGGGCTTTTCTTGTTCGTCTTCGGGGCTTTTGACATTTCCTTCGAAACGGGTCGGTTCTGTAAAATACTTGTCCGGGTCTTTCGCCAAATCTTCCAGTCTGTATTTGTAATACCCGATAGTGAGTATTTTGTTTCTCTGGGACCCGAAGGATTCCAGAGGTTGTGCTTCAAGCGCGGCTATTTTTTGTTCCAGCTTTTCTCTTTCGGCGACAACCTTTTCTTCCATGGTCGGAGGTCGATTTTCTTCGGCTTCTTCCTGTCGTTGTCTCTCTTCCTGCTCCGCTTTCTCGTGTTCTTCGTCTATTGTCTTGACGACCTTTTCCAGCTCTTGGGACTCGGTCTCAGTGCGCTTTTTATCTGCTGCTTCATCATATTCGTACTCGGAAAAAGCCGGTTTGGCCCCTTTTGCATCCGCAGGGGGGCGATCACTGAAATGTTTGACACCCTTTTCATCCGTCCAGGAATATACTTCAGCATTTGGTGCTGCAGCGCCAAAAACGGTCAACGCAAACGCCAGCACAAATGCAACGGCAATTGTTTTCATTATCCCTCCAGCTGCTTCAAATTAGTTTTTAGGGTGAGCCCTTAGTCATTTTGCCCGATAAAAGATTTAAGCATATCTCCCTGAAGCGGGGTGACGTCGTCGAATTTGACACCAAATCCCTTCGAACTGCTCCAGGCAATTTTCCCACTAAGGGTGAAGGGTTGCGATCGGTTTGGTAAACTAAATTTTAACAATAAGTCCTTCCCCTTGGGGAATACTTCATTGGTTTCAATAAAAACACCTCCGATACTGACGTCTAAAATATAGCTTTTGAAGTTGCGATTCTGAATCCTGTAATTTATATTGATCAGGCATTGTTTGCGGTGGTGTTCCCGCATGGAAGCTTCCGTTTCTTCCAAACTCACCATTTTTTCAGGCAATTCCGCCCTCGGCAACTGTTCTATCTGCTCCAAAAGAATGATCTGCTGCTCTTCGGTCATTTCGACAATCAATTTATACAAATGCGCGCTGACCCGGTCTCCCACCAACTGCTTTAAAAGAATCAACTGCTGGTCCCTGGACATGTCGTTTACCAGTTTAAACAATCGCGCCGTTATATTGAATTTACCCATCGTCGGGTCTACAGCTATCATGTCCAAACTCCCTTTAACCTGAGACGATCAGTTTTTAAATAAATTTTAATAGTTTATCATAAATGTGTCAATAGAATTTTCGGATCTATAGCCAAGCTATTCATCAGGTACAATTTCATATTCGAATGTTATCCGGGCCACACCGCGCACGGTTGCGGATACCGAACAATATTTGTCTTGGGACAAATGAATGGCCTGCTCAACCGCTTTCTCGGTCAGCCCTTTTCCTCCGAGACGATATTTGACGTGAATTTTCCGATAGGCCCAGGGCGGGTCCGGGTCCCGCTCGCCGCTGGCAGTCACTTCCAGCAGGGTCAGTTTCTTTCGTTTTTTTTCAAGAATTTCAACAACATCTACTGATGAGCAGGAGGCCAGGGCAATTAAGAGCATCTCCGAAGGGCTGACACCGATCCCTTCTTTTTGTCCCGACAGGACCACGGAATGATTGCCTGAGTCCGTTCCCACAAAGTGTCTGTCTGCCAGCCACCGGACGGTTGTTGTCACCATCTTTAAATCTCCCTATATTCAAGTTGTTAGATTCAAATTAACGCAATCAAGTTGAAATAGTGCAAAAAATAAATCACAAATCCCAAATAATTTACGGTTCAAAGGTTCAGCCAATCCTGAAGCGGATAAGTCTTCCGATTCTGGACTCCGGCCTTCGCCGGAGTGACGAAGCCTTTAACCTTTTACAGGATCATTAGGGTTGTTTTGCCGTAACTGAGGATTTACTTAACCCTGAACCCTGAACCTTGAACGGTTATGAAATTTGGTGCTTGTATTTTGGGATTTACTATGCCGATGTCGGTTGCAGTTGATGGTTATCGGCGAATTCTTCCTGCCGATACGCCAATACGCCATCACTAACACGTCATTACTCTGCAACCTTGATGACAACCAGCGTGATATCGTCTGCCGCTTCCAGGTGTTGCCGGAAACGCTCCAATTCCAGCACGATGGTGTCCAGGATTTCCCTGGCATTGGCATCTGATTTTTGTCGGATAATATCATAAATTCTGTCTTTGCCGAACATTTTTCCGGCCGGGTTTTGTGTCTCCCAGAGACCATCGGTGCTCAGCAGCAGAATCTGCCCCTCTTTCAAGCCGGACTTTTTGTATTGCACAAATTTAAGGTTTTCACCTTAAGGTTTGTATCAAAAAACATAAAGTAGGATGTCACAATCCCGGCTCCGGCCAGGTTGGCAATGATCTGCAAAATGGTGAGTTTGCGCGTTAAAAAGGTATGAATCGTGTGCCAGGGATTTTTTTCGCTGGCTGCAGGGTCGGTCATGATTCCTCCCATGGGACGTAAATTGTGAGCGAAGCGAACTAAGTTCACAATTGGCTGGTTGTTGACTATAGATGGAAAGCAAAAGGCGTGTCAATACGATAACCAATTGACACCCGCACCGATTTTATTTATCTAGTATGGAGGTTTAGGGTTCTGGGTTCAGGGTTCAGAGTTGAGGATTTCGGAGATTTAGGTACTCCGGTCGAATCTGATCTTTATCGTCCTCGTCGTCGTCCTCGTGAATCGGAAATTTGTCGAGTACGAGGACGAGTACGACGGCGGGGACGATAATGAAGTAGGGCGGGCCTCCGTGCCCGCCGGATCCAGGTCATCGCGCACTCCAGAATATGGTCGGCGCGGAGGCCGACCCTACTTGCGAGTGCGTGTCAATAGTGAAACGATTGACAAATAGGAGTACGATACAATCCGGATTTGCTTTAACCTTTGAGCCTCTGAACTTTGAACCCTGAACCCGTTTCCCTGAACTCGGAACCTTTGAACTCAGAACCCAGAACCTTTGGAGCTTCAAGCTTACTTAACCCCAAAAGAAGGGATGAATCCAATGAAAGAGCTGCTTAAAACCGTATTCCATGACAAGCATGTCGGCCTCGGTGCCAAAATGGTGGAATTTGGCGGTTGGGATATGCCGGTGCAATACGAATCCGGCATTGTGCAGGAACATCTGAGCACCCGCAAACAGGCCGGGGTGTTCGATGTTTCCCACATGGGACGATTCATTGTCAGCGGCGCCAATGCCCTTGATTTTTTGCAGCACGTACTGACCAATAATGCGGCCGCCATCGAAATCGAAGAAGGCCAGTATACCATGATTCCCAATGAAACCGGCGGGGCCATTGACGATGCTTATCTCTACCGCTTTGTGGAAGATGAATACCTGCTGGTGGTCAATGCCGCCAACCGGGAAAAAGACTGGCAGCACCTGATGACATTCAAAGACAAATTCAGTCCGGTGAACATCGAGGACCGCACCATGGATCTGACGATGCTCAGTTTGCAGGGACCCGGATCCAAGCTAATATTATCGGGCATCATGGATTCCGGTCAACTGCCGGAACCCCTCCGAAACGCGTTGAGTACTGTGTCGATCAACGGCAAGCGGGTGTTTGTTGCGCGTACCGGGTACACCGGGGAGCCGATATGTTTTGAACTCTTTATCGAACGCCGGGATGCGCTGAAGATATGGGATCAGCTGTTGGAAAAAGGGGCGGCTCCGATTGGTCTGGGAGCCCGCGATACGCTACGGTTGGAAGCCGGGCTGCCGCTCTACGGACATGAGTTGGGTCTTGATCCGGAAGACACAGAAATTCCGATCTTTGCCTGCAGTCTGGCGCGCTTGGCCCTAAGTTTTTCGCCGCTTAAAGGAGATTTTGTGGGCCGGAAACCTTTACTGGAGCAGTTTGAGGCTTTCAGGCGAATCATCGACCGCGATTACAGCGCCCTGAAAAATCTTCCCAGAATAATTCAACCCATCGAGCTGATGGGAAAGGGCATTGCGCGAGCCGGTGCCAGGGTATTTCGGGCAGAAAAGCCGGTGGGATATATTACCAGCGGTACCATGGTACCCTATTGGCCAAGTGAGGGAGTCGGCCTTTCTTCTTTACAAAGTGACGCTAAGCAGATGAGAGCCATTGGGCTGGCTCTGCTGGACAGCGACCTGATTGAGGGTGATGAAATCCAGATCGAGATTAGGGGTAAAAAAGTCAATGCTATGATTGTCCCCTATTTTCTTAGAAACGAAGCCCCTCCCTATTCCTGGCCCATAAGATACGATCAGCTTCGCGAGCAGAAGACATCATTGCAGGCCGATGAGCGGATGACGCGCAACGTCCGGACCCTGATTGAAAAAGCATCGGCCAATACGATCTGGCGTCAAAAAGAATGTATCAACTTGATTCCGTCGGAACAATCCTATTCGGCAATGGTGCGGCTGCTGTCCATCATGGACCCGGTTGGGCGTTATGCCGAACACAAACAGGTTAAGGCCTTTAAAGAAGCGGATATATTCTACTATCAAGGTACGGAATTCATATCGGAAGTCGAATCTTTGCTCATAACCGAACTTCAAAAGTACCTGGGATGCACCGAAGTAGAGACACGGGTAATCTCGGGTCAGATGGCCAACGTCGCCGTCTTCAGCGCCATGGTGGATTATTTAAACCGGGCCGATCGGAAAAGTGAGCAACGCCGAATTCGAAAAATAATGAATAACCACATCATCAAAGGTGGGCATTTAAGCGCCCAGCCCATGGGAGCGTTAAGGGATTTTGTGATGCGTGATCCAAAATGGGAGAAACCGGCGGTGGTTAATTTCCCGGTCCTGGCGGACAACCCTTACAAAATAGATGTGGCAACCACCCGCAAATTGATTGAGGAGCACAGGCCGGAGTTGATTCTTCTGGGCAAGAGCATGATCATTCACCGTGAACCGGTCAGCGAAATCCGCGCGGTACTTGACGAACTGGAACTGGATTGCCTGCTGATGTACGACATGGCCCATGTTCTGGGTTTGATCGGACCTTATTTCCAACAACCTTTCAAGGAAGGCGCCGACATCGTGACCGGATCCACCCATAAAACCTTTTACGGTACCCAACGCGGTATCATCGCCGTCAACTATACGGAAGAAGATGTGCACTATGAATTCTGGGAAGCCATTCAGCGCCGATCCTTCCCCGGCAGCCTCAGCAATCACCATCTGGGGACCCTCGTGGGACTGCTCCTGGCCGCCTACGAGATGAATTATTTTAAAAATGACTACCAGAAAGCGGTGTTGACCAATGCCAAGGCGTTTGCGGCGGCCCTGAAGGAATGCGGGCTGGATATAGCCGGTGATCCCGATATTTCTTATACGGAGACGCACCAGGTCATCATCAATGTGGGTTATGCCCGGGGGCCGGAAATCGCGCGGCGCCTGGAAGATAACAATATCGTTCTCAACTATCAGGCCGCACCCGATGAGGAAGGGTTTACGGCCTCCGGTTCTTTGCGGACCGGTGTACAGGAAATGACCCGCTTTGGAATGACCGGCGACGATTTTCAGCAACTGGCCCAACTCATGGCCGATGTTATCCTCAGGGGTCGGGACGTCAAAGAAGACGTGCGTGCCCTGCGCGCACGCTTTCTGGATATGCAATACTGTTTTTGCGGTGACGAATTTGAAGAGCTGACACAAAAACTCCATAAGCTCATCTAACGAAAGGAATTATCCATGGCTGAGATCAGGATGACCGGTGAGATCCGGACAGACTATGATTGCGAAATCAATGGTCTGCCGGCCGAGCGTTGGGCGGAAGCGGTATTTAGGATCGGTGAAGAAGAGATTGTCCTGGAAGTCAGTGTAGAAAAAGATGTCATCATCGGTATCATGATCGGAGAAGATATCGGTTGGAGGGGTACCCTCGAGGGGTTGAAAAAAACCCTCAAAGGCGAAATCGACGTAAAATAAGTTTCGAAAATAAATCTTTAATGGACTTCATCAGGGGTTTGCGGATGTGAACCTTTAAAAACAGGTCGCCCGGTTTGCCCCCGCCTTTGCCTTCTTGCCCCATGCCTGCCAGCCGAATGCGCTGACCGAGACGGACACCGGGGGGTATTTTAACCACCAGTTTTTTGGATTGGCTGCGCAGATAATACGCATAAGGCCCGCCCTTCAGTGCCTGCTCCGGCGTCAGATAAAGGTGTTCATCAACATCGGCGCCATCTTGGGGCAACTGGATACCGCTGATCTTCTTGAGCAAAAAGCGGGTAATTTTCCCTATATTCCCGCCAATTGGAAACGGTGTCCGTCCCTGCCCCCCCGCCTTTGCCGGATTCCCAAACACATAGCCCCTGGCAAATCCCCGGGAATTCTTGAATTCAAACTGCTGGTAACCCCTGCCGTAAAATTCCTTGAAAATTTCGTTGGACCCCCTGAGGCCGAAAGCGCGGGCCATTTCTTCAAAAATGTGATGAATGTCCGATCCGCTGAAGATATCCTGCTCCGAATAATTATTTCTGAAATGGGTATAGGCCGAAGACCCAAACTGATTTTTTAAGGTGTCATATTCACTTTTTTTGGCCGGATTGGAAAGCACGGCATAGGCCTCGTTGACCTTTTTCATTTGTTCCGCCGCAACGGGGTTTTCTTTATTGCGATCCGGGTGGTATTTAAAGGCCAGCTTCCGAAAAGTTTCCTTGATCTGCTGGCCGGTAGCATTCTGGTCCACCCCTAACACCTGGTAATAATCCTCTTGCGCCATTATGGAATACTTCCTTTTTCTCCCGCGAAGTCAGCGGGAGTTTGCTCTGTATATATTAAGGACAACCGGCAGCAAGTCAACTTCGATCAGACTGGACGCTCGCGGCCAGAGGCGGGGCTTATATGAAACTTCATGAAGTTCCACACTCGGTTACAGAGTACAAACTTCGTCCTCGTCCCCCATAAAATTCTGATTCACGAGGACGAACACGAGGACGAGTACGAAAAGAATCAGATCGCTTGCATGCGCCCTGCGCCTTTTCTTATTTTCCGCATTCCGCATTCCAACTTCCGAATTCATGACACCCTATACCATGTAGCTCTATGTCCCCCCGGATCACAGGTGCCCATTGAGTGCAAACTTGGATAGCACCAACCAGGCTTTGGCATCAAATTTTAGCGCCGGATCCTCACACAGCCGGGATGCTTGAGAGCGGGAGATGAGTTCGACTTCAATTGCTTCAGACGCGGTATTGAGAGCTGTAGAGGGTTTGCCGCTGCACTCAATGTACACCATCACCACGGATTCGTCCGTCATGCCGGCCGACGAATAGATCGGCGGGCTAATGTCGATGACCCGGGTCAAAGTTAAGCCGGTTTCTTCTTTCAGTTCACGCCGGGCAGCCTGCTCGATGCTTTCACCGTCATCGACGAGACCGGCCGGAAACCCGTACTCATAATCGGCCAGGGGCACCCGGTATTCTTTGGTGATCACAATTTTATTTTCCGGGGTGTGAAACGGCACAATTACCACGGCATCCGGCTTTGTAAACCGGCCGGTGACACATTTGGGCTCTCGGGCGCGGGTGGCGATTTGCCATGATTTGTTGCGGCCGTTTTTATCCACATAAGTCACTTCAAACATGTTCAACCATTTCAGGTCCGTCAGTTTATCTGCTTTTTTAATTTCCATAGCTACATCTCACCTGGAGGTTCAGGGTGTCAAGAATTCGGAAGTT
>Ga0255055_10003754_pt1 | contig 10159 bp, 14 predicted proteins | sample JV7_2_27_MG_FD_188633 | JGI IMG/M metagenome (GOLD analysis project Ga0255055, IMG submission 188633) | Seawater microbial communities from Jervis Inlet, British Columbia, Canada - JV7_2_27 | ecosystem: Environmental > Aquatic > Marine > Inlet | place: Canada: British Columbia | collected... | reverse complement strand
TGAGAGGGGTGAGAAAATCAGTGGCATTTTGAAGGCAAAGATAGGTCATCTTGAAGAACGGGTGGATTCATTGCAAAGCACTAATGCTGAATTCAAGCAATACACCGACAAGCAGATTCAAAAAGAGGCTAAAAAGAACAAGAAATTGATTGCTGAACTTGAGGGCGTAAAGGCAAAGGCCATTACAGACGGTGACGGCCCCGCAGCGGTAAAGGCTGATAAGGACATTGAAAGACTTCAAGATACAAATGGTGCCACAAACCCTGAAATTGAACGTCTTGCCGCAGATTGGGGGTCGAAAAACGAGTGGTACGGTAAAGACAAGGATTTGACGGAATACGCTGAATTTATATATCCTAGAATTATTGCAGACGGATATACCGGAAAGGCGTATTATGACGAACTGACAAGACGGGTAAAAGCACAACACCCGGAGAAATTTGAAAACCCTAACCGCAAAAAGGCGGGAAGTGTTGAAGATGGAGGAAACAAGCAAGTGAAGGATGGTAAGGACCAAACGTGGGAGAACTTGCCGGATGAGGCCAAGGCCATGTCAAGGCGGTTTGAAAAAGATATACCCGGCTTCAAACGAGAAGATTACGTCAATACCTACGAATGGGACAAGTAAGATGACTTCAAGAACTGATGGAAGAGAGGAATTACCGAGAAAGCGCGTACCGATGGGAGGCCGTCGCACCAAGTTACAACTATCTGAAGAGGACGCTAAAGGTCTGAAAGAGAACGGTTGGACGCCGCGATGGGTGAACGATAAAGACGGTCGCATCCAGCAAGCACAAGCGGGTGGTTACGTATTTGTTACCCCGGAGGAAGCCCCGTCCATTGGGCAGTTCTCTTTAACAAAGGGTAGTGACGACCTCAATGGGAAAGTTAGCTTGACCGTATCAAAGGGTGATCAGGTAATCACTGGAGTCTTAATGAAACTCCAGACCAAGTATTACTTGGAAGATCAGATTTCCAAAGAGCAAGCGAATATTGATTTCGATATCGCCCTTAATGCGGGACAACCCGGTGGAAATGTAGTGGACAATCAATACGTACCAGAGGGGCACGTAAATATAGTCTGACATTTCCAAATCTTATCTTTCAAAAGGAATTGAAAAATGGCAAATTCAGACGCCGCCTTTGGATTCCGCCCGGTTTTTAGAGATGGAAGTCCCTATAACGGCGGAACCTTACGCTGTGTTTTTGCCGCCGCTGATGCAACAGCCGCCTTTATTGGCGATGCTGTAATCCTTGATGGCTCGTCTAATACGGGCTATCCAGGTGTATCTCAGTGTGCGGCGGGTGAGCCTGTGTTTGGTGTAGTAACCGCTTTTGAGGCAAATCCCGATAGTCTTAGTGACCAATATCGGAAGGCCTCTACATTGCGTTTCTGCCAGGTAACACCGGCTCAGGGAACTTACTTTGAAGTCCAGTCTGACGACGATACCACGGCTCTTACCGAGGCGATGGTGGGTTTTAATGCTGACTACATTGTGGGTACTGGAAACACAGCTTATGGCGTTTCTGCAATGGAACTTGATAGTTCTGGTGCAGCGACGACATCCACTCTTGATCTTCAAATCGTAGCATTGGTTGATCGAGCCGATAACTTGCTGTCTGGTACTGGTTCAGGGAACAAAAACGCAATCGTTAAGTTCAATGACCCGCAGGACAAGGCACTTAGGACGGGGATAAGCTAATGGCTGTTATTACAACTGGCAATCACCCGAAATTCTTATGGCCTGGAATCCATGCGATTTTTGGTGGGTCTTACGACTCACACGGTGACATGAACGCCAAACTGTTTGACTTTAAGACCTCGAATAAGAATTACGAGGAACTGGTCGAGCAAACTGGCTTTGGCATCGCTCCGGTTAAACCGGAAGGTTCTTCAACAGCATACGACTCACACGCACAAGGTGTTACATCGCGTGGCACCAACGTCGCTTATTCTCTTGGGTTTATCGTAACCCGTGAGGAAATGGCGGATAACCTGTATGAGTCGGTTGCCAAGGACCGTACCGCTGCACTGGCATTTTCGATGGCGACTACTCGTAACATCGTTGGTGCAAATGTGTATAACCGGGCGTTTAATAGCTCGTATACATGGGGTGATGGGAAGGAATTGCTTGCCGAGGATCACGACTCTTTGGCTGGTAATCAGGCAAATGAACTGTCAACCCCGGCTGATCTTTCCGAGGCATCTCTGGAAGATTTGACGATCAACATTATGGATGTGAAAAACTCCAAGGGTTTGCAAATCGCATTGCAACCAAAATGCTTGATCATTCCTACGGCTTTGACCTACGAGGCACAACGTATCCTGAAGTCCATTGGACGGGTAGCGTCGGCAGACAACGATCTTAATGCGTTGAACAGCCTGAACGTCATACCGGATGTTGTTGTGAACAACTATCTTACCGATAGTGATGCGTGGTTCGTGCGCACCAATGCCCCTAGTGGCATGTGCTGGTTTGACCGTGAAGGAGTCGAGTTTACTAATGACTCAGACTACGACACGGACAATATCAAGCATAAGTCCTACATGCGCTTTACTCCGCTGGTCGGAGATTGGCGCGGGCTGTTCGGATCGGCTGGTGCTTAGAAGTACGGAGGGGCGGGATTTCTCGCCTCTCCTTTTTATATATCCTTGGGGTAACGGAACCTCTTGGAGTTGACCCCTGACAGGGGAGGAATAAAATATGGCGAATTATCCGACGGGTTCACATTTCAAAGGCCCAATCAAACTAGGTTCAGGCTCAATGCTTTTGTCTACAGACGTAGGTGGTATTGCTGCTGCCAAGACCTTAACGGTTGATGAATCAAACGGACAACATTATATCCTTGACGGCGGTACTGGCAAGGCGATTACGCTGCCGGTAGCAACACAGGGCTGGAAATGCAAATTCACCATTGGTGCTACATTCGGTACTGATTTCGTGTTTACGGCAGAAACAGCAGGCACTCTTGAGGGCTGTATTATTGAGGCGGGTGCGGTACAAACCGTAGATGCCAAAGATACCATCACCCTGGAGGATGGCGTTGAGAATATCGGTGACTTCATAGAGTTCTACTCTGACGGTACAACTGTATTTTGTGTCGGTAACTTCCTGACAGCAGACTCAGTAACGCCGGGTTAGGAGAATAATATGGCTAATTATCCTACGGGCACCCACTTCAAGGGACCAATCAAACTTGGCGCTGAGTCGGCGCTCTTAAACGGCGATGTCGGAGGTTTGGCTGCGGCTAAAACCCTGACTGCTGACGAATCAAATGGGCAGCACTATATTCTTGATGGTGGTACGGGCTTTGGAATTACATTACCCGTTCCAACACAGGGTTGGGGTTGCAGGTTCACTATCGGGGCTGCGTTTGCTACAAACTTTGTATTTACCGCTGGCACCGCAGATACCCTTGAGGGTTGTATTATCGTGGCTGGTGCGGCAGTGACCGTAGATGCCGCTGACGCCATTACACTGGATGCGACCAAGGAGAATATTGGAGACTATATAGATTTTTGGTCTGACGGCACAAGTACGTTTGCACACGGCAATTTCCTGACAGCCGCAGCAGCAACTTCAGCCGGTTAATAAACACAGCTAAAGCCGGGGCTTATACCGGCCATTTTTACTTACAGATCGCCTTTGAGCGACAACGAGGAAAATATGTCCAGAGTAAAACACAATGCGCGGCATAACTTTGCCGCAGGATTTAACGCTGCTGTTCCGGCAGATATTGACCTACCATTTTCTACCCCAGGAATGCAGGGCTGGAAATCTTCGACCGAGAACTGGGCACCCGACATGGACTATTCTGCCGACTCTACCCGGTATGAATTTACGGCCATTACGGGTACGGCTACGCCAGTTAATAACGGTCTGCAAATCGCCACATCTGCTGGTGCAGATAATACCGGCGCGCTTATTCAGGCAATTGACCCCAATGTCATCTTCACGGATAACACCAAGAGACTGTACATGGAGGCATCGGTAATGATTACGGCAACCACCGTTGGCGACAACGAATGGTTTGTTGGTTGGACAACCGATCAGGGCACAACTATCGGTGATTTTGTTGCTGCTGATGGTCTTTCATGGGCATTTGATGATGGCTTTGGATTTGGTCATCTTGACGCCGCAACCGGCGTTAGTTTTGTTGCACGACAGGGTGATGTACAGCAGCTTGTTACCAGCACGAAAGAGCTTGTGACGGCTACAAGGCACCTGTTACAGATGTACTATGATGGTGCGACTTACAACCTGTATGTTGATGGTGTGAAGGTTGCATCTGCTTCCAGGACCGTTTTTAACAACGATGCGGCAATGGGCTTTGTTGCCTTCTTCCGAACGGGCGAAGGTGTTGCCAATACGTTTGATGTGAACTTTCAGTCCATAGCAAACGAACTTTAATACGGGAGTGACTATGTATGTCAAACACAATCACAACTCATACCATTATGAATGGGCGCAGAAATCTCATCCTGCAATTCAACATTGTTGCGGACGGGTCCGGGGATTATAGTGCGGCAGAGTTATTTGACGTAACTGATTATACCGATGACGGCGCATCACCTGTTCCCAATAACTTCAAGGTAATGAAGTTAAGCGGCAGGAATGGTGTTGGTACATCATTCAAGTTGCTGTTTGGGTCTGGTGCTGAAAACAACAGGCTGTTCTTTGAGTCCACTGCCGATGATGAGTTTTTCGAGGACTGGTCTGATATTGGTGGATTAAGCACATTACTTGCTTCAACCGATATGTCTGTCAGGATCACGACGGCAGGTTTTGAAGTCGCAGCCGACACCATTTCGCTGACGATATGGATTAAGAAGAAGTATCAGATTCAGGGCAGTTAAATGTCTAAATATGCTTCGATTAGCCAAAAGTCGCAGTCGGAACCATTTAATCTTCAGGTTGCAAGAGGGCAGATTGCCGGACATAGCCACGTACATAAGTACGGGTTTAATGGCGCTGTAGGCAATTCAACAGAAACCATCTGGTTTCAGGGGGGCGTTTACACCTGGCCCACCGCTGCCGCCTTTGACATTATATTGGTAGAAAACTAATGGCGACATCAGGCTCTAAAGACTACTCCATAACCCGCGCTAACATTATAGATGCGGCACTCCGCAAGACCGGAGAATTTGATGCTGGCGATACGGTTCCCGGCGATGAAACCACTGCGGCTGATTTTGCCCTTAATCTGATGATTAAAGAATGGGTCGCAAGGGGCATTGATATCTGGTTGCGAGATGAAGTTACTTTATTCTTACAGCCAAACCAGCAGTCCTATGCTATGGGAACGGCTAATGCCACCACCTCTTACGTGGAAACAACCACTACGGCAGCAGAGGTTACTTCGGCAACGGTCATTGATGTGACCAGTTCAACCGGAATGACGGCAGCAGATATCATCGGCATTAAGCTCGATGATGACAGCATTCATTGGGATACCATCGCAACGGTCGATAGTTCAATACAGGTCACAATCACCACCGGCATTGCCAGTGCTGCGGCCTCTGGAAACAAGGTCTATGCCTATACCACTACGGCAGGACGACCGCAAAAGATTATCTCGGCCTTTCGACGCGACATAAACGCCCTCGATACCCAGGTCTCGATCATTGGTGAGACAGATTATCGCAGTCAGTCAAACAAAGCATCCGAAGGACCGCCCGTTGAGATTTGGTATCAACCGACCCTAACGACAGGGACTTTATACGTGTGGCCTGTAGACGGAGGTAAAAATTGGGATAAACTGGTTTTAAGTTGTCAGTTCCTGCCGGACGATTTCGATTCCGGTGCGGATAATCCCGAATTTCCGATTGAGTTTGGTAATGCCCTTGTATGGGGTCTTGCAGCAGAACTTGCCTCAGAATACGGACTGCCCCCAAAAGAGGTTCAATATTTAGAGGCCAAGGCCGAACACAAAATCGACATTATGCTGAATTACGATGTTGAAAATGCAAGCGTTGAATTTGCCCTGGATGTGCGTCATTAAGATTCCCTTTGTAGGTGGGTCTTATCAGGGGCGCTCTACGAACGTCGCCTCGCAGCGCATGATCAACTATTTCTTTGAGAAGAACGTGGACGGTGAATCTTTAGTCTCTGTTCCGGGTTCGACTGTTTTAGTCACTCCCAAAGTCGGGGAGGTCAGGGGCGCTATTGAATATAACGACCTTGCCTACTTTGTCATTGGCAATACTTTTTACGAGGTTAATTCAGCAGGAACTGCAACTTCCAGAGGTACGTTAAATACCTCTTCTGGAAGAGTTTCTATGGCGCACAACGGGCTTAGAGGTTCTGCCAACAAGCAGGTAATGATCGTTGATGGCTCTGATGGTTGGATTTACGATAATGATACCCAGACCCTTACAGTCATCTCGGATGCTGATTTTACCGATTCTCTCTCGGTTGTTTTTATTGATGGTTACTTTTTGTTCGCCCAGAAGGACTCAGACCGTTTTTGGCTAACGTCTTTATATGATGGTACGAGCATTGACGCACTGGACTTTTCAACAGCAGAGGGCGATCCAGACGATATTCAGTCTTTAATAGCCGATCAGAGAGAACTATTTATATTCGGTAAAAGGACGTTGGAGGTCTGGTATAACTCAGGCGATACAGACAATACTTTCCAAAGATTTCAGGGGGGATTTAAGCAAACAGGCTGTGTGGCTAAATTCACCCCTGCACGAGTGGATAATAATATCTACTGGCTATCAAGAGACGAGAGAGGTCACGGCCAAATCGTAAGGATGGGTGAGGGTTATTCTCCCCAGGTTATTTCAACACCCGCCATTGCTTATCAGATATCGACTTATTCGAGAATTGACGATGCTTTTGGTTATGCTTATCAACACGAAGGCCATGAGTTTTACGTCATCACCTTTCCTACAGCAAAAGCAACGTGGGTTTATGACGCATCTACCAAAGAATTTCATGAAAGAGGCCATACGATTTCCGATACATTTCCCAACAGGGAAAGATACAACTGTCACGTATTTGCCTTTGGTGAACATTTATTCGGTGATGTCAGTAACGGCAAAATCTATAAACTGGATTCCACTGTAGGCACGATTGATTCTGTCCGTATTCCAAGAGAAAGGACTTCATCAACCTTTACGAACGAAGAAAAAAGAATTCGTATTGCTGCTTTACAATTGGATATGCAAGAGGGCATTGGCGATCCCAATGTCTCTACCGATACGGGTATGTGGATGTCCTGGTCTAAAGATGGTGGGCATGTTTACTCCAACGAACTTGAAAGAACGGCGGGGGAAGCGGGTGAATATGACAGTAGGGTTATCTGGCGACGATTAGGACACGCCAGAAACTGGACTTTTAAGTTAAGAACGTGGACGCCCAACCCGCATGTCCTGAAAGGCCTTTACGCCAGATTATACGGCGAGTCTCGACATGACGGTTAATACTCGCTTACAGGAAAACCCTATCTTACAGCGTATGCCACAGACGCAAAGAGACTGGATTCAGTATCAAAATGAAATGGCAAAGTGGGTTCGATATATCGTCAAATTAGGTGATGGGTCTTTAACAGATTCTGCGGGCACGACAATATCCGGCTTAGATGAAATGCCGGGAACTTTGGCGGGCACAGATTCAATCAATACCTCTTCGGCGTTTAATGTCGGCTCAATCCAAAGCGCATCTCCCCTAACGGCTGCTGATGTTGGCTCTGATACGACCATTACCATAGCGGCGCATAATGTTTTATACGACACCACTACGCTGGCTTATAATTCCGGGTCTATAACGGGCCTTGCATTTTCAACAAAGTTTTATGTCTATGCAGATGACGCAGATAAAAATGGTGGTGCGGTGACATATCTTGCAACTACCACCCAAACAGACTTAACTACAAGTGCAGACCGATATTTTGTCGGTTCCATAACAACCCCCGCTGATGGTGCTGGCGGAACAGGTGGATTGCCTGGTGGTGGTGGTGGTGGGTTTGAACCATGAAAGTTGAAGTTATTGAAAGAACGGATGAGTTCATTGTTCTGGAAGTTTCTTCACCCGGACTACCTGCCAAACGAACCTCAGTACATATTGATGCGATTATTGACGGACGCACCACTTTGGAAGAACAGATGGAGATTGCAAGAGCCGATGGTGAGAAAAGGCTTGTCAGGCTTAATGCAATGAATGCACTGCTCGATGGGTGAAGTAGACAAAATCAGGGCAAATATTCTGGACCTTGAAGCGGCCATGAAGTCGATGGACTCTTATGACCCTGAAGGCAAGGAAACGTGTCGGATTCGTCATTATTTCGCACCGGGGGTGTATGCTAGGGAAATGTTCATGCCTGAAGGGGTATTGATTACGGGTAAGATTCACAAAACCGAGCATTTGAACATGCTTTCTCAGGGGAAAGTATCGGTATCAAATCAGGGTGAGTCGATTACAATGAAGGCTCCATATACCTTTGTTTCCCAGATAGGCACGAAAAGGGCGATTTACGCCCACCAAGACAGTACATGGACAACCATTCATGCCACTGAGTTAGATGACCCTGAAAAGATAGAGCAGGAGATTATTGCAGAAGATTTTAAGGCACTGGATGCCTTTATTGCGAAAAGGATTTCATAATGAGTTTTATTCTTGGCAGCGTACTGATAGGTGCTGGTGCAACAATTGCTGGTGCTGCCATATCATCTGGTGGTGCTAAGGATGCGGCTGAAACCTCAGCGGCGGGTTCTGATCGAGAAATAGAATTCAATCGTGAATCCAGAGATTTAGCCCGCGCAGACCAAGCGCCCTATCGAGAGGCCGGATACACCGCGTTAGATGCCTTAATGTCATTGACGGGCTTGGGTGGTCCACAAGGTGGTCCGAAGGCAGCGGCCCCAAGCCGACCCAGACGTGGTGGAGAACCTGTGTTTTACCCAAATGGTGCGGGTGGACCAGACATGTCATCTCGATTGTGGGACAGCGGATATTACGACCGCCCAAGCTCTATCAACCCCTTTGATTTCCTTGATGCTGGCGATTGGGAAGGTCGTGTTAATGGTGGGGCAATGTATCCAAACACCATCTACAACGTCAGTGAACTCAGTCCAGAGAATGTTTATTCTGGTGGGGCGGTTACTCGCAATCCCAATCCCGTGACGATTGATGGCGAAACGGGCTATGTCGAACCGAATATTCAAGGCCGTCAGGAAGGTGGCATGATAGGTGGTGCATACGATCCCAGAATCAGGGTGCCGCCACAACGAAGGGATACAGCCATAAATCCGGGTTATCCGACCGAAAATCCCGGTGGTGTTGAGGGCGGTTATAATTTCATGACCGATCCGGGTTATGGGTTCCGAAGAGACGAAGGAGCGCGCGTAGTTGAAAGGAGTGCGGCTGCAAGGGGTGGGTTACTTTCCGGTGGAACCGCCAAGGCGCTGACTCGCTACGGTCAGGGCTTTGCCTCGAATGAATTTGGTAATGTCTATAACCGCATAGCAAACATTGCTGGTTTAGGACAGGTCGGTGCAACTCAATCGGGTAATGCTGCTTTATACGGCGGCGCACGGATGGGTAATGCCGCCTCTGAGGGCGCGAACGCAACCGCTTACGGAGAAATAAACGCAGGTAATGCGTGGGCCAATGCTGGAAACCAGATAGCTCAAATGCCTTGGGACAGGATATTTGGAGAACCCTAATGGCTGCTTATAACCCCCCACAACAAATCCTTTTCAGCCCGGTAAGTAATTATTATCAGGGTAAGGCGATTCGTGCCGGACTTGCTGCACAGGAACAAGATGCTGAATTCAAGGATCTTCAGATAGACTTGGCGGAACAGGAACTTAAAGATGTTCCCACTAAGCGTGAGGCAGCGAGAAAAGCCGCTTTATTACAGCAAGAGAATATCCGAACTCAAATTGATGAACGGCTGCGTCAGGGTGAACGCGAAGAACTGGAACTATCTGCTAAAGCCTTAACACCCTTGTTGACTGATTACTCAAACGAAAAAAACGAAGACCTTGCCCTTGAGGGATTCAATAAAAACATCGGTACTGCCATTCAGTCTTTGAGTGAAAAAGAACAATTAAAAGTCATTGAGGCGATGGGAGAAGACAAGCAGTTCGATCACGATGAAGTGCATCGGATTGGTCTTGGCGTGAGAATGTTCACTGATGACGAAAAGG
>Ga0255055_10003753_pt1 | contig 10160 bp, 8 predicted proteins | sample JV7_2_27_MG_FD_188633 | JGI IMG/M metagenome (GOLD analysis project Ga0255055, IMG submission 188633) | Seawater microbial communities from Jervis Inlet, British Columbia, Canada - JV7_2_27 | ecosystem: Environmental > Aquatic > Marine > Inlet | place: Canada: British Columbia | collected... | reverse complement strand
GTTGGTAAGTTTGAAGGGCAGGCTTTTAACAAAGGACTGGACTAATTCTTTATTAAAAGGAATTGCCTTGGCAATTTGTTTTTGAAGAGCTCGCTTTTGTTGGATAGCTGATAATTGAATTAAAAAAAGCTCATCAAAAGCTAAGCGATTACGAGATTTTTCAGCTGAAATTTTAGTTTTTGGAAAGTGGATTTCTTTAAGAGCGGTTTTAAGAGGAAGGAGATTTTGATTTTTGATGATTTCTGAAGGTAAGAATTCTTTAATTTGATTGATTATTGGCAGAGACATTTTTAAAGCGAATCTGATTACCCGGGATGTGATACCGGCTGTTTCCGGATAAACAGGGATTAGCCCGGCAGTGTGAGTAAGAGATTTATTTGAATATATTATTTCGTAGCTTGGATTGGAGAGATAGTGTCCCTTGGGGCCAAGTTTTAATTTTCCAGACAAGCTGACCTGCTGGCCTTTTTTTAAAATTTGAGCTATAAAGCACTGATTAAACCATATTGCCTTTATAATGCTGGTTTTATCCTGGATAATTGCCTCGACAAGAGTTATTCGTCGTCGGAATGTTTGCATAGACTTTATGTCTAAAATCTCTCCCTGAATAGTTGCGGTTTTATGAAGTTCTAATTTGGCAATTGGAACAATATTGGAAAAATCATCATAGCGGTGGGGGAAATAATAAAGTAAATCCCGGACAGTAATCAGCCCGAGCTTGTGAAATTGTTTATAATATTTTTTCCCAATTCGCGGCAATTGGGATAAGGGTGTTTCTAATATGAGTGACATGCGTCCCCGACAGGACTCGAACCTGCAACCTTTTCCTCCGCAAGGAAACGTTCTATCCATTGAACTACGGGGACAGATGTTAAAATCCGCTTTTTCTCGTCCACTCATCTATTACTGATTCTTTATGTTTTTTTTCCGGCAAGAATTTTAGAAGAAGCCGGCGTACTTCAGCTGGATTTTGCTCGCCCAAAGGAATTTTAATATAAGGCATAAATGCTTTTTTGCTTCGGATGCTGATTTCTCTTACTTTCCCCGGTTCATAAAAAATCCAGAAAGATTTTAAATCTTCAAATCTATAAACAACTTGGTCAATTTGTACCCCGTTTCCGCTGATAGAGAATTTAATTTTTCTGGGTTCTTTTTTGGCGTAAATATAGACAACAAAAACAGTTAAGATAGTTGCAATAACCAATAGTAAATTTTTAAGCAGTATAGCGGCGATTATAACAATCAAAGCAATAAGAGCAGGAAGAACAAACCATCTTTTGCCTTTTTTGTATTTTTTAAACTCCAGAGCAGTCCATTCAATTTTGGTTAGGGTGCCTTTTTTTGCTTCTTTTGTCTCAACTTCTATGTGTTTGATTTTTTTAGCAGGTTTTACCCTGCTTTTTTTACGCAAGTCAACTACTTGAGGCATGACGGGACGTAATAAATTTGCTAATGCAAATTTAAACGTTCCAGTTACGTTTAAATTGCGAAGCAATTTATTACGTGACGTGGCGTAATAAATCTTTTCAAAATTTAAACGCCACAGCTACGTTGAAATTTTCTTTGAAAATTTCTTACGTTGCGGTGGGGACAGGACTCGAACCTGCAAGGGTATTGCTACCCGCCAGTTTTCAAGACTGGTGCCTTACCAATTCGGCGCACCCCACCTTATAAATATTTTTTTAACATTTTGTTTATTGTTCTTCTTCCGTAGCCACTTTTTAAGTATTTTTCTCTATGTTTAGCATCAATTCTATTTAAAAATGCTTCGTAAAAAATTAGTTTATATGGCCTGAAAGGTTTTGTTGCTAAACTTTTTCCAGAATTATGTTCTTTAAATCTCTTTTTCAGATTTGAGGTATAACCGATATATAAACTTTTATCTTTTTGACTTCGAAGGATGTAGACGTAATAGAACATATTTTAAGACGGGACGTAATAAATTTGCTAATGCAAATTTAAACGTCCCAGCCACGTTTAAATTCGCAAAGCGAATTTATTACGTGGCGGAGGAGGTGGGATTCGAACCCACGAGCCCGATTAAGGGCGCCAGTTTAGCAAACTGGTGGAATAACCGCTATCCGACTCCTCCTAAATCATCTTTAGTATATCTCATTTATAGTATTTTTTCAAGTGCTTTGGATTGTGAGAGCTAAAGATTTTAAAATATTTTTCCATGTCTTTTATGCTATCAAGGCGGACATCTTTATCTTGGGCAAATCGAGGATTTAATTCGTTGTTTTTTAAAATATTAAATACTGACTCTCGAAGTGGCTTGGAATAACTTGTGAAACATAGTTTTTTATATGAATACCATTTTTCTTTGACTTTGTATTTGTGATTAAAAATACAACCGTCAGTATCAACAAGCCCTCGCGCGCAAGCAATTTCATATTGTTTGTTTTGTTTTATCCAATCAGGAATATCTACTTGTTGTTTAATTTTATTTCCAATTTTTAACCCCAGTTTTTCTATACAGAATTTTACCAATTTAGTTCTAGAAACAATATAGTCTGTCGTGCTTTGTCTATTGCATTCGCCAATATACACATTAAATAATTTTTTAATTAAATTAACAACAAATCTTCCATATTCTTTGTCGTCTTTATAATGGAGAGTAATTGTAACTTGGTTTTTTGTAATACTTCCATCACCTAAGACAATACCAATAAATTCTGCGAGTTCCTTCGAATATCTCGGTTTTTTAATAGAAATGGGGGCATTGATAATTGGATGTGGTTTATATTTTCCTTCGCGTTCCCACCATTCATACCATTTCTTTTTTCGATATTCAGGATCTCCGCCGATTACTCCATATTTTTTCCATACCGCGAGTCCGCCAGCTGATCCTCCATTATATACATACCAGTAGCGTTTTTTTGTTTTCAAGTTTTTAGGAAGAAGAGTATTTGTTTTTTTACAGAGTTTTTGAATCGCATTATAATCCATCGTGAGAATTTCACGGCGCCAATCCCTGATGGTTCTTTCGGAAAGATTACATAATTTAGCCGCTTCTTTGATCGGAATTCTCGAAAGAATTTTTTCAATAAATTTCTTTTGTTGTCCTCTAGGTAGAAAAGCTCTCATAAGAATTAAACTATTCGGTCATATCTCCATTCTACCACATTTTTCACCCTTTCGCAACTACTAATCCCCAAATTTCTTTGGCGCCAGCGCATTTTAGGACCTTTGCGGCCTCCGAAAGGGTAGCGCCGGTGGTAATAACATCATCCACTAAAATAATAGTTTTATCTTTAAGCAAATTTTGTTTTTTATCCAGGCATTTTTTAGTGAATTTCGGGTCTATTTCAAAAATACCTTTGATATTGGTTTTTCGGGTTTCATGGTCTTTTATTTGGGCTTGGGGTGTAACAATTCGTTTTCTTTTGAGAGCATCGGTTTCCAAGGGCAGAGAATAATGTTCGGCCATTTCTTTAGCTAAAAGTTCAGCCTGATTAAAATCTCGCTCCTTGAGCCTTCGTTCATGTAGAGGAATCGGCACAATTACAATGTTTGAAATGTTTGAGATGTTTGAGATGCTTGAGATGTTTTCCAAACTCTTTATTAAGAGTTTGGTGAGGGGTTTGGCAAGTTCTTTGATGTAGTGGTATTTAAAAATTCGGATTAGTTCTTTGATTAGGGGATTGGAGTAGGGAGTTGCCCAGATTAGTCGGTCTAAAAAGTGTTTTTCTCGGCATTTTTCACAAATAAGGGTATCAGGCACGGATCTGTCGCAAAAAGGACATTTATTATTTGAGATAATCTCGATTTTATTAAGACAGGAATTACAAATATAAGCCCCTGCCTTGCCACAATTAAGGCATTTTTTAGGGAAAAATAGGTCGAGGAGGAAATTTTTGATAGCTTGAAACATAGAGTTAAGTTTAGCAGATGTTTTTTAAATAGCAAAGCTTTTTTAGTGCTGTGGATAACTTTTTTTCTTGACAAGCTGTTTTATGGTAAAATAAGAATGTAATAATTAATTTATGATATCAATTATCGAGTAACAAGAAACAGGATTGTTGCTTAATTTTTGGTATTTACTAAATGGCTACAAAAGTACAAATTTCTACAAATATACCTGCCCGCTATTGCTACGCAAGGCGTTGCAGGCGGGCAAATTTGTATATTTGTACTAATTTGTAATTCGTAGACACTTGTATGCTCAAACAAAAAAACACTTTAACTCTAATTGCAGTAATTGCAATAATAATCGCTCTGGGAGTGGTGATTTGGGGTATTTTAAACACTTTTAAGGGAGAAAGAGACGGTGAAGTTCCTGCTGAAGAAGGGGTTCCAGCTGAAGAAGTTGAAGAAGCTGTAATCCCAACTCGCGAGGAGGTTCCTGAAGATATTGTTGTTCCAGAAGTAGGGGCTGAAGTTGAAGAAGGCGTAGCAGTACCTGAAACTGTAGCCGAAACATCGGCGGGCGCTGAAACAAAACTTCGCCATTTTGAAATCAAGGCTGAAAATAATCTTTACACTCCTTCAACAATAATTGTTAATAAAGGTGACTTGATTGACATTGAGTTTATAGCCGTTGATAAAAAGTATGATTTTGTTTTACCGGATTACGGAATAGACCAGGTGGCTGAACCTGGCCAGAAGAGATTTATTAATTTTCAGGCAGTAAATGAAGGCAAGTTTTTATTCTACAGTGACCTCTACGGAGGATTTGAAGGAGAGATGAAAGGATATATTATTGTTAAATAATTAATAAAAATGATTCGAATGATGCGAATTTATATTCGAATGCCACGAATAAAATGATAGAAATATTCAAAGCATTCGCATATCATTCGTAGATTAGAATTACACCCATGTCTAAACAGAAACTTATTTTACTTGTAGTTGTGATTGTAGTAATAGTTGCATTTGGGATTATTTTAGCTATCCCAAAAGGAGAAAATGGCGGAGAGGTACCAATTGGGCCGGGTCCTGCTGAGGGGCCTGAAGGTGTTGAAGAAATTGAAGAAATTGTTCAAACCCCAGAGGAGACAAAGAAGATTATGGAGAAAATTATAAGAGCTGAAGACATTTCTCTCTGTGAGGGGATTGAAAACGAAAGGGATAGAGAAAGATGCGATATTTTAGCCGAAGCCATTATAAAAGAAGATATCAGTTTCTGCAATGAGATAGATGAAGAAAGGGTAAGAATGATATGTAAGGACAATATAGTTATTATACTTGCTATAAATGCTAAGAATTCAAGTTCATGTGAAAGAGTGGCTGATAAAACAAGAATTGATCAGTGTAAGAACGAGGTGACTCCCGGAGACATGGAGTAAATAAAATAATTATATAGAGAATAATTATTAATTATCAAGTAACAAAAGGTCATTATTACCTAATTTTTGGTATTTATAATAAATAATAACGCCTTACTATTCAGCGTAGTTCAGCGATAAAAAGACAGGTCGATTGTTAATAGCGTCTTTATCGCGGAACCATGCGGAACTATATGCAGAACCACGCGGAAAATAGAAAGTTCAGCGTAGTTCAGCGTCAGTGAGCGTAAGCGAACTATGTTTAAATTAAACAACCTCCCTCTGACAATTTCAACAATTGTCCTAATTAGCTTAATCGTTGGCTGGGGAATATCTATGGTCTTGGCCTGGGAACCTCCCACAGCCAGCCCGCCGGACGGCAATGTCTTTGCCCCAATCAACGTCAGTTCAACAGGTCAGATTAAAGATGGCACTTTTGGAGCAAGAATCAGTGCTGTTTATGTCACCTCTGGTAATTTTGGTTCAGAGTATGGCACGGGCGACTATTATTTTCCTGATGACGTTGGCATTGGAACAACTAATCCAAATTATCCTTTGCATATTGACAGGCCCGGTGTAGGAAGTACTGTGTATCTTCAAATGACACAGGACGGAACAGGCAGCGGGGTTGCAGATGGTTTACTGATTGGTGTTTCAGCTGACGAGAAGGTTTATATAATGAATAAAGAAAATACTGATATGATTTTTAGAACAAATGATCAGGATAGAGTAACAATTGACAATTCAGGCAATGTTGGGATTGGGACGACGAGTCCTGCATCAAAATTAGATATAAAGGATGCAGAGTATGGAGTGATAACAAGAAATGCTAGTGGAAACATTCGGTCATATTTAGGGTATATATCTGGGGGAGATGATGGGCAAATATATTTATATGATAGCTCTGACACCCTCAAGGTTTTTTTGGATACTGCTGGGAATAGTTTTTTCACAGGCGGCAACGTCGGGATTGGGACAACGGGGCCGAGTAACAAATTAGAAGTAGATGGAGGTTCGGCTGAAACGAGATTAAGAATATCCACCACAGGGATAGATGCAAAAGAAGCAGGTATAATTTTAGCCAACAGTAGTAAAACTGCCTTTAATGATGGGATAGTGATTTCACACGGAGGAGGGTATACTCTATTTGAAGATTTAGTTGGTAATGAAAGCATGCGAATCACGCCACAGGTTGGTGCAGCTGGAAATGTAGCTTTTGCAGGCAACATCACAGCCACAGGAACAATATGTGGTAGTGGCGGATGCGCAGGCGCTGGTGGTGGCCTTTGGAGCACGGGAACTGGCGATGATATTCATCGTGAAACCGGCAACGTCGGGATTGGGACGACGAGTCCGGGGGAGAAGTTATCCATCCGAGGGCAATATGCTCAATTGGGTATTATGGACAGCGACAATGAAAAAAAGTGGATTGTGGGTACAAATAGCAATGCCGATTTGTATATAAGCGAAGATGACAATACAGATGCAAATATGAGGTTATACTTAAAAGCAGGCGGCAACGTCGGGATTGGGACAATGAATCCGACACGGAAATTAACTGTAGATGGCGGCTTTATAGAAATTCGGTCAGGTAATGACCTTATGCTCCGTCCAACAGCGAATGATTATGATTTTAGGTTAAGAGCGGAAAGCTATCAATTAAACATATATGCTGGTGGGGATCTTGTGAATCCTCGAATGTCAATTTTAAACAGCGGCAACGTCGGCATTGGGACAACGAGTCCGGCAACTAAGTTGCATGTATCAGGGGACAATACAGCAATTAGACTGACCGGTGGAACGTATACTGCAGCAGAAATTAGAGACGGTGGAACAGGAGATCCAGGATATTTCAAAGCATATTATAATGGCAATTTAGATTGTCAAATGGGAGCAGGAGGAACATTTTTTGCTGCAACGACCGGCAGCGTCGGCATTGGGACAACGACGCCGAATACAAAATTAGAATTAAAGGGTAATCATGCAAGTACTTTATTTAGAATGTATGCAACTGATTTTGGGCAGCCTGCTGCAAGTAATGACGCATATCTTAGTTTTTGGGCTAGTGAGCCCGGCGTGACTTACACCGGAGTAGGTATTGGTAATAACATAGCTGGTAATCCATATTATGGGAGAATAAATACTGCAAGAGGTGGGTCGTATATTCGATTATTGGATACTGCAATTTATTTAAATACAATAAATAGTGCTGGAACAGATATTAATAACATGTATATGTCTGGTGGCAACGTCGGGATTGGGACAACGACGCCGAGCCAGAAACTCGATGTTAATGGTAATATTAATGCTTCAACCATTGGCGCAACCGAGTACTGTATCAATCCCAGTGGTGGATGTATTACTACCTGGCCTACTAACACCGACACCCAGGACCTTTCCATAGATGGCCATACCATTTCTTTAACTGACGGTGGTTCAGTAATTGTGCCGGATAATTATGCACCTGACACCTGGATTACAACTCAAACATGTTCTGCGGGACAATACTTAAGCTCTGTAGGAAAAACTACCAAAACTTGCAGCGTTCCTCCGGGGGGAATAACTGGAGATGCAACCTCCCGGGCAAAATGGGGCCTTCCGGATAGTTGGACAGATAGACCAAGTATAACTGGCGATGTTAACTACTGGACAGGTTCGCAAGGATGGGGCGCTGACAGTTTTGATACTGTACTTCCTGAGTGGGGAAGCACCTTTTTTGATGTGTGGAGTAATCCTGCTGGTCAGCCGTCAGGCACCAGCCATTGGCAAGGCGTCCAAGCCTTTCATTATTGGAACGGTTCAACCGGTTACGGCTCCCAGCTTGTTTTTGGTTCTCCGATGATGAACGGCGCTTTGTTTATGAGAAGTATTTGGGGCGGCGGATGGGGTTCCTGGTATAAAGTTTGGACCGAAGGTACCGACGGTTCCGGCTCTGGCTTAGATGCGGATTTGTTAGATGGACAAAACGGAAGCTACTACCGAGACAACACCGATACCCAAAACCTTTCTATTGTCGACCACACTATTTCTTTAACTAACGGCGGTTCAGTAATTGTTCCGGATAACTATGCACCTAATACTACTGTTGATGGTTGCACAAACTGCTTAAATGCAACAGAAATAGAAGACATATACGTTTTCAACACGTCAGATACGATGAGTGGCAATCTGACAGTGAATGCTCAAGTAATTGGTGGATTTGGTGCGCAAACTACAGGTGGTACAGCGGATTGGAATCATATAACTAATGCTCGTTCCGGAGGTGGTTATACGCTCCTATTGGGAAGTCATGCTAACGGACCTGGTCCTGGATCATATTTTCATCCATTTAGCTTTGAATATAGTTCAAAAAATGGTAATGGAAATCTTACTCAGCTTGCTATTCCTTATGGCTCACCAGCTTCTGTAATTTATTATCGAGGAAGGTATAGCGGGAGTTGGACGAGTTGGCGAAAGATTATAGCTGAAGTAGACGGCACTGCCACGATCAACAAATTAACCGTAGGCACCATTGACCCCGTATACGAGATAGACGGAATAGAATACGCTACTTATGTTGCTGATTTTGCCGGAGGCGTGAGGATGGAAACCAGCGGGGTTGTTCAGTTAAATTCCGAAGCCAAATATGTGATTGATTTTGATAATTTGGAGAAGGGAACTGACCTCTGGCTTTTCTGGGAGACTTCAAATAAAGAGATGGATGATTTAGCTGTTGTTATAAGTGCTGGTTTTGAGGGTAAGGCATGGTACAATAAAGATGGACATAAATTGACTATTTATGGAGATGAGCCAGGCGAAGTTTCTTATAGATTAACTCTTCCTCGCCTTGATGATGAAGAGTGGGGGAATTTGGTTGTTTCTGATAAAGAATAAATAGTGTATAACAAGAAATAGGTGTATAATAAAAATATATGAGTATGTCTAAACAAAAGATTTTTGCATTTATTACTGCAATTGCTATAATAATAATTGGTGGGGTCATTTTGATTATTCAAAAGGAAAAAAAGGGCGAGAGGGCTTTGGAAGAACTAATACCTGTTGAAGAACTATCTGGAATTTTACCGGTTGTGCCGATAAATTGGAAAAATCCTGAAAAGCCAATGGAATCTTTGCCATTAGAAACAGGGGAAATCCCCGAACAGGCAATTAGAATAGGAATAACTGCTCAAGGTTTTTCACCCTCAAGTTTTGAAGTAAACAAAGGAGAAGAAATAATTTTGGCAGTGACTTCGCAAGATAGATGGGTTCATGTTTTTAGGTTTAAAGATTCGTCCTTAGCTGAAGTAGGAATAGGAGTAGCTTCGGATAAAACCAGGGCAATTACTTTTTATGCGCCCTCAGAACCCGGAGAATATGAGTTTTTCTGTGACATGCCCGGTCATGAAGAACGGGGCGAGAAAGGGGTGATGATTGTTAAATAAGTAAATAGAAAAATATATGTTCAAGAAACCAATCTTTCTTTTTATTACTACTTTTATCATAGCTATAGCTTTAGCTTTTTTCAGCAGCTATTTTATTGTTCAGAAAGTTCATGGAGATGTAGGTTTTGGCTCTGATATAGATATGGGAGGCAATAAAATACTCAACGTCGGTGAAGGTGTGTACAGTTTTGATGCAATCAACCTGGACCAGTTTAATTCTAGTGCAAAACTTTGTCTCAAGGGTGGGGGCAGCAAAGGAGATGATTCTTACTGTATACTTAGTTGGTGTGATATTAATGATTTTAGTTTTTGCGGTACCCAAGATGACTTTCATCCTTTTGATGGTCCGGAAGATGGGTCTTGTTTCACCGCCGATACCCCAATTTTAATGGCCGACGGTAAATATAAACCAATCAAAGAGGTAAAAGAAGGAGATTGGGTTTTAACTAAAGAAAACCAGAGCTCTAATAAG
>Ga0255055_10003752_pt1 | contig 10162 bp, 7 predicted proteins | sample JV7_2_27_MG_FD_188633 | JGI IMG/M metagenome (GOLD analysis project Ga0255055, IMG submission 188633) | Seawater microbial communities from Jervis Inlet, British Columbia, Canada - JV7_2_27 | ecosystem: Environmental > Aquatic > Marine > Inlet | place: Canada: British Columbia | collected... | reverse complement strand
GTCATGCCCGGAAGCCCCCAAACAAACTGTCTTCGGCAATTAATCTGAAACTTATTAAACCCGGAATCAGTACTATATATATAAGAGCTCTCCCAAAATATTCTTGGAAAACCATATCCCATCACCCAAGAGTTAGTTATGGGATCAAAGGATAAATTTTTATGAATAAAAAAATCAATTTAAGTTTTTTATTTGCAGTAATTCTTCTTGCCTTGCTGTTAGCTGGGTGCCAGCTGGAAAAAAAGCCCATAAAAATTGGAGGTTTAGCTCCCGAAAGCCAGGGGGAATCAGGAAATGTTTCGCAGGAGACAAAAGTTCTGATTTATGAAGTAGGAGACATCATCAGCATAAACAATACCATTCTGGTAGTCCTGGGGTGGGATCAACCTCCTGGCGGCGACTTTAATCCACCCGATGAAGGGAAAAAATATCTTGTAGTAGATGTAATGCTGGCAAATCAAAGTGAAAGGTCTTTCAGTATCTCACCAGTTTTTCAGATGACTCTAAAGGATTCAACCGGTCAGAAATTCAATGTTAATGGGAAAGCGAATATAGCTTCCGGAAGTAATACCCCAAACGGGGAAATAAATCCCGGAGAAGTCCTCCGCGGTAAGGTGGGTTTCCATGTACCGGAGGATATGGATAATTTTATATTTGTCTACGAGGCTAATCTTATTGGATTGGGGGAAGTGTCGGTAAACCTGGGACCCACCCCGGTGTCTATGGAACCTCCTGCTGATCTAAATCTGGCTCAACAGCAAACAGTTTATCAAGTAGGTGACTTAATCGAAATCTCGGATTTGGCGATACAGGTTCTCCAGGTCTCCTTTCCAACGGGGAATGAGCTCGTAAAACCGAAAGAGGACTTTAAATTTGCAGCAGTTGACGTCACGATAGAAAATCTAGGGAACATCACTAAGGAAATCTCCAGCATTGTCCAGATGTACTTGAAAGACTCAACCGGACAGAAATATACATTCCATCTTGGAGCCCAATCCATCATCGACAGGGGATTACCGGATGACGAACTCCAGCCCGGGGAAAAAATTCGGGGGCAAATTGGGTTTCAAGTCCCCAAAGATGTTCAGGGACTGCTGTTTGTATTTAATGCAGAGATTTTTGGATTCGGCAAAGTTTTTATTGCCCTGGATTAGGGCAGGACAAGGGGAATTTCATATTCTTGGGCTAACAAGAGATCTGACTAAATTAGAACCCGGGCGATAAGAAATATTATTAATCAGGAAGATGGGTCTATTATCAACTCAAGATCAGAATTACCAAATCCAGAAATAATTACTTAGAATTTAGAATTCCGAAAATGTCTCTGGTGAAGACGAATTTGTATTGCTGCTTCCCCTGAAACAGGACATTTATTTTCACAGATACCACATCCTGTACACAGATTATGGATCACAACAGGACGCTGGATAGTTATTTCCTCGCCTTCGGAGGTAATAACCTGCGTTTCTTCCAGATAAATTGCTTTTTCAGGGATAGGACACATTTCCTCACAAACAATACAATGCTCGCCCTCAGCCCAGGGAAGGCACCGATTTTGGTCAATATGGGCTTTCCCAATTACCTGCTTCCTTTTTTCCTCAAGCGATAAAGGCGGAATTGCTTCTACAGGACAAACCTGTCCGCAGGCATGGCAGGAATAATCACAATAACCAATTCTTGGAACCAGAATTGGTGTCCAGAATCCTTCTACGCCGGCTTCCGTTACTGCCAGCTGAATGGCATTGGTTGGACAGACAGTGCTGCACTCGCCGCACCTGATACAGGTAGATAGCAGCTGGTCATTGATTACACCCGGCGGTCGAATCTGTTTTGGAGAACGAATATCACTCACCAGGTTACTTTCCAGCAGCCCAACACCCAGGGCAGCAGTACCAAGAGATATCAGCATTTTCCTTCTTTCAATATCATATGGCTGCTGGATTACTTTCGCGATTCTCGCTGGATACGATATAGCTCCCCCCGGACAATCCTCTGCGCAAGCCATACACATAGTGCATTCTCCAGGATCACAAAAAACCACTTCGTTTGTTTGAATCGCGCCAGTAGGACACTCAGAAAAACAACTTCCACAAAGAGTACACGCTTCCGCAATCTCGCATTGAATCAGGCTAAATTTGCCAAGGAAACCAAGCATGCCCCCCAAGGGACAAAGATATCGGCACCAAAAGCGGGGTGCCAGGGCATTAAGAGCAAAAATACTAAGGAAAAAACCCAAAAAGAGTCCCCCGAAGCGATAAAATACCGGGCGGGAGGGGAAAATTGACGGTCGAATCAAACTGTCAAAGCCGCCGATAACCGGCTGCAATAATGGAACTCGATAAAGAGCCATTTCAATTCCAGTCACAATCTGATCCAGGGCTGGCCAGATAACAGCAGTCAGCGTCCGGTAAAACACCGTGATAGGGTCAAAAAACAGCAGGGATAAGTTTGATAATACAGCAGCAAAGAGGATAACCAGCAGCAGGATGTATTTAATCCCCCGCAGCCATTCAGGAATTTGCGGTTCTTTCTTTTTCCAGGACCGAATAGGGAACCAGTCTAACAAGGTGCCGAGAGGACAAAACCAACCACACCAAACTCTTCCAAAAATCAGGGTCAGGATGACAGTAATCAACGCTAAAAGTGACCCGGCGAGAATAGTCCGGCTGGCTATTACCTGGGCCAACATGACCAGCGGATCCAGCTGCAAGGGAAGGTTAATTAATTTTTGTTTTATACTGGTCCCGTCAGCCGGGTAAAGATAAAATTCCCGTCGGGACCAAAGGAAAAACACCAGGAACAGGATCATAAATAGTACCTGGCTGTACTTTCTTAATTTTAACCACTGCTCCGGTGATAATCCTGAACGGGGTTTTTCAGATTTGTTAGCCAAGATTGATTTCCTCAATCTTAAGCTGATCCAGGTTTTTAACCCCCAAACCCATATTTGCGCCCTTTTTTATATAGGACAAATCATTAGGTTGCAGTCCAAACAGTGTTGCGGCATAGCTGTCCGCGGCAACAATATCCGGTGAGACAATAATTGTGTCTGCTTTTTTCACATCTGACAAATTTCCCCCGGCGGGACCATGATTCATCAGCATCCGCACAGCATCCACTACCACCAGGGAGGACTTGACCCGGCTGTTTAAATCTGCCAGCCGCTGTCCCAGATTAGCATGCATCATAGGCCGGTCATAAATTACACCCATCATGTTTTTCATCGCCAGGGTCAATCTCGCTAATCCGTGGTGTTTGGCTATGGGAACATTGATTAACACATCCGCTTTAAGCACATCATCATAAATTCTGCATGATTTTAGATCCTGGCCCTGAGGTATCGCCGTCTCAACATACTTGAGATTAGCCATCACCACCATTTTCCCCCCGGCTTTTTGAACCTCAGACTTAATACCGCTGACGTTATAAGCTTGTTCCGCCGATCCTCCAAAAGGAAAATCAAGCACCCTGACTCGTTTGGCGCCGGCTTCCAAGGCCAATTTAACGACTGCAGCGACCACCCAAGGATTGGTAGTAGCAGCATATTTATAATTGTAATAAGAGACACAGATATTGGGTTTTACGATCACTTCATCCCCGGATTTGACAAAGCGCTTCATGCCTCCCAGCGCCTCGACCGCTTTCCTTACCATGACTTCCGGATCGCCATGTCTGGCGACAGTTAAATCGGGATAAGTCATCGTCGGAGAAGGTGCAGGGGTATCCTCAGGGACACTCGTCGGCGGCTCAGTTTCTGTGGGTGGCGCGGATGTCGAGGTGGGAGATATTTTATCCGAGGGAAGGGATTTTAATAACAGCTTATCCTGATTCAAACAGCCGCTAAGATATATTCCTCCCAGGGATCCCAGGCTGGCAGCGAGTATTCGTAAAAAGTGTCGACGCGAGAGCTCATTCATAGTCACTTTCCTTTGTCGGTAAAGACCAACCCCTTAAAACTGATAAACTGTTTTTCAGCCAGTTGACTAAGTTAAGTACCCTAGATTGTACCCTCAATCAAACCGATTTATATTTAGGATTTTTCTCATAGAACATACCAGGGAAGTCCCCCTCTTTTTGTGAAAAATCCTAAACCATGACTCTCTGGGAAACAAAGATCCCGGGCAAATTGCATATCCCGGGATCAAGCAATCTTTTATTATTTGGAATCTATTGGTTATGGATTCCAAAACCGATTTTATGTGCCTTCCTGCCAGGAGTTTAAGTATTTAATTTGTTCTTCCGTCAGCACATCAATATCGATGTCCATGTTCTCCAGTTTTAGTCGGGCAATCTCTGCGTCAATTTCAGGAGGAACCGCATATACCTGGTTCTTAAGATTTTCTGCATTCTTAATCATATATTCCGCGCTTAACGCCTGGTTAGCAAAAGACATATCCATCACGCTGGAAGGATGTCCTTCCGCAGCTGCCAGATTGACAAGCCGGCCTTCGGCCAGCAGATTAAGCCTGCGGCTGTCGGGAAGGAGATACTGATCAATCATGGGGCGGACTCGGATTTTCTCTTCCGCCATTTCCTCCAGGGCAGGAATATTGATTTCAACATTAAAGTGACCGGAATTTGAAATAATGGCGCCGTCCTTCATAATCTCAAAATGGTGTTTGTCGAGGACATGCAAATTGCCTGTGAGGGTGCAGAATATATCACCCAGGGGAGCTGCCTCCACCATTGGCATTACCCGGAAACCATCCATTACGGCCTCGAGCGCTTTTAGCGGATCAATTTCAGTCACGATTACATTGGCTCCCATACCCCGGGCTCGCATTGCCAGTCCGCGGGAACACCATCCGTAACCACCGATGACGAAGGTCTTCCCAGCTATCAGGACATTGGTAGCCCGGATAATTCCGTCCATGGTAGATTGGCCTGTTCCGTAACGATTATCAAAAAAGTGTTTTGTCATCGCATCATTTACAGCAACAACCGGAAATGCCAGCGCGCCGTCAGCTGCCATCGCCCGCAATCGGATTACGCCAGTTGTGGTTTCTTCTGTCCCGCCAATTACTCCATCCAATGAATCCTGCCGATCTTTGTGCAGAGTGCTGACAACATCCGCCCCATCGTCCATTGTAATGTGCGGTTTATGATCAATGGCTGCGTTGATATGTTTATAGTAGGTCACGTTATCTTCCCCATTAATAGCATGGACAGGGATCTCATTATGCATCACCAGAGAAGCAGCAACATCATCCTGGGTTGACAGAGGGTTAGATGCCACCAGTACCACATCAGCTCCCCCTGCTTGAAGGGTTTTCATTAAATTTGCAGTTTCAGTCGTAACATGAAGGCAAGCGGACATACGAATGCCATCAAAAGGTCGTTCTTTGATAAATCTTTGGTAAATTGTTCGCAAAACAGGCATTTCCCTTTCAGCCCATTTAATCCGCCTGCGGCCGCCTTCTGCTAAAGATTTATCCTTAATATCGAAATTTTCCATTTTTATCTCCAAAGTGTGAATTTATCTACCAGGCTGCTGGAGCTTCTTAAAAATCTCAGGGCCTGTTTTATACTAGCTAATTATTTAATAAAATATCTAATTTACCCTGATCATCAAAGTGTTCTCTGAAACGTTTGATAAACGCCTCTTGTGTGAAGTGATGAGATTGTGGTCCATCAGTTTCCAGGCAGTAGGAAGATGCCAGTGCGCCCATTTCACCGCACAACTTCAAATCAAGATGGAAACTATAACCGGTTAGGAAACCACCCCGGTATGCATCGCCAATACCCGTCGGATCAATAATCTCCTCAGGCGGCACAGCTGGTATTTCAAACTCTTCATTTCTTGTGATAATTGTCGATCCTTTTTCTCCCTTCGTGATCACCATAATCTCCAGGTGATCTTTGATATCAGCCCTGGTCATACCTGTGTGCTTTTCGATTAAACTAAATTCATACTCATTAACAAAAAGAGCATACGCTCCTTCCACACCCTGCCGAAGCTCTTCTCCGGATAGACGTACTGTCTGCTGGCTGGGGTCATATAAATAAGGTATGTTTAGCGCCTGGGCTTCTTCGACGTATTGGATCATTGCCTGTGGATCTGTGGGAGATATCACCACCAAGTCCAAAGGGTCACCCTCCCAGGAACTTAGCTTCACCTCGCCAGCATGACTCATTGCCCCGGGATAAAAACTGGCAATCTGGCAGTTATCATAGTCTGTGGTGGCAAAAAATGAGGCAGTAAAATCGTCTGGTATCACCTTCACAGCTGTGGTATCCACTCCGCTTTGTTCCAGAAAGGCGCGGTATTCCCCAAAATCCTGCCCCACTGTCTCGAACAAGGTGGGGGTCCCTCCCAGTAAAGCCATGGTGTAGCCAATGTTGGGACCTATACCACCTCTCCGTTTGACCATTTTATCTACCAGAAAGGACAAGCTGATGGATTCCAGTTTATCAGCTATAAAATGCTCCCCGAAATGTCCAGGAAAGGTCATCAGGTAATCAAATGCAATCGATCCTGTGAGTGCAATTCTCATAATAACCCTTTTTACTACTTAATATTTTTTTGGTTCTCAATCAAAAAAAGCAGGATTTCCCGTTCAAAATCCAGCTATATCTTACCACTGAACTATCCAAATCAATAGTACCCTGAGATATCTTAAATCCCGGTTATTTGAATCGCGTCCCGGGACTTCTCAGAACCAGCTTCCTTCGTTATCGTTTCTCTGGGTTCGGGCTTGATGGGATAACCTTCTCAACAATTCAAAAGATTGCTTTGCGAAATATAATCTGATTGGGACTATAGAACTCATCCAGATAACAACTGTGTAGAGGCGATCCGCCTGGTCGCCTCTACTATCAATGGTTACATTAATCAGCGACCCTTTCCAAGAACGCTCCAAATCTCAGGAAGCAGTATCCTCCCAGCAGATCATTTCCTGTAACAAAAATAAAAAGAGGTGTCCTTATTACAGTGTTATTTGGGAAAAATTCCTGACACATCCACCACCTTGAACTTCGAAAGATACCGGGAATTTGTATGCTATACTCCCAACATGAAACATATTGCCCGGTCCGCTTTAATCATCGCGGTTTTCTTTGGTCTGGAAAAGATGTTGGGGTTTGTCCGCAATGTATTAATTGCCCGAGCCTTTAACCTCTCTACTGAATTAGATGCCTTTAATGCCGCAAACAATATCCCGGACTTAATATTTGCCCTGATTTCCGGAGGCGCTCTGGCAATGGCGTTCATCCCGGTGCTCTCAGAATACCGGGAAACTAAAAATAAAACTGCAATGTGGGGACTGTTTTCTCAAGTAACCAACGGTGTATTCCTGGTTACTATCCTTTTTTCCCTATTTATCGGTCTAAGCGCAGCACAGCTTGTCTCCTGGGAAATCGGCATTGCTCCCGGTTTCACTTCCTCCCAGCAGAATTTAGTCACTGAATTAATGCGCCTGAACCTGATAGCAACTATTCTGTTCTCCTTGGGCGGATTAGCAATCGCCGGACTTCAATCGCAGCAGCATTTCCTGATTCCTGCCTTAGCTCCAGCCATGTATGACATCGGATCATTATTCGGCATCCTGATCCTTGCCCCGGAACAGGGCTACCAATTGGGGTCTATCACCCTGCCGGCCTACAATATGGGGGTCTACGGATTGGTATACGGCGTCATCATTGGTGCCGCATTGTTTATGTTGATTCAGGTCCCTGCTTTGATTAAATTCGGATTCCGGTGGTCTCCAAAACTTAACCTAAAAGATCCCGGGGTGCTGAAAGTTCTGCGATTAATGGGCCCCCGGGTTTTGACTGTGTTTTTTATCCAATTTGTATTCCTCATCCAGGACAACCTGGCTTCCCGATTACCTACTGGTTCGATTACTGCCCTGGTATATGGCTGGTTATTTATGCAGCTTCCGGAATCACTGATAGGAACCGCCCTGGGAACAGCACTGCTTCCCACATTATCCGAACAAATAGTCAATGACGAAACCAACAAATTTCGTGCCACTCTCGAAAAAACCATCCGGGTGATCATTGGTCTTACTCTGCCAATTGCAGTTGTTCTGGCAATCAACATTGGCCCTTTAATCCAAATCCTTGGATTCGATAGCGCAGGCACCAACCTGGTCGTATGGACTGTTAGAGCCTATTTAGCAGGATTAGTAGGTCACTCCTTACTGGAAGTGGCTGCAAGGTCTTTTTACGCCCAGCATAACGCGAAAACCCCTCTCCTTGCCTCAGGGCTCACCATGGCAGCCTTCGCCTTGTTAGCTATCCCCCTCTCTAGAAGTCTTGGTGCTCCTGGAATCGGATTGGCAAATTCTCTTGCATTTTCAGGAGAAGCGCTTCTGCTGTTTATCCTGCTTTATCGAACAAAGCCGTTTTTCCCCCGGCTAAAAGGAACCCTGCTTCGCGCTCTGGCTGCCTGTATTTCAGGGGCAGGACTGAGTTTATTGCTGCAAAACCTGGTGGGCACTTCAACCTCCTCCCTGGCTAATCTGGGAGTCACTAGTGGAATCCTTGTTCTCTCCGGCGGAATTATTCTACCCTGGCTGCTGCCTGAAATAAAAGATTTGCTTGATATCTAAAGGAACCTTATGGATCAACAACTCTATCTGAAGTATCTAAAAGAGTATACATTGGAAGCCTTGGATAAAGCAGAGGATAATGTCTCCCTGGCCGCCGATTATCTGGATAAAAAACCCCCACCAAAATTTTTCATGAAAGACAGCAAGGAAAAAAAAGCCGCCCTGAGCCGGGCGAAAAAGGTTTTTACTTCATCCAGGGAACGTTCTCTGTTCGTCGTCTTAAAAAGCCTGGGATTCGATGACCTGGCAAAAGATGCTCTCTGAGTATGATTCTTTGCAGATCAAAAAAACAGGCACATAACAAGTACCTGTTTTTCTCTTCAGACAATAATTGTATTCCCTTTAAACCTCAGAACCAGCCATTAACAAGCCCAATTCAGCTTTTGTTACTTGATCCGCTTGCAGGATAGATACAATTTCCCCCTGATACATCACTGCAATTCGATCGGCCAAAGACATTATTTCATCCAATTCAGCAGAGATAAATAACACAGCTGCCCCATTATCTCGCTCTTCAATGATCCGTTTATGAATGTATTCAATTGATCCCACATCTAAACCACGGGTGGGTTGATTGGCCAATAAAAGCTGCACAGGTCTGCTTAATTCTCTGGCAACAATCACTTTCTGCTGATTTCCGCCAGATAATTTCCCGGCATGCACCATCGGGCCTGGTGTTCTGACATCAAAATCCGCGATCAGTTTTTCCGCATTCTCCAAAACAGCTTGTTTATTTCTCTGCAAGCCCTTGGCAAAGGGCGATATATAATATGTGCATAAAACCATGTTGTCTGCAACTGAATAAGACATCACCAAACCATGCCGTTGACGATCCTCAGGAATATGCGATAGCCCAGTTTCTATGAGTTTCCGCGGATTGCCATAAGGCATCTCTATACCGTTTAAGTAAAATTTCCCACTTGCAGGGTTCCTCAGCCCGGTTAAGGCTTCGGCAACCTCAGTCTGTCCATTCCCCTGAACCCCCGCAATACCTAAGATTTCCCCTCTCCTGACTTCAAAGGAGACATCATGGACAATTCCCATTCCTCTTTCATCGTTCACTGATAGATTCATCACTTTCAGGACAGGTTCTGCAGGAGAAGCTGGATCTTTTTCAACCTCCAGAATTACTTCTCGTCCAACCATCATCTCCGCCAAGCCCTTTTTATCTATCTCTTGGGGAGTTGTCGTTCCTACTACCTCTCCCCTTCTCATCACCGTGATGCGATCAGCAATATCCATGACTTCCCGGAGCTTATGGGTGATGAATACAATCGATACTCCCTGCTCTGTCAGATGTCTCATAATCCGGAAAAGATCATCCGCTTCCTGTGGTGTGAGGACAGCGGTTGGTTCATCAAAAACCAGAATTTTGGCCTCCCGATAAAGGGCCTTAAGAATTTCAACTCGCTGTTGAACACCCACTGGGATATCTTCAATTATTGATCTTGGATCAACTTTGAGTCCGTATCCTTCTGACAAGCGGGTGATATCCTGGCGGGCTTTATTTAGATCCAAAGTAGTTCCCTTCATCACCTCCGCACCAAGAATGATATTCTCGGTTACAGAAAATACTGGCACCAACATGAAATGCTGGTGAACCATTCCTA
>Ga0255055_10003751_pt1 | contig 10163 bp, 8 predicted proteins | sample JV7_2_27_MG_FD_188633 | JGI IMG/M metagenome (GOLD analysis project Ga0255055, IMG submission 188633) | Seawater microbial communities from Jervis Inlet, British Columbia, Canada - JV7_2_27 | ecosystem: Environmental > Aquatic > Marine > Inlet | place: Canada: British Columbia | collected... | reverse complement strand
TCCTTCCTCACCTTCCAGCTTGTCGTGGATTTCGTGCGTGGCCTTGGCCAGGAGGAAGAGCCCCCCCCCCACGAGTATCAGGTCGCGACCCGAGAACTCATGGCCGAAGACTGCGAAGAGCGGTGCGGTCAGGCGGATGATCCACGCGAGTGACAGGAGGAGCACTAACCGCGTGACCATCGCGCCGAGGAGCCCCAGCCGCCGGGCGGACCGCTGCTGCTCCTTGGGCAGCTTCCCAGCGAGGATGGAGATGAAGATCACGTTGTCGATGCCGAGGACCACCTCGAGGGCAGTCAGCGTGACGAGGGCTATCCAGATTTCTGGGTTGGTGAGCCAGTCCATTGAGACTCCTCAGTCTGGCAGTACGGGTCCTGGCGGGGAGTGCTACTTCGCGTCCGAGATGGCCTTGAGGGCCTCCGGGTTTTGCACCGATGTCCGGTCGCCGATCTTCCGCCCGAGGTACGTATCCCGCACCAGGCGCCTCAGGATATTCGCACTCGAGGTCTTTGGGAGGTCGGGGACGAACAAGACTTGCTCCGGCTGATCGACTTTCCCAAGTCGTCCCACCACGCTCACCATCAACTCCTGCCGCAATTCCTCCGATGGGGTGTGATCGGGGTGGAGGACCACGAAGCAGACGATTCCCTCTCCCTTTACTTCGTGTGGCACGCCGACGGCAGCCGCCTCGGCGACCTTACCGGTTGCCATCAAAGCGCCTTCGATCTCCGCCGGACCGATGCGGCGGCCGGCCACCTTGATGGTGTCGTCAGCGCGACCGTGGACGAACCAGCAGCCGTCCTTGTCGATGCTGGCCCAGTCCCCATGGTTCCACACGTCGGGCCAAGTGGACCAGTAGGTCTCGACGTACCGATCTGGGTCGTTCCACAGTCCCCGCGTCATCGAAGGTGCCGGCTTGGTGGCAACCAGATACCCGACTTCGTCACGCACGGGCTTGCCATCCTCACTCCACACGTCCACAGCCATACCAAGTCCGTGTGCCGCAAGACTACAGGGCTTGAGTGGAACAATCGGCAGCGGTGAAAGAAAGCTTCCGAGAATGTCGGTGCCGCCGGAAACGTTGATCACGGGGCAGCGCTGCTTCCCCACCGTCTCGAAGAACCAGCGCCACGTCGTCTCGTCACACGGCTCGCCGGTCGTGCCGAGGATACGAAGACCGGAGAGATCGTGGCGAGCGACTTCATCTGTTTCGCGGCGCATGAAAATTCGGAGCACTGTGGGTGACACGCCGAAAACGGACACCTGATGCCGCGCAAGCATCTCCCACAACCGGTCCTTTGCCGGGTAGTCGAACACGCCTTCGTACAGCACCACGGTCGCTCCGTGGAACAGCGCGCCGATGACCGACCACGGTCCCATCATCCATGCCATGTCGGTCAGCCAGAAGAGCCGGTCACTCGACTTCAGATCGAACGCGTAACCGGTCTCCTTGGCGATCTGAACCAGGGCTCCGGCATGGCTGTGAACTGTGCCTTTGGGCAATCCAGTCGTCCCCGATGTGTAGAGGATCAACGCCGGGTCCATGGCGTTCATCATCCGTGTCGGCACGGCATCGCCGCGGTTGAGAAAATCTGGCCAAGCGATGTCCCGGTCGAGATCCCACACGATGTCGTCATCCGTGTAGCGAGCCACCACCACGTGCTCGATGCCTGACACCTCGGTCAGGGCAGCGTCCGCGTTGCCTTTGATGGGAACGGTATCGCCGCGCCAGTACGATCCGTCTGCCGTGAACAGCACCTTGGCATCGGCGTCGCGCAGGCGTGCGGCGGCCGCTTCGGGCTGGAATCCCTTGAAGATGGGGATGAAGATCGCTCCGAGCTTGAACGTGGCCAGCATCTGGATGACGACATCCTGCGTCATCGGCATGTAGGCAGCGACGCGGTCACCCTTGCCGATGCCGATGGATGTGAGTGCTGCCGCGCACCGCTCGACCTGCATGAACAACTCGCGGTATGTCAGCTGGACGACGGCACCGTCCTCACGTTCGGAGATGAGACACACGCGATCGGCGTGGTCACTCCACGCATGCCGCTCGAGACAGTTCGCCACGATGTTGAGCCGGCCGCCGACGTACCACTCTGCCCAGGGATTGCCACGCGACGCATCGACGACGGTGTGATACGGTTCGGCGAACTCGATACCAAGGTCCTCGACGGCGGCATCCCAGAACCACTCGTATTCGTCTACGGATCGTTGGAGCAGGGACCGAGCATCCGGGATCCCATGCTTTGCCATGAAACGAGCGACGTTGGTGGTCGCGGTGAACTCAGGCGATGGTGACCAGACAAAGTCGGACATAGTGTGACCCCGGTAGTCTCGGAGTGCCTAAAGATGACGTTGAGTCGAACAGAGGGGAATATGGAATATCGAATGGCGAATGTCGAACGCTGAAATGTGCCAGTCGTCGGGCAATACTCGTACTTCGATATTCCACATTCGACATTCGCCATTCGATATTCAGTTTCCCAAATACCGGCCCGGTATCTCCTCGTCCGGCCCCACGCCCCACCACATGATGTTCATGATCCACCAGCGCTCGTTGTCCCATATGAGCTGGATGGAGTTGATCCCGCGCTGGAACACCTCGCCATCGGCTGTTCTCTGTGACTGATACGTGGAGAACGCGTGCGCAATGTTCCCAAACTTCTCCGTGACCCGGCCGATTTCCGATTCGAAGAAACCGTTAGCCTCGAGTCCAGGCCCACCTCTCGTGATGTAATCCTCAACTGTCAGCAAGGCACCGCCGGCCGTCGAGCCCTCCCGCGAGAAGATCGGGATCAGCTTGGTCTCATTCGAGAAAAGCGAACGAAATCGGGCCCAATCCCTTGCCTGGCCGGCCGGACCTGAGATCACATCGTAGAGAGCGGCGATGATGGCGTCGATGGATTCGACATCGGCGGAATTGGCTGTTGGGACGGAGTCGCCAGTGGGTGTGGGCACCTGTGCTTGGCACGGCATGGCCGAGGTTAGCGCGAGCGTAGCAACGGCAAGGATCAGGCGCATGCGGACTCCTCATTCAGGGTACAGACTACAAAAGGCATAGTACTGCGTACACGGTACACGGTTCAGGGTTCAGCATCCGAATCGGCGTCGGGGTCCGTCGATTCCTGGGGCAGGAATCGAAGCAGCACCGCCACGGCCAGCACGCCAATGGCCACGTTGACGAGCCAGCCCTTGTCCAGGCGAATGCCGGCCAGCATCACTACCACTCCAACCACGAAGATGGCGAGCTTCGCGGTGTAGTAGCGATCTGGCCCCTTACGCCCGCCACTCGGAAGGAACATTGTTCTACCTCCATGGTTGGCGTCGATCGTTCGACATGAAATTGGCCGCATTCCCTCGGATTGCGCTAGCCGGCGTCGTTCTGGCGGCAGCATGCTACGTCGGGGCTCGGTCCATTGGGCCGGTCCCGCCCCTCGGCGCGTTCCTCGATCCTGCCAAGGGAGTGTGGGCTGTCGCGGTCAATGCCGAACTGCCCGAGCATGCCAACGCTGGTGTCTCAGCCCTGACGGACTCCGTCCTCGTCATCTACGATCACCGCCGCGTTCCCCATATCTTCGCCGCCACGGAGGAGGATGGTGCGCGAGGCCTCGGGTACGTAGTGGCTCGGGATCGACTGTTTCAGCTGGAGCTTCAAAGCCGGGCAACCGAAGGAACGCTGTCGGAAGTCGCCGGATCGGAGGCGCTGTCGTACGACCGCTCGCAGCGGGCACTCGGCCTCGCATGGAGCGCCGAGCAGCACTTCGCCACCCTCGACTCGACCTCGGAGACGTTCCGCTTGATGGCAGCGTACGCGGAGGGTGTGAACGCCTGGATCGATCAGCTGGGTCCGGCTGACATTCCGCTGGAGTATCGACTGCTCGGCGCTCACCCTCGTCCGTGGCGACCCGTGTACACGCTGTACCTCATGCGACAGATGGGACAGATGCTCGCCTACAGCAGACAGGAGGAGGCGCGTGAACGGGTAGCACAGGCGGTAGGTGAAGCGGCGATGCGCGCTCTGTTCCCGCAGCACTCGGCGATTCAGGAGCCGATTGTGCCGGGGGACAGAGGGCCGTATCCACGGTTCGACCCGATGACGATTCCTCCGCCGACGCTCGAGTCATCGCCCAACATCGCCCTTCATCGCCCACCATCGCCTATCGTCCGGCTGTCAGGAGCTGACGCGGAAGCGCCAGCCCTCGCCTCAAACAACTTCGCAGTTGCTTCGTCCCGCAGCGCGACAGGCAACGCGATCCTTGCCGGTGACCCACACTTGGAACTGACGCTGCCGTCGATCTGGTATGAGGCGCACGTCGTGGTGGCAGGCAGCAACTACGACACGTACGGTGTCACGTTCGCCGGCAATCCCACGATCATCATCGGCTTCAACCGTAATGTGGCGTGGACATTCACTAACACCGGAGCCGACGTCACCGACTACTACGAGGAACAACTCGACGATCTCGAGCGCCCGAGCAGGTACCTGTTGGATGGACAGTGGCAGCCGCTCGTTGTCAGGATCGAGGTGTTCCACGGGCCGGGCGGTGAGCCGCTCGCCACCGACACGATCTACCATACGCACCGTGGACCCATTCGCGAGTGGCATGACGGCCGCCACGTCTCGATGCGGTGGACCACGCTCGATACCACGAATACGGCAGCCTCGGTTGTCAATGTGACGCGGGCTACGACTGCCACAGAGTGGCTCGAGGCCATGGAGGAGCACGGTGCCGCGCCGCAGAATGGACTGGTGGCCGATAGGGATGGTCGTATCGGCATCGTGTCTGCCGGATTGTACCCCGTGCGGTCGGGGAGTGGTGTTGGAACGAACGTGTGGGATGGAACGTCGAGTGCCAACGACTGGCAGGGCTATTGGGAGCCCGATCAGCGACCGCAGGCCATCGACCCAGCCCAGGGCTTCCTCGCCTCAGCCAATCAGGAGCCGGTCGATCCACGGGCCAGCGATCGTTATCTCGGTGCCAACTGGTGGACTCCGTGGCGCGCGCTGCGCATTAACGAACTCCTTCGCGAGAACGACGCTGTGACGCCGGAGGACATGCAGCGCTATCAGCTGGATCCGGGCAGCCCGCGGGCCGACCTGTTCGTTCGGGCCTTCATCGAAGCCACCGATCGAATCGTGTCTGCAGGACGCTCTGACGCCGATATCGATGTGGCGACAGCACTCTTGGCCAACTGGGATCGCCGATACACGCGAGAGAACGGTGGGGCCGTGTTGTTCGAGTTGGCCATGAACGAGTTGACTGCTCGGCTGTGGGATGAGTTTGGAGACGTGCGACCGCGACCATCGGAAACAGCACTGTGGCAGCTGCTGCAGGATCCACAGAATATCTGGTGGGATGACCGAGAGACGACCGATCGAGTCGAGGATCGAGACGAGATCCTGGGTGCCAGTCTTCAGGCGGCGCTCCACGACGCGAGAGAGCGCTACGGCTCCCCCGGCAGCGAGGAATGGCGCTGGGAGCGACGCCGACATGCGAACATCTACCATCTGCTCCGTCTCCGGAGCCTCTCGGCACTGGGGATCTCGATGCAGGGTGGTACCAGTACAATTAATCCCTCGTCAGGGAGTGGTGTCTGGGGTGCGAGTTGGCGAATGGTGGTCGAACTCGGTGCAGAGATCTCCGCGCAGAGCATCTACCCTGGCGGGCAGTCTGGGAACCCTTTGAGTCGATACTACGACGATCGCATTACCAAGTGGCAGTACGGTGAACTGGACCCTGTCTCGTTTCCGCGAACACCAGAGGATCTGGACCACGAACTGACAACAGCCATTCTGGTGCTTCGACCAGCGAGGCCACAATGAGATTCGCCCTGAAACTCGCGCTGCTCGCTCTGGCCTTTGCGCTCGGGTCAGCGTTCCTCGGCTGGTGGAGCGTTCCTGCAATTGGCGTTCTGTGGGGTGCGGTGGCGAAGCGTAACGCATATCCTGGTCTCACGGCCGCGAGTGCTGCAGGCTTGGCATGGGCCGGTCTGCTGCTACTCGTTGCGGTCCAGGGTCCCATGTGGATGCTGGCTGACAAGGTTGGGGCCATCCTGGCGATCCCCGGTTGGCTGTTCATCTTCATAACATTGGCATTCCCCACGTTGCTGGCGGGAACGGCGGCGGTAGTGGGAGAAGCCACGAGCAATGTGATGGAGTCCCGATGAGCACCAAAGTGTCATTCCTTTCCGAATCGCTTTCTTCGTGGCGAGAGGTGCGTTCCGGCCTTGTCGATGAGGTGGAGAACATACGGGCCACACAGTTCGACTTTCGACCGTCGCCGGGAGTGCGCAGTGTGCGTGAACTGCTACAGCACATTCTCGAGGTGGCATGTTTGGTGACCGGTGAGCTAACGGGGCCGGATACGGATTTTCACCGGGCGCCGTGGCCTGAGTTGTTGGAGATGCATGCGGCGCACGTTTACGATGCCCAGACCAAGAAGGAACTGCTCGCGCTGCTCGACTCGCAAATGGATGATGCGGAAAAGCGATTTATCGAGGTCGAAGATGAGGCGATGTACAGTCTCATTACGAACTTCGACGGCAGCCAATGGACGAAGATGCAGTGGCTCCACCACGGTATCGCACAGGAGATGTATCACCGGGGTCAACTGACGCTGTATGCCAGGTTGCTCGGTGTGGAGCCCGCACTGACGAAGAAGATCAAAGGGGGGTAGTGGATCCTCAGCGAGCGTACCGTGTGCTGGGCCTTGCGCCTGGTGCTTCGAAGGAGGAGGTGCGCCAGGCATACCGCGATCTCGCGCAGGTGTGGCATCCCGACCGCTTCTCCCACAGCGATCGCCTCGAAGCGAAGGCCCAGAAGAACCTCAAGCGTATCAATGAGGCGTTCGAGGTGCTCAAGAGCTACGAGCCACCTCCGGGCGGCCCACGAGCATCTCGCCTCAGCGCCACCATGGATACGCTGCGCGATCTCGGTGACTTCATGCAGTCGGCCGTCCTCCAACGGCCACCCGCGGGGGTACGTCCGCGCGGACGCCGTGAAGTGCTGGGTCTCGGGGAGATCGAGCGCTCCGGCGTGTACGGGCGACCAGAGAAACGCAGAACCCGGGTGCCGTGGCCCGTCATCGCACTGGTGGGGCTCTTCGTGGTGGCTGCTGCAGTGATCGTCGCGGCAGCAGTGATCTTGAGATAGGGCACGCCGAACATTCAACACCCAACATCCAATGTCGAAAGCGGTACCATCGAACGATGACTGACCAGCATTCACGAACGACTCAGAGACTTGCGACCATCGCCGTGGCGCTTGCCATCACCGCTTGTAGCGACGGCGGTACGAGTGCCCCCGCGCAGTCCGACCCGCGCCTCTCCGGCGGCCCGATCATTCCGGAGCAGGCGAGCTACGACGTCACGTTCTACGATCTCGAGCTGACCATCGATCCGGCCGATAGCAGCATTGATGGTGCGCTCACCGTCTACGCCGATGTCGAGCAGTCGATGGACCACCTCGTACTCGACCTCGACACGACGTTCACCGTTCACGGTGCAGAGCTGCTCGGTGCAGCATCTCCGCTGCCGCTTCCCGTCGAGCGCCGAGTGGGGCGTCTGTGGATAGAACTGCCGTCGACGGCTCGATCGGGAGACCGCATCGGTGTGCGAGTGGCGTATGGCGGCCGGCCACGTGCCGTGCCGCCGCGTGGGTTCGACGGGTTCATCTGGAGCGAGACCGCGGATGGGAACCCGTGGATCAGTGTCTCCTGCGAGTTGTTCGGTGCCGACATTTGGTGGCCGGTCAAGGACCACGCGTCAGATGAGCCGGATTCGATGGCACTCGATCTCACCGTTCCCGAGCCGCTGTTCGTGGCGTCCAACGGACGACTGGAAGGCATCACGCCCAACGATGGTGGAACGCGCACGTTCCACTGGTTCGTCTCGACGCCGATCAACAACTACGGGGTGAGCCTCAACATCGCGAACTACGTGGCGCTCGAGGCCGGGTACGAGAGTGTGAGCGGTGAGACCATTCCGGTGACCTTCTGGGTAACTCCGGAACACCGGGCGGAGGGGCAGGCCGCGCTACCCGAGTTCATCGATCACATCAGGCACCTGGAGGAGATCGCCGGGCCGTATCCATTCCGCGCCGACAAGTATGGCATTGCCGAAGTCCCATACCTCGGCATGGAGCACCAGTCAGTGATCGCCTACGGTGCCAACTTCGACAATGCGGCGATGACGGGCGTCGACTACGGATACGACGCGCTGCATCAACACGAGCTGGCACACGAGTGGTATGGAAACCAGGTCACGCCGCCCAACTGGGCCGACCTCTGGCTGAATGAGGGTCACGGGACCTACGCACAGGCGCTCTATGTGGAGTCGCGGTTCGACGTGGGGGTCGCACGACAGATGATGACCGACATGCGAGCGCGGATTGCCAACGAGCAGGCGGTCGCGCCGCGGGCCGACCTCAACACGCGGGAGGCGTACACCGGCGACATCTATTTCAAGGGCGCGTGGGTTCTGCACTCGCTCCGTTATCTCATCGGTGACGAGGACTTCTTCGAGGTGTTGATGCAGTGGAACAACCCAGACGAGCCCGTCGAGGGCGAGACCGGAAGCTGTCGCTGTCGGTTCGCCACCACTGAGGACTTTGTGGAGCTGGTGAACGAGGTGACTGGGGCCGAACTCGGTTGGTTCTTCGAGGTCTACGTGCGTCAGCCCGAGCTGCCCCGACTCATCACCATCCGTGACGGAGGTAACCTGACTCTGCGATGGGATGTACCAGAGGAGCTGGACTTCCCCATGCCGATCGACGTGCGCTCGTTGGATCAGATACAGCGCGTGGAGGTACCAACTGATGGTGTCACGGTTTCCGTGGCGCAAGGAGTCGAGTACGAGGTCGATCCGTTCGGCTGGGTGCTGATGGAACAATAGAACGTCCAACATTCAACGTCCAAGTTCAACGTTCAACATTGAGAGCACACGATTGAAGACGATGAGGTTCCAGTTCGTTGCCCTGGTCGCCGCCTCGGCCCTCACAGCATGTTCCGAGGATGGTGCGCGCGGTGGCAACGAATGGCAGGCCGTAGTCGACACGGTTGGTGACACGATCACGGTCCACACGGTCTCAGGCCAAGTATGGGAGGACACTGCCTATCTCGAGGCCGAAATCACCATCGGCATGGTGGAAGGGCCGGACGAGTACCTTATTGGCGAGCCGGCGTCAATCGCTGTGGGACCTGACGGAACAATCTACGTGCTCGACACACAGGTTCCTGTGCTCAGGGCGTATGGACCGGATGGGACGCACCTACGCGACATCGGGCGTCAGGGTGGTGGGCCGGGAGAGTACGACAGCCCGGACGGCATGGGCACGCTACCCGACGGAAGAGTTCTGGTACGCGATCCTCCTGGGGCACGCATTGTCGTGTTTGATGGGGGCGGTGAGCTGCTCGAGCAATGGCGGCTCTCAGGTGGGTTCAACACCAGCGACCCCGTCTATGCGGACACGGGAGGTCTCAGCTACACTCTGGTGTTGTTCAATCCTGGAGTCCCGCCGTGGGAGTGGATCATGGGACTCAAGCGGTACTCGCCGGCCGGCGAGCCGCTCGACACCATTCGTGCGCCGATATGGGACTTTACACCTGCCCGACTTACAGCGAGTCGTGAGGGAAGCTCGAGCAGCAGCAGCGTTCCGTTCACGCCCCAAGTCTCGTGGGCGTTCAGCCCGCTGGGTTACATGGTTGGTGGGCTGAGCAGTGACTACCGCATCGACCTGTTTCGAACAGACGAACCGGTTCTCCGTTTGGAGCGAGAATGGACACCTGTGCCGGTGAACGCCGAAGAGGCTGATGAGCGTCGCCAACGACAGATCGAGCGATTCCAGCGTCAGTACGGCAGCTGGCGGTGGAACGGGCCACCGATTCCGGATACGAAACCACCGTTCAGGGGTATGTTCGTGAGTTGGGAGGGGAATGTCTGGGTGCAGCTCTCGCAGCCAGGCCAACCGATCATGACTGAGGAAGAAGCTAGGCAGGAAGAGCAGCGGGCGGGGCGCCGGCCGTTCAGGTATCGGGAATCCGAGGCCTTCGATGTGTTCGCGCCGGACGGTCGCTACTTTGGTCACGTGAGCGTACCCGAGTCGTTTCGCACCGATCCATCGCCCGTCGTGCGTGGCGACCACGTGTGGGCTGTGACACGGGACG
>Ga0255055_10003750_pt1 | contig 10164 bp, 9 predicted proteins | sample JV7_2_27_MG_FD_188633 | JGI IMG/M metagenome (GOLD analysis project Ga0255055, IMG submission 188633) | Seawater microbial communities from Jervis Inlet, British Columbia, Canada - JV7_2_27 | ecosystem: Environmental > Aquatic > Marine > Inlet | place: Canada: British Columbia | collected... | reverse complement strand
ATGCTTCACAATTGGTGGAACCACACTCGAGAAATACCTTGATGGTATTGGAAAGGTAGATGAATTGAAAAATTTGGAGGAAATTGCCCAAAAAATGAAAAGAGCAAGTCAACCTCTAATTGAGGGACTTGGACAGTCTCCATGGCTGGGTCCTGGTGAATATGTATCCAGACTTGCGGAAGAGATATATTTTGGTCCGGAGTGCTGCGATAGAGGAACCACCGATTCTGCGCTCATTAAACTAAAGGGCGAGTATGGCATAAATGGCGTTGCGGCGGTTCCTATTGTTTTGGGAAGAGAAGGAATAATTAAAATTATTGAATTACCATCCCTGACAAATGAGCACAGGGAAGAGCTTCATGAAGCAGCTGAACATATTAAAGAAATTACAGATAGTTTATATTCGGGAGGAGAATGAATGTATTCTGTTGAGGTTACAAAAAACGGACCTTATCTTGTTAAGAACCTGAAGGTATTCAGGAACCATGAAGGCAACCCATGGGAAGTAAAAGATTCTATGATTATATGCAGATGTGGAAAGTCAAATACAAAACCCTTTTGTGACGGAACACACGCGGTTATTGGCTTCAAGGACGCCAAGGACCCGGAAAGAGCTCCGGACAGGCTGGATTCTTATGAAGGCAAGGACATAACAATCCATGACAACCGTGGAGTCTGTTCTCATTATGGGGCATGCACTACTTACTCGCCAAAGGTATTCACCAGCAATGAACCATGGATTGACGCGAATGGCGAGGAAGCAGAGAAAACCATATTTACTATTCGCAAATGCCCTTCTGGAGCTTTAAGCTACACCATTAATGGCAAACTCTATATGGAGAGGCCTGAGCTCAAGGAAGAGATAATCACAACGAAGGATGGCCCTTACTGGATCCGCGGCTGCTCGGAATTCAAGGATCCCGATGGAAACAAACCTGAAGTCAAGACTCACTTCTCAGTGTGCAGGTGTGGTGGATCCAATAACAAGCCCTTCTGTGATGGCAAACATTGGTACATCAAGTTCAAGGCGGATTAAAAGACTAATGAGAATTATAAATTAAACCATTCATAGAGACCAATTTAAACCTTACATCCAAGATTTTATCATGAGAGCCAAAAACATCATTATAACCCCCATTATTCTTCTCTTTATAATAATACCTATAATAGCAGGCATATACGGAGACTTGTTCTGGTTCTCAAGCATGGGTTATGAAAGCGTTTTCCTGAAGATATTCTTTACCAGTATATGGATGGGAGCTATTGCTGCCCTGACATTCTTTGCCATATCAAACATCAGCATCAAGCTTGCGAAAAGGGTCATGATGAGCAAGGCAGAGAGAAAGAAATCCCACAGCAGAGATTTTGCATTTTATGCTGTGACAGGCATAGTATCCCTCATAATCGGTTCCATATTCTCGAACTGGTCTGTTTTCCTCAAGTATGCAAACTCCACAGCCTTTGGTAACAGCGATCCCGTGTTTGGTGCGAACATAGGCTTTTATGCATTTGACCTGCCGTTCCTCACTATGATTTACAGCTTCTTTTTTGTCACAGTGATAGCGACATCCATTCTGACTTTCATTTCGTATTTGGTTTATCTCAAATCGAAGCCCCCCAAAGAGGGTGAGGAAACAGAAGGTGAGGAAACAGAAGGTGAGCCACTGGAGAACATGGTCATGAGTTTCCGTTATAGCATGGACTGGCCTGCACTCAAGAAGAAAATGATATCCCATATGAGTGTTATGTTGGGTCTGTTCTTTTTCCTTCTGGCAATAGGTTTTGTTTTTGCACAGTACGGCATTTTGTTCTCCGGAGGAACTGTCTATGGTGCGGGTTACACAGACCTTAATGTCAATCTCCTTGTGATACAGGTTCTGTCCCTATTATCCTTTGTTGTTGGCGTACTGTTCATGATCAACCTTAAGATAAGGAAATGGAAATTCCCGATAGAGACCCTGAAGATTTTTGCTGGTGTTTTTGTTATAGGGCTGGTTGCCTCTGGTATAGTCCAGGGATTTATTGTAGAACCAAATGAGTTCAATCTTGAGAAACCGTATATAGAAAGAAACATTGAGTATACACGCAAAGCATACGGATTGAATTCTATAAACGAGGAGATGTTTGATGTCAAGTACAATCTCACCTCAGAGGACATAGAAAACAGTGAAGGAATAATAAACAACATACGTTTATGGGACTGGAGGCCCCTGAGACAGACATATGACCAGCTGCAGCTGTTCAGGACTTATTATGATTTCAATGATGTTGATATTGACAGATATGATGTTAATGGGAAATACACCCAGGTCATGGTTTCGGCAAGGGAAATGAATATTAACGATCTCCCAAGCAATGCACGCACATGGGTAAACGAGCATCTGGTCTATACGCACGGTTACGGCATTGTCATGAACCCTGTTGAAAAGGTTTCAGAGGAGGGCCTGCCTGAATTCTACATCAAGGACATACCACCACAATCAGATTTCTTTGATCTGGAAAACCCGAGAATCTACTTTGGTGAGATGACTAATAATTTTGTTATAACAGGCACAACAACAGATGAGCTTGATTACCCTTCCGGAGAAGAAAACATCTACAGGACATATGACGGGACTGGTGGTCTGGAGCTTTCATCAATTAACAGGCTGATATACGCATTAAAATTCGGTTCCATTGAGTTGCTCGTTTCAGGTTCCATAAAGCCAGAGAGCAAACTGCTCATGTACAGGAACATCCATGAACGGATCAAGAAGATTGCACCATTCCTTTCATATGAGCCAGACCCTTACATAGTGCTTTCCAATGGCCAGCTTTACTGGATAATTGACGCTTACACAACAACAGACATGTATCCTTATTCAGAGCCGGTTTATCAGTATGGCTTGCGCAGAAGCTTCAATTACATCAGGAATTCCGTGAAGGTTGTTGTTGATGTTTACAATGGTGATGTCAACTATTTTGTGATAGACAACAATGATCCGGTAATCCAGACATACCGAAAGATTTTCCCTGAATTGTTTAAGGACTTTTCAGAAATGTCCGCAGACCTGCAAAAACATATAAGGTATCCTGAGTCCTTGTTCAGTATACAGGCAGAGCTTTACTCCACATATCATATGAATGACCCCAGGGTCTTCTATAACAAGGAGGATATCTGGGTAATACCTGATGAGATATATCACCGCAGCAGGACAGAGATGACACCATACTACATGATACTTGAGTTCCCGGATAGTGACAAGGAGGAGTTCATAATGATGATACCCTTCACGCCACGCGAAAAGGAAAACATGATCGGCTGGATGGCCGCAAAGTCTGATGCGCCCAATTACGGCCAATTAATTGTTTACCAGTTCTCCAAGCAGGAGCTGATTTTCGGTCCAATGCAGATCGAGGCACGCATAGACCAGGATACGGAAATCTCCCAGCGCTTTACGTTATGGGATCAGGGAGGCTCTGCTGTCATCAGGGGCAATACCCTGGTCATTCCGATCAAGGACAGCATAATGTATGTGGTTCCTGTCTACCTTGAGGCTACAGAAAAGGGAACCCTGCCGCAACTGAAACGTGTTATCGTGGTCTATGAGAACAAGGTCTCCATGCAGCTTACATTAGAAGATGCCCTGAATGATATATTTGGTGGAATTAAACCAACAACACCAACTCCAGGCCCGACCCCAGGCGAGACGCCGGATGAGGTCCTGGCACAGGTTAAGGACCTGTATGATAAGGCCCAGGATGCCCTTACAAGCGGCAACCTTGCCCTTTATGCACAGTACATAGAGCAGATGGGTGAGTTGCTGGAAGAGTTTGTTTAGAAAAAGCCCCAGGAGGGCCCGGCACACAAATCGGGGGGCATAGCACACATTTTTCATTTTTTCTAATTTGTAATCTTACTGAGAATTAAATTTTTGGTCGTAAATCTTTTTTGCTAATTGGAAAGAATTTTCTTCATATAGAATCAATCCAATTCTTTCCAAGGTTGTTTCAACTTCCAGATGCTTTGAGAACTCATCACTCATACCATCAATAGCTTCTTCCATTGGAACGCTGTAAAGACCTGTACCCAGAGTTGGGAAACCAATCGATTTTAAACCCCTTTCTTTTGCAAGTTCAAGGACATTTCTTGTACTTCTTTCAATGATATCTTTATCACAATAAATATTATCTGATTTTATATCATATCCTACAGAACATGTATGAATGACTTGCTTTGCTGGAAGACTTCCTGCAGTAGTGATATGTGCTGATGTTGGAGGAACTGCCATAGGAAATACAGTATCCATTGAATATTGTAGCATTTGTTGACCTATCTCACTTGCTTCCTTAAAGATTTCTGGTCCTCCTTCTGAAAGGAATGCATATAGAACACCACCGGGAAATGCTACCATTTCCAAATCAGGATTTGCAGGACAGACTAATGCATCAGCATGATACCTTGTTACACTACCATGTACAATATCTAATGTCTTACCAGCGACTTTGTATTCAGCTTTCATCTAATCACCAATGAATTAGATATTTTATCACTTATCAGTATTTAAAATTATCGTATATTCTCCATATATAATATCCCAAGGGCTTAGCACATTTTATCCGTGGATTCTAACTAAAACCGATATCAAGAGAGCCTGAAGCCCCGGGAGGGCATCTATTTCCTACCCATAACTATTTCACAGCACACACAGGCAAAACTTCTTTACCATAAACCTCGTTCAGAAGCAGTGCGAATGATGTGTATATTGCTGAGAGCCCGCAGATGATTCCCTCATATCCGGCTATAATCTTTATCATGGCGTTCCCTGTGAAGTCTCCTAAAGCCAGCAGGAAAAATAGCAGGGCCAGTGACCCGAACACGAACTGCAGGGCCCCGTTTAGTTTCAGTGTTCCTATGAACATGCCGGCGGTAAAGATACCCCATAAGAACATGTATGCTCCCAGCGCAGAGCTCTCTGGAGCGGAGCCCAACCCCAGGATCGGCATAATCATCAGAGTGACCAGGGAAATCCAAAAAAATCCATAGGAAATGAACGCTGTCGTGCCGAAGGTGTTGCCTTTCCTCCACTCCATAATCCCTGCGATGACCTGGGCCAGGCCCCCGTAAAACAGGCCAGTGGCCAATATCATTGTTCCCAGGGAAAAGAAGCCCGCATTATGCAGGTTGAGCAATACTGTTGTCAATCCAAATGCCATTAACCCGAGCGGCGCCGGATTGGCTGTGTTATCTTTTATTTTCCTTGCTGTTGTGGTGATCCTGTGTTTTATCCTTCTTACCATATATCTAATTTCTCCGAGCTCCTATAAAACCTTGCATGGTTTGGAAGAGTGGATTTGAAAATTCCCAACACTTTTAAATCATAATTATATACTCATTTTATGGATCCCTTTGTAATATTGACCTTTATTGTTGTTGGATTACTCCAGATATTAATTCCCATTGGTCTTGGTTACTGGGCGAGGAAGAAGTTTGATGTCAAATGGAAGGTTTTTGCTTATGGGGCCCTGTTCTTTATACTTGTGCAGGTTGTTCATATCCCTCTTGTTCTGGTAACACAAACCCCCATAGCCCTTTATCTTACCCAGCTGGCCATTGGCCAAATGGTGATTTTAATAATACTCGCCATTTACTTAGGACTGCTTGCCGGCCTCTTTGAGGAACTGGGGCGCTTCTTTGTTTTCAAGCGCTTTTTCAGGAGAAAGAAAATCAAATTAAACAAGGAGAATGCCTTGATGTTTGGTCTTGGGTGGGGAGGATTGGAATCCATTTTCATTGCAATGATAATGTTCCTTACAATGTTTTCATATACAGTTGCCACATCTTTGACAGAACAGGACCTTCTGGACCTGAAAGAGCAATATGGAGATATTCTTACACAGGAGCAACTGGATGCCATAAAAGCCCAGAGCGAGGCCTTTGTGAACTTAACACCACTTGATTTGTTACCCAGTCTTTTCGAAAGGATTATGGCCCTTGTATTACAGATTGCATTCACCCTCCTTGTTTTCACTTCAGTGTTAAATTCAAGAAAACTATTACTTTACCTGGCAATAGCATGGCACGCAGCTGTGGATTTCACTGCTGTTATTCTTATTTCACTCACGGATGTATTTATTGCAGAATTAGGTATTCTAATGTTTGCCCTGATTGCATTCTTTTATATCGAACGTGTATTCAAGAAATGAATCATTTTGCTTTAAATTAAATTCAAGGCCACCAGCAAGAATATTGCTCCATGCCGGGATTAAAATAAAAAAATTAAAAATCAATTCTTCTGAGAGAAATAAAATAAAAAATGGATAAAAACCAATCTCCTATTTTACTAACTTCTTAGTACTTCTTGTGTTTCTGGAAACAATCTCTGCAGTAAACAGGCCTTCCGTCTGAGGGCTTGAAAGGAACTTCACATTCCTTCCCACAGTCAGAACAGACTGCCTTGTGCATTTCTCGAGGACCACTGTGTCCACGATCTCTATCGAAACTCATTCTTTCAACTCCTAATTTAGACATAGCACACAACCATTAGGTTGCGTTATGCTATTCTGTGTAATAAAACACTCAGTGGTTTATAAAGGTTTGTCACAAATCAGGCTCGAAGTCCATTTTCTCCCACTCGAACATCCTTCTCCAGCCCTTCAGGCCCATGAATGCGTGTATGAAGCTTTCCATGTCCTCATGCGTCTCAACGCGGGCAGAATAGACCTTTTCCTTGTTCACGGTATTCTCGATATGGAACCTGTTCTCGTCATGGAGCCAGAATATCTGTACGCTCCCCTGCTTGAGATCGCGGGAGAGTGTGAGAAAGTTCTCCCTGCGTTTGGGAAGCTTCCTGAGCTCCTTAAGGACGTCTTTTCTCGTGCCATAGTAGTCCTTCTTGTCCGTGGAGATGAAGATTTGTTCGCTCATTATTCAATAATTAATTCATTAGCTAAAAAACGTTAATTGTTTTATTGAATATTAAGGTGCAGGAATGGAAAGCTTCCTGCTATCACTGGATGTCAAAGAACTTCCTCAGGAACATGGATGCTGGAATAACAGTAAGGAAGTACCACCAGAACCATCCTACCTCCGCACCAAGGAACGGGAGCCAGACTGGCAACGCTACAATAAGGCTGGCATACTGGGAACCAAGGAACTGAATAGCGACAATGAACACTATCATGGACACAATGAGCGGCTTCGCGGTGTGCTTGAGCTGCTTGTTGCTTGCCTTGAGCATGTCACTCATGAACTGCTCTGCCTTTGCCGCATCGCCTGACTTTCGGGCCTTGTCCATTTTTTCCTTGAAGAAGCCCATCTCGTGCTTGATTGTCTTGATTTCCTTCTGATCCGTAAGGATCTTGGTAAATATAATTGTGAGTACCGAAAGCCCCACACTCCAAAGCAATACCTCGATAACTCCTATCATGTCATCCCTCTGAGATTACGAACTTCACCGTTTCCATTACCTCTGTGAATGCCTGCTTGACATCATCCTTGTTCACCTGCACGACCCTGAGCATCACATCACCGGATGAGATGTACATTGTCGCGAACTTCCTGGTGATGTCCTGCTGGAGCCTCAGGTTCCTAATGTTAATGGGATCCCGCTTCTTGAACATCTTGAATCTGGGATCCACCTTCTGCGGATAGAGTTCTATTATAATTAATGCGTCAGGTTTAAAAACCTTGAACAATTCCTGGCTCATCAGAGGCATGAAACCATGTCTGAGCTCTGCAAAGAAATGCCCGTTTATTATGATGTTATTGTGTTCCTTCTTCATTTCTTCAAAGGCTTTGGTGACCTTTTTCTGGAAATCCACCTGGAACTTTCTTATGCCCTTGAGGTTCTTGTTGTATGTCCTGTACACATCCTTGACAAGAAAGTCATCGAACCTGAGATAACCGAACTTTGGCAAGACCTTCTTACCCCGGTCAAGAACGAATTCTAAAAGATCATCCTTTCCGGATTCCCTGTCCCCAACCACGAGTATAGTTTTCATTGCTTCGCTCCCATAGGGTCAGTCTATCTGCCTATAAGCCTTCTCAGTGCAGGATGCATGTCTTCCATATGTTGCTGAGCAATCTGCTCATACAATTGATATATTATCGTGGTCGCTAATAAAATTCCCGTTCCTGTACCAAGCGCTCCTGTGAAATCTGCATATGCCGCAAGGAGTCCCACGGATGCGGCTCCCAAGATTGTCAGCGGCGTTATGTACTTCTTCAGCACCCTTTCAATGATCCTTATGTCACGCCTGTAACCGGGTATCTGCATACCTGTGGACTGTATCTGGTTCGCTACGGAACCTGCGTCCATTCCCGAGGTCGTCACCCAGAACAGGCCGAATATAATAGCCCCGATTGCCATGAACATGGTGTAAGTGAACATCCTCACGACATCCATTCCCGTGACCACGATAAGTGATGACAGGCCAAGGGAGGAGGCGAAAAAGAACCATGTGAACAAGCCTGCTATGGTTCCAACTAAGGCGAACTTGAAGTTGCCCTTCTTGAAATGCCTTGCTATGAGCACGCCGAGAAGCGCGAACAGGCCCGCGAATATCATATACCCCGCAAGGGAGTCAATCCTTGGAGGCGTAAGGAAGTACACCAGACCGCCCAGGACATTGCCGTTCTCATCGAAAACCCCCAGCCAATCAACGCCGTTGGTATACAGTGTCCTTGCCATGAGGTTCAGGTTCGCAAGGAGCGCTGCTGTCAGAATGACCGGTATATTGGAGGTGTAGAAGTACTTGAGCGGCCACCTTCTTCCGAAACCGCGGACTGAGCCAAAGGCGAGGGGTATCTCGACCCTTATAGCTTGTGCGTATACAACTAGGACGAACACAAGGAAAGTAGCAAATACAGGAAGCAATGCCAGGAATGCTTGGAGAGGCTCGCCGAAAGCGATAGCGGTAAACGCGAATGGTATCGCGCCGGATGGCGGATTCCCGACACTGGGCAGGATTCCTGATGCTGACAGGGGATTGAACATCCTTATCATCATCACCTTTGACACATTGGCAACGATGAACAATCCGATTCCCGAACCAAAGCCCCATTTAGACACGATCTCATCCATGAATATCAGAAGGATCGCACCTATGGTTATCTGGATTACAACAATCCAGAACAAACCGGGAACCGAGGGTGGTATAGCACCCATGCCCACATAGACTACGGCTTCCACGAATGAGAGTACTATAGCAAGCAGCTTCTGGGTTCCCTGGAACAGGGCTTTGCCCTTCTCCGTCTGCATATCCCAGGGAATGACCTTTGATCCCACGAGCAGCTGCAAAATGATTGCCGCTGTTACTATGGGACCTATTCCCAGGGTTACAAGAGAACCGAACTCGGAACCAAGAAGTATGGCAAGGAACTGGAACTGCTCAAAGCTCTGCGGGTCGACGCCGTAAATAGATACCTGACCCATCACGAAGTAGAGAAGTAATATTATCCCTGTCCACTTGAGCTTGTCCTTGAAGTTCAGTCTCCTGACAGGTTCCGTAATTCCGGGTAATTTTTGCAAAAATGCAATATATGTATCCTCAAACGCCATAGGCTTCACATTAGAATTAGATATTATTTGAATTAGTTATTAATAACTTTTTGATTTATTAGCATACTACGCATATTATTTAATATGAAGGCCTTTATTCTGCTTGGACTGGTTTTTGTTGTCATTCTTATCAGTGGCTGTGTTTACTTTCCGGATTTGGACGTCCCCAACACGAGCGTGGAGGGTTACACAATTAAGTCCGATAAAACTTCTTATAAAATTGGCGAACCTGTTGAATTTACCGGAGAGTTTGAGCAGAAGATTTATGAGATGAATTGGTACAAGCCAGTCATCTACAGGAAGGAAAGCGGCATCTGGAGCAAAATGGATTTCGATTGCGGCTGCATCGATGGCTGCAACAGCATTAATAGAACGGCAGCAAAAAATACCGATTGTGGCTATCTAGTACTCGAATGTAGGGAACCTCCCATGTGCACCGAAATGAGTCCACAGAAGGTATGGGTCTGGGATCAGACCTATTGCAACAAAGAGAAAGTCGAGTGCATAGGTGACTATGATGTCTATTGCAGACATGGAATGGAGCCTGTCGGACCCGGCACGTATAAAGTAGAGTTCACCTTGACAAGAGAATGCACTGGGGGCACATTCGATTACGAGAATG
>Ga0255055_10003749_pt1 | contig 10165 bp, 7 predicted proteins | sample JV7_2_27_MG_FD_188633 | JGI IMG/M metagenome (GOLD analysis project Ga0255055, IMG submission 188633) | Seawater microbial communities from Jervis Inlet, British Columbia, Canada - JV7_2_27 | ecosystem: Environmental > Aquatic > Marine > Inlet | place: Canada: British Columbia | collected... | reverse complement strand
AGAGCCATCCGCAGCCACTCCGAGGCTCCAGGTCATGGCGGTCATCAACAGGATTAAGCCAAAGGTCCGGATTACCGTCCTTAGATTCAAATTCCGAACCTCCCGTTAGGTTAGATCCTTTATCTGATCCCAGTATTTTCTGGCCGCATTGCGGGTCTTGACAAAGCTGGCCTTTGCCTCCAGATTTTTGGGAAAGAAGTCAAAGTATTCCTGCCATGCCAAATTGGCCTTTTCTATCAGGGCCTGTTTTTGGGTTACCAGGTATAGCTTGTGGAACGAGAGCGCCCGGTAATAATAGGTATCGTGCACGGCCTCATCGAAATGACGGCTCGGGAAAAATCGTGTATTTTGCTTGGCGATCGAAAGGTTTTTGACGGCCTTTGCAAAATTGCCGGCGGCCGTTTTTTTATCTTTTGCCAGCACTTGAATGCCCTTTTCATAGTAGGCATGACCCAGATTGGTATAGGTAACGGCAAACTGTTTGTAGATAATTTGCTGATTTTGCGGCAGCGACAGTACGTTTTCAAACTCGCGAATGGCGCCATCGTAATCATTTTTTTCGTCCATATAGAGCTGGGCGAGTCTGTGACGGGCATCGGAATAATCCGGATTACCTTTTTCGGTGCTGGAATAGGCTGTAATGGCAGCATCGATGTTACCGCTTTGCTCCGCCGCCTTTCCCATTTTCATATAATCTTTTAAAAATACGATCTTTTGGGATCCGGTTAGATTGACTTCCGGCCGATTAAATTCTACGACCTGCTCCCAGTCGCGATAGTCACTTCCGGCCGAGAGTTTGATCTTGCGGAACCCGAAATTTACCAGTTTGCCATCCAGAATGGGTGTCTGACCGATCTTGACGCCATCAACGAAAACGTCCGCTCCGGACGGCTGGGACGCCACTTTGAAAAGCGCGTTGGCCATCTCGAGGAAAAATTCTTTGGTCAGATTATTCGCATCCACGCTGACCGTATCCTGCATCGGCTGATATCCGTGACGGGAGAGCAGGATCTCGTATTCTTCATACAGGTTCAGCGGAATCTTCACCTTTCCCTTGGATCCGGTGGTTCCCACCCAGGTGTTGTTCAGGTATACGTTAACGCCCCACAGCGGCTTGTCATCCGGCGGCAGCCCGCCTCTGGCGGATAACATAATGGCGGCCTTTTCGGTGTCGCGTTTCTCATCCAGGTAAAAACGCCGAACGACCCGGTCGCCGATTTTAACTTCGGAGGTTTCATCCAAGTTGGCAACCTCAGCCCATGAAGTCGATTCATCGGTTTCAATGACCCGCAGGGTTCCGGCTTCATGGTACCCTTTTATCCGGCCGGAGCGGTCCTGATCGCTGACCATGTATCTGAATTGACTCCCCCGTCGGATCCGGTAGTTTGATTTCCCAAGGTTGATGCGGTATCCCTGTTCATCGATTGCAGCGATCGTTCCTTCGAAGGGGAATTGATCGATAATGCTGTTGGCGATCAATTTGGCGGTGTTGCGGATATTCTTTTTCTTGCGGGCTTTGTTTATCTGGCTGAGAAATCTATTTCCGTCCGCGGCAATGACCGTGGTTTCAATCGTCATCGCGCTGTCGTCTTTGGTGACACTGCCTGAAATGATCATATCAACAGATTTTATCAGGGAAGTCTGTTGCCAGCCCTTGGTAGATACGGTTTCCATGTCAAGGCCGGCCTTCAGCATCGTCTCGCGCAACTGCGGTTTGGGTACCTCGTGAAAACACCCATAGGCAAACAGATTGCTGCTGATTTCATCTTCGATCTCACCGAGAATTTCAGTCAAATCCTCATTCGGTGAGTTGCTCACAAACCCGTAAAGTCCGACTTTAATCGGTTTGGGTGTGGCCGGGTAAAAATACCGCTGCACGTTGGCTTTGCTTCGAAGCCGGACAGTCGTTTCCCATTGTTCGGGAATATAACCGGAGGCGGTGAGTTTGAGTTTAACATCACCTTGAGATCCAGCTATATAATAGGTATATTCACCCCGGGCATTGGTTTTGCCCACCGCTTTACCGTTGATACTGACTCCGACGCCCCGAATTCCCCTGGTAACGCCGTAGGCTTCAGTAAGGGCTGCAATTGAAAGCTTTGCTTTTTTACTGGTTTTCGACGCCGGCGCAACGGCCGCCTGTGCGTCCTGGGATACGGGTGACACTTTTTTAGCTGCCTTGCGGCTGCGTTTTTTATACAGCACAATTTCAAAGCGCTGCCCCGGTTTCGCCCGCAGCGCCCGCTTCCATTCGCCATAGCCTTTCTTGGCAACACGCATTTTAAGGCCTTTTTGGGGCATACGGCCATACTCGTACACATACTCTCCGCTTGCGTCAGTGGTACCCGCAGTTTTATTCGCAATTTTGATGGTCGCCTCTTCTATCAGCTCACCATCCTCATCATCTATGACAACCAGCGTGAAAAATTTGGTCGCCTTGAGTTCGACTGTAAACGGGTAACTTACGACAGTCCTGTCTTTTGAAAGCTTGATGACAAACGAATCTTCCCAGGGCTCTATCCGGTAACCCTCAGCTTTCTTATGAACAGATATCCGAACCTCCTGTCCGGGCTGTCTTTTCATGCGATGATTAAAACGCCCATTGGCGTCTGTGGTTCCTATTTCATTTCCATCTAAAAGAACTTTTGCCTCCGTGGCCGGTTTGCCATCCAATGTGGCTTTGATCTCCATATCGAGATCGACCTGTTTCGTGGCATTGCAGGCCAGGATCAACATTGAAAAGATGATCAATAAGGCGACTTTTGTGGTGGACTTGACCATTGTGTGTTCCTCCTAAAATGTCTCCCGCCCGGAGAGGGATGACCGTATTACAGGTGCGCTGTGATTCGATCAGTTGGCAACATTACCCCTCAGGAGTTAAAATTTGCGCGCTGTGATGGCAAATATTAGAAGATTACATGCCGGGTGGTTGGATATTTACCTCTCCTGGATTAATGATTTTATCGGCGTCGGAAGTAAGGCTTTCGATTGATTTGCGGTTGCCTTCGTCAATTTTTTTGAGCTTAAACGCTAATTTTTTGCGGGTGCTGCCTTTTATTTCCACGGTCTCGGTTTGAGTTTCATACCCGATTCGGGTGGCCTCAACCCGATACTTTCCCGGTGTCAGGGCATCTTTTTCAGATTCAAATTTTCCCTTTTCATTTACGGTAGCGGTGAGGGAGGCATTTTCCAACTTGGCGGTGGTGTTCATCATTTGAACGACAGTGTCCTTCGGACTTTCTCCCTGGACCGGCTGCATTTTATCGTCAACAAGCTCAACTGTGCCGTATATCTTTGCCGCACAGGCGGTTAGAAGGAAGGCCATCGCAGCCAATAAGATTAAGAGATGTGGTTTGCAACGCATGGTTTTCTCCTCTCGTTATAAAACGGGCATTTTTGCCCGCAGGCAGGATTGCGTATCGATGTAATGATATCGTGTTATTTCTTTTTTACCTTTTTTTCCTGGGTAACAATTTGCTTGGTTATTTTTTTGATCTTCAGCTGGGTTGTATCCATATCCGCTTTGATTTCTATTTCATCGGATTCAACACCGAGCTTTCTGGTTTTCGAATTCGCAATGCGCTTGATGTTGTCTTCCTTATTGCCCAAATTCGAATTGTCGATGGCTTCCAGTTTCTGAATTTCCACCCAGATATCCGCTTTCTTCACGAGGACGCCGGCCAAACTCTTATTATATTTGGCATATTTATTTTTTAGAATTTCCCGTTCTTTTCTCATCGCGGACAGCTTCAGTTTTTCTTCGGCCAGATTTGCATTCGCTTTGGCCCGTTTGAGGTCAAATTGCGCTTCTTTAACATCCGCTCGCATGGAAGCCGGCACCTTCCGATAAAGGCCATCATCAGCTTTTTCATTCGAACCGGTAATTTTTGACACGCCCGGAACTTTTTGCATTGTCGAGCATCCTCCAATAAAGACCAGCGCAATCAAAAGTGTCAGAATGGTATGCAAAAACCGTTTCATCATGATTTCCTCCCTGTTTGATTGGTTTTTATTACGGTATGGTTGTTCAAAATTTTGACATGGTTTGACTTAAATATGACATCCGGGAACAGAAAACGGGTCCTGATAGTATCGGTAATTTTTTTTTACTTTACCTTTTTTCCGGCGTAAAAAATATAAAATATTAATAATAATTACAGTAGGTTGTGATTGGAGAATGCGGATTCGTAATTTTGCGTTGTGTCCTGATGATCAGCGGTTAAAACCGTATGGATAACCAAAATTCAGCAACGCAATCAGCGTCAATGGATATCTATTTATGTTTCTGCAATAAATGTGCCTTGAAAGACTGAAAAAAGAAGGGGGAAAGGGTAGGTCTATTCGATTGCGGATTTCGGAATGCGGCCTGCAACTTTATTTTTGCGGTTATTGCACGGAAAAATGTGGCTCATCTCCAATCCATAGCTTTGATTTTTTTTACTTGAGGTCACAAATTGTGACCTCAAGTTTGTTTGTAGTTAGACAAGCGTTAAAACGTCAATATGAGGGCGAACTAGCTGCCGGCTTCTGCTGGTTTTTTGAGCAACCACTTATCAGGTTGACTCATCATTTTTACGAGCTGCCCCATGATTTGATCATAGGCGGCGTCCAGATCCTGGCAGGCGTCATCATCCAGGTACTTGCATTGTCTGGCAAATTCAATCCACACTTGCGTTTCGCAGGCCTCACCCTCGGAATCGTTTAATTTGGCAATAAAAGGGGTTTTGAATCGCCTTTTTCGCCAGGCTCTGGTTATGTTGGAACAAACGGATCGAGAAGAACGCCGTATCTGATCGGTCAAGCAATATTTTTCCTCAGGTGGAAATTTCTCCGTCAAATGAAAAATTTTCATGGCGGTGTTGATCGCATTCTGAAAAACCCTTAAATCTTTGTAGCTTTTTATTATCTCAGTCATTTTCCATCCTCCAATAAATTGCGGGTTATAATTTCCGGGGGGAAATCAGCCGCCTGTTATCCAGGCAGCTGATTTCGTAATCAAAATGATCGACTACTTTTTCGTCCGCTTTTTTCCGGTTTTCCGGACGATGATCAAATCTTTGTTTTTTTCAAAAGTTTTCTGGCCGATTCGCGGAACCTGCACTAGATCCTGCGGTTTTTTAAAAGGGCCGTTTTTTTCGCGAAACTCAATGATGCCGGCGGCATGACTCGAACCAATACCCTTTAATTGAGTCAGTTCTTCCGCTGAGGCCGTGTTAATGTTAATTTTTTCGACATCACCGGCATAACCGGTTATAGAACCTACCAAACCGATTAAAACGGCGACCCATACTGCAACAAAAAATTTGTGATTTAACATTTTCTTCTCCTTTCGATTTAGATGTTTAGGCCTAAGCCCCATGCAACAGCGCATGGGGTTATGAAAGCGTGGAGCAAAATTTTTTAATAGATGTCAATAAAAACTTGCTTATGCGCCAAAAATTTGTTAACCTCCGTGAACTTTGTGACCTTCGTAATTCGTTATGTCTGATGGGCTGTCATGGAATTTATAATATAGCAAATTTTAGTTGTCAACTAAAATTTGCTATTAAAGCAAAAAAAATTATATCTGATAACTAACCATCTTTGCAGATCAGCCTATGGTGAGATATGAAAAATGAAGAAAAAAAACATGAAAACAGCGAGTTAAAACTTTCATTAAGCGAGACGGAAGAGATCATCGGCCGGCTGAAAGAAGCACTAAATGTTAAATCCGATGGGCAACTGGCAAATAATTTAGGCATAACAAGGCAAAATATTGGTGCTGCCAGAAAACGGGACGATGTTCCCCCGGGATGGATTTATAAAGTGGCGGAGTTAAGCGGGTGCTCCATGGATTGGCTGCATTTTGGACATGGCCCTAAAGTACGCGTGGAATATACCGCAGAGGAATCGAAACCGAAGGGTGAGCTATCCAGTCAGGAGTCACCCTATAAACTTCAGGCCAGCTGGAAGCCCAGGTCGGCGGATGAATTGCAAATAGATGAGGACATTCCCGGCTTCGGTGCCGCTGTTGAAATGCTGGCCAGGATTTACAGTTCCGAAGATCAACTGCTGATTGGTACCATAAACGCCAATATCCGGACGTTTTGCGAGGCGATTGACCGCAAGCAGCGCGATCGACGCTCAACGAATGAGCTGGCCAATCTAAAAAATCGGCTGACCATGATTGAAAAGCAGATTAAGCGGGACAAACCTTCCTGATTTAAGATTGCAGATTGTAGAATTTTTTTTAATCCACAGATTACGCAGATAAGTAAAGCTCAAGGCTGAAAGCTCAAAGCTATCCGCAGATTACCCCGGTTAAATTCGCTTCGCTCCATATCTTCGATATATTTAACAGGGCAGGCGCAGATTACACAGATTAATAAAAATAAATAAAGGGAAGTGGTGATAAAATAAAGGTTCCCCGGTTAAATGCTCCAGAGGCGGATAAATCCGCTGCGCTCGTTTTCCTTCGGAAAAATTTAACGGGGCAGGCAAGGTTCAGGGTGTTGGGTTGCAGAATGGGGTAAGTCGGTACCCGTGGTGCGGGTTATTAATATTTTATTTTGTCATTATTTTTTTTGTCGGTCTGCTTCAATATTTCTGACCCGGGTTTTGTAAATACCGGGGGAAGAATCCGGAATTTCCAGGGCGCCAACAGCGTTTTTATAATAATCAGTGTCCTTGACTGCGCCGACGATGGCGTAGCCATAGCCCTTCAGTTTCATATCCAGCAAACAGGCGGTCATCAATGCCTTGCCCGTACCTTTTTTACGATGTGATTTATCAACACCAATGGGGCCGAAAAATCCCAATGCGGTGGCATCGTAGCAGGCGAAGCCGATAATGTTTGCGTCTTTCACGGCCACAAAACAGGTCGCGGGTGTATTGCAGAGGGCCGCATCGGTTTCACTGGCCCAGCCGGCGCCGAAATGATCGGAAACCCAGTTAATGATGCCGTGTTTCTCAGGTCCAAGCGGTTTGCGAAGGCTAATTCCGAGCTCTTTTTGTTCCACCAAAAAAGGCCAGTGATCTTCCAGTTCATATAATTTTATTAACATATCCGCCATCGCTCCTGCCTCCATCTCAACCTATCCATCGTAAATAAAAAAAACGGTCAACGGCAACTATACTTCTATATTTCATAATTTTTGTCAAAATATAACGAAACCTTTGGTTAATCTTGATCTTTGCGTCTTTGTGTCTTGGTGGCGTAAATGTTTTGCCACAAAATGTCGTAGATCCGCCTCTGGGGGACACAAAAATAACAACTAAGATACTAATTCGCAATAATGGATAAAAATTTAGATGAAATCCAATTCGGCAATTTCAGTGGTTTTGTTTGACAATGCAATTCACTGTTATTATTATCTATCTCATTCAAATTTTGCCCGTGAGCGCCTGACCCCACTCAAGCGTCACCGCATCAGTGTTTGGGAGATAAGATATGCTGAGCATAATTAAAAAACTTGTCGGTTTCCTTACCATTAGTTCGATAGGGCTGCTGCCGGTGATTTTACCGGAGATTCAGGCCCAGCAGGCAGCAACTCCCTCATCAACACCAGCCCCATCCCTATCCATAACCATTGAAGAGCTGAAATCCAGGCGCATAGCGATCGAAAGTATGACGGATATCGATGCCACGGTTAAAACCGATAGTCTGAAATATATTGACCGGGCGATTGGGTATTTAAAGCTGGCCTCCAGCACCAATAAAAAGGCAAACGAACTCTCCCAGCTCATCCAGACAGCGCCCGAGCGCTTGAAAATATTGCAGGCCGAGATGAAAAAGCCGTTCACGGCGCCTGAGAAAGTCGAGGCACGTGCGCAGCAAATGAGCACGTTAAAAGTCGAACAGCGACTCCGCCAGAAAGAAGCCGAACTCGCGACGGCTCAAGGCCGGCTGCGAGAATGGAGTGATCGCTTAACGGCTAAGAAGAATATCATTAATCAAACACCCGAACAGCTTGCAAACGCAACCAGCCGGCTCAAAGACATTCAAACGGAGCTGGAAACAATATCCGGCGCTGCCGCGACAGATGTACTTAATCATTCCAGGTTGCTACGCCTTAAGTCCGAGCAGGAAAAATTAATAGCAGAAATCAAATTGAACGAGCAACGACAAGACAGCCATAATCTGCTGGTAGAATTGTTCAGCAAGGAACGAGACGTCGCCCAGAAAAAGGTGGAAAGTCGCGAAAAAATGTTGAAAAGCTGGCAGGCCGAAGTTCAGAAACGCCGCCAGCAGGAGGCCGCTGAGGCCCGGGAGGAGGCCCAGGAAGCCATCGTCGAGGTTCCCCTGCTGCCCAAGATTGTCCAGGACCAGTTTGCCATTAACATCCAACTGAGTACCGAGCTGGAAAAAGTTACCCGGGAAGAAACCGTACTGGCAGGAAAACATGCAGGTTATCAATCCCGTCTGAAAGCGCTGGAAGAGGAATTTGAAACCGCAAAAAAGAGAGTTGAATCAGCCGTGCTAACCGAAGCCATCGGATTGGCGCTGCGCACACAGCGACTGGACCTGCCCAGTGCCGATCAGTATTTTGCGGATTCCGATACCCGCCAGATAAGAATGAGCGAAATCAGTGAAAAGCAGATCGATCTGGAGCGGTTACTGCGTGAACATTCCGACCCCAGGGCTCTGGCAGATGGCGTGATCGGTTCCGTCAGCTTTCTCTCGGATGTCGACCGGAAGTCACTAGATTCGAAAATTCGGGAATTGGTAGCCAATCGCCTCGATATTATTCAAAAATTGAACTCCGGCAACGACCGGATCTTCAAATTGATACAGGATATTGAATTCACTGAACAAAAGCTGGTCATCACTGCCGAGGATTTCGGAAAATTACTCGATCGCCATCTGCTCTGGATTCGCAGCTCCAAGCCGGTCCATATCGGCGACATCCAGAAGCTGCAAGTCTCCCTGGGATGGTTTTTCGAAGCGGCTTCCTGGGGCCGATTATTCAAGGATATGGGCCGGTCATTCCGTCTGAAGACAGCCGTCTGGATAATCGGTTTGCTAATCGGTTTGTTTCTGATCGTCAGTCGCCGGTGGGCCCGCAGAAAACTGAAGGATATCGCTGAATGCGTCGAGCAGCAGGTGGAGGATTCCTTCCTGCTGACGATTAAAGCCCTGGGGCTGACGGTGGTGCTGGCCGCTGTCTGGCCGTTCCTGCTGGCATTTCCGGCAATTCAATTGACAGGCCTGCGTCAAGCAGATCCCTTCAGCACAGGCATTGCCGGTGGTCTGATCTACGCTACCCGTCCCCTGATCTTTATGGTCCTGTTCTATAATATCTGCCGTAAACACGGTCTGGCCCAGACACACTTTCAGTGGCCGGAGTCAGCCCGCCGGACCCTGAAGCGCAATCTGGGCTGGCTGACCCCGATCGCAACGGTGTCCTCCTTTTTCCTGGGGGCGATGGAAACAGTGCCTGAGTTTGAATTCAGCGATGCGCTCGCCAAATTAGCCCTCATGATTCAGGTCCTAGCCCTATCCACATTCGCAGTGCGCATCCTGAGATTCAGGGGCGGCATCACATCCGTATTGATTGAAAAATACCCCCAAAGCTGGCTGTGTCGTCTGCGATACGTCTGGTATCCCCTGGCCGTCCTTGGTCCGCTCTTTATTTTCTATCTGGCGGTGATCGGGTATTATTATTCAGCAATCGAAATACGCGGCCTGCTCCGCAATACCATGGCGCTGTTATTAGCTTTGATTGTCTTCAAGGATCTGGCGCTGCGAATGCTGATGCTGGCCAGCCGCAGGATTGCTATAAAAAAAGCCATCGCAAAACAGGAGTTGCATCAGGAATCGGCCTCAGGCGCCGAAGCCGACGCGGATCCCGGCGGCGGCGCGCAGCCATCGCGGATGGAAACCATCATCGAAATGAGTGAAATTGATGAACAAACCCGTACGCTTTTGAAACTGGTTGTGTTCATCTTTGCTCTGGTAGGAATCTGGGCAATCTGGGGGCCCGTGTTTCCAGCGTTCGGCTTCCTGCAGGATATCCAATTTTGGAGTTATAGTACGGTGGTGGACGGAGTTGAAAAAATGGTTCCCATCACCCTGGCCAACATCTCCATGGCAGTCATTGTGGCCGTGACAACGATCATTGCCAGCCGCAACCTGCCGGGCCTGCTGGAAGTTATTTTGTTGAATCGTTTGCCGATGAATCCCGGG
>Ga0255055_10003748_pt1 | contig 10166 bp, 8 predicted proteins | sample JV7_2_27_MG_FD_188633 | JGI IMG/M metagenome (GOLD analysis project Ga0255055, IMG submission 188633) | Seawater microbial communities from Jervis Inlet, British Columbia, Canada - JV7_2_27 | ecosystem: Environmental > Aquatic > Marine > Inlet | place: Canada: British Columbia | collected... | reverse complement strand
GCGCTATTTCGACATCATGACCGAATCTTTTTAAGGCGGCTTCGATCACGCGCAAAATCCCTTTTTCGTCATCGATAACTAAAATGGTGCACATGATTTCTTCCCTAACAGCAGTTAAGTTTTTAAAATCCTGATCTATATACAATACCCGATAAAGCGGCTTCTGTCAACAATATATTGTGTAACTAATTTTTCCAAACACAATATATGGACATCTCTGGTATATTGAACAGCTCCAACGGTGCAGTCCAAATCAAAATCCGTTGTCGGCAGACATGGGTCAGAGACAAAAACTCAGCTCTCAGAAAACCTATTATATTTTCATAATTTATATAAATCCTGAGACGTATTGTAGCGCCGTACCAGTCGAAATTGAATCCCCAAGGAAGGAAAATAGGCTATACAGTTTGTAACTATATTTGGATAAAGCGCAGCAGGTGTCAAGTCGGATTACGACGATTTTTGATTATCGAGTAGAGTCGGTTATCAACAATATGTATCTGATTGAAATTTAAATATAAAAAACCAGCCAAATCAAAAAGATATTTAAATTCAGTCGCTTATGCCAAGGTATATTATTTTTAAGTATTTTAGTCAGATCCAAAGTTATCAACAGGTTATGAACAATTCTGGCTGCAAAACCAAACTTTCAAAAACGTCCATTTTTTGTAATTTTCTAACGCAATGAAAAATATTGGACCGAAAATGAGAGGCTAAATTTATGGCAGGCGTTCTTTAAAAAAAAGCGCCGGGGCAACGCTTCCGGCGCTGGTTTAAACATACTCGAGCGGAAATGGTACGCATTCAATCTTAATTTTTGAATGCCAATGCAAGGTGCAAGTCTATATTCGCCACTTACACCTTTGTAAAACTAAATCTTAAACTTGCCGAAATCTTCCGGTGAAAGGTTTTCCAGATAGTCGGCCCATTTTTTTCCTTCTTCGCTGGTATCTAAGACCTCTGCTTCACCGTCCCCTATTTTCGATTTTTGCATGACCTCATCCGCCACATAAATAGGGGCTTCATATCGCAGCGCCAGGGCAATCGCATCGCTGGGACGCGCATCCATTTCAAAATTTCCATCCTTGGAAATAAAATGGATTTTCGCGTAAAACGTGTTCTCTTTTAAATCACATACTTCAATTTTTGAAATTGATATATTTAAGCGTTCGCTGAAATTTTTAAAAAGATCGTGCGTCATCGGACGTTCGTATTTAATATTTTGGAGGGCCGATGCAATTGAAGTTGCTTCAAGCAACCCGATCCAAATCGGAATAGCCTGGTCGTTTTCTTCCGATTTCAATATGATAATCGGCGTGTTCGAGGCCGGATCCATAGTCAAACCCGCTATGCTCACCTTATGCAGCATAATTTTCAACTCCTTTCAACCCTCCCGCTGAGGGCTCGGCACTTATTGCTTTGCCAAACAGTGAATGCGAAAAGGCTTTATCAATACGGACACCAATCATTTGGCCGGCTAAGCTTTGATTGGTGGCCGGATGTCCATCCAGATAAAAATTGACAATTTTGTTCGAAGGCGTACGACCCGTCCACTGCAACGCTTGGTTGGCGGCATCCGGTCGGCCGGATACTTGCTTTTTGCTCAATCCATCGGTCAGAATCCACTGGGTGGAACCGACCAAAGCCTTATTTTTTCTTTTTGTAAATCTCTCCTGTAGATCCAGGAGGGTCTGCAGCCGTTCTCTCTTTAGCGGCTCGGCTATCTTATGGGGCAGTTTAACAGACGGGGCGCGGGGGCGATCAGAATACTGAAAGGCAAATAGTCCGTCAAATTCCACCGTTTTTATAAATTCCAAGGTTTTTGCAAAATCAGCCTCTGTTTCTCCCGGGAAACCGACAATCATATCCGATGTGATCGCTATCCCTGTACAAGTATCCCGTAGTTTCGCCACTTTGTCAAGGTACTGCGCTACGGTGTATTTGCGGTTCATATGCTTTAATATTCGGTTTGAACCTGACTGAACCGGCAGATGAATATGGGGACACAATTTATCAAAATCCTTAAAAGCCATGATAAGATCCGAGCTCAAATCCTTAGGATGGGATGTGGTAAATCGAATCCTTAAAAGCCCTGCGATCTCATTTATCCTTGCTAAAAGCTCGGGAAATGAGCATAAGCTCTGTTTTTTACCATAACTGTTTACATTTTGCCCCAGCAGGGTGACTTCTTTTACACCGTTTTCAACCAGCATACGGATTTCTCGAATGATGCTTTGCGGCTCACGACTGGTTTCTCTTCCACGGACGAAAGGGACAACGCAGTAAGCGCAATAGTTGTCACAACCCCGCATGATGGTAACGAATTTGGAGACCTGATGTTCAGTCTGGGGTCCGACAAGAAATTCAGGAATATGCGGGGCGTCATCCATTTCAACATCAACGATCCGGCATCGCCTGGCTTCGATTTGTTGAACAAGGCGCGGAAGCCTGTCAATCGCCCGGGTACCGAAAACAAGGTCAATAGAGGGCATGCGTTCCAGAATTTTTTCGCCTTCCTGCTGGGCCACACAACCGCCGACACCGATAATCAGTCGTCTTTTATTGTGCTTCATCCTTGCAAGCCGACCCAGCAAGCTAAAGGCTTTTTGTTCGGCCTTGGCCCGGACGGTACAGGTATTAATGATAATCAAATCGGCCCTATCCATCAAAGCGGTTTGCTCATATCCTAAAGGTGCCAGCGCCATGGCGATTTGCTCCGAATCATAGACATTCATCTGGCAGCCGATGGTATGTAGATAAAGATATTTCGTATTCATTAGATCATTTATAATTTTAGCTCATTTGTTCCGGTTCGATCATGATGTCTTTTTTTAGATCCTGTAAAATTTCCGCGAACTGTTTTTCGCAACCGGGTGCGATATGAAATGTGATGATCCCCCGAATAGCATCCTCCGTTTTTAGCATAGCAATACCATCATAGGCTTCCAAAATAAATTTTAGAAAAGCGATTTCTCTGCGATCCACCCGGTATTGCTTTTTTACTGATTTCAAAATTTCTTTGTTGTCACAAAAGTGTTTAGTAGGTGTCAGCCTCCAGGTTCAAAGGTTCAACGTTCAAAGGTTAAATAATAGCAGAAACAGGGAAGATATGATGACGATGGGCAGATGAAAGCAGCCAGAAGCGATAACCCTTGAACCCCTGAACCCAGAACCTCTGAACCTCTGAACCTTGAAACCCGGACACTGACACGCTCTTGTTACTATCTGACGCGCGATGAGCAACTAAAAAGATGTGATAGAAAGTATAACCACATCTGCATTATTTGCAATAAAAAACGCCTGCGCGCTTGTTCAATTTTAGGTTGTCCAATTTGCGATGATACGGTATAGGCCGTCAATGGAAAAAAAATGGCAGATACTGAAGCCGGACGCCAAGACCGTCAATAAGTTGGGTGCTCAATTGCATTGCCATCCGATCACAGCGACCGTTCTTGTCAACCGCAACCTGACATCCGCCCGGGAGGCATCAAGCTTTGTCAGCTCCCCTTTGAGTGCGGTTCGCACACCATTCAGCCTGAAAGACATGGATATTGCGGTTGAGCGTATTTACCGCGCAATTATAGATAATGAAAATATCTTAATATTTGGCGACTACGATGTCGACGGCATCACCGCCACGGCCGTACTTTTGGATTTTTTGCGGGGAATCGGAGCTCATGTGTCCGCCTATATCCCCCATCGAATAAAAGAAGGATACAGCCTGCAAACCCATCATATCAGCGACTATGCCCTGCCCAACCGGATACAGCTGATTATCACCGCTGATTGCGGTTCCGGCAGCCATGACGCCATCATCACGGCCCGCAATTCTGGCATCGATGTGATCGTGACCGATCATCATTTGATCTCTGAAAAAATCCCTCCGGCCGTGGCCGTTCTTAATCCAAAACGACATGATTGCCAGTCGGGCATGGAAATGATGGCCGGCGTCGGTATGGCTTTTTCGCTCGTGGTCGGTTTGCGGAAATACTTGCGGGACCATAATTTTTGGGAAGACCGACCGGAACCGAATCTCAAAAATCTTTGCGATCTCGTCGCCCTGGGAACCATCGCTGATATGGTTCCCCTTATTGAAGAGAATCGTATTTTTTCAAAAGCAGGACTTGACCTCATAAATTCCGCCATACGACCCGGTTTAAGCGCACTCCGAAAGGTGGCCGGTATCGCGAATCAGCCGGCCGATGCCGAGGATATTGCCTTCAGACTGGCGCCCCGATTAAACGCTGCCGGCCGCATGGATCACGCCGCCATCGCATTGAAGTTGCTTACCACCACAGACGATGCCACGGCCCAAAAACTGGCCGAATCTCTAAATGGATTGAACGATCGGCGTCAGAAACAGGAACGTTTGATCCTCGACGGCATTCTTGCGGACCTGGAGCATCACCCGGACCGCCTCAAAAAAAAGGCCCTGGTATCCTGGCATCCCGAGTGGCATCAGGGTGTTCTTGGAATTGTGGCATCCCGCATTACGGAAAAATATTTTAGGCCGGTCGTCTTGATTGCAGTTAAGGACGAATTGGGCAAAGGATCAGCCAGAAGCATCCCCGGTGTAGATTTATTCAAAGCACTGCATGCCTGTCAGCACTGCCTCCAGAATTTTGGCGGCCATTCGATGGCGGCCGGGTTGACCATCCGAACCCAAAATTTAGCGGAATTTCAACACACATTTGAGAAGACTGTTGCCAAAATGACCCGACCCGACGATTCGATACCTCAACTGACCGTTGATGCCGAAATCAAATTCAGCGACATATCGGAAATTTTGATCAATGAGATCGAAGCCTTAAGCCCCTTTGGCATCGCAAACCCGGAACCCGTATTGATGACTCGAAACGTTAAGGTGGTATCCTCAAAAATTGTAGGAAGAAATCACCGCAAAATGCTGCTGGCTCAAGACTCCGACCGTGCACAGAAACCTGTTGCTGCCATCCGGTTCAATGCCGATGGCCGGATGCAGACAGAGACGGCGTTTAGCCGCATCGCTTTTCGGCTGCGGTGGAATCGCTGGAACGCAAATAAAACCATCCAGCTGATTATCGAGGATGCCTCTTAGGGTCAGGTTCAGGGGTTCAAGGTTCAAGGGTTCAAAGGTTGCTAACGAAAGTTTCAGGTGTCAGGTGTCAGGTTTCAGTGTTCAACATCTGGCTCTGCGAAGTTTCATCCCGATCAATCCTGACACCTGACACCCGGCGCCTGAAACCAGGGACGAATATAAAGTAATTAACACCGATACTGTAAATTAGGTGCATCGAACTTGAGATTTGCGGATTGACCTGCGGTTATCCACCGAGTACTTGAGAGTCTTCCAAAAGAACCTCCAACCGGGCCAGGTCTACTTCGGATAATTGGAGTTGATGCGCTTCGGGGGTAGCCATAAGAACGATCGATGGGTCTTCGTACAAAGCGATCCCCTTTTTATGACACATATGATTGGCCAGCCGAACCAGCACGAGCAAAATGTTATTGCAATCAAAATCCTCCCTGTGATGATCCCGTGCGATCCGACAGTATTTTTCGGGCAGATTCCAGTGATTCAGGAGCAAGTTCCCCTGTTCGGTATGCAGCTTATGCATGGCCTCATTCATGAGTGTAATGGACGGCGGATGGTCGATTTCCCCGGTGGTCTTCATATCATCAATGGCCTTCAGGATAAAAAGCTTGCCCACATCATGGAGCAGTCCGGCAACGAAGGTTTCATGACAGATGGTCTGAGATCCGGTTTGTTTGGCGAGCCAACTCGCACCCATCGCACATCCCACTGAGTGCCGCCAGAGTTTACCCATAATCTTGTGCACAACCGGATCCTTGGACTTGAAATTATGCTGCAGGGCAACCAGGGTGACGATGTTGGACACCTCTTTGCTGCCCAGCCGGATAATGGCATCTCTGACAGTGGCCACCTGACTGAGGCCTCTATAAAATGAGGAATTCGATACGCGTAAAACCTCTCCGGTAAGTGATTGATCACTGACAATTGATTTTTCAATCAAGCGGGTGTCAGGTTCCGCTTTCGCAATCTCTTTCTGAATACGAAGCGCAGTCCCGTTAAACGCTGGAAGTTTAACTCTTTTTGTAGTTATATGTTTGTGGATCATTTCGACCAGAGATGTATCTGTATTCATAACGAATCTCCTATCAAACGCCGTAGTTCGGGCAGGGGTCTCGGGTTTTGCAAACGCGGAAGACTGCGCAGCAATTCATCAAGGGTGGTGATCCCGTCGGCCGCTTTAACAATTCCATCTTCCAAAAGCGTAATCAGACCGGTGGATTCGATGCTGATCTGACGAAGCGCTTTGCTCGTCCTGCGCTCTAAGATGGCATCCCGGACCAATTCATCGATTATCAGCAATTCAAATATCCCAACGCGCCCTTTGTAACCGGTATGCTGGCAGTTGGCGCATCCGCGGCCTTTTCGAAGCTGGGTCCCGTTGATATCGTTAAGCGTGTAACCGATTCGTTGCAGCTCTGGGGATGAGAATTTATAGGGTGCATTGCAAGCTGGACATACTTTTCGCAAAAGCCGTTGTGAAATGATACTGACCACTGTCGAGGCAATCATAAAGGGCTCGATATTCATATTCAGCAGCCGTATCAGCCCGCCGACACAGTCTTCGGTATGAAAGGTTGTCAGAACTTTGTGTCCTGTCAAAGCCGCCTGGACGGCAACTTCTGCGGAAAAATTATCACGGATTTCCCCGATGACGATAACATCGGGATCCTGGCGCAGAATGTGACGCAACGTTTCCTCATAGGTTAACCCGATTTTGGGATTGATGGAGCACTGGGATATACCGTCAATGACATACTCAACCGGTTCTTCTGCAGTAATGATACTCATTTGTGGATTTAAAATATGGTGAAGGCAACTGTAAACCGTAGTGGTTTTCCCGGAACCGGTAGGCCCGGTAAACAAAAGTACGCCGCTGGGCAAACCCAGAGCTTCTTCACGAAATCGTTGCAATATACGCGCGGACAAGCCGATATCTTCAATTTTACGCAACTGGCTATGACGATTCAAAAGCCGCAGTACAATCTTCTCACCGTGCACCGTAACGTAAAAAGATGCGCGCAGGTCCAGCTGCCCATTCGGATGGTCAAAAAAGAAACGGCCACCCTGATGTCGACGTTTTTCAGTAATATCAACCTCGCATAGGACCTTAATACGGCTGGCGACTGCGGGTGCGGTTTCCGGCGGGAAATCTTCGAAATGGGTTAAGACGCCATCCTGGCGAAAGCGAACGCGCAAATGCGCGTTTAAGGGTTCGATATGAATATCGCTCGCATCTCTTTGAATGGCAGCCAGTAAGATATCATCGACCAGTCTAACAACAAACTGTTCATCCATGGTCGCGATCTGCTTTTTCATTTCCCGGCGCTGGGCTTTCAACACCACCTCTTTGATGGCGCTTTTGCATGCGACGACAGGAATAATATTATCTCCGAATACCTGGCGAGCTGCCTGGTGATCTTCTTGATTCAAAGGATCGTCAAAAGCCACGATAATTTTGGCACCATCCGACCGAATCGGTAATAAATGATGCTTCTCATACCATTTCAGCGGAACCCTGGCAAAAAGTTTGCGATCGATGCCGCTCCATTCAGGGGTAACATACGGCAGCCCATGCTGTAAAGAAAGGGTCTCCACCAGCACAAGTTCCTCGATGAGTTGATTATCAACAAGGATTTCACCAATTTTTCGTTTTGATTTTTCCTCTTTCTGAATCGCGAGAGCCAGGCGCAGATCGGACGCTTCGATATGTCCCATTTCAACCAAAAGGCCGCCAATTCTCATAGAAACGGGGTTTTTTCGAAGGACTGCCTTAATCTGCTCATCGGTGATAAATTCCAGTTCTTTGATAACCTGCAGCAATGGGCGCGCGGCTTCGAGTTTGGATTGCACGCGACAGGCATATTCGATCTGCTTATCGGTCAGAGAACCGCTTTTCAACAAATGGGTTACAAGATCAGTGGATTCGTTCGCCCCACTGTCCTTCAGCCCGATTTGGCTTTCATCTGAAGCCGGATATTTTTCAATTGCCGTGGTCATCACCAATGATATCGACAGGTTTTGGGAAAAACTTTAGGGTTATATTTGCAAAATATTTTGCTTGCAAATGAGCGTGTTACCCATTATGATGCCCCCGAAATTACGACATCAACCATTTCAAAAAGAAGGTGAGACCATGGCCAAGATATTTCGGCCAAGCACCCGCGAGGCCAGTATCCTATCCAGAATTGAATCCCAAAAAGAGCATGAGCGCAAACGCGCAATTAATGCCATCAAAGATTGTATTGATCCCCTATCCAATGCAATTGCGATGAAACTTGTAGACAGCAATCTGGTGGAAACCACCAACAAAAATTCGCTTGAAGAGCAAATCAAGAAGTGTCTCGAAAAATTGGGACGCGCCGATGAATTTGAAATCGACTATCAAGTGGCACCCATCCGAAACACCGTTCCGCAGCCCCATGTTGTCAGTTTATTTCTGACGGCCTTTGTCATTGAAAAGCTTATTAATCATAAAGACGTTGTCGATATTTTTGGATCGGACGAAGACATCTATTTGAGTATCCACCAGCAAGTTAAAAAATACCTGCTGGCCTAATGCGTCCCCGTTTTCACCCCAGATTGGTCAACGGGCCTTTTGATGACCCCGGTTTATACATTCCTTTTCTTTTCGAAAACCGGGCAGTTCTATTTGACCTCGGCGACATCGATGCACTCTCGCCCAAAGATATTCTCAAAATCAGTCACGTGTTTGTCACCCACACGCACATGGATCATTTTATCGGCTTCGACAGACTCCTGCGACTTTTTCTGGGTCGCGAAAAGCAGTTGTCTTTGTATGGCCCGCAGGGGTTTTTAAAAAATACCGAAGGCAAACTCGCCGGCTATGCGTGGAATCTGGTAGAAAATTATCAATACCGTCTGACGCTAGAGCTAACCGAGGTCCATTCGGACCTTCTGATCACAAAAACCTATCGCTGCCGAGATAAATTTTTAGCTCAAGAAAAGACGACCGAGCGTGCTTTCAATGGCGTGCTGCTCGAGGAACCGGGGTTTCGCGTATCCGCCGTCATTTTGGACCACAGTCTTCCATGTCTTGGATTTTCGATTCATGAAAGATTTCATGTCAATATTGTACGAGAGGGCCTGAATGCTATGGGACTCGAAACCGGCCCCTGGCTGTCGCGATTCAAGCAAGCCCTGTATCGCCAGATGGATCCGGATTCGGATTTTGAAGCTGAAATCGAAGGTCAACGACAAAGAAGACAATTCAAGCTCGGGGAACTCGCCGAGAAAATTGCGCTGATCACACCGGGTGAAAAAATCACTTACATTAGCGATGTGGCCTGCAGTGATGCCAATAAAGAGAAAATCGTTGAATTCGCCAAAGATGCCGATCATCTTTTTATCGAAGCCGCTTTTCTGGACAAAAACCGCGCCATGGCCAAAGAAAAGTTCCATCTCACGGCCCGGCAAGCCGGTGAGTTGGCGGCCAAATCCGGTGCCAGTCAGTTTACGGTCTTCCATTTCTCCCCCCGCTACATAGGCCAGGCAAGCCTTCTGTATCAGGAAGCCGCTGAGGCCTATGAGAAGAATTTAAGCTGACATATATCTTTTATTTACGGATCGACAACCCAAAAGAAGGTAAGCCATGGTGGCAGTTTGCAATTTGGAGCATTGGAGTATTGGAGTGTTGGAGTAATGGCTAAAGGATTGATGTCTTTTTTTTCAACACTCCAATACTCCATCACTCCATAACTCCTGGACCGATACGTTTAAATACTTTTAGCATTCTTAAAATCAACTTTTTATTGATCATAGTTTCGTTTTTTTACCTTATCCCAAGAAAGGTTATTCATTATGGGGGAGGAAAAGTTCGCAATTTCTTTCCGAAAAGGACTGCCGCTTCTTAAAGGAAAATACCCCGGTTGTAATCCTCGAACGGTGGTAGAAGCAGGCATCATATGTGAGTACGATGTCGCCGTGAAGATGCGGGACGGTGTAACAATTTACGTAGATGTATTTCGTCCGGACAAAGAGGGGCAATATCCTGTTCTTATTGCGTGGGCCCCTTATGGCAAGCATGGTCGCGTAAAGTATAAGTATTTTCCGGGGTGCGGCGTATACGACAGCG
>Ga0255055_10003747_pt1 | contig 10166 bp, 6 predicted proteins | sample JV7_2_27_MG_FD_188633 | JGI IMG/M metagenome (GOLD analysis project Ga0255055, IMG submission 188633) | Seawater microbial communities from Jervis Inlet, British Columbia, Canada - JV7_2_27 | ecosystem: Environmental > Aquatic > Marine > Inlet | place: Canada: British Columbia | collected... | reverse complement strand
GGCAAGTACGATCATACGGTTTTCAATTTCGAATCCGGGTGGCAGCTTCGGTTTAGTGACTCCCGAAAATTCGGTAGAGTATTCCTCATGAAGGATTCGAATGATTTGCTGGGCAAGCTTGGTCCGGAACCGCTGGCAGAGTTTTTCAATCCGACGGTGCTCGCTCAGTTACTTTCCGAACACCGTCGGGCGCTTAAGCCGCTGCTCCTGGATCAGTCTGTGATTGCTGGCCTGGGAAATATCTATACCGACGAGGCGCTTCATCGCGCAAAGCTTCATCCGTTGCGACTCAGCGATTCACTCAATACCGACGAAGTGGACGCCCTCTGGAAGGGGATTCGAGAAGCGCTGCAGAGCGGGTTGCACCACAATGGCGCCAGCATCGATTGGGTCTACCGGGGAGGAGATTTCCAGAACTACATTCGAGCCTACGGGCGTACGGGCGAGCCATGCCCAGAATGCGGTACTGAGATCGTTCGTACGGTAGTCGGCCAGCGCGGCACTCATTACTGCCCGACCTGCCAGGTTGAGGAGCTTAACTGAAGTGGACGACCAGCTATTGATTGGCATTTTGCTGATCATCATCGGAATCGCGATCGGTTTGATCGCGGTCGCCGTGGTTCTCAATCGGCGGGAAGATCGCATTGCCGCCGAAGCGGACCTAACGGCTGCTGAGCTTGACCTTGAGAAGGAAGATACAGAGGACGAGGCGGATTCCGAATCCGAAGGGGATGATCCCGTGTCGGAAGTCGATGACGATGAACCTGATTCGAAAATTGACGAGGGTGAACCAGCGGAAGAGGCTGGCGATGCGGAGGAGCAGGCTCCACCCGCGCCATTGGAAAGGCAATTGATTGCCGAAATCTACCGGGAAGAAGTGACCGGAAAACTGATTGTGCTCGCCGGCGATCAAGAGTACCTAGATGGTAAGCAGATTGAAAATGAGGCTGAACGCAGGCGGCTGGCATATGCGGCCTCGGATCTTTCGGATTGGTTCCAGGGGGAATTTGAGTTTGTGGGTCAAGCCGCTGCGGCTAGTTCTCCACCACAAGCCCAATCACCGGATCAGATGCTCGAAGAGATCAACGAGATCCTGCGGCGATCGCTCGCCAGCACTCCCGATCGCGGAGTGCGGCTATTTCCGGACGGAGTAGGCGGTGTTAAGGTCATGATCGGCGTCAAGAGCTACGAAATCGAAGACGTCCCGGACGATGAGATTAAAGACCTTATCCGCCAGGCTGTTGCGGAGTGGGAAGCGGGTCAATAAGTGGCTGAGCCTCTTCAACCGCCTCGGCGGTCAGGCGGCCCGAAACTTCGCTAAGTTGAGCAACCGGCAATCGTGGGTCGTGGATAAAGAATAGCCAGGCGTTCCGTTCGAGTGCCCACTTCTGCCAGCGCTGCTTGGTCCGAATATTCTCCAATGGTTCCACGTCAAAAGCCGTAACCCAGGCGCTTCTCGCCATGTGCACGGAATACGTCGCCAGATCCGAGACAAACATCCCGGTCCAGTCTCCACTCTCGAGAACTACCGCTTGATGCCCGCGCGTGTGCCCGGGCGTCATCACACATCGAACATGCTTAGTGATCTGCTCATCTCCATGGAGCAAGCGCATCTTCCCAGCCGATATCAGCGGGTCGAAGTTCTCTGTGAAGTAGGTCCCGCGCGTGCGCGCATCCGGATGACTCGCATCCGCCCACTCCATTCGCTGCACCACATACTTTGCATTTGGGAAGGCAGGTCGGATCTCCCCGTCAACAAGCATCGTGTTTCCACCGCAGTGGTCCCAGTGAAGATGCGTGTCGATCACGAGATCGATGTCATCGGGAGAAACTCCGAGATTCTGCAGCCCCTCGGCCAGCCCTCCTGTCGGGCGCTCCAATCCCCAGTTTTTCGCAGCCCGCTCATCGAGCTTAGTTCCTAATCCGTTATCGATCAGGATGGTTTGACCTTCCGAACGCACCAGCAGACAGGTGAGAGTCTGCACGATCAAGCCGCGTTCGTCGGGCTCGACGATGCGACGGTAAAGCGCGCGCGGCACCAAGCCAAACGGCCCCCCTGGATCTACCCAGATGAGGCCGTCGCTTACTAGATGGATTTCCAGATCACCGATAACGATGGGCGTTCTCTCTAGCTTTCCTTCATTCCCAGCCCAAGCGATTCTTGCAGTTGATCTTCTAGCTGGTTCTTGTCTGACTTCGGGAGAAATGAATACTGGGCTCCCGAAAGGATCAAGCCCTTTAGGGTTTCTTCCGATAGGCCGAGCTCAGATACCACTGTAAAGTATTCGTCGCTGAGCCGAATATTGGATATCCCGGGGTCATCGGTGTTCAAAGTGACGACCAACCCAGCGTTGATCATATCCGGGAGCGGATGCTTCTCCATTCCCGATATCACGCCCGAGTGCAGGTTGCTCGTCAGGCAAACTTCGAATGCCGCCCTGCGGTCTCTGGCCAACGCAACCACTTCCGCATCTTCCATCACACGCACACCGTGTCCGATTCGAGAGGCGCCCATCAGAGTCAGCGCTTGTTTCACAGATTCCGCCCCGGACCACTCTCCTGCATGGACCGTAATTTCCAGTCCGGCCTCTGCAGAAGATTTGAAGATTGAGATGAACGGATCGGCCGGAAAATCAACCTCATTGCCCGCCAGGTCCAGGCCGAGAATGCCCTCGCCCGCGTTGTCGGCTGCGATTTGCGCGACCGCTTCGGCCAATTTCACCGATTCGTGACGATTGACGCTTGCGATCAGCCCCACTCGAATGCCAAACTCGCGACCAGCTTCGTTCGCGAATTCAATAACCCACGCTAGCACCTCATCCAGAGCAAAATCTCTTGCCTGAGAAAGGGCGGCCGGCGTGAATCGCAGCTCCAAGTACACAATGTTGTCGATTGCAGCATCCTCGATTGCCTCGTGGATGACACGCTGAATAATTTCTGGCGAACGATAGATTGGGCGAAGCAGCCGGAACTTGGACAGGAAGTTGGGAAGCGTTCTTGGCTCTGCGCTCCCGATTTGCACCTGCTCCCGCAAGAGCGACTCTTCTTGAGGCAGATCAAGCCCCTCTTGCTTCGCGATCTCCATTAGTGTCTGGAGGCGAAGCGACCCCTCGAGATGTCGGTGAAGATCTACCTTGGGTAGGTCGGTAAGAAGATCGTACTGCGAAGGAGGGGATGCCAACGGTTCAGCGACGCCTACGGCGACGTCGTTTCTTTCTTTTCCCAGGCTTGTCGGCTGTCTTGACAGGCGAAGAAGGCTTGCTTCTCGACTGAATTGCGCGTGTCGGCTGCGGAGCACTAACTTGCAATCGAAACATCCTCGAAACAACTCCCGCGCGAATGCTTGCTAGAAGACCGCGAAACATATCTACTGCACGGCTCTTGTATTGAACGAGTGGGTCGCGCTGCCCATAGGCCTCGAGACCGATCGAAGTGCGCAAGGCTTCCATCTCGGTGAGATAGTCTACCCAAAGCTGATCGCCAACGCTCAGAAGCAGACGCCGGTAGGCCTCGGCCACAATCGTTGTTCCCACTATTCGATGAACTTGCTCGCGAACGTCCTCGCGCAGGGTGCCTGCATCTCGGATCTCCTGGTAGGCCTCTTCGCCGAGTCCTGCTCGAAGCTCCGCCTGAAGCTCATCGCTGAAACTTGCGACTCCCGATCTTCGGAGCTCAGATTCTCCGACCATTCGTTGAACTGAAGCCTTCGCTCCCGCCAGGTGCTCCAGGATGCGTTCAATGAGCTCGCTCTGCTCTTCCTCTTCCAGCAGGCTGGCGGCGTAAAACGCGTAAGAAAGCCTGGGCACGATCAACTCTCGAGCCTGGTGACTGCGGCTGTCAAAGGTTTTCTGCTTCGAATAACTCATCTGTACGAGTGCTCGAATTATCGCTGCGTCGCCGCCTGAATCCGTCTGCGTAAGCACGCCCTCGAGCTCGCGTGTGATTTCGGTTTGAAGACGCTCTACGCGCCGCTCTTCCACCCGATCCAGCGCCGCGAACAGCTCGATCTCGGCCTGATCCCAATCGATAGGGGTTTCAACCCTTTGCATATCAAGTTCTTCGCCAACCCGTCGCTGCAAAACCTGGATGAGCCCCGCCAAGACCCGCGCGCCCAAGCCAATTTCAATAAGCTCAGGAACCGAGTCCCTAAATCGATCGGGGTCTTCGATAATCTGCTTTCGGGCATCTCCATCCACCTGCAACCGGAGGCCGGCTGCGTTTTCGACAGCGCTCAGCATTTCATTTGCGTCTGGCTGGACGCCCAGCTCATCTGCCTCCAGAAGCGTTCCCTCGATGGCCATATCCGCCAGCTCCGCGCGCTGCTTGACCTGATCATCGAGGCCTGATATTGCCCGTTCAACCTGAATTTCGGCAGCGATTCGGGTGTGTATGGCTTGGGCCTCCAGCGAACTTCGCCCGATACCTAACAGGGCTTCATGAAGCGGCTCTTGCCCATTCGTATTCTGCTGAAGGAATTCCAATAAAAGCTTCAGCATGAAGGAAGGGTAGGGATGGTCCGTGTCAAGCCCAAGTGTGGGTTGGACCTCTTCTAGCCAGGCCAACAGCCGCCATGGGCCTTCCTCATCCTCCATTGCGGCCACGACGTGGCTCTCCACCTCGACCCTCAGAAGTTCTTGAATATCTTCCGTCAGATCGTCCTTGGCAAAGACCCGGTTGCGCTGACTGTAAAAAATCTCGCGCTGCTGATTGAGGACATCGTCGTATTCCAGCAAATGCTTGCGGCGATCGAAGTTAGTGCCTTCCACGCGGGTTTGGGACTGCTCAATGGTCTTATTAACGACCCCATGGCCTATTGGCGTGGCGTCATCAATATTGAGTCGCTGCATGAGCCCAGATACCTGGTCGCCCCCAAACAGACGCATCAGTTCATCTTCGAGCGAAAGGAAGAACTGCGAGGAGCCTGGGTCACCCTGTCGAGCTGCACGACCACGCAGTTGATTGTCAATACGCCTGGCGTCATGCCGTTCTGACCCAATCACATGCAGACCACCGGCATCTCGAACGAGCTCCTCTTCCTTCATAAAGCGGCGGAACAGTTCGACTTCGGCCTCATAGATTCCCAGCGCCTCTTCACTCGCTCCATCGAGCAGTGCCAGGCGTTCCTCGAGGTTGAGAGATTCTGGATCTGAGTTTCCCATTCTCCGAAGCACACGGTTGATCGACGCAAGTACCTCTTCCGCAAATTCACCACCCAGTTTGATGTCGACTCCACGGCCTGCCATGTTGGTCGCGATCGTCACCGCCCCAAATGAACCGGCACTGGCGATGATTTGTGATTCCTCGGAGTGCTTTTTCGCATTTAAGACATTGTGTCGGATACCACTGGCGAGCGTTTCGGCAAGACGTTCGTGGTGCTCGGGATCGAGGGAGAGCAATCGTGTCAGCCGCTCGACATTCTCTTCCTTGCTGGGATTCATCACGATTTCTAAGTCGCGGCCAAATGGCTTCATCAATGCGTTGCTCAAGGCATCCAGCGGTCCATACAATTGCTGGAGTTCTTCCACCCGCATGCCATCGTCGGGGATGTCATGCGCCTCCAGATAGGCATCGCGTAGGACTTCGATGATTGCCAGCTTCTGCAGCATCTTGGCCCGCAATCGTTCCGAGAGCTGCTCTGAAAGCTCGACGGAGGTAGTTCCCACCAAAAGCGGTTGCCCAATGACATGCCGTTTGAGGATTTCCATCGCGACGGCGCGCAGTTTGGCTTCTTCGGTCCTGAATACCGCGTCCTGGTAGTCTTTCCGCTTCCAGAACACGGGCGTGGCTTCCGGATCGTCCCGACGCGAATAGTAGAAAAAGCGGTGCCCATTGTCTTTGTAGTCAATCTCAAGCAGTTCGGAATCCTCTTGCGATGCAACAAATTCGAGGTTCGTCGGAAGCGGCAGCACATCGACCTCGTAAATCTTGTTGAATTCTTCGGCTTCCGTGATGGCGGTGCCGGTCATTCCGGACAACTTCTCGTACATGCGAAAGTAATTCTGCAGGGTGATGGTGGCGTAGGTGACGTTCTCCTGGCGAATACGCACGCCTTCTTTGGCTTCGACTGCCTGATGCAGACCATCCGACCATCGTCGGCCGGCCATCATGCGCCCGGTATATTCGTCCACGATGATTACCTTGCCGCCCTGCACCACGTAGTCTTTGTTGCGCTTGAACAGGAAGTTGGCTCGCAGGCTTTGCTCGAGATACCCCAGGAGGCGGGCTTGCTCGGGAGTGATGTCTTCCGGCCGATCCAAATCGTGCAGAGGGCGGCCCAGAAGTCTCTCAACGTGATCTTCGCCCAATTCCGTAAGGGAAATGTTGCGGTCGCGCTCGCTGACCTCGTAGTCTTCCGGAGAGAGCTGGCGCACAATGCGAGCCATTTCCACATACTGATCCGGATCTTCCTGTGCAGGCCCCGAAATAATCAGCGGGGTTCTGGCTTCATCAATGAGGATGTTGTCTACTTCGTCCAGGATGGCATAGTAGTGGCCGCGTTGGGAACGCGCCTGCAAAGACTGAGCCATGTTGTCGCGTAGGTAGTCAAAGCCGAATTCGTTGTTGGTTCCATACGTCACATCTGCTGCATAGGCTTCACTTCGATCTACGAGCGCCAGGTGATGAACATCTTCCTGGCCCGCTTCTTTGGTCGGATCATAGATGAAGGCCTTACGTCCGTGCTCAGTTCGGGCTGCCTCCTGAAGGATTCCGACCTCAAGCCCATGGAAGCGAAAAACGGGGCCCATCCAGCGGGCATCGCGCCGCGCAAGGTAGTCGTTTACGGTAACCAGGTGGATCCCCTGGCCGGTGAGAGCGTTTAGATAAATCGGCATGGTGGCCACGAGCGTTTTGCCCTCGCCGGTCTTCATTTCCGCTATTCGTCCTTCGTGCAGTGCAATTCCACCGATCAGCTGCACATCAAAATGGCGCAGCCCAACGGTGCGGATGGCTGTTTCGCGCACCACGGCGAATGCCTCCGGAAGCAGATCGTCTAACGATTCCCCGGAGTTCAGCCGCTCCTTAAATTCTGGCGTTTTCTCCTTGAGGGCCTCGTCCGACAGCTCGCGGAGGCTCGGCTCAAGCGCGTTAATGCGCTGTACAATTTCGCCGTAGCGCTCCATGTCTTGCCCAACGGAATCGCCCGCGAAGAACTTCGTAAGTCCTTTTAGCATGAAGTTGGGGATTATAGCACGCAGGGCTTTTTCGCTGAGTTAGCTTGGTTCCAAGGCCGATCGACTCAAGAATTGATCACTCTGCGTGCCTTCTAACGAAAAAAGTCGAATTTGTGCTCTTGACGCGATTTGGAGCGAAGCTACAATCGAGTGTGGGGGCGGTGGCGGAATTGGCAGACGCCGGGGACTTAAAATCCCCTGTCCGAAAGGACGTGCGGGTTCGACTCCCGCCCGCCCCACAAGACGTCTATATCCTCTGTCCTTACATTTACGGGGGGCTACTCTTCCTCTTCTTCACCCTCGAAGCGTTCTGCATGTCGAAACATGGCACTAGTTAAGAGGAAGTCCAACTTCTCTAAGCTCCGCGTGATGGGCTCGGGGAACTTGTGTCCTTTCTGTTGATGAGCTTTCATGCGCCCGACCAACCGGCTGGCGGTCTTGTGTGGTTCCTTGTCGAAATCCTTTGGCGTGTGCATGGCTCCAGCTTATCATACAGTTGCAACACTGTCAAGTCTTCAAGGCTGTGTTTACATACTGAATAGTCCCTACACAGATGAGGTTACGCCAGAATTCCTCAGAGTAGACAGTGTACAGAGGATCAATGGTCCTAAGTCCTTTTTCCCTTTTGAAATACCTCTTTTGGGGCTTTATGACACGCTATCAAGGAGCGGTGATCATGAGATACATCGGTTGGGATGGATGGCGTGCGGGCGTGTGTGGCTGACGGGAGTGCACCAGCGATCAACAACCAGTGTGACGTACACACACAAATCGCCACGGTTACCGAGAGGGGTACCACGTCGGCTTATTTCCTTCGGACTTCCTTCGTTGTGCCCCCTCCAATACGAGACGTATTTTGCATTTTCTACGTTCGTATCACCTTGGTATGCTCGACTTGCTCCTTGGTATTCGAAATACCGAGGCGTAGGGTCGATCAGCAGATTGCGGCTCAAAATTGCAATTGGGGTGGAGCTTCATGTGGCGGGGAGAAGCCCGGATCAGCAGAGTTCTGCGACAATTGATGATTAGGTAATTTGGTGTTGAAAATCAATATTTTGACGCGTTGAGCTAAGAAAGCGGTTATGAGAAACACTCTTCCCAATACCACTTTTGAGGGTCACTTAAGGCCACGAAAACATGGGCAACCTGAATGTGCCATTCCAGGTCACCGGGGATCTTGAAGATTGATTTACGTCCATCTAGGGACCCGCATAATGGATGGCAAACCGTCTGAAGGGTTGAGGGTCAAGGATTGTCGTAGGCAATTTGCCAGGTCCTTGAGGCGAAGATCGATAATTGGAGCTGCGGGAACTGGTTATTGAATAAGGAAAGGCCGCCAATAGGCGGCCTTTCTGCTAGCGCGATCAAATTAGGTCGTGAGATGGGGCCGTCTCTTGGGTGAATTTCTGTCTCGATCCAGCGAGCGGCTAAGCGGCCGAATTGTATTCGGCATCTATGATTTCTAGGTCAGCATACGGCAAATCGCCAGATGCAAGGTTCCACACAGCTTGACCGCGGACGGGAAGTTTCAGACCAGCAAGCTCCCCATAGCCCAAGATCGGTGTGGACCAGCGATCGAGCGAAAACTCGCCGCCGATTTCACGATAGCGCATTGCTGTGAAGTTGGTTAAGCGACCGACATCGTCAAAGAACATCCGAGCAGAGACGCTCTTTCCATGGTCGGTGAAGGTAACCCGAGCGGAGTGCTCATCAACATACTCCCAGCTGATGTTGTTACCCAAGAAGGCCGTGGGGAACCACATGATCTCGTTCAGATAGCGGATCATAGTAGCTTGGTCTAACTCCTCACCACTGACATCAAAGACAGTAAAAAGGCCTGCCAGTTTGCCGAACATGTGACCATGTCCAGACTCGTACTTATCATTAGCACGCAAAAGTGGTAAACCCGCGATCTTGAATCGGGCATTCCAGATGAGGCTTGGAGGATTCGTAGTGTAAAACTCATCAGCGGTCACTAGCATCCACGGTCGGTCTGGTCCCTGTCGGAATTTACCTACTTGCTTCAAGCGCACGGTATCAATCCAAGGACTGCCTGCCACTCGCGTGTAGGCCAAATAGCGTTGCACCGAGTCCGGCAGCTTCTCAAGCATATCGGACATGATGAGGCCTTGATCTTTTTCTTTGTGCTTCTGCATTGCCCAACCTCGCTCAGAACGGATTTACGCGCAGTGAGTACCGCATAATGTCGTGATTACACGGATTCCGTCACCAATTGATTGATAGATAAACACATCTAGAAAGTGGATTCCAAATCCGCCCCAGCGAATGCTTATCTGGCACGTCCGGCAGACTCAGCGAACTTCTCGCATCGACGGACAATGCTGAACTGATACGGGATTCCTCAATCCATGAATTGGAATGTGGCCAGGATTTGTTCATAGAATTCTCGTTGTTCTTCAACAACCACATTTATCATGCTGATTAGGATCAATTTTCCATCCTTTACAACGAAGATATTATCCGCTGAAGAACCTCCTCCCCCTCCGGGTGTATAGATGCGGACAGCTGGAAGTCCGCCAAAAGTCAGGTTTACTTCATCAGGCATTTCATCAGATAGATAAGACCAGTTTGTATTAATCCATGAGATCCAATCTTCCCCCTCGGGGGGATTAAACGCCTCCGTATCATGGTGCATTACGTAAAAGGACACCATTAATCCTTCGGCCGGATCGCCGAGAAAGGCTTGAATGAATACCTCGTTGGGATTTTCGGCATCGAGAAAACACAGGCACTCGGGCGCTCTCTCCTCAGGGGGACTTTGCTTGCAGTTTGCCGGCATCGGGCCAAAGAAGCACTCCGAAGGATACTTGAACGAATAACCGAGATTGGTATTCTCGTATACAGGCCAGCCTTCCGTCACATCAGGCGTTGACGGAATGGATGTGGGAGCTATAGTGGCCGCTGGCGCAACTGTATCCGTCGGCAGGATTGGAATGTCAGTCGGCGGCGGCGTTGTCGTTGAACACGCGAATA
>Ga0255055_10003746_pt1 | contig 10169 bp, 9 predicted proteins | sample JV7_2_27_MG_FD_188633 | JGI IMG/M metagenome (GOLD analysis project Ga0255055, IMG submission 188633) | Seawater microbial communities from Jervis Inlet, British Columbia, Canada - JV7_2_27 | ecosystem: Environmental > Aquatic > Marine > Inlet | place: Canada: British Columbia | collected... | reverse complement strand
AGCATGTTACTATCGATGAACTGGTAAAACTTCTTGACCAAACCGACTTGCAGCTCGATCCTGATTTTGTTCGCGAAACAATGAAATTAATGTGCCGTTTCGGGTTTGCCCATCAAAGTCGATTTGGCAACGGTGATATTCGATATGAACACCGTCATCTGGGCCAGCACCATGACCACATGATTTGTACCAGGTGCAGAAAAATTATTGAATTCCAAGAGGATCTTTTGGAGGAGTTCCAGATTAAGATTGCGGCAGTACAGGGATTTCATATGCTTCAACATAAAATGGAAATTTACGGCATTTGTCCACAATGTCTCAAGAATCGTATCCAGTTGATGCCGTTAATTATGGCAAAGGCGGGAGAAAGGCTTGTGCTTAAAGAATTCAGTGGGGGTGTCAGCGCGCGTTCACGGTTGTTGTCAATGGGATTGCGCCTCGGAGATGAGATTGAGGTCATAACCAATAACAGCCAGGGACAAATGGCTATAGCTGCAGATTACAAACGATATGTGATCGGCCGGGGTCTGGCCCAAAAAATCCTGGTGGAACCCGTTAAACAGGCGAACAAGAACCCATAAGCGCCTAAGCTGGAGAGCATAAATCAAAGCAGCTAAAATCACCACGAAGATCACGAAGAATGACGATTCAAAGATGACTTTAAAGACCCTTTGTGAACTTCGTGTCCTTTGTGGTTAAAAAATCATGCTATACTTGTTGCAAGGATTTTTAATTTCGAAGGCACCCCAGCGTGCAAAATGGAACATTTTGAAGCCGCATATATCAAAGCTTTTGAAAAAGGAATTTTGCAAGAAAAAATAGAAGCCGCCCGCAAGCTTCTGAGTCCTTGCAACATTTGCCCCCGAAAGTGCCGCGTTGATCGGCTTTCCGGTGATACGGGCGCATGTAAAACCACCAGGTCAGCCTTTGTTTCCAGCTACAATCCGCATTTCGGCGAGGAAACGCCTTTGACCGGCACCCAGGGCTCCGGCACCATATTTTTTACCCACTGCAATCTCATGTGTTTGTTTTGCCAGAACTTCGACATCAGTCACCAGGGCTATGGTCAAGAAGTCTCTGATAAGGAGCTGGCGGCTATCATGCTTGCCTTACAGCACCAGGGGTGTCATAATATCAATTTTGTGACACCATCACATGTGGTGCCTCAAATTCTTTCTGCCCTTGAAATTGCAATTCAGGAAGGTCTTGCAATACCCCTGGTTTATAATTCCGGCGGTTATGATCTGCCCTCCACGCTCAAATTACTTGAGGGCGTGTTTGATATTTATATGCCGGATTTTAAATTCTGGGATCCGGAAATTGCCGATAGGGCCTGCCAGGCCAGGGACTACCCGGAAATCGCTCGCAGCGCTCTGCGGGAAATGCACCGCCAGGTCGGTGACTTAACTCTTGATGAAAACGGCATCGCCCAAACGGGCCTGTTGATTCGTCATCTGGTTTTGCCCGGCGGGCAGGCGGGAACCCGTGAGATTATGAAATTTATTGCCCAGGAGATTTCAGCTCACAGCTATGTCAATATCATGTCCCAATACCGGCCATGTGGTCGGGCGTCTGAGATTAAAGGATTTAATGCGTCTGTCTCACCGTCTGATTTTCAAGCCGCTTTGCATCAGGCCTTAGAAGAGGGTATCACACGTCTTGACCAACCCCGCAGGGCTTTTTTGTTCCGCTAAATTAACGTCTCGGATTTTTTACGACGAACTGAAGAAATGTAATTTTTCAGGGCTTGAGGATTTTTCTTGGTAATGGAATGTTGGAATGCTGGAAAATTAATTCTAAAGCTGGTATCGCATGCAAAAAAACTTTGTGGTGGGTGACATACACGGCTGCTTTGACAAACTCTGTGCACTCATGGACAAAATTCCGATAAACTTCGCAAGGGACCAATTGATCTTCATCGGGGATTATATCGACCGGGGACCCAGTTCCTTTGACGTGGTGAGCTATCTGATAGCCCTTAAAAAAAGGGTCCCAGGCACCATTTTTTTAAAGGGTAATCATGAAGATATGCTGCAAAACTACCTGGACGGCGATGATCGGCTCACCTACCAGCTAAATGGGGGGCAGCAAACTCTGGACGAATATCTGAATCGGTCGGACAACCATGAAGCATTCCCAATTCCATCGGAACACCTCGAATTTTTTAATTCCCTACAGCTTTATTATCAAACCGATGATTATATCTTTGTTCATGCCGGTCTCCGCGAAAAGGTACCGCTTGAATCACAGGATAAAATGGACCTGCTATGGATCCGTGATGAATTTATTCACTCTGATTTTAATTTCGGCAAACGTGTGATATTTGGGCATACACCATTTAAGGAGCCTTTGTTACAGGCAAATAAAATCGGGATCGATACCGGAGCTGTTTATGGCAATCTGTTAACGTGCGTTCAGTTACCCGAGATGGAATTTTTCTCGGCTTGAAGCCCTCGCATTCCATCCTGAGGAGGAATTTGCAGGGCGCAAAGACGGAATATCAAAGCTGCATAAAAAGCAATTAAAGTATGCCCACGCTTGACAATCGGCATCGATTTCGCGTACCTGTCAGCTAAACATACGAACCGGCAAAAAGAAGGGTTACGATTTCAGGATTCCATCCGCATAAATAGTAATGAGTCGAAATACCCGCATTGGTTCTTAATGCTACCGATGAGGAGGCATACAGATCGATATGAAAATCCCGTCTATCATCGTTTTACTCGTGATCATCGTTTTTGCCGGAGTAGCCCATGCGGAGCGGCTGACGATATCAGCTCCCGTGGCTAATATTCGTTCCGGTCCGGGAACCAACCACAATGTTTTGTGGAAGGTGGAACAATATTTTCCTATCCTTGTGCTTCAAAAATCCGGCGAATGGTATCGTTTCCAGGATTTTGAAGGCGATAAAGGATGGGTGCATCAATCGCTTGTGGCCAAGATACAGGCGGTAATTACTAGAAATGACGCCTGCAATATCCGCTCGGGTCCCGGTACGAGTCATGCAATACTTTTCACTGTTGAAAAAGGAATACCATTTAAGGTCCTTAAACGCGAAAACAGCTGGATTCACATCGAGCATTCGGATGGTGATAAAGGTTGGATTCACAAATCGCTTGTCTGGTAGTTTCGATGCATAAATTTGATCATATTCAGGCAAATAAAAAACGAATTGTTGGCGTCGGTTCGGCTCTAGTTGATATTTTGGCTTACGAAGACGAGGATTTCTTAAACAAAACCGGTGGCGCAAAGGGCGGAATGACTTATGTGAAAAAAGAATTCATTGAACATACTCTTAAGATTTCGTCAACACAGCCCACTACCGTACCCGGCGGATCAGCCTGTAACACGGTTGTCGGAGTCGGCAATCTCGGCGGGTCGGCTCGTTTTATCGGCAAATGCGGGAACGGGAAGCTGGGTAAATTTTTTGAAAATGATTTAAAGCATCATAATGTTGAACCGATGCTTTTTCAATCCAATTTACCGACGGGCAGGGTCCTTTCCATTATCACACCCGATGCGCAACGCTCCATGTTTACATTTTTAGGTGCATCTGCCGATATGTTACCGCAGGATATATCTGAAGATTGCTTTGAAGGTGCCGCCATCGTTCATCTCGAAGGCTATCTTCTGTTTAATTCAGATTTAATTCTAAAGGTTTTAAAAACAGCCAAAACCTCTGGTGCATTGATATCCCTGGATTTACCCAGCTATAATGTTGTCAAGGAGTCCCTCGAACTGCTGCGACACATCGTTGATACATTTGTAGACATACTCATGGCCAATGAGGATGAAGCTCGCGCCTATACCGGGCAGGCAGATGAAACACGCGCCGTCAATGCCCTAGCTGAAAAAGTCGATATTGGCGTACTAAAAATAGGGAAACGCGGGAGTTTGATCGCCTACCATAATGAGATTCTACCAATTGAGCCACTGGGCAGCGGTCAGGCCACCGATACCACCGGAGCCGGCGATTTATGGGCAGCGGGTTTTTTATACGGTCTGGTCAACGGATGGCCAATTGAAAAATGCGGCGCACTTGGCTCTGCCTGCGGATATGAAGTCTGTCAGGTAATCGGCGCCAATATTCCCGAAGCCGGCTGGGAAAGAATAAAAAAAAGCTGGAGTTATGGAGCAGTGGAGTCATATCGATTTTAGATTTTGGAATTTAGATTGCGGATTAAAAATATTGTAGGTTTATTGCTTAGCTGGCCATTCTTTTCTTAAATCCAAAATCCGAATTCTAAAATCTAAATTGTGAATAGCTCCAAATATCGGCTTCATATCAAATTTGTAGCTAATATTTTGATTTTAGCTTAATAAAAAGTGTTAAAAATTTAAGAAATTCTGGGAGGTTAAATGGCAACGCAGAAGAAAAGCCGTAAGGAACTACTAAAAAAACCGGATGAATTTATGACCTTTACCGGAAAGTTAATTCATTTTGTCACCGATTATCAGAAACAAATATCCTATTTCCTGTGTACGGTCGTGGCCGTTGCGCTGGTCATTATGGGCTACCAGTTTTTTGCCCAGCGCTCGGAAGCCAAAGCTTTTTCCATGTTTGAGAAAGCCAGGGCTGATTATGAGACACGCAAAAAGGCAACCTCTGTAGAGGAGGCATACCGAAACGTATCCGCAGAATTTCAACGCATTATAGAAAATTATGGTGGTAATGCCGCAGGCAAACTTGCCAGAGCGAGCTATGCCAATATCAGCTACAACGCCGGTGATTACCAGAAGGCCATTGAACTTTATAAACCAGCGTTGAATGACTTTAAGGACCATCCACTGGTTTATAATTTTATTCTCAGCGGTCTCGGATACGCTTATCAACAAATGGGAGATGACCGCAATGCCGTTATGTATTTTGAAAAAGTAGCGTCGATCTCGGATTCGAACATACGGGATGAAGCCCTTTTTAACCTCGGGTTATTGTATGAAAGATTAGGGGACCGCGACAAGAGTTCTCAAGCTTTTCAGCAAATTCTTTCCAACTTCCCGAATTCCATGTATTTTGACATAGTAGAGGAAAAATTATCTGGCAAGGATCAGGATTCATCCTCCTGAAGGTTATCTGGATTAACACTCTAATTTTTATATAAGATCCTTGCTTAATGCTTTAAACCGACATCCAAATCATACTTCTTTATTTTTTGATTAAGACCGCTTTTGCCAATACCCAGCAAAGCGGCGGCATGGGATTGGACATTGTTAGAAATTTTTAAGGCCCGCACGATCATTGTTTTTTCGATCTCAGCCAGTGTGTCATACAGTTTAGCATCCGCCGGGATTCCCTCAAGGTGCAGGGTATTGTAAACATCATCTTTAAACCCCTTCGGAAGTTCCGATACCCGGATGATCTCACCCGGACACAGAATCATCACGCGTTCGATAACATTTTCCAGTTCCCGAATATTTCCGGGCCAACTGTAATCATAAAATAACCGGTCGACCTCCTGGTCAACACCTGTAACCGGAACAGCCGACTCCCGCTCGGATGCATATTTTTTTATAAAATGATTCACCAAAAGACGAATATCTTCCGGACGTGTCTTCAAGGGTGGCAAAGAAATATGAACGACATTTAATCGATAAAAGAGGTCCTCACGGAACCGACCGGCCTTCATTTCCTGCTGCAAATCTTTGTTGGTTGCTGCAACAATACGGATATCCACAGATATGCTTCTGACGCCCCCCACTCTTTCAAAAACTTTTTCCTGCAGAACCCGCAGCATTTTGACCTGCAGGTTCTGTGACAATTCGCCGATCTCATCTAGAAAAAGTGTTCCGTCGTCAGCCAGTTCAAAACGGCCCTTCTTGGTCGCCACAGCACCGGTAAATGCCCCTTTCTCATGACCGAAAAGTTCGCTTTCCAGCAAACTTTCTACAAGCGCCGAACAATTCACCGCCACAAAAGGCTTTTCGCGTCTGGGACTGTTAAAATGAATTGAGCGGGCTACCAGTTCTTTGCCGGTCCCGCTTTCGCCATCGATTAAAACCGTGGCTCCGGAAGGGGCAACTTTCTGGATGGTATCAAAGATATCCCGCATCTTTTTGCTTTTGCCGATAATGTTGTCGAAACGATACTGAGATTCAACTACACCACGCAGCCGCCGGTTTTCTTTGACCACCTGATACATGGATACGGCTTTTTTTACATAGATGATCAATCGTTCATTATCGAACGGTTTCAAAATATAAGTGTAAGCCCCTTTCTGCATGGATTCGACGGCCTTATCCACCGTCCCATGGGCGGTCATCATAATGACCGGCAGATCCGGATCGACGGATTTGAGGTTCTCCAGCAGTTCGATGCCATCCATTGCGGGCATTTTCATATCCGTGAGAATTAAGTCAAGGTCAGATGTTTTATGAACCTCAAGCGCTTCCTGTCCGCCCAGCGCCGTCAATACCTCAAACCCCTCATCTTCCAAAATAGCACTCAGAATGGTCAAATAATTCTTTTCATCATCGACAATTAAGATCGTTTCCATGACGATATGGCCTTATCTGCTCAATTTATTAATTGCTATCTGCAGCGGTTGCGCTAACATTTTCGGCATCATCCACTTTCTGTTTTAAAGGCAGCTCGATGGTAACCCGTGTTCCGCGGACGGGTCGATTCACAATCTGTATACTGCCGCCGTGGGACTCGATAATATTCTTTACAATTCCCAGACCGAGACCGGTTCCCATTTCTTTGGTCGTGAAAAACGGATCCCAAATCTTTTCCAGATTTTCATTTGGTATCCCTTGGCCTTCATCATCAAAATGCACGGTTACGAGATGATCGCCTGCACTGACTTCAATCAGGATTCTGCCGCCTTCCGGCATTGCCTGCATGGCCTGCATGGCCTGCATGGCATTGATCAAAACATTCAGAAATGACTGATACAGCATCGTCGAATCGGCCATGATTTCGGGTAAAGAATTTTGATAATTTTTTTTGATGACATAGCCTTGCTCATTAATCTGAGCCTCAAGGAACGTTATATTTTTATCGATAACTTCCTCCACCCGACAGCCAGCAAAATTCGGGCTCCTGGGTTTGGCATAATTGATAAAATCGGTAATGATCCGATTTAAGCGACTGGCTTCTTCTACGATGATATCCGGGATAGTGTTTTCAGGGTCAACCTTGGTTACTTTTTTCTTCAAAAGCTCGGCCGAACTCCTGATAATGCCCAATGGGTTGCGAATCTCATGTGAAATCCCGGCTGCCATTTCACCCATCGATGATAAACGTTCTGCATGCGCTAGACGTTCTTTAAGTCGCAGCCTTTCCATTGCGCGCTTTTGTATGATTCCTTCGCCGCGCTTGACAACAAAAACCAGCACGACAAACAAGGCCCCCATCAACACGGTGCAGGTAATGATAACTAATATTTGAATGTTAAAAATGGTCTTATAGTCTTCGGACAGATCCTGTACAATTTCGACAACGCCGAGAACGCGGCCCGATATCTTGCCTACTTTCGATTCCTGGCGCAACGGCGCAAATGTGATAAGGCGAACTTCTTTTGGAAAGCCGAGCAAAATCTGCAAAAAATTACCGCGTTGAACCAGTTTAGAATTCCATTTGGTCATGCGGGCTTGCTGGTAGCCGGTCCCGCCGTAATTTTTGCGGCCGATCATTCTCGGATCAAGACTATATGAAATCTTGTTGTCCATGCTGTAAATGTTGACGGTTTCAACCTTGAAGCTATGCATGGTGCTGCGCACAACTTTATCCATGCGTTCAAATTGATCCTGATTGCTGAGCTGGATTTTGCCGGACATCATGACGACGGGAATAATAAATTGTAGGAACACTTGATGATTCAAATTCTCGATCATCACATGGGCATAGTCCTCGCTTTTTTTGCGCTGCATGGACTTGACCCAGTGCGTATTCAGCAAAGACAGGATTAGGGTCACTAAAAAGATGAGGATCAGTCCGCTAAACGCAAAATATTTAACGAGTCGAAACGGTTTGATTTTTTCTTCGGGTACTTTGGGATCCATTGTTCAAAATTACAATAAAATCAATATGTATTAAAATAGTTATATATGGATACTAGGTTTTAAGGTCAAGTTAAAGCTTTTTTCACTTAAGTTCCAGAATTATTTGGCTGATATATTAAGCGGTATTGAGCAACAGCACAATTATTTTCGCTCAAAGCCCGAGGGCGCCATCATTTTAATAATAGCCTATCGAACCTATTGGCAATCTAAACCCAGCAAATAGGGTTTAACTCAAACTGCCCGTCTTGGCCCCTTGCAAAGAAATAACCGCAAGCCGGCCTTTTTTATAATTTTTTGACGGTGGATGGGTAACAATTTGCCCAGCAAAATAAAAGTTGGCCAATTCAGGCGGGCTTGAATTTTGACAACCGCATTTCAATTAAGCTTAAGCTTTCGTATTTATTATTGTTTTTGATATAGCCGCTAAGGATCTATTTATCTATTTGTATTGGCGCAAAAATTGCATTATTTCGATAGCAACATGGGGTTTCACCTTAACCATAAGCATGACCTGCCAGAATAACGGGTTTAATTATCAGAAAAAGGCCTATGTATGGATACAGAAAGGAGGGCTGCCGCTTAAAAAAATATATTTTTAGAAAATATTCAAACGGCTGACGCATTCACACCATCCTCAAAGGGTTTTCCTACAAGATATGGTAATTGGAATTAATTATACCACAATATAAGGTAACTAATTGTAATTAAATATAATTTATATATAATTATCTTGACTCTAGTGTCATTTTATGTAGATAATTAGATAATTAGCATCAATTTAATATTGAATTAGATTTAGCTAACTCATCGTAATTGAAAACCGCATCTTTAGCAGAGGGAAACCCAGATCCATGATGAGCACCAATCGTGTAAAAGAAACCAGAGAATCTCTATTAATGAGCAAAGCCGAACTCGCCAGAGAGGCGCGTGTTTCTCCAATTACGATTGCCCGGATCGAAAAGGGCCTGCCGTGTCGTATGGAAACTAAACGAAAGATTCTTTTGGCATTGGGAATGAAACTAACAGAAAAAGATAAAATCTTTAAGGACTAAAAACATCTCATGGTATTTAGCAAAAAGGACAACCTGGTCGGACTCGACATTGGATCGCGGTCGTTAAAAGCAGCCGAAATCTTAGAATCCAAACGTGGCCGCGAGCTAAAACGATTCGGCATTACTGAGATTCCTCATGGAGCCATCGAAGACGGAACCATCAACGATCCGGAAAGCTTGGCCGAATCAATTCGCCAACTATTTAAGGCTTACAACATCAAAGAGCGCAACGTTGCAATATCCATCGGCGGTTACTCGGTTATTGTTAAAAAAATTGCCGTGCAAACCATGGACGAAGCGCAGCTTCAAGAAACCATTCATTTCGAAGCGGAGCAATATATTCCATTTGATATCAGTGATGTCAATCTTGATTTTCAGATTCTGGGTGAGAATGAAACCAATCCCAATCAAATGAATGTATTTCTGGTAGCTGCTAAAAAGGAAATGGTCGACGATTATGTGAACCTGGTGAATCTGGCAGGGCTCAATCCCTGTATTGTTGATGTTGAGGCCTTCGCTCTGCAAAACACTTTTGAGGCGAACTATGACACCGGCAATGATAATGTAGCAATAATCGATATCGGTGCCAGCAAAACTTCGTTAAATATACTCAAAGGCAACAATTCGGTATTCATGCGTGATGTTTCTCTTGGCTGTATGCAGGTCAACCAAAAAATTATTTCATTGCTTGACTGCTCATATGACGAGGCCGAACAATTAAAATATGGTGGTGACGCTGCCCGTCTGTCGGCAGAGGATTTAAAAGGAATCGTTTCAGCGGTGGTTGCCGACTGGTGCACGGAAATTCGACGCGCGCTTGACTTTTTTTACTCCACCTATCCGGATGATCAAATTAAACGAATCGTTTTGAGCGGAGGTGGGGCGAATATCGCCGACTTTCGTGAGTTATTGGCCGTTGAAGCATCCGCCGAAGTTGAAACCATCAATCCGTTTAGAAACATTTACGTTGATGATGATCAATTTGATCCGGAGTTTATAAAACAAATTGCGCCCCAGGCTGCCATCACCGCGGGGCTGGCAATAAGAAGAGTGAATGACAAATGATACGCATTAACCTGCTTCCCTTTCGGACAGAACGCAAAAAAGAAAATG
>Ga0255055_10003745_pt1 | contig 10169 bp, 11 predicted proteins | sample JV7_2_27_MG_FD_188633 | JGI IMG/M metagenome (GOLD analysis project Ga0255055, IMG submission 188633) | Seawater microbial communities from Jervis Inlet, British Columbia, Canada - JV7_2_27 | ecosystem: Environmental > Aquatic > Marine > Inlet | place: Canada: British Columbia | collected... | reverse complement strand
ATACGGTTGTGGGGATGCAAGCCGGAAATGCTCTTGATTCAGGCCAGGATAATGTACTTATAGGAGTGGATGCTGGCGCTGCAACAACTATAGGAAATAAAAATGTAGCTGTAGGATTTAACGCTATGAAAGGGATGACTACTGGAAATAGCAATATAGCAATAGGTTATGAAGCCATGGAAGACACTACCAATGATACAGGTAATGTAGCAATTGGACATAGAGCTTTAAAGGCAATAATTGGATCAAATCAAACAGGGTATAATGTAGGTATAGGACATCAAGCTGCCGAAAATTTAACTACAGGCCGTAGAAATTTCTTTGGAGGATGGTCTGGCGGCTCTACTACAACTGGGGATGATAATATAGCTATAGGATATTTATCTCTTTATGGAAATCAAACAGGTAAAGGAAATATTTCAATAGGATATGCTTCATTATTACAGGCTGGTCCTGCGGGTGAGGATTCATACAATACTTGTGTTGGACATGAAACCGGATTTAGTGTTTCATCAGGAATTCATAATACCTTAATAGGTGCTACAGCTGGTAAAGTGGTAACAACTGGAGATAATAATACAGTTATTGGTTATGGCGCATCAGTAAGTGCAAACAGTGTAGATAATGAAATAACTTTAGGCAATTCTAGTATTGCAACGATTAGAGCTCAAGTAACTACTATTACTGCACTTTCAGATGAGAGAGATAAAAAAGATATAGTAGATTTAGATCAAGGATTAGATATGGTAAATCAATTAAAACCAAGAAAATTTGTTTGGGATCATAGACCTGAGGTAAGAACCTCTTATGTACTGGGCGAAGATGGTGAAGTTGCAAGTGAGGAAACTACTGAAGTAACTAGTAGCCGAAAAGGAACAAAAGATATAGGATTTGTTGCCCAGGAATTACAGACAGTAGATAATGAATGGATGCAATTAGTAAGTGCTTCTAATCCTGATAAACTAGAGGCTTCTTATGGAAAATTAGTACCTGTTTTAGTAAAAGCTATTCAAGAGCTTTCAGCTAAAGTAACAGCATTAGAAAATAATTAACGAATAATGCTGCAGGTATTGTAATGATTAAACAATAAGTAAACCATCGCTTTTATAAGTGATTATATAAATATACCCAGTCCCGGGTAAGGGACGCAACCGATGATTAATTTAAAACCAAAACCAATGACGTTTTATTATCAGACTAAAACGTGGAATAGTCAACCACAAGAATCCGAAGAAACTATTACTCTTTGGAACCATGTAGCCGAAAAGAAGAACTGGAGAATAACCCAACTTCCTAATGGCTTTTATCAAACCGAGTACCAAGATCCAAAAAAAGAAACTTGGCACGACGTTACTAGACGTGAAACTTTAGAAGGAGCAGAACAAGCTATTGATTCATCAGTAGAACACTATGCTAAAAAACTAGAGTTTATCAATGGACCAAAAGTTGTTAAAACTTTTGAATAGTAAGTTTATAATCAAATTAAATTCAATTAAATATGTCAGACAAACTTGTCAAGAATCTTAATTTTGGAGATAATGCCCAAAATAAGATATTAGATGGTATAGACAAACTCACCAAAGCTGTTAGCTCCACATTAGGGGCTAATGGCAAGTGTGTGATTTTAGAAGACCAAAATGGGAAACCTAGTATTACAAAAGATGGTATAACTGTAGCTGAAAGCGTTTTACTATTAGATCCAGTAGAAAATATGGGGGCTGCATTAATTAAAGATGCCGCGCGGAAAACTGTAAAAGAAGCTGGTGATGGAACCACAACGGCCGTAGTATTAGCACATGCTATTTTACATTTAGCTAGACAGCATAAAAATAACAATCCTAGATTTTTAAAAGCTGGAATAAACAATGCGGTTAAAAAGGTAATTAAATATTTAGAAAAAATTAGTATACCTGTAGTAGATGAAATGGTTAAACAAGTTGCAACTATTTCAGCCAATAATGATTCTGAACTTGGAGATATAATTGGTGATGCTTTCTTAGCTGTAGGAAAAACAGGTGTAGTAGCTATGGAGGAATCTAACATTCCAGAAACAGAAGTTGAAATAGTAGATGGAATACAATACGATGGGGGTTTAAAAGCAACACATTTTTTAACTGATCAAACAGGCAAAAAAGCAGAATTAGAAAAACCTCTTATTTTAATAGTAGAATCTGAAATAGAGAATGTTAGGAAAATTCAAACAGTATTAGAATATGTTATAAAACATAATAAAGCCTTATTGATAATAGCGGATGTAGATCCTAAAGTATTAGCTGCACTGGCTATGAATAAAATAAAAGGTAATATTAAAATAAATGTTATTAATGCACCTACTTTTGGATATACTAAAAAACAAGTATTAAATGACATTGCTTTAATGACAGGAGCCACTGTAATTAATGAGCACCTAGGTGATGACCTAGATTTAATACAGCCTGAACATTTAGGTAAATGTCTAAAAGCTACTACTACTGAGCATGAAACTATTATCCAGGTTGATGGGGTTTCTGATGAAGTCAAGTCAGTTATAAAAGGTGTTAAAAAAGACTTAAAAAAGGAAACGCAACCAGGCCATATAACAAGATTAGAAAAAAGATTAGCTTTACTTTCTGCTAAAATTGCAAATATAAAAGTGGGTGCTAGTTCTGATATAGAGTTAAAAGAAAAGAAAGATAGAGTAGAAGATGCTATTTGTGCTACAAAGGCCGCAATAAAAGAAGGTATAGTCCCAGGAGGTGGGATAGCCCTTTTAAATGCTTCTTATGAGGTAAAATCGAAAGATGAAGCAGAAATAATTTTATTAGAAGCAATAAAATCTCCCCTTAATATTATATTAGCTAATGCCGGCTTAAGTATGGACTTAGTTAAAAATTGTAAATATGGGGAAGGAATAGATGTGGTTACAGGAAATATGGTAAACATGATTAATAGCGGAATTATTGATCCGTTATTAGTTACTAAAAGTGCATTAAAAAATGCGGCTTCTGTAGCTACAACAATTTTATCCACTGATTGTGTAATTAATAATATAAGGATACATGAGAGCGATAGGGGATAATTTAATTATAACACCGTTAGAACAAGGTGTTGAAAAAACAAAAGGCGGACTGCTTCTAACACATGGTCAAAGAGAAGACATTAGATTTGATAGAGCTAAAATTGTTGCTATTGGAGAAGATGTAAAGGGTATTGAAAAAGAAGATGAAATTTATTTTGATCGTAGAGCAGGGCATAAAATAGAAATAAATAAAAATACATACCACGTTATTAAAGCAAGAGACGTGGTCGTTGTTTTATGAAAAAGCTAGATGCAAGAGATATTAAAGATATGAACTTGTTAAAACATTATCGTATAATACGTAAATGGGCTTCCAAAAACAACGGCTTAACTGATGCTGATCTAGAGTTATTAATATATCTAGATTGTATTGATTTGTTTAGAAGATATGATTTTGAACAAGGTTCTTATTCATATAGTTGGGATAATCGAAGATGGAGTAAACTTATAAAAAATAACTGGATAAAAGTGTGGAGACACAGAAATAGAACTACCCAAAAGTATAATATTTATAAAATTTCATTTAAAGGCAAACAGCTTATAAATAAAATATATAAAATTATGTTAGGGGAAGAAGATATTCCTATAAGTACTCGAAGAAACAAAATAATGAAAGGTGAAACATATATGGATAAAGTTTTAAAAACTTCCATAAAAAATGTAAATACTGATAAAACAAGATAATTATGCCACTACCTACCATTACATATACAGCAGTAAAAGCAGCTACTGATCATTTTACTAGCAATCCAGTAACTCTAGGTGAAGGATTAGGATATTCAGCCAATAATGATGCTGATGCTGATGATATATTAGATAAAGCAAAAGATAATTCAAAAGATAATACTGGTTTACGAGGACTAGAAGGAAAAGTTGCACGCTTAAAAGAAAACTCAAATTATGCCGACAATCCTCAATACCAAAGATTAAGCGCTAAATTACAGAAAAAGAATTTTAATAGATCCATGCGTGCTACTAAGAAAAGTGTTAGAAAATTTGGAACAACAGGAGAAATAGGATCTACAGAATTTTTAACTGATACAACAGAGGGGTCTGTTGGTGCGGTTAGAGATAGAGTGCAAGGAAGATTCCAAAACTTTTTAGATAAAGGAGATAATCAAACTACATTCGATAAAAAAAGAAGGGCTAGAGATATGGCGGAGTTTAATGAAAGACATGCATCTAACCTTGAAACTACTCGCGTAGCTAGTGAACTTAATAAGAAGAATACAAATCTTGAGGGAGGAGTATTGGATGGCGGAAGTGGAGGTCCTAATATTGGCAGTAGAACCGCACTTGATGTTTATAGTGCTTTAAATCTTGAAGAAGAAAACCCACCTAAAAAAGGATTACGATTTGATGCGAATTCTATTACTGCAGGACAAAATATTAAACAACAATTAAAAAATTTTAGATAATGGCTTATATTCAAAAAAATAACACATTGCTAAGGAAAGTAACTCCCGAGGCTTTAGCAGAAATAAGAAAAGAACCTGGCAAATCTAATGCTGGTAAATATCCAGGTGTAAAAGATTTTGCTGGACCAGACGGAACCTACCCTATTAATGATATAGAAAGAGCAAGAGCTGCATTATCATTAGCTCATCATTCTCCTAATGCAGGCGCAATTAAAGCTAATGTATATAAAAAATGGCCTCAATTAAAACCTGATTCAGGTCATAACGCTTAATTATGCCTTATCAAGATTGGTATACCCAAGCAACAAATTCTGCAGTAGGCAGTAATTTACCTCCGGCTTTAGTACCTCCGAGTGGGGGAATTGTTCCCCAGCCAAATCAGCTTAGCACGCAACCTAGTGCTTTAGCTCCTAGCTCTATTCAAGCCACAACTCAGCCAATCCAACCAACTACTTCTAATACTAGTACTACTCCTAGTACTGATACAAGTCATTATCAGGCTTCTAGACTTCGAACTGCTGGTAGATTTGAAAAAGAATCAGCTATGATAAACCCATGGGAAAGAAATGCTAGGGCAGGTACAGATGATACTAATTTAGGATTAGGGGTGGTAAACCCAACTAAAGAAATGCATATGGGTGGCGTTGGCGGTTTTTGGTCACAAGCAGAATATCCAGAGTGGGAACCATCAGACCATATGATTGAATCACAGGGTATTTATAATAATACCAATCAAGACACATTAGAAAGCATATATTCACAACATAGAACATAAAATAAATATTAAATTATGGCAACAGTTAAAAAAGAAAGAAAAGATTACGGGCAACAGTATATTTGGGAAGCTCCACTAGATCCTACAGGAATGCCTATGGGAAAAGGAGCGAGTAACGGTATATGGGGAATGCCTTTTAAATTAGGAAAAGTCCCTTATACTGCTGGACCTATAACATCAAAAGCTCAAAAAAATCAATAAAAATAAAAAGTAATGGTAGGCAATACAGTCCAAAATCAAGCTAGTTATGCTTTTAAAGTAATTCCTAGTAATACAATTAATATCCCACAACCTTATGTAAGAGCTAGTGGTACAAATAGCGCAATACTTGCTACTAATTTAGTAGATGTTGGTGCAGAATTTGTAGGAGGTGCTCTTCCAGTCAGCGTAGGAGATACAGTATATAATGATACAAATAATACTATCGCAACAGTAACAGTGGTTGTTAGTGATAGTCAACTTACATTAAGTGCTAATATATTTGCAGCTACTCCTGAAGATTATACTATATATCAAGGTAATGCTGCCCCAAATGAATTCTTATTATATGTAGGAACTACAGGAGATATAAGTATACAAACATCAGCTGAAAAAGCAGTTATATTAACAAATATAGGTAATGCTTCATTTATTCCAATTGGAGTAGGTAGAGTAAACACCCTTGGTACAACCGCATCAGATATTGTTGCATTAATCTAAATCACTATGTCTTCAGGAACAGGACAAATTTCAAACGCTAACGCAATACTAGCTCTACCTGTAGATCCAGGATCAGGTAGTTTACCTAGTGTAGATTTTATAATAGGAGAAAATGGTATAGACTTTTTAATCGCAGAAGTCACTATTCCCTCTTTACAATTTATGATAAAAAATCCATAATCAATGGCAAATATTAAATTTTCAGATTTTGTAGTACGTACAACGCTTCCAACAGTAGATTATATCGTAGGATATCAAGGCGCAGATAATATTCAAATTGCCCCAACTGATCTCTTAGGAGCTTACCTGCCCCTCGGTGGTGGTACTATGACTGGCACAACTAACCACGGTGATGCAGTACAAAGTAGATGGGGTGATTCTAGCGACCTTAGAATTCAACATGATGCTGCAGATAGTCTTATAGATAATTATACTGGTAATTTATATATAAGACAACAAGCAGATGATAAAGATATAATTTTCCAAAATGATGATGGTGCTGGAGGTATAGAAACCTATTTAACTTTAGATGGTGGTGATCAAAGAATTAAAATACCTGATGCTAAAATTATGCAATTTGGTGGTGGTGGAGATTTACAGATTCAACATGACGCTGTAAATTCTTTAATTAGAAATTATACTGGAGATTTTATATTTACAAATTATGATAATGATAAAGATATTATATTCCAATCAGATGATGGTGTTGGAGGTACTACTACTTATATGAATATTGATGGATCAGCTGAAAATATACAATTTAATAAACCTGTTGCAGTTGGAGGAGCAAATACCACTTATCAATTGAATGTCCATGAAGGGGATATGTTTGTAGGCGCTACTGTTGCGGCGGGTGGAAGAGGAATTTATTTTCAAAGAACAGGGGCTACAAATGCTTGGTCTTTATTACAAGGACATAATGGAACAAACGCTTTTGAATTAAGGGAGGGTGCTGATACTAGGATGTTTTGGGAAAATGGAGGTGATGTTGGAATCGGAACGACGACCCCTACAGTTGGATTACAACTTGGTAATTCAGTACTTGGAGAAACTAAGTTAGCTATATTTAATAGTGAAGGCGGAGGAGAAGTTGGTTTAACTCTGCAATCAAGAACTAATAGAGCAAAATTAAGAGTTGCAGATAATGATACATCTGCCTATGTAGTAGCTGAAGGAGGTATTTCATCTTTTGGGCCTAGTGCTAGCGCAGATACTACTAATATAAGTGTTGTTGCTGGTGATGTGGGAATCGGGACGACCACCCCAATAGAAAAATTAGATGTTGACGGCGCAATAATTTCAACTGCCTCTAATGTAACGAGCTCTACAGCTGGCGCTAATAGAGCTATAATGGATTTAACATCAGGGGGTGCAAGATTAGGTCATTTTAGAGGTACTACTGCTGCGGGATCAGGAAGTGTAAAACTATATTCCGACAGTGTATTAGGTATAACACTAGATGCTTCTCAAAATACTCAATTTGAAGGTAATGTAGGGTTAGCAACTGGACAAGTACAACTAGGCACTCTTTCTGGAGGAGATTTAAAACTTTATTGGGATGGTGCTGATGGCATTATTGTAAATAAAACTGGAGATTTAAAAATATTAAACCAAGCTAATGATAAAGCTATTATCTTTGCTTCTGATGATGGCTCAGGAGGTACTGAAACTTATTTTTACTTAGATGGTTTAGGTGGTGGTGGACAACCATTTACTGTATGGCCAGACGCCGCTGTAGCTGCTTTTGGTAGTAATCACGATATGCGATTAGAACATACAGGTTCTAGTGCAAAAATAGATAATTATGTAGGAGATTTATCAATTACAAATTACACAGATGATGGAGATTTATCTTTAAGGTGTGATAATGGTTCTGGTGGCTCAGCTACTTATATGTATTTAGATGGTGGAAATGAAGCTGTAAGATTTTCAAAAGATTCTTGGCATAATGATAATGTAAAGGCTCTGTTTGGCACAGGTACAGACCTTGAGATTTATCACGATGGAAGTAATAGTTATATAACGGATACAGGAACAGGGGCATTAATTCTTAGGTCATCTACCTCGTTTAAAATACAAAATGGAGATGGCTCTAAAACAATCTTGTATGCAGAAGGATCTGGGGCGCTTCAAATAAAGTATAACAATTCAACTAAACTTACAACTACCAATACAGGGACTTTAACAGATGGCCAAATGGATATTGCTGCTTTAAATACAGCACCAGCCTCAGCCAGTGCAGCAGGAACACTTGGCGAAATAAGATACACAGCAGATTACATATACGTGTGTACTGCTACAGACACATGGAAACGAAGTGCTTTAAGTACTTGGTAATAATAAAATATTAAAAAAAGAAGATGGCAAATATAAAGTTTTCAGACTTTGCGGTTAGAACTACAGTTCCTACAGTAGATTATATTGTAGGTTACCAGGGTGCTGACAATATTCAGATTGCACCCACGGATTTCTTGGGAGCCTATTTACTACTTGCTGGTGGTACAATGATAGGTGATACTCTTCATAATGATAATATAATGTCTCTTTATGGTTCGGGAAATGATTTAGCTATTTATCATGATGCAACTAATAGCTATATTAAAGACATGGGCACTGGGGATTTAATTTTAACAGCAAATGGAGGCGCTATTAAAATACAAACATCTGCCGGGCCGGAAGACATGATAGTATGTAATACGAATGCGGCTGTAGAACTTTATTACGATAATTCAAAGAAAGTCGAGACAACAAGTACAGGTATTAGTGTAGAAAATACCACAGCCCCTATAGTAAGATTATATAGATCAGGAACTGGACAGGTTTGGGATCATGAAATAGATTCTAACGGGCGTTGGGAATTAAGAGAAGCTGCTAGTTATGGTGGTACAAAATATACAAGATTACGAGTAGATGATACTGGCGAAATAGCTATGCCTTCTTATGGTAGTGGTACTATTACAGGAACTGCAACATACGATTTATCTGTAGATGCAGCAGGTAATATCATCGAAACAACTGGTGGTGGTGCTGGTGGTCCATTCGTTCCTTATATGAGTGGTGCAGATCAAATCGCTAGAACAGAAGGTGCAGCTACATACAATACAAGTTTAGGACACCAAGCTTTACAAAATCTTACCACAGGAACAGGTAATACAGCTTTGGGTTATCAAGCTTTACTAAGTAGTACAAACACTGTAGAAAGTACAGCAATTGGGTATAGAGCTTTAGCTACTGAAAATGGAACCATCCATCATTATAATGTAGCTGTAGGTGGTAGGGCAGGAGAAAATATAACTACTGGTTTTAGTAATATTCTTATAGGAGTTAATGCTGGTGGGACTTACACTACTCAAGGTAATAATGTGGGCGTAGGACATGGGGTTTTATCTAGCAATACCGGAGGACAAAATACTGCTGTAGGTAGAAATGCTTTAGGAGGTGCTGGGGCAGGAGAATATAATGTGGCAGTAGGGTATGATGCTGGGGCTAATATGACTGGTGGTCTTCAAAATACGATCGTTGGTGGTTTGGCCGGTGATGCCCTTACTACCGGAATTCAAAATGTAGCTCTTGGTTATAATGCTTTAAGCGCAGAAGACACAGGTTCAGGAAACACAGCAGTAGGTAGATATGCTTTAGCTCAATTAAATTATGCTGGTTATTCAGGTAATACAGCTGTTGGATGGGTTTCTGGTTATCAAATAGGTACAGGTACTGGTAATACTCTTTTAGGTAGTGGAACAGGCCAAACTTTAACTACAGGTTCAAATAATACTGCTATAGGTTATGAGGCTTTAAAAGATGAAGATACTCATGGTAGAAACACGGCTATTGGATACCAAACATTAAGAGTACAAAACGCAGGTGCTGATGCGTATAATGTAGCGATGGGTTATCACGCAGGTACAGCTGTTACAACAGGGATTCGTAGTACTTTAATAGGTGGGCTTGCAGGTGACGCAATAACTACAGGTCATGATAACGTTGCTTTAGGTTATTATGCATTAAGTGCAGAAGATACTGGTAGCAGAAACGTTGCTATAGGGAACGAGGCTTTATCTAGTTTAAATTATAATGGTAACGGGTATAATACTGCTGTAGGCTACGCTGCTGGTAAGTCTGTTTCAACAGGGACTCAAAATACGATTATAGGTGGTTTGGCAGGTGATGCCTTAACTACTGGAGCAAACAATATTGCAATTGGATATGCTGCTTTATC
>Ga0255055_10003744_pt1 | contig 10170 bp, 9 predicted proteins | sample JV7_2_27_MG_FD_188633 | JGI IMG/M metagenome (GOLD analysis project Ga0255055, IMG submission 188633) | Seawater microbial communities from Jervis Inlet, British Columbia, Canada - JV7_2_27 | ecosystem: Environmental > Aquatic > Marine > Inlet | place: Canada: British Columbia | collected... | reverse complement strand
GAAGTATCACACCCCGTGACCGGAATCACCATAGCGGCACGGGCCGACGGTCCTCCAGAGATCGAGGAGCTGGTCGATGTGAACCGGGCGCGCCATAGAGCCGGTTTGGCTGGAGCCGACGAGCGGAGTCGAACCGCTGACCTGCTGATTCTGAGTCAGGAGGCGTCCTGCCCGTACTTCTCCAGCAGCGCCTGGAAGCGGGGGGCCTTGTCAATCCGCTAGGCCCATCTTTTTGAGAGACGGAGTCCAGCGTGGATCGTCGTGCAGGCTGGCCAGGAGTGGATCGATCTTGATCTCGGCTAGCCTGGAATCGCGCTTGTCGTAAGCTCGCTTCAGTGGCCCGAACGCCTCATTGGCCTCTTTTCGGAAAACATGAATCTGCTCTACTTGGTAGGCTCTCTCTTCCCCGTAGGTCTCGATGAACTCCCTCAACGCCACCTCCGAGGCCTCGGAATTACCCAACGTATGCTGCACCAGAGCCAGACCGGCGAGGCGAAAAGCAGGATCGCTCTCTTTCTCGAAGTGCTCGAGCGCCATTTCCGGTCGCCCCTGTACCGGGTACCCCGTGCCTGTGAGCACGAGACGGGTCCAACCTACCCGACATCGGCCTCTTCACTGCACCGGTCCGAGGTAGGTGTCGAGCCAGGCGAGGGTCTCCTTAGTGACCTCTTTTCGGTCGATCCAGTGGTCGGTCTCGTAAACGATGAGGTGTTTGTGCTCGTCCGGTGTGCCGAGGAGCTCGAACATCGGTTTGACCTCGGAGTCTAAGAGCAGGGCCAGGTCGTAGCGGCCGTTGAGCATGAGCACCGGCAAGGTGATTCGCGGGGTGTAGTTGAGGTAGTCCACCTCGGGACGAGGCGTGCCGTAGGAGGCCAGGCCACCGACGTTGAGCACCGCCGCCTTGAGTCGATCTTCCACCGCAAGCACCAGATTGGCGATCTGGCCGCCCCAGCTGAACCCTGAGAAAGCGATCCTGTCCGGATCGATGTCTGGCCGTGATTGGAGGAAGTCGACCGACCGTTGCACATCTTTGACGATGTTGGCCTGGAAGGTGGTGAACTCGAGCGTGGGGGCCTGACTCCAGTGGACTTCTGGAGGGATGCCGTGCCGGCGCTCGTGAGTTCCCCTGTAGGCAGGGTAGAGGGCAGCGCGGCCGGTCTTAAGGAGGAAGGCGATGTTGCTCTTGAACTCTATTCTGCTTTCGAGGAGATCCGAGGGACCGGCCCCGACTGCGGCCGAGCCTGGAAAGTACAGAAGTACCTGATAGGGCGGGCTCGCGTTCCTCGGCAGGAAGAGTTGGGCAGTGATCCGCTCATCGCCGTAGGCAGCGGTGTAGCTGACCTTCTCGCGCACCCAGTCCTCATTCTCTTCGTGGTGCGACTCGACCCTAGCGTCGAGGGGGACGGGGTCGTACTCGAAGAGTGCCCTGTAGGCGGCGAAGACCTCGTCGGGGACAGGAACCTCTTCGAGGAGCTTTCGCTCCTCTTCCAACTTCAGCGGTTCGAACAGATCCTCGGGAACCTGGGATCGATCAGCGTACACGACACAACGGAGGCCGTTCTTTGACGATCGGTCGAAGGGATCGGCCTGGGTGATGTTGAAAAACATGTAGGTCTGGTCGTTCCAGGCGCCGCCTCGGAGGCATCGACCGGTAGGGGCCTGGTTGAAGCACCACTCACGGACGTTGCCGGCCATGTCCACCGCTCCGAGCGGAGTCATGGACTGGCTGGCACCGACGGCCATTGGCCCGTCACCGCCGAAGTTGCTCAAGGGGTAGAGCAGCCCTGTGAAGACCCATTGCGCAGGTCCCATGAAGATGCCGGCGGCACGGAACCAGTGATCGATCGTCGGGAGCTGCTTGCCGACGAACTCGGCGTAGGCTGCCGCCTCGTACCAGCTGATGCCGGTCACGGGTTCGTCGCCCTTGCCGTCCGGGTAGTCACTGGCCTCCCAGGTGCTGGGGCCTGGTCTGCCGGTCTGATCCACGAATAGGGCCAGGGCAGACCGGAAATCCAGGGTACGTTCCCTGTGCACAAACTCGTGTGTCCAATACCCGGGGTTTTCGTAACCACCCGCATCCACGAACTGCTTGAACTGTTGATTGCTCACTTCGTGCCGATCCACCATGAAGGTTGGCACCTCATCGTTGCCGGGCACCGGTATCATGCCTGCGGGTCGTTGGCCAAGCGGGCCGAGCCGCCATAGCCTCTCTGACGAAACCAACCTGCCAGTCTCGTAGTCCAGGTGGGCGGGGTGAGAGACGTCCAGCACGGTCTCGTACCCCGGCTTCTCGAGCTTCCAGCGCAGGTAGGCGGCGGGAAGAACGGCTTCCTCGATCGGGGTCGTACCCAGGGGTTGCCACGGGGCGTCCGGCTCGGCGTACGGCTTGTACCAAACCTCGGCTCCCGGCGGTTCGGTCCGGACCGTGGTAATGATTGCGAACAGAGGCTTCAGCTCCCTAAACTCGGCGTTGTCTCTCAGGTACGGCTCGGCCTCGCGAATCATCTGCATTCCGGCCAAGGCATTCGTCAAGGTATCTGACGCCATTTCCCGAAGCTCGGGAAGCGCCACCTCGCGCGCCCAGCGGGCCTTCCTGGAATAGCCGAACCACACGGACGCGACGGTGCCCACGAGAGCTATCACTGCAACCGCGGCTAGCCAGAATGCCGGTCGTCGCAAAAGTTTCTTGGCCTGATACCCGAAGCCAAGCGCTTCGCCGGCCATCTCGCGTCGAAGCCGGTCCAACTGGTCGTGCAGCTCGGCGGCGGGGGACCGATGGTCGGGTGACTTGTCCAAGCATCGGTTCACGGCTCGCTCGAGATCCGGGGGCAGTTCCGGGTTGAGCTTGACCGGTGAGGTGGGGGCGGAGTGGATGATCTGGTCGAAGACGGCGCCCGAGGTCCTGCCCGAGAAGGGCATGCTTCCGGTAGCCATCTCGTACAGCACCACCCCGAGGGAGAAGATGTCGGTGCGTTCATCCACCCGATGGCCGAGCACCTGCTCCGGGGACATGTAGGAGACGGTGCCCATGGCGGTTCCCGGTCGGGTCAGATCCGGCGAGTGGAGGGTGGGAGCCGCCGAGTCAACACCCCCATTGTCGACCGATTCCTCGATCCTGGCGAGGCCGAAGTCCAGCACCTTGGCTTCGCCCCGCACGGTGAGGAAGATGTTGGCGGGCTTGATGTCGCGGTGCACGATCCCGGCAGCGTGGGCCGCGGCAAGGGCATCGGCCAGGTCAGTGCCGATCTCGAGGATCTCGCGAGGAGTGAGTGGCTCGGCATCGATCCGTTCTCTGAGACTCTGACCCTCGAGAAGCTCCATGACGAGGTAGGGCTGGTCCTCGTGTTCGCCGATGTCGTGGATCGTGCAGATGTTGGGGTGATTGAGGGCCGAGGCCGCCCGTGCCTCTCGCTCGAACCGGGCGAGACGCTCGGAATCGGCCGAAAACCCACTGGGCAGCACCTTGAGAGCCACGCTGCGGCCGAGCTTCGTGTCCTCGGCTCGGTACACCTCACCCATGCCGCCCGCGCCGAGTGGCTCGAGGATCTCGTAGCGCCCGAGACGATCCCCTGGCTCGAGTGAAACCATCGATATTCGCTATTCTATCTGGCCTGACGCAGCGTCGAAATTCACGACCGGTAGCGATGCGAGCGATGCCGGAGTGTCGGAATAGGAGACGCTAGGGACCCCTGCGACCGGCAATCCGGTGGCACGACGAGCCAGGTGAGCGGTGGAGTTGGCCGCCAGCTCTGGTGGCAGCACCTTCAGCGCAACCTGTCTCTTGAGAGTGGTGTCCTCCGCCCGATACACCTCCCCCATCCCACCCGCACCGAGCTTTTCTAGAATCTTGTAGTGGCCGATGGTGGTGCTGATCATCGTCAGTTCTCAGGGAAGTTCAATCGGCGCACGATGTCCTGGAAGCGCGGGTCGTCGCGGAGAGGGTCGAAGGCGGGAATCGCGAGACAACTGACGTGGCCGTCTCGTGCCTCGAATCCCCTCTCGAGCCACTCGATCGCGCGGTCGAAATCACCGAGAAAGGTGTAGGCTAACGTCATGAACGTCGGGGGAAGATAGCCCTCTTCCCTGAGAGCCACCAGCCGCTGCAACGCCTCATTGGCCTCCGCGATTCGGCCAGCCCTTGCATTCACACTCGCTGCACTCATCCAAAAGTATGGGTCACCGACAGCCGCAGGATGGAGCTCTGCTGCGTTTTGAAGCTCCTCTAATGCCTCGTCATACAGACTCTTCCACATGTAATTCCAGGACAAGATTAGGTGGAGCGAATAGTCCTTCGGATACAACTCGATGGTCTTGCGAAGCTGTGCGATCGATTCATCGTACCGGCGCCCAGCCCAGTACGTCCATCCGAGCCAATAGAGCGTTCTCAGGTCGAGGGGATTCAGTTCTGCCGCGCGTCGCTGTATTTCAATAGCCTCCTCAGATCGGCCGACGCAGCCTAGGTACTGAGAGAGGCCCTTCATCGCATCGATGTCGTTGGGGTCGAGCGTCAACGCCCGTCTGAACTCGGCTTCTGCGCCAGACCAATCCCACTGCCAAGTGCGTTTGAGGTCCCCAAGCAACGTGTGTGCACTGGGAAGATTCTCGTCGAGTTCAAGGGCCTTGGACAAGGGATCCTGCGCCTTTGGCATGACCTCGATCGCCGGGCGGAATCGGCCTGCAAGCCTCGAAAACGATCTGCTCAGACCGACATACGCGGGCGCGAAGGTTGGGTCGATATCGACCGCCATTTCAAAAAGACCGATTGCCTCCATGAGTGCTTCTTCCGAGGAAAACCCCCGACGGATCAAGTCCATGCCCTTCATGTAGGCCTCGTATGCTTCTTGCTTGACAGGACGAGTCTGGGCAAGCCGCTCCGCTTCCTGCGGTGTCAGGACCACCCTCACTTCGTTGGCCACGGCCCTCGCCACCTCGCTCTGCAGGACGAGGATGTCGGTGAGTTCACGCTCGAAGCTCTTGGCCCACAACTGGCTTTCTGTTCGGGCGTCGATGAGCTGTACGGTCGCTCGCACCGTGTCACCCGACCGGCGCACCGAACCCTCGAGCACCGCCTCAACGCCGAGTTGCTTGCCGATCTCTCGGACCGGCGTGTCGGAGTCGCGGAAGCCCATCACCGAGGTGCGGGCGATGATCTTGTCGAACGCCGAGATCTGCGCGAAGGTGGCGATCAGTTCCTCGTGGAGACCGTCCACGAGGTACGCCTGCTCGGGATCCCCGGTGAGGTTCTCCAGGGGCAGGACGGCCAGGGATGTGATGCGGGGTTTCCACGGCCCGATCCAGTAAGCAACCACTGCAGCGACTAAAAGCGCCAGGACACCGACACCCGCAACGCGGCCCCACGCTCGCTTTTTGGATGGGATCACAGCTGGCCTCGGGGCGGCACGCACCCCGGTCTGCGCTTCCTGTCGAAGCTCCTCGAGGTCCTTCCTCAGATCCTTGGCTCGCTGATAGCGATCATCAGGGTCTTTCTCGAGACACCGACTGAGGATCCGATCAAGATGATGGGGCAGGTCCTCTCGGGCGGCGTTAGCTTCCTCTGGAGTATCCCGCAAGATCGAGGACATCAGGGACGCGGGACTGTCCCCCTTGAAAGGCCGCTTGCCAGTGGCCATCTCATACAGCACCGTGCCGAACGAGAAGAGGTCGGAACGGTCATCGACCACCTTGCCCTCGACCTGCTCGGGGGACATGTAGGGGTAGGTGCCCAGGACCTTTCCTTCCTCCGTCATCGCCTCGGTGGGGAACTGACTGAGGTCCTCCGAGACTGCGGGCTGCCGGAGCTTGGCCAGGCCGAAGTCCAGAATCTTGGGCCGGCCCTTGCGGTCCACCATGACATTGGCAGGCTTCAAGTCCCGGTGAACGATGCCCTGCTCATGCGCCTCGGACAAGGCGTCGACGAGGGCGATGGAGAGGTCGAAGAACTGCCCTAGAGGAAGGCCTTCCACGGGAATGACCTGATCGAGGCTCTCCCCCTCTACCAACTCCATGGTGAGGAAGCGGACTCCCTCCGACTCTTCCACTGTGTAGATGTGGACGATGTTCGGATGGTCTAGGGCAGCGAGGGTCTCGGCCTCTCGTTGGAAACGCTCTAGGCGCTCCTGGCTGGAGGCGAGATCAGCAGGGAGAACCTTGAGCGCCACTTGACGCTTGAGGGTCGTATCCTCGGCCCGATATACCTCTCCCATCCCACCCGCACCGAGCTTGTCGAGGATCTTGTAGTGGCCGATGAGCTGGCCGACCATGGCTCCCCCCGGGTTGCCCCGATATTACGCCTGTGGATGAAAGGCGGCACCACCCGGGAGGGTAGGGGAGTGAGTCACCTGGAGCGTGTGTAGTCACGAGTCGAAATCACCTGGAACTACGACAAACCACGCTCCAGAGTGTTTGCTCTATGTTTGCTCGGGCCCGAAATTCGGCGCCCGATTGGCACCTGAAAAACGCTCTAAGTGGTTTGTTTTCAGAAGGATAGAATGGAGCCGACGAGCGGACTCGAACCGCTGACCTGCTGATTACGAATCAGCTGCTCTACCAGCTGAGCTACGTCGGCTCTCGGTGGGTTCCGGTGCGAACCGGAGGATGAGGATACTAGGCGATTCTGAGGGTCGGGGCAAGAGTTCGAGTGTAGTAGTTGACTAGTCTGACTAGTCAGTTTACGCTATCCACTGAGGAGCATCAGATGCCCGACACCTATTCGACCTACGAGGCCAAGGCGAAGTTCAGCGAGATCTTGCGTAAGGTTCGCGAAGGAAAACACGTCTATATCACCTACAGAGGGCGTGAAGTGGCTGAGATCAAACCTTTCGAAAAGAAGAAAGAGACGCTGGAAGAGAGGATCCAGGGGCTGCGCGAGCGGGGAGTCCTTGTCGGCCCAGTGAATCGAAACGCCCCGATCAAGCCCATTGCCAGAAGGCCAGGTGCCTTGAAGCGATTCCTCGAGGAGCGCGATTGAAGGCCGCATATATCGACACATCGAGCGTACTGGCTGTCTATCTTCTGGAGCCAGGGCATCGAAAGGTTCTCGATGCTCTGGATAAGTATGATGAGATTCTGTCTTCAAACCTGTTAGAGGCCGAGCTCCGGTCGGCGATGCTTCGGGAGGGCTTCGAGAGTCCTGATCTCGACCTTCTGGAAAGACTCGTTTGGGTGCTCCCGAGCCGACCTCTGAGTGGAGAGCTTTCTACAGTCTTGTCGGCAGGATATCTCCGAGGCGCCGATCTGTGGCATCTGGCATGCGCACTCTATGTCCGCGGCTCCCACAACGGGGTCGAGTTTGTGACACTCGATCGGCGACAGCTCGAGGTGGCTGTGCGCCTGGGCTTTGAATCGGTCTGACTACTTGCCCTCTTTATACTCCAACAAATCCCCCGGCTGGCAGTCCAGTTCCCGGCAAAGCGCCTCGAGAGTGGAGAAGCGGACCGCCCGCGCCTTGTTGGTCTTGAGAATCGATAGGTTGGCGAGGGTGATGCCAACGCGTTCGGCGAGCTCGGTGAGCGACATCTTGCGCTTCACCAGCATCAGGTCGAGTAAGCTTGGCTCTCATGTCCAGGGATCGAGAAGTACGACGAGTACTAGTGCTGGTGTTGTTTCTCAATGTCGGCGTCGCCCTGGCCAAGTTGATCGTCGGCTGGCTTACCAGCAGCATCAGCATGGTGGCGGATGGCTTTCATTCGCTCACCGACGGCGCCTCCAATGTGGTGGGTCTAATCGCGATGTCCATTGCCCGCCGGCCGCCCGATGAGGACCACCCTTATGGGCATCGCAAGTTCGAGACCCTGGCCGCGTTGATTATCGGCGGGCTCCTGGCTCTTACTGCCTGGGAGGTGCTGAAGAGCTCCTTCGAGCGCCTGCGGGAAGGTGGGGAACCCCAGGTCACCACGTTGAGCTTCGTCGTCATGGGGGTGACTATCGCGATCAATCTGGCGGTGGCCACCTGGGAGTCCCGTGCCGCTCGCAAGTATGAGAGCCATCTGCTGCACGCCGATTCCGCCCACACCCGCAGCGATGTCTTCTCTTCGCTAGCAGTGATTGCGAGCCTGATCGCCGCCCGCATCGGCTATCCACAGCTCGACGTCATCGCCGCGTTGCTCATCACTGCGGTCATCGCCATGGCCGCCTTCCGGATTCTGCGGGGCAGCGGGCTGCTACTGACTGACACGGCGATCCTCCCTGCCAGTCAGATCGAAGCGGTAGCCCTCCAGGTACCGGGCGTGCTGTCGGTGCACAAGATCCGCTCCCGGAAGGGGCCGAGAGGAGGGCACGCGGATCTGCATGTCCAGGTCGACGCCGAGCTACCCCTGAACGAAGCCCACGACATTGGGCATCAAGTGGCCGGCCGCCTGCGCGAGAAGCTCGGTCTCCCCGACGTGCTGGTCCACGTCGAGCCGCCTGATTCTTCGCTGTGACACAATAGCCGCAAGTTCCTCGGGAACACTGACAATCAGGCGGAAGGGAGGAAGCCGTGAACTGGAAAGCGGTCATCATCGGCGGCATTGTGTTCTGGATCGTGACCAACATCTTCGGCATGTTTGGCACGGGGATCCTCATTCACGAGAAGATCCTCGATCCCATCTATCGAGCCAATGAGTCGTTCTGGGTACCGGAGCTCAGACAAGATCCTCCGGACATGGCGGCCCTGATGCCCAAGTGGTTGATCAATTCGTTGATCAGCAGTCTGATCGTCTCCGGCATCTATGTCTGTGTGCACTCATCCTTCAGCGGAGCCGGCTGGAAGAAGGGGTTGATGTGGGGACTGTGCCTGGGATTTTTTGCCGGCGCTATGGTTTGGAGTTGGGGGGGACTTTTCGATCTGCCGGCGAAAATGTGGGTCTGGTGGGTCATCGATGGCCTGATCCTGTACCCCATCGGGGGGGCGGCTATGGGTTGGGCCACCGCGCGCTTCGCCGGGACCTGATCCGCCCCGGTGCTGCGTCCCAGCGCCGGGCAGAGATCAAAGGATAGATCGGCCGGACTCGATTTCCGGTTGCACTGCGTCCAGCTCGACGGATACCAGGTTAGAGACGCCACGCTCCTGCATGGTGACGCCGTAGAGGAGGTTGGCCGCCTCCATGGTGAGCTTGTTGTGCGTGATGAGTACAAACTGGGTATCGTCCGACATCTTCTTGATCAGCTCGACAAAACGCAGGGTGTTGACGTCGTCGAGCGGGGCGTCGACCTCGTCGAGGATGCAGAAGGGAGACGGCTTGGTCTTGAACAGAGCGAAGAGCAGGGCGATCGCCGTCAGCGCCTTTTCGCCGCCAGACAGCAGCATCATGTTCTGCAGACGCTTACCCGGCGGGCGGGCGACGATCTCGATCGGGGTTTCCAGCGGGTCTTGCTCGTCCAGCAGTCGCATCTCGGCCTGCCCGCCGCGGAAGAGATCGACATAGGTGTCGGAAAAGTGGGCATTGACCTCGTCGAAGGTTGCCTTGAAACGCTGACTCGACGTCGCGTTGATCTCGCGGATGGTCTCGCGCAAACGCGCCACCGAGTCGGCAACATCGGTGCGTTGGGTGGTGAGGAACTCGAGGCGCTCGGACTGCTCATCGTGCTCGGCGGCGGCCAGTAGGTTGACCGGCCCCATGCGGTCGAGGACTTCCTTGCGACGGGTGAGGTCGATCTCGAGCTCGTCGAGATTCTCGACCGGCTCGACCCCCTCGGTGGGAGGACTTTCCTGGAACTCCTCACGAAAGTGCGTGGTCAGGTGCTCGGCATCTTGTCGGACACCGGCCTCGCTGACCCGAATGTCGCTGATCTCGGACCGCAACTCGTCGCGCTGAGTACGGGTCTCTTCGACTTGTGACTCCTGCTCGCGAAGCTTGGCGCGGTGTTCGTCTAGCGTCTCCTGTTGTGAGATCACGGTGCCTTGCGAGAGCTCGCGCTTTTCGAGGGCCGTCTGGAGCTCGCTCTCGGCCAACTTCATCGACTCCTCGATCGCGGCCTGGCGCTCGTTGAGTCGCTCGGTCTCGGCCTGCCACAGCTCGAGGTGTTGACGGTGCTCGTCGATCTGGCGACGGATGCGAGCTATCTCATGGTCGTGCGATTCAAGCCGCTCGGCCAGCACCTCGAGTCGTCCGCGTCGGCTGGCACCCGAGGTGCGGGTCGACTCGCGGTCGTCGCGGGCTCGGTCGACCTCTGTCTGAGCGGAGTCGAAGG
>Ga0255055_10003743_pt1 | contig 10171 bp, 8 predicted proteins | sample JV7_2_27_MG_FD_188633 | JGI IMG/M metagenome (GOLD analysis project Ga0255055, IMG submission 188633) | Seawater microbial communities from Jervis Inlet, British Columbia, Canada - JV7_2_27 | ecosystem: Environmental > Aquatic > Marine > Inlet | place: Canada: British Columbia | collected... | reverse complement strand
AACTGCTACGGGTTGTAAGCATGTAATATTACCCACTAAAGAGAATTTTGACGCTTTAAAGGATGGTGTCATTTTAGGCAATTTAGGACATTTCGACATTGAGATCCCTACCAAGGAGATTTACGAATTTGCTAAGGAAATCAAACCCATAAGAAACGATGTAGAAGAAATCACCTTTCCTGATGGCAAAAGAATATATCTGCTTGCTAAAGGAAGATTGGCCAATTTAGTGCTTTCTGAAGGACATCCTGCAGAAGTTATGGACATGTCATTTGGCTTACAATCTCTCATGTCTGAATACATCGTCAAGAACAAAGATTCATTGAAACCTGGAATGGTAGAGGTTCCCGTTGAAATTGACGATAGAGTTGGATTCTTGAAACTTCAAGCAATGGGTATAGAAATCGATAAGCTCAATGAAGAACAATATAATTACATCCACGGCTACGAAGAAGGAACTTAAACCTTCTCTAAATTTTAATACTTTTTAAAAAACTTCTAATTTTTTCTTATTTCTTATTTTATTCTATTATTCAAGCTTTGGGATCTAAAATATCATTAGCTGAAGCATCGTTATAAATTTCTCTAGCCAATTTTCTTAATCCATCTAAACCAATAGGTTCATCTTTAAGTCTATTAGATTCCCATATTTTTTCATTTTTAAACTCGCTTTTAATCTCTGTTAAATATTTCTGCTGAATAGAGGAAATTTGACCGCAAAAATCGCACTTCTTCGCGTGTTTTTTGGGAATTATCATATTGATATGAACCGCATCAAGGTTAATGTATTTATTAGTCAAATCTCTCGCTCGTTTGACTTCTTCAAAACTCGGTTTCTCAGCAATAGAAACTAATCTTAACGATCCTACGGTATGGATCAAATCTGTGATTCTTTCCCCTCGCTTTTCAAGTTCAACCATCATGTTAAAGATTTCTTTACCTAATTCCTTTCTCTTTTCATAATCACCATTGAACGGTTTTAAAATCTGTCTAAACATTTTAGTAAAATTTTGCATAGCATCCTTAATCGAATTATAGAAATTTAATGAATATCTTAAGACTACTTTGACTTGGTCTTCAGGGATTTCAAAGAGAGTAATCATATTGGCAGTCGGAGGAAAATCAGCTATAATGATATCAAATTGTACATCTTGAGAATTAGTGCCCTCTGCGTCTAAGATTTTTTGAAAAAACATGGCATTTTTTAAAGCGAGAGGTATAGAATCTGAAGTAAAAGTTGTATCAATAAATTCCTCAATTTGTGGGATTCTACCAACTAAAGGCATCTGCTTCATAAGAGTTTTCATCTTATTAACTAAATTCTTAGTATAAATTTCTGCGTATACATTTGCATCGGGTTCAATCGCCCATAAATTTCTCGTAATAAGAGTAATAGAATTTCCTATATCCTTTGATAAGAGATCTGATAAATTATGTGCCATATCAAAAGAAATGAGGAGTATTTTCTTATCAGGTAATAAATCTGACAATAATACTGCAGTTGCAGCACTTATACTGCTTTTCCCGACTCCACCTTTCCCACCTAAAACTAATATTTTCTCTATCATTGCCAATAACAAGATTTTTTGTTCTTCAAAATTAGAAATTAAATATCATAAATAATGATATTTATTTAGTCTAGAATTCAAGAATTTTAATAATTCGACATCAATTTTTTTTTTTAAGGGGAAAAAAAACTAACCTTCCAGAAATAGAGGGTTGGTCTGAATTCTTATTTTCCTCGAAATAAAAATAAAATCGACCAATATCAGTAGTAATTCGGTATTTTGTTCTTTTTTTTGCATTTTTTGCAAACAATTCTCTTACCAATTTACCGTTCCAATATATGCTCATTAAAACTAAAATTACATTTGTGAAATAAAAAAGCGCATTTTATGGAGATAATATAACTATGAACATCAATTCTTATTTAATCTTAAATTAACAAAAGATAAATTTAATAAATTATTATTCTAAATTAATCAACAAAAAATGTTGATTATTTATAGAGCTACAAATTTAATTTACCATTCATATTAATACATTAAAATTTTAATCGAATAAGTAAAATTTTCAAAATTTATCATCAATTAAATAAAGTAATAAAATATATCAATCAAAAAAAAAATTCAATCAAAGACTTAAATAAAAATTATTATCCAAACTTATAACGATATACAGAAGGATTTATAATTCAAGCTTAATAAAGAAAAAAAGACTATCTCAAAAGATAAAGTATTCAAGATCTTAGTTAGAATTAAACCTTAAACATTGGGTCGTATCTATTAGTTTGATTTCACTTCTTTTTATAAGTTTATAGTAAATTTTTTAATTCTTTGATAAAATCAAATATTAAATAGAAAAAGGGAGTGATTAAGATTACCAGTAATAATGTAGATTTTACTACTAAATATGTTATCGAAGCAAAGTTCAAAATTAAAGGTGTCGTTGCGCAATCAGATATAGTGGGAGCAGTCTTTGGCCAAACTGAGGGACTGCTCTTAGACTTAGACTTAAGGGATCTTCAAAAATCCGGACGTATTGGGAGAATTGAGGTTGATAATGAATCTAAGGAAGGGATATCCGAAGGAGTCATTAAAATCCCCTCTAGCCTAACTCGTAAAGAAACTGCTCTGTTGGCGGCGACTGTAGAAACTGTCTCTCGTGTAGGTCCTTGTGAAGCTGAAATTGAATTATTAGATATTCGAGATGTTAGAGAATCTAAACGTAAACAAATTATTGAGCGTGCTGCAGAATTATTAAAAAATTGGGATCAGAATTCTTTAGAACCGAGCGAAATAGAAGAAAAAATCGACGCAGGTATTAAACTTGGAGAAATTACATCTTGGGGTCCGGAAAACTTACCCGCAGGTCCCAATGTTGATTCTAGCAAAGAATTATTAATTGTTGAAGGTCGAGCAGATGTATTAAACCTCTTACGAATAGGAGTTAAAAACACTGTTGCAACCCAGGGCACACAAGTACCGAAATCTATTATAAAATTAATAAAAACAAAAAGTTCCGTGATAGCTTTTCTAGACGGTGATAGAGGAGGAAGTATTATTTTGAATGAATTGATGCAATTAGCAAAAATTGATTTCGTAGCTAGGGCACCTGAAGGCTTAGAAGTCGAGGAACTTACGCGTAAACAAATGGTTAAGGCTCTACAGAACAAGAAACCGCCAAGGGATAAACAAACATCTAATTACAAAGCGAAAAAAGAACCTGCTGGAAAAGGTGATCTGTTGCAGAAATTGCTTAAGAAGTTAAAGGTGAAAAATGTGAAAGCAATAACCGATAGCCTCGAGAAAATAGAACCCGGACATAGCATTGGATTTAATAAGAGTATGGAAAAACTATTTGAACTCCCAGTAGGAGAAGTTTTTGAGAAAATGAAAGAGTTTAAATCCACACAATTTCTTATCATTGACGGAATTCTCACTAAACGATTGATCTCACTAATAATAAGTATGAAGATAAAATTTATCGCATGTAAGAACAAAGAGGAAAAATTACGAGTACCTGATCAGGTCGTAGTTTATTTCTTTTGAGCCTAAAAAGTTTTTTACTACTTTTTTTCTATTATTAATAATTTAATTACTAAGTGTTAAATCTGGGTGCAATTAACTTTAATTGGTAATCCTTCTGCTATTGAGCTTGTTACTATACAATTTTCTCTAAAATCTTTTATACATTTATTAATTCTCTCTTTTGAAGTAGTTTCCTTTGCAGAAAATTTCATCTCAACATCCACATTAACTAATTTTAAATGTTTCTTAGGATCGATATGAGATAATGTACCATCAATTAACACTTTACATTCATTTAATTCTATGTTCCCTTTTTGAAGGCAATAGATAAATGTCGTTCCTAAACAACCTCCAATACCGACTAATAAATATTCTACCGCGCTTGGCCCTAAATTTGTTCCATGAAAAGATTCGGGCTCGTCAACGTTAAAATCATCAAAACTTCTTACAGAAGCTTTGAAATGAAGATCTCTATTATAGGTTAATGTTACTTTCATAAAACTCAACAATAAAATCTATTTTAATTAAAGATGAAAAGAAGTTTAATTTAAAAACTCTAACGAATTCCTAAAACAAAATTTATTAGAGTCCAAATAAGTTGAATCACGAAGGATAAAACTCCTAACACCAATATTCCAATAGCGCATATCTTAAAAACTAAAAAATAATCTTTCCTTCCCGGTTTATTAGCAATTTTGATAATTCTTCTCGAATTTTGAAAGAACATACCAAATCGTTCCCAAAGGGATAGTTTCTTCCCCTTTTCGTACTTTGCATATTTTTCATATTTAGGATAATTATTTGACACATATAGATTAAAAATAAATATTTAAAAAATTTAACTGTTAGTTTGGTAATCGTTTTTCTAATCTTCATTTATTCCTAATATATTAGAAATGAATAATTTAGTGTTAAAAGGTTCCAGATCGTCATAACCTTGCCCAACACCAATAAAAAGAATTGGTTTTTTAGTTTCATATGAAATTGATAATGCAGCCCCTCCTTTCGCATCAGCATCAAATTTGGTTAGGATATTTGCGTCTATTCCCACGCTTTTATTGAATTCTTTTGCTTGATTCAATGCGTCATTGCCAGCAAGACTGTCCCCAATAAACAAAATTAGATCAGGCTCGGCCACCTTCACAATTTTTTGCATTTCTCTCATCAAATTTTTATTACTAACTTGTCTCCCAGCAGTATCTACTAAAACGACATCAACATTTTTTGCTTTTGCGTGTTGAATCGCATCAAAGGCAACGCTCGCAGGATCAGACTTGTATGCGTGTTTAATAACTCTAATTCCAACATTCTGCATATGGTAGGATAGTTGTTCTATTGCAGCCGCTCTAAAAGTATCTGCTGCTGCTGCTACGGAAGATATATTATTCTTTTTTAGATAATGAGCTATCTTTGCAATCGTTGTTGTTTTGCCAGTTCCATTAACTCCTAAAAAACATATAACATAAGGCTTATTATGCTTGTTAACATTCCTAATCTCATCAATTAAATTGATTTCTCTTTCTGGAGTTAAAATTTCTTTAACAACTTCTCTTAAGATATCAAAAAGAAACTTTTTTTTTGATGTTAAACGACTTATTTGTTCACCTTTCAGAGATTCACTAACTTTTTGGCATAGAACATCAGCAGTTTCTATGGCAACATCATTGCTGATTAAAAGCAAATTAAGTTCATTTAACTGGCTTTCTAAATTATCGGATGTCAGTGTTTTTTTAACGAAAGTAGAGAAAATATTACCTAATTTTTTCATTTACTAGATCACTTAAATAGAAAATCGATTTAATCATAAAAAAGAGTTTGCCATAAATTACTGTTGACCCATCCTGTTCTGAAGCATTTGGTTCATATTTTGAAGATTCATATCTAACGCAAAAATTCTTTCTTTGAGAAATTTTAATTGTGTATTGTGCTGGTCAATAAGTTGACTTAAAAATTCAATGGCTTCTTCGACAGTTTTTTCAATAACAGTATCTTGGTTTACAGACACAAGAACATTTTTGGTATCTTTAATCGTTGCTTTTATACTTGCTAATCCTCCTATGGGGATTAGTATTTCGTCGTTTTCGTTAACACCTTCGAGAAGACTATCCAAAGTTCGTTTAGTAGTAAAAAGATTTCCAATAGAAGCATTTATTATTTCAAATTGGCCTTGAAACATATCTCTTTGTTCTTTAAGGTACCTAAACTGATTTAATTGTTGTTCAAAATTTTGGTTATTTTCCATACAAATCAACTTTTTTTTTAAAAATTATCTATTTAGATAATTCTCGAATTAGATAATCTTGAGCTTCGTCAGGAGATATTTCTTTTATTTCTTGAATGTTAATTTGTCTTCTTAAAATACCTATCGAGGTGATTTGAGTAAGAGCTTTTTCTAAAGCATCTTTCTCCTTTAAAGCTCGAACTTCCTTCCGAAATAAATATTTTTTGTACTTTTTTCTATACGTTCCTATTATCCTATAAATTTTAATCTCTGACATAAGTTAACACTTCCAACGCATCAACGAAGTTGAACATGATAATAATTTTAAAAATATTAAATTTTGCTTTTTTTGTAGAATTAAAGATAACTTTTACATAGTAAGATTTATAGCATTAGCACATTAGTTAGACGCATCATTTCAGGACCCGTGCATTGATGACCAAAGATGCCACTTCGATCGTTGACAATCGCACCTGAAGAGAGATAAGGTATACCTCTGTTTACAGTAGAGACGTCTGTTTCATTAACTTTTAAAATATCGGTAATTATTTCGATCTCTTCGTCGGTTGTTAACGGATGTACCAGACAGCCTTTATTGTTAGCGACTGAAATCGATCCGGGAAGATTCATATCTACATATTCATAAACTACGGTTTCAACATTTAAAATATCTTCAATTAAGTTCTTGTACTCCTTTAAGAAAGAAGAAATTATCGCACCTTTATCATTACATAATATTAAATTACCAAATGCATTATCTTTAGATTTAAGAACTCCTATTTGATAATTACTGTTTAAATTGTTCGTATACGTCTTTAAAGTTTGAAGTTCTTCTTCTCTAATTATGTGTGGAACGATTATTCCATTTTTATTACTTGCGGTGTATACTCCTATTAAGTTGGAATTGTTAATCGAAATAGGAAAAAAAGGTTCGCTGAATGTGCTTTTAATTTTTTCAATTGTTGGTGCGATTAGAGTAGGAGGATATAAGCCATAAGAGTTATTTACAGCTAAGTAAACACCTACCGAATTCCCTCCAAAAACTTGATACTTTAAAATCGTCATTTAACAAAACTAACTTATATTTTATGTGTTGGATAAAGTTTCAAATCATAAATATTTTATTAAAAATGCGTAGGATGTAAGGGTCCTCTAATTTAAACTAGGATTGAATGAATATTTGCCTTTCTCTTTTTTAAAACAAGTTAACCATAACCATACTAAGGAAAATGGCATTTTCGTAAACCTTTATAAGTGAGTTAATAGCATTTATGAATTATGATAAATTGGATTATTGCCTTCTTTTATTTTTTAGAAGAGCTAGGTTTTTTGAAAATTGAAGACATGATCACAAAGAATCTTCCAATCTTGTTGATTTTTAGGGGTTTCTACTGTCTCACCTATGTTCTTAATTATTACAAGAGTCGTAGCGGTATTCCAGACGATGCTAATTCTCTATTTGCTCAAAAAGAGGTTGTTTATTTTACCCTAAAACAAGTAATATTGATACTCTTTGGAATGATATACTTACCTTTTACTGTTTTCATATCATTCTATTCATTAATGGCGAGCGGGAATTACATTAAAATCATAGCTGAAAATAGGGAAAACAAGTATTTAGCTTTAGTAGGGAAACTAATCAATGTTACATCACCCATATTTGGAATTCTCTTGTATACTTTCATCTCACTGGATTATTACTCTATTGCTGCTATAGGTGTAAGTATTGCTGCATTTTTACATTACGGCCAAAGGATTTCGTCGTTATCTACAGAAAAGTTGCTAGAAAAATATCAAAGAAGGCGTATTACAAAAGTACATAAAGTTCTCCAATGCGTTCTACTAATTTTTCTAATAGCATTTCCATCGACAGTGATTATCGGAACTGGAGTTTATAAAGTTCAAGAAAAGCAAACTTTTATGGTACCAATGCGAGACGATGTTAATCTCGCTACAGATGTCTATTTTGCTCCTGGCTCCTTTGGAGCTCCGCGCCCTGTAATTTTAGTAAGAACTCCTTATGGTAAATCTGGTTGGGCACACGATTTATATGCTCCTATATACTTACTTCAGGATTATCATTTAGTTGTTCAAGATTTAAGGGGCACCCACGATTCTGAAGGGGGAAATGAATTTCTTTTATTTGTAAATTCCTATAAAGATGGGGTCGATACAATTGAGTGGTTGATGAATCAAAGCTGGTGTAATAAGAAAATCGCAAGTGCTGGTGTATCAGCTTTATGCCTTAACCAATATTATTACGCTGGAATGGGTCCCGAAGGATTGCTCGCTCAACAGTTATGGTTTGGCACTCCCGAAATGTTTGACCACGCTATTTTTCAGGGTTCCTATCATAAATCATCGGTTGAAACATGGATAAAAAGCACATCTCCATCAAATTGGGAGTATCAAGTAGATACGCTTTTTTCTTTAACGCTTCCGAAAAACGAAACACTCTACAATTCAACCTCGCTTTCAATTCCAATTGGGCCACAATACTCTAATGTTTCCACACGTGCAATCCATGTTGGTGGGTGGTACGATCATTTTTTACAAGGAACTCTTGACGGCTATGTAGGTTACGACGATTATGGGGCTACTAGAGCACGAGGTCATCAAAAATTAGTAATGGGTCCATGGACTCATGGTTCGATTTATGGTGGACAACAAGGAGAATTATTTTATCCTGCTAATTCTGATGGATTTGATTTATTACTCGGTTGGGAAACCGAAATTTTCGACGAATCATTGTTAGGTATTGCTACAGATTGGACTGGAGCAAGAGTTGCATATTATTTAATGGGTGATGTTGACACTGCTTCCGAAGATTGGAACTATTGGAGATATGCATACGATTGGCCATTAGATCATATAGACGATGCATGGTATTTCACCGCAGATGGAGGATTAAGTAAAATTTCTGCTGGCTTAGTAAATAAAAGTTATTCTTATTTATACGATCCTAGATCTCTTGTTCCCAATTTAGGGGGCCAAAATCAACCCTTCGATTTAGCAGGTCCCATGGATCAAAGATCAATAGAAAATCGATCCGATGTATTAGTATTTGAGACTCCTATACTAACTGAAACGGTGGAGACCGTAGGAAGAATTTGGGGCAATTTATTCGTTTCATCAAATTGCACGGACACAGACTTCACAATAAAGTTGACGGATGTATACCCAGATGGGCGATCAATGTTAATTACTGATGGATCCTTAACTGTTAGATATAGATACAATTATACGTCTGAAGTTCTTATGTCGGGAAATCAAAATGACGTTTACGAATTATTGATTGATTGCTGGTCATCGGCTTATACCTTCGCACCAGGACACAAGATTAGAGTTGTAATCTCGAGTTCTAATTATCCGCGTTTTGCAGCAAATCCTAATACTGGAGCTCCGTTAGCAAGAGATTATCTGATCTCAAATATAGCAAATAATACTCTTCTTGTCGGACCATTATACAATTCAAGTATCATTTTACCCCGATTAGTCAATATTAGTAGCACTCATACAATATACTAATTCTTTTTTTTTTATTTAAGACCGTTTGAGGAGAAAGAACAGAAATAATTATTATAAAATTATTCAATCATTTTCAAAAAATCAAGTTCATCAATAAAAGTTACACCTAGATTTCTGGCTTTTTTAAACTTTTTAGAGTTTGTATTAGGATTATTTGTAACTAAATACCACAAATCGTTAGAAATTTCTTCCCTAATGAGTCCTCCATTTTCAAGGACCCTTTTTTTTGCTTCGTCTCTGTCTATTTTTTTTAGGTCTTCTGAAAAATAAAATTTAATTAAAGATAAATCAGCGATAATTAATCACCTTTCTGAATTAGTATCAATAAATTTAATTCTAATATGTTGAGTAGAAAGTGTAAATATTAAAAGACGAAGACTATAAAAAATTCTTAATTTTTAAAACAAGTTGTAAGAAGATTTCGAGATTAATAACTTATTCCGCCAGATAGCAGACTACTAGTCCATCAATGTTCTTCGTGGCTCTAATTTTAATTTTTCTTGGAGGTTTTTGGATTCCTCTTGACCAGATCTTCTCGTTAACTTCTTGCGAAATGACTAAAGATTCTGGTTTAAAATGTCATTCCATAAATTCTCTTAGGTATCTAATTGCTTTTTTAGCCCGTTTATTCCTTGGACCTCGCCGTGCTTTAGCTAATGGTATCACATATATTCTTTCGTCTATAATTTCTTCTTCGGGGGGTTTTTCTTCTTCTATTTCCTCTAAATCCTCAAGTTCATCTTCAAAAACTTCGCTAACTTCCTCTCCTTCAGATATGTCATCTAAACCGAATTCATCGATTTCTTCAATTTCCTCTTCTTCTTCTTCAACATCAGCTAATTCTTCTTCTAAATCGTCTAAACTGATTTCTTTTGATTTTTTTTTTGCCATG
>Ga0255055_10003741_pt1 | contig 10173 bp, 11 predicted proteins | sample JV7_2_27_MG_FD_188633 | JGI IMG/M metagenome (GOLD analysis project Ga0255055, IMG submission 188633) | Seawater microbial communities from Jervis Inlet, British Columbia, Canada - JV7_2_27 | ecosystem: Environmental > Aquatic > Marine > Inlet | place: Canada: British Columbia | collected... | reverse complement strand
ATGATGCGCCCTAAAGGATCCGGCACCTGCGGCAGATCGCGCACCGCGATAAAAAACAAACCCAACACCAGCAATGCTCCCAAGCCTGCCAGGGTCATCACCGCATAAAAAAGAATGCTGAATCGGCGCACACTTATGGCAAATAGGCTCATTGAAGTTTCCAGGGTTCGTTTTGATTGCCGCTCTGGTTGGATGCAGTACCCATGTCTAAACCTTCCAGATTAGATCGCAACCGCCAGACAGCCCACTCATGGCCCTGCACTATTACAACCTGGCGTTCGTTACCATTATGAAATTCAAAGCCCAGCTCAATAAAGCCGGACTGGGTTTCATCAGAAATACCAACGCGCATAATTTGACCGGGTATTTCAAGAAGCGTTTCGGGCTGCGGCACCATGCTACGGCGCACATCTTCGGGAAATGCTTCCAGGGCATTAAAAAACCGATCGGCGGAATAAATGCGGTTTTCAAAAATCAACAGTTCATCAAGGGATTCCGCCAGAGCCATCTCACCGCGTTTTAACTGTGACAGCAGCATAGAGCCAAATTCAAGCTGCCGCAAAACCCGGTTGTTGGCATCCAGCAGGTAGATCATCAATCCGGCACCGGATTTTTCAAAGTAGGTCCTGCGCCAGCGCCCATCACTGACGATCCCTAGCAGATCGAAAGGAGATATAACCTCATAGGCGATAGACGGCGCCAGTCGCAGATAGAGTTGACGGAAATGGTCGGCCGACAACATCACCCCTTCCCCGGGAGTGACATTGGCCGCAATCTGGGTAAACGTGGCCGCACTGCGTGCTTCACGCTGCAAGCTCTGACGGTCGGTAATGATTTGTTCAAGGGTTTGCCGGGCCGTGCGGGTTTGATGGCTCTTTTCCCAGATCGCGCCGGATTCGGGTCGCTCGGAATTGGTTGTTACCAGATAGGTCCCCAGGATGCGCTCCATCCAGTCAAAGCGCAACTCCAGGATAAAAATGCTGCAAACAAGGATGAGCATCAAAATGGGTCGCAATCCGACCCCTCTTTTTGCCCATTCTTTAAAATCTCTTGGCTCAGCCCAGTCGCTCATGATAAAGGTATTTTAAGAAAACCTGCCGGAGGTGTCAAGAAAACGAAAATGATTGCTTCTTTAAAAATCAAGCGCCTGTCTATTTTTTTGATTTGCGGTTTTATCATTTTACCGACCGCCCAATGCCTGAGTGCGGTCATCGTATATGACAACGTGACGACAGTGAGCACTCCCGTCTATCTTAAGGTGCTCACGAAAGGCAGAATTTTTGCCGACGGTGGCAGGCTGGTCGAATTTTTTCTGGATGATAACAGTTTAGGAAAAAATTTAACCGGCGGTGACGGTTTCGGGTATCGAAAGTATACGCCCAAACGTCCTGGATTAATTAAGCTAAAAGCCAGCTCAAAAGGCGAGCGCGGCTCCGGGTTGCTGCTGGTGGTCAAAAAAAGTGAGAAAGTCATTTTCATTGAAATCGAAAGCAGTTTAAAAGATGCATTTATTTCCGAAATAGCGGCGGGAGCCAGTCGCCGGGCGGTCCAAAAAATGATGAAAAAATACCGCATTATCTACTTAAGCCGATATGCGGGGGTCCGGTCGTCTAGAAATTTGCTGCATAAAGGTGAGTTCCCCGAGGCGCCGGTGTTGCGCTGGAAGGGCCTGAAAATGCTCTCCGCCTTGAAAGATAAAGGCATCCAGTTCTATGCCATTATCGGGTCTGCCGGTCTTATTGCCGAATCCGCTGAACATATTCAAAGGCGCTATACGTTTGAGAAAACCCAGAACGGTCAGACCGTCAAGGATTGGGAAGAGATTATCGAGCTGCTGGAGAAAAAACCTCCTAAGGGATCCGCTAAAGACAAAAAAAAATAGACCGCCTGAAATCGTTATTGGGCACCCTTATATTTGCGGATGGTCCCGTCACCGGCAACGACAAACAGTGCGCCTTTATTGGTCAACGCAATGGATGCCAGGCCGTTTCCGCGGAAATTGGTATCCTGGCTGCGGGTTGAGAGATCGTGGCTAAAGGTAAGCATTGCCCCGGTGGATACATAAACACAATTTTCGGTGACAACCGGCGAGGCGTAAGTTTGACCCCCCAATTCAAATTTTCGGGGCGACACTCCATCATAAACGAGAGATCCATCCTGCTGATCCAATACCTGAATGCGGCTTTTTGAAACAATAAAGATATGATCTTCCGGAGGTGCAGCCGGAGTTGCCAGGACCGGTTGGCCGGCATCATACTCCCACAGTTTTACACCGGTTTCCACGTCATGGGCCAGGACTTTCCCATCCTGCCGTCCGAAAACCATCAGGCCGTTGTCCAGCAATACCGCAGAGGAGTGTTTTTCAAACGGGTGGGAGGCGCCCCAGACAACCGATAATCCCTTATCACTCCATTCATACGCGCCGATGCTGCACAGATTATCCGCAATCGCAATTAGTGGAAGCTTTCTGTCGGTAGACACCGCCACGGTGGGATCGACAAAGGCATCCGGCAGACTATGGCCGCTTTCGCCAGACACAGGCGGAAAGGTTGAGATAACATCCCAGGCCGCTGCAAACGAATCAAAGACATCATCCGGGCGGGCAGCCTGTTCGGCACTGCCCCATGGACAGCCGCTGATCGCTTTGCGATCGAGCAGAACAGCTGAATTGCCATTATCACGCAAAACAAAAAGTTCGGCCTGTAGCGCACCGTCAATAATGACATTCACATAGATAAAAACAAGTGTCTGCTGGCGCCATTTCATAATTTTTGGTGATCCGGAAGTAAATCCGTTGTCCGCAAACGTATAGGACCAGCGGACTGTGCTAAACTCATCGACCTTATGCAGAGAACTCTGAAGCCGACCGCCTGCGACCCGGTGGCTGGTAATGACATAAATATCCCCTCTTGCGGAAATCGCAGGGGAAGAGACAATTTTGAAAATTTTATCTTGCGGAGCAAATGATCGGCGCCAGCGCTCCCTCCCATCTTCAGAAAAAAGCGCCAACAGTTGACCATCCACCGTACCGATATAAATAATTTCTGCGCCGCTGAGAGCAACCCCGACGACCGGAGAGGAACTCGTAATATTGTAAGGCCCTGCAATCCATGCCGCCGAAAGCGCATATCCGCTTTCGACAGGCTGATACCCCCGGCCCGCCAAATCACCGTGAAAATGCCGCCACCTCGAGGCGCCGCTGGCACAACCTGCCAAAATCACAAGGCAACACACCACAATGGTTCTATATATAGGTTGGGTCATAATGAGATCCTCTCTCAAATAATAAGTTCAGCAGGATTACCCTATCTTGTAAACTGGGAGGAAACGCATGTCAATATTTTCCTGAAATTTCGGTTCATTAAAGAAAATCATGAAGAATCTGCAGCGGGGTGGGTTACGCGATGATGACATCTCATTGCACAACTGAAAATCCGGCTTCTTTCCAGGCTACCACTGCCGGTAGTGATATCGTCCGGAATGCAGCGCATACAGCACTTCAACGGAAAACAGCAGGGCCAGTGAAGAGTAAAAAATCCACATCAAAATAACGATGACAGAACTCAGTGAACCATACAGGAGATTCACTTCGGTAATATGACTGATGTAAAGGCTGAAGAGTTTACGCGCCACAATCCACAACAGACAAAAAATGACCGCGGAGGACAGACGGTAACGCAGACGTATCTTGACATTCAGAAACAGCTTGATGGTAACCAGATAAAAAGCAATCAGGACCAATGCGGATAGCAAATTCAGCCGCTGAGAAGTAAAGAGATCCATTGCCAATTTGGAAACCTGATTAACATACGGCGTATTGTTTATCGCATTTAAGATATGGGATCCTACCGTTGAAAGGATAATCCAGATAAAGTTGGACATAAAAAATAGTAAGCCGGCAAAAACACTGATTATGACATAGAATGCCTGTCCGAAAACTAAATGGCGCGGCGGAAGCTGAAAAATTTTGCGGTAGGATGTTTCCAGCGATTTGAAAATAAGACCGCTGATAATCGGCAGCATTAAAAAATTTATGGTCTTGAATGAAGCGTATGCATCGGAATTGACAACATGGACTTTAATCCATTCCTTTGAAACAAAAGGGATGATATGGTTCACTTCTTCTGCAAGTATCTCTGAAATATTGCCCGCCCAGATGGCATTGGAAAAGAATAATCCCTTAACTAAATCAAAAATCAGGATACTTAAAGTGGTAAAGGGAATTATTGAAAGTAAAAAAACAAAAGACACTGATAATGACAAAGTGAAACAATCATCTTTAATGAATTTGTTTAAAGATGTTGCCAGTAGATTATATCCCGGGAAATGTGCCCCCATGACTCGAGTCTTCATCATCAATGCCGGCCTCCCGCCAAGCCTATCTCACCCCGTCCCCCCCACGGAAAATAAATCGACACGCTAATAGCTGTCCATGAATTCGGCCGATAGATCTTCACGGATATCATATTCAAGGGATTTAATAATCGGAAATAGATCGACAAGAATTTTTTTCGATTTTTCGATACTGTTGATAGCCTGAGATATTTTGTTATGTTCGCTCTTTGTTAATTCCAGCTGCCCGACAATCTCATCAATGTCATCAAGTATAAAATCCAGTTCGCTAATGACCCGCAGAAAATCCTGAGTCTCCATAGATTCCTCCTTTTTTTACTCCCCCGTTACCAGAAAAATTATCGGCAACCACAGGAAAAACTTGAGTTTTTTTTAAGGCGATCCATTGGCTTCAACTGGATCGCACATCAGATGAGTATGGCGATGGTGTGAATCGGGTCAATGGAAAGAAGGGATTAGGTACTGGATATTGGGTATTTGTTGTTAATACCGGTCTTCATCCTTCATTACCAATACCTATTACCCGGTTAGCCAAAGTTATTTCATTATCCTGGAATCCGGATGTTTGTTTACCCACTCCTGCCACTGGGTGTCCTGGTAAGAAAGCTTGGGTAGCCATCTTTCAACATAATGATTTTTCTGAACATATTGCATCTCCCGAACAAATTCCAAGGATTCAAACAAAATAATTTCTACCCAAGAATTGGTCGGAAAAGCGCCTCGTTTCTTACAAATCAGGTGGCAGGTTTCGGGTGTCAGTAAACAGATGACAAAAGTCAGCCTGCGGTCAGTTATTTTCGGCCTGAGCTCAAGTCGAAGGCAGCCGAGTCGCTTGCAGAATGGGAGCTGGATCACTGATGTTGCTTATGGGAAAATACAAAGGAAAAGGTACGTTGAATTTTTTATAAAATTTTTGAAAAAACTTCAGATTTTGTCTGAGGGCTCCCGCTTTAAGCGGGAGTTCGCAACTTGATTTTATACATTAAGGAGTTAAAAAGGCGAGATTCGGTTGAGGATATTGATTAATTCATTTTAGGAACATCTGCGGATAAACCGGAATAAATTGCCACCAAGGCACCGAGACACAAAGTCCGCCTCAGGCGGATTAATATTCATTTTTGCGTCTTTGTGTCTTGGTGGCGTAAATGTTTTGCCATAAAAAGCGCAAAAATAACTATTAAGAAACTAAGATTCCGGGCCGTGAAATCAAGTCCAACCGTACACAGATCCTAAAATTGCTTTCCACCTCATTTTATGCTTTAACAGAGGCAATCAGAATTTTAGTTTAACCAATGAAACAAATATGTTGGAGAATTCAACAAACCGTATGGCCGCCCAATTCCCGCATATTGAATTAAGCAGGCCCACGCCTTTTGACCAGGCGTATTGGGTCGTGGCGGATAAATTAATGGCCGGATGCTATCCCGGATATGGAAATAGCGAGAACGTCCAACGACAGTTGAAGGGTCTCCTGAAGTGCGGTATCCGCCATTTCATCAGCTTAATGCGCGCGGATGAAATTAAATGGTTCGGCAAACCGATCCTCCCATATGAAGATCAGACGCGATCCATCGCTCGAACCTTAGAATGTAAAGTTTCGTTTGATCGGATGCCCATAAAAGACATGTGGATACCGACCCGCATCGAAATGGCCAGGATTCTTGACACACTTGACACAAATATCCGGGCCGGCAGACCGGTTTACTTGCATTGTCTGGGCGGTGTCGGCCGCACCGGCAGCGTGGTCGGCTGCTACCTTGTCCGGCATGGCTATGCTTCCGGTCAAAAAGTTCTTAAGCTGATTCAACAGCTGAGGCAAAATACAGCAACGCATGACCGATCATCGCCTGAAAGCGGTCCGCAAATTGATCTGGTGCTTGCATGGGTAGAAGGAGAGTAACTTGGGAGACAGCATAAATTTTGACGCGACCCGTATGGCAGACCGCTTGGCCCGGATTGCAGAAGTTGACGTCAAAACGGACGAAATGATCGCCCCCTCCACCTTCTACAAAATTGGTGGCCCGACAGCGGTCTGGGCTGCCCCCAGAACCGAAAGCGCCATCGGGGAGGTGCTCACAGTCGTGCATGCAGCCGGTATACCGCTTTTCATCCTCGGACTCGGTTCGAATTTGCTGGTTTCAGACAAAGGCTGGCCGTGGGTGACACTTTATCTGGGACCTAATATTAGTGGAAGCAGCTTCGATGGCACACAAGCCACTGCCCTGGCCGGTACCCCTCTATTTGGCCTGATCCGCGATGCGGTTGACCGCGGTCTGGGGGGGATGGAACTAATGGCCGGGATCCCGGGTAGTGTGGGTGGAGCTCTGCGCATGAATGCGGGAGCATTCGGACAGGAAATCGAACAGACAACAGCCAGGGTAAAAGGTTTCCGGCTGGACGGCACGCCTTTTTCCGCCGAACGGAAAGAAATTAATTTCAATTATCGTCGCGTGCCGGATCTGGAAAAAGTTGTAATTACCTCCGCTCAATTTTGCTTTAAAAAAGCAGATACCGACCGATTGAAAAATCGAATGGATGATATCCTTGCTCTGCGCGCCAAAAAGCAACCGCTGAATTATCCCTCCTGCGGCAGTGTTTTTAAACGCCCGGCCGGGTATTATGCAGGAGCCTTGATCGAAGAAGCCGGCTTAAAGGGTGAACGCGTCGGTGGAGCCATGATCAGTGATAAACACGCCGGATTTATTCTTAATATCAATAACGCCAAGGCAATGGACATCTATCGACTGATCCGCCGGATCGAAAATAAGGTAGCTGACCGCTTTGGCGTACGACTGGAAAGAGAAGTAAAACTGATCGGTGAGTTTGAGGATTAGAAAAACAGCCTCGTTGCAGAACCATTAGGTTCTATTTGGCGGCTCTTGATTATTTTGAGTTAAACTCGTTTTAAGACATTTAGATTTTGGTTCAGGGCCCCCGCAAAATGCGGGATTTCACATCTTGATTTTATACATTAAGTGTTCAAAAGGCGCGAGGCGTCGAAATGAATAAGCGTACTTATAGTACGTGAGTAAATTTCGACAACGAGCAACACCGCCCTGGGCCAAAAGATGAGTATATTGAAACGAGTTTTAATCGGAGTCTTCCCATGCGATACACTCCGTCGGACAAGTCTCAATAGCTTCTTCGATACAATCTTCCGGGCCGCCTTCAGGCATGATCACTTCAGCTTTTTCTTCGTCTTCGTTAAAGGCAAAGACTTCCGCACAAAGCTCTACACAACTCTCACACCCGATGCATTCGTCGGAATCAATAACAACTCGTCTGGCCATAATTCGATCTCCTTTAATTGGATTTTGGAGGAAAGGCTTGTTTCCGGGATAATTTGAAAACTCAAACTCTAATTGAGCGATTGTCGAGGTCGAAGATCCGCCTCTGGAGGACCGAAGATCCGCCTCTGGAGGACCGAAGATCCGCCTCTGGAGGACCGAAGATCCGCCTCCGGCGGATTGCTGCACATAAAAAAAATGACCCCTTTTAAAAATTTGAAACACCCAATTAGGGGTAAGATAATGTTTGCCCATTTAAATGCAAGGGCGGGATCTGGTAGAATTCAAAATAGAGAAGACAGAGATCGGATTATCAGCAGCCAGAATAGGGACGCAAGTGTCCGAAACCGTATGGCCGGCAATCAACAAACCCGGACTGAATAGCATTGACAATCCTTCTAATTTAAGATTCACTAACATTTTTTGAAAAAAACATTTCAAAAATTAAACATTCAACCTCAGTCCGCAAATAATTTGAAAACCACACAACCATCACAACCCAGCCAATCCAAAGATTTTCAGACCGGACCCATACTTGTTCTTTCGCTTTGTCATTTTATCCATGATATCTATGCCAGTTTTTTGTCACCGCTGCTTCCGCTTCTCATTGAAAAACTTTCCATGTCCCTGACCCAGGCCGGCTTTCTTTCTTCAGTAATGCAGATCCCCGCGCTGCTAAATCCATATATCGGCATTTTGGCCGACAGAATCAGCGTCCGCTACTTTATTATTCTCGCTCCCGCCCTGACCGCCATCCCGATGAGCCTGATCGGGGTAGCCCCCAGCTATGGCATATTGCTGATCTTATTATTTATAACCGGAATCAGTGTTGCCATTTTTCACGTACCTTCCCCGGTGATGATATCCCGATTGTCGGGTTCTAAAAAAGGCCGCGGCATGAGTTTCTACATGACCGGGGGAGAATTTGCCAGGGCCGTCGGACCCCTCGTAGCGGTCGCAGCGGTTTCTCTTTTAGGGCTCGAAGGCTTCTATCCCATCATGATCTTTGGATTGGCGGCTTCGGTCTGGCTGTATTTTAACTTTCGCGAGGTCCCCATAACGGTTGATCAAGGCCGCAAATTATCGGTCCTGGAAACCTGGCGTGAGCTGCGGTACATTCTACTGCCCCTGACGGCAATTCTGCTGGCACGCGGGTTTATGCATGCGTCCATCACTGCATTTCTGCCGACATTCATCAAGCTGGAAACAGGCAATCTTTGGCTTGCCGGTGTTGCCCTGACTGTTTTTGAGATCAGCGGTGTCGCCGGTGTGTTTGCGGCAGGACCTATCAGTGATCGTTTGGGTCGCCGGCGAATACTTTTGATCTCCTTGCTGGGTGCTCCCATTAGCTTACTCGTATTTGCCTGGATCGGAGGATGGGTTCGTTTCGTGACCCTCGGCTTTATTGGAGTTACCCTGCTATCGACAAGCCCCGTTATGCTGGCCCTCGTGCAGGAGCATGCCAAAAGCAGCCCCTCGGCTGCCAATGGATTTTTCATGATGGCATCGTTTATTGCTCGTTCGGCCATTGTCGTGGTAGTTGGCTTTATCGGTGACCTGATCGGGTTGCGTGCCACTTATTTTTTTAGCGCTCTCATGGGTCTGCTGGCGCTTCCATTTGTCCTGATGCTCCCGAAAAAATAACCCTCTATACTGCCAGGCAATACAAAAACAATTGAATTCATGCTTGCCCTTTGAAGCAGCGACAATTATCATGTATTAATGCCGATTACCCAATAAACCGTACCGAAATACCATGAAACTATTCAATATTTTAGCCATCCTGGTTACGCTCTCAGCAGGTTTCAGTTATATCAACCATCGATTTATACGGCTGCCAACCACCATCGGTCTGATGATCATCGCCCTTCTGGTCTCCATGGGACTGATTGCTCTGGGTCCACTGGGATTTGGCCTGAAAGAGGATGCCCGCCTTTTGCTCTCCAGCATTGATTTTGATGAAACCTTACTCCACGGCATGCTTAGTTTTTTACTGTTTGCCGGTGCGTTGCATGTTAATCTGGCGGATCTGGCCAGACAAAAATATATCATCGGCTTTCTGGCAACTCTGGGTGTCATCGGGTCAACCTTTATTATGGGCTTTACCAGCTGGTGGGTTCTGGGCGCTCTGGATATTAATCTGCCATTTATCTACTGCCTGTTGTTCGGTGCCCTGATCTCGCCGACCGATCCGATTGCGGTAATGGGCATTTTAAGAAAGGCCGGTGTACCTGAAAGCCTTGAAACCAAGATTACCGGTGAATCGCTGTTCAATGACGGTGTCGCTGTGGTTGTGTTTCTGGTCATATTGGAAGTCGCAACCGGGTCCCATGATGTAACAGCCGCTTCGGTGACAGGTTTATTCATGAAAGAAGTATTTGGTGGATTGATCTTCGGGTTGCTGATCGGCGGCATCGCCTACTGGATGCTTAAAAGTGTGGAAAATTACCAGGTTGAAGTATTGATTACCCTGGCCCTGGTGACCGGCGGATTTGCGTTGGCTGATGTACTGCACCTTTCCGGCCCCATTGCC
>Ga0255055_10003740_pt1 | contig 10176 bp, 7 predicted proteins | sample JV7_2_27_MG_FD_188633 | JGI IMG/M metagenome (GOLD analysis project Ga0255055, IMG submission 188633) | Seawater microbial communities from Jervis Inlet, British Columbia, Canada - JV7_2_27 | ecosystem: Environmental > Aquatic > Marine > Inlet | place: Canada: British Columbia | collected... | reverse complement strand
CCACCGACCGCATCGCCGACCTGGAAGCGCTGCGCAAGGAAATTCCAGACGATGCCGATGTTCCCAAGCTGCTCGTTGCAACAGTTAAAAGCCTGGACACCAACACGAGCAGCATGGAGGTTACGCTTGGTCTGATGGAAGCACTGGAGCTTGACACGAATGTGTATCGCGCTCAATTGGTCAAAGCAACCAGTGATTACAGCTTGGAATTGATCGGTACAGGAGTGGCTGTCGACCTTGCGGGCCGCGCTATGGAAAGGATTACATCCTGGCTTGTGGCCGATGGGCCGAAACTATTTTTCAAACTACTGTTGTTTGTTGGTATCCTCTATCTTTTTCGTTTTGCCAAACGCTTGGTACGGGCCGGGCTCGAACGAGCGATTAATGGGTCTAATCTAAATCTGTCTGAGCTGGCACACCGCATGATTGTCTCGACGGTATCCAATCTTGTCATGATCTTCGGGCTTCTGATCGCGCTATCACAGTTGGGCATCAGTCTGGGACCGCTTCTCGCCGGTCTCGGTGTCGCCGGTTTTATTATCGGCTTTGCCCTTCAGAATACACTTAGCAATTTCGCATCAGGAATCATGATTCTGCTTTACCGACCCTATGACGTAGGGGATTTAATAGATGTCGGTGGTGTTTACGGAGAGGTAAACAAGATGACCCTGGTCTCTACCAGCATTTTGACACTGGACAACCAGATGATCGTGGTGCCCAACAACAAGATCTGGGGCGATGTGATCAAGAATGTCACCGCACAGGACATGCGCCGTGTGGATATGGTATTCGGCATCGCTTATAACGATGACATTACCAAGGCAGAAGAGATCCTAAATGACATCCTCAGATCACATGATAAGATCCTTGATAATCCGGAGCCGGTGGTGCGTCTTCACACCCTGGGTGAATCGTCGGTGGATTTTGTTGTCCGTCCCTGGGTCAAGATCGATGATTACTGGGATGTCTATTGGGATGTAACCAAAACAGTGAAACTGCGATTTGACGATGAGGGAATTTCGATCCCGTTTCCGCAACGCGATGTGCATGTATACAATAATAGCGTAGACACTGCAGGCGCTGTAAAGCATAAAGGAGAAATCGCATAGGGATATCTTGATTATATGAAATATGGCAAAGTTACATGTATGCATTAAATCTGTCAATCTGGGAAACTGAATGTTTAAAACTTCCGAAATAGACCCCAAAAACCATTATACAATAAATTGAGGCTTTATAGATTTAGACTGAAATTGCGGGCTGTGGCTACCCTGGCATACAATTTTGGATCTATAATTTTTTAGATTGGCAAAAGCAATCCAGAATAAAAACATGTCCTTTGCTGGATTCGATTACGGCTATGAACCCATCATCACAATAAATTACACCTTATATCAGCACACCTAACAAATTTGTGGTCTCCCCAATTTCCAGATGTAGGGCACGGCATCCCTAAATTTAGGAACACCAAAATTTGCTACCTTGGTTGACGGTATTCACCATGATTTATTTCGGTTCATGGTATACCGTACCGCCCCACTTACCAGGTTGCCACTGGCCAATACAGTGATTAAGATTGATTTTATGATAAGGAGGTCAGGACAATTAATACTGACTAAAGCCTACCTGAACTGAATCCGGCGGCGTCTGAAATCCGCCCAGGAGAAAAGGAGGTTATCATGAAAAAAAATAAAAAGATCTGCAAACCAGACTACGGATGCGATAGTCGATGTGTATTTGAATATGTCGAATGCATTGACAAAGAAGACGGGGCATCCATCTGCAAGACTCGCGAGCGAAACTGTTTCGACGAGTGTCATTTATAATCCGCAACGGTACCAATCATAAAGGGGGGCTCCCCACAGGCCCCCTTCGTGCTTAACGCACATCCACAATCCACCTTAAAGACTCCCTTGTTGAGACCTTTGGCATGGCTAATCGGGCGTCCGTTGATTCGCCCAATGCTCTCAAAAGTTTATCACAGGCAGGTTAATCGCAGATTAAGGTGTAGTGGACGGCTGTGAGAATTATTGATTGCAATCAAAAAAACCATATCCACTTCATGAAGTTTTCTGTTCGATCAAACAGGCCGCTTCGGCGGCCAGCGGAGAGCGACTTTATCTTTGCTGCAAAAGTCGACGAGTTGTAATAAAGGCCATGGTGTGTCGTGATTTAAATACAGTATCGCATTTGTCGAAACTTCAGATTGGATAAGGTTTTTCCCCTTCTCTGTTTCCGCAAATTCTTCCGGTTCTGCCATCATCACAGGGTTCGTCATCCGCATCAAATCTCGCATGCTCTGCCCATTCGGGAGCTCTCTGACAATATCTAGTGCGGCGATCTTTGTTTTGATTGAATTTAATATTCTTATCTTTTCCCATAGAGCGGCCTCCTTGTTTCGTTCTCTAAATGCTTTGCATATATCTGGCTCTGCCTTTTGAAAAAATCTTCCTACACTTTTACTTGTAATATCAAAACCGTTTCTAATTGATTGGGTTTTCCAAACCGGGTGCTTCGCACCCGGTTCCACCCGCAACGATTGGGGCACTTCGCGCCCCTGTCTTTTCCCGCCTATGGCGGTAAAATCCAAGCCACCCGCTGTGCGGGTGGTCGTTGACTCCACCACAACGTGACATATTTTCTTGACTTTGGCGATTTTATACATAGCCTTTTTTTAAAGATCGTTTCTGGATCTTTACAATTTTAACTTTACATCTCAACTACTTTTAACTTTTCTAATTATTGTTCATCTGAAGGCGCCTTCATCGAATATTGTTTCTTTTCCGGATACAGGCATAGCTCAGAGAGTATTAGTAAAAGGAGTTTTAAGGTAATCTGATAATGGCTTCGACCTGTAATTAATTGGTTCGGGTTGGTGCCCGAATCTTGGTTGATGATTTATTTAATGTAAAAAAGGGTGGGTGTGGTCATGAGCGACGATAAAGAAAAACATGATGAATGCAAATTGACTCAAACGGATTCTGAGGGAAACACAAATTTGTGCTGCTGTTACATTTTGAATCAGGATGGCCAGTACGAAGATCCATGCTATCTGCCGGTAGAGGACTGTTGTTGTTGCTAGCGGACGTTACTGACGTACCGAAGAGTCACCCACTTTCCAATAACTCCAACCCGGTCGGCACACGTTATAGTAGTGTGGAATTAATTGACCGGTTCTCTTAAAAGAGGTGTGATATGTCGATTGATTATATAAAAAAGGCAAAACAGTGTTGCTCTCGCGAGCATGAACGATTAATGCAGCAGTTGGATATCTGTGACAGCCGGTCCAAAACCTCAGCCAATCGGCACCGATGTTATCGAATAGCTGCTCGGAGAAGTGGTCGCCGATCCAGGAAATGCACGATTGGAGGATAAAGGCCTCGGCAGCATGAATCAAAAGCAATCAACTGGAAAGAGAAGTGATCATAGGGTGGAAATTACCCGATTGGAACCCAAGGAAAAAACAGGACTTGTGGTCGTCATTACAGGCCACGGTAAAGGAAAAACCACAACCGCTCTCGGCATAGCGGTCAGGGCTTGTGGACACAATATAGGTACCTGTATTATTCAGTTCATGAAAGGCGACATTTATGCCGGAGAGTGGGATGGAATCAAGAAGATGGATTGCCCTGTGGAATTGATTTCCACGGGAAAAGGCTTCTGCGGAATCCAGGGAAATCCCTACCCATATGAAGAACATAAAGAAAACGCACAGGATGCGGTCCAAATAACCCACCAAAAGATTGAATCAGGCCGATGGGATATCCTTATCCTGGATGAGATCAACAATGCGTTGCATTTAAAACTAGTGGACCTTGACCAGGTCCTGGAGATTATCCGTACGAAACCCCGCGAGATGCATCTAGTTCTGACAGGCAGGGATGCCCATCCCGAGGTGGTTGAACTGGCAGATACGGTAAGTGAAGTTCGCGAAGTGAAGCATGCCTATCAGAAAGAGATTGAACCTCAGCCTGGGATTGATTATTAATTTCTAAGGAGCACAAGATGGATTCTTAAAAGGAAAACAAGTAATCTGGATAAATCCCACATCGGTCCCGGTCTTTGTGTCCGACAGGACTACCGACCGAATGAATTGTTAAATATGTCACATCGTCGTGTGTGGAGCTTGCGGCTATAATTTCTGACATCATTCACCTTCCTTTCCAGGTGAAAAATGCATCTGCTTTTGAATTTCACAATGACCATGGGTCATACAAAATTTTAGGAACTTCCTCTCGGCCGTTCGAAAGTCATCTTCTGAATAATAGTTCACATTTTCTGAAATTCGAAACAATTCTTTATACCTTTTTACTAATAAATTAATACCCGTCTGTTTAATAAATCCGTTTGTCATTTTTATGAAAAGTTACGATTGGTTTTGTCGAATTCTTGTTTATAGTATCAACGGTTTAAATACATGCCTGACGGATCCGAAGCCTTGGGACTTGAAATGTGTATTCAGCCAGCCAAAATACGTTTGGCGCCGGCCATAGCCTGGAGCTTACCGAATGCGATGTGGCGCGGTAAATGGTTCATGCCGCAGGAACTGGTGATGAGAGTCTGTTCCGGAGGCAGCCAGCTGTGCTTGCTGATTCGCTCCGCAATCGTCTCAGCTGATTCCACATTAAAATCCTGAACATCCGCTGCGCCAACCGCTAGATATTTATTTCCAATAATTCCCTCATATTCAGGCGTTTGATCATGCTCGATGAGCAACACATCACAGTTAATTTTGCAGATGAGCTCAGCGGGATATCGGCCGGTATCAAAATAGCGGTGACCGATTTGCCCGTCGTACTCGGGTCCTACGGCATAGTTACCCTGGCATACATGGACTTGGACCGAGACATTTTTAAGACCTTCAGTGGCCAAATTGATGGCTTCTACAGCCGCCGTCACTTCGTTATCGTCGGATACCGCGAAAAGCGGTTCGTCAATCTGGATATAATCGCAGCCTGCTGTCTCCAGATCCTTGAAATTCCGGTTCATTAGCTTAGCAAGATCCTGCATCATGGCAGCGATATTGTTATAGTGTTCATCCACTGCTACTTTCGCCAGCATATGCGGACCGGTCATCGTGATCTTTACTGCCTTGGATGTATATTTAGAGACGGTTTTGTATTCTTCCACTAAACCAAGGTCCGCATATTCCAATGGCCCCTTACAAATAGCCGCTGGGTGAAACACCTTTGGATCCTTTGCTGTAATTGGTTTGAGTCGCGTCTCTTTTGAAAAACCGGGCATCTTTTCCCAGAAAAAATTGAGCATAGCATTGGGCGGGGCGTGACGATTATTGGTTCGTCGGTGCATTTCACCTCCGGTTATAATATCAATTCCGGCAATTTCTTGATCGAGAATTGCAGCCTCGGTGGCACGGAATTGAGCATCTTCTATATCTGTATTTGAAAGGGTGCCGGATTCGACCTGCTTTTCCACCGTCTCATACCATCTGGGGACACTGTAGGAACCAACGACCGTTGTTGTATATTTGGAATATGCAGTCATTTTTAGAGCTCCTTATAATATGAAAGTATATTTCATGAAACCGGCAAGTCAAGCTAAGTCCAAAAAAAACTGCAACAAGGTCCCCTCTTATCAGCATCTTCATATGCGCTGACGCAATGGCAGGCATGCGCAACACTCAAATCCTTTTGTTTCCTGTCTGAATTTTTCATCAATTATTGCGCAGTCTTTCTCATGATTGACACAGGACAGACCGGCTCGGTGACCGATAGGAGTGTTAAATTACCCCTGTTTCAGCGTTTATCGCCGCTACACCGCCAATAGGAAAACCATAGGCCGAATGAACACTCCGGCTATGAATTGCAAATTCATAATTTTTATGGATATCTTATGAAAATCGATAACAAATTGCAGATAATGAATAAGTACTCATTTCATATACATCCCCCACTTCGCTTTTATCCTCTCTAATAGTTTATCCGGTCAAAACATTAGTGTTCTGTAATTAAAGCAAAAATCCATCGAGACATTTTTAAAATTTGTGCTTGACATAAACGATCAGGTTTTGATAAAAAATGAATGAACATTCATTCATTATTGTTTTTTGAAAGGATAGCAAGGTGAGGACAGCCACGAACCGGATCGAAAAAAATCATAAATATCATCAGATCCTTGAGGCGGCGGTTAAGGTTTTTGCCAGACAGGGGTTTCACCAGTCGACCGTTGCCCAGATTGCCAAAGAAGCCGGGGTCGCCGACGGCACCATCTACCTGTATTTCAAAAATAAAGACGACATCCTGGTTCAATTTTTCAGTTTTCGGGCCAAACAGGTATTTGAATCCTTCCGGGAGGAAGTCGATCGGGCGCAAACAAGCGCAGATAAACTGCGCAACCTGGTGCGCCGCCACCTGGCCGAATTTCAGCGCGACAGAGACGGGGCGGTGGTCTACCAGGTCGAAACCCACCAGAACAGCCGCATGGCGGAAGCGCAAATTAGAGAAATGTCCCAGATGTATCGGGATCTCATCGCAGAAATCATCGAGCAGGGGCAGCAAGAAGGCACGATTCGCAAGGACCTCTATGTCGGATTGGTCAAACGCTTTATCATCGGCGCGGTGGATGAAGTCATCAATACCTGGCTGCACTCCGATGGGGAATATGATCTGGTTTCGATGGCCGAGCCACTGGTTGAGCTTTTTATAAAAGGTATCGGCAGCCCGCCGGCCAAAACACGCCGGTAGGCAATTCAACTTAAAAGGAGAAAAAAATGGCACAATTTATTGCAGACCGTAGGGATGTCGATTTTGTTCTGCATGAACAGCTTCGGGTTGAGACCCTGAGCGAACATGAGAAGTATGCAGAATTTAACAAAAAAACCATCGATTTGATCATATCCGAGGCCCGCAATCTGGCGCTCAAGGAACTTTTGCCCATCCAGGTCGACGGTGACCGTGAGGGCGCCCGTTTTGAAAACGGGAAAGTGACGGTTCCGGCGTCATTCCACAAGGCCTGGGAGCTTTTTAAAGAAGGTGAGTGGATTGCCCTGGCCGATGACCCGGAATGGGGCGGACAGGGTATGCCTGCGACTATTTCTCTGGCTGCCAGTGATTATTTTATTGGCGCCAATTTCGCCTTTATGATCTATGCAGGTTTAACGCATGGTGCCGGCAGATTAATCGAAATTTTCGGAACCGACAAACAAAAGCGCCTATTTTTAAAAAAGATGTTCACCGGGGAATGGACCGGTACGATGCTGTTGACCGAACCGGAAGCCGGATCGGATGTGGGCGCATTGACCACTTCGGCAGTTAAGAATGACGACGGCACCTATTCGATTACGGGCAACAAAATTTTTATCTCCTCGGGCGAACACGATATGGCGGAAAACATCATTCATCCGGTGCTGGCCCGCATTGAAGGAGCGCCGGAAGGTACCAAAGGCATCTCCATGTTTCTGGTGCCCAAGGTCCGGGTAAACGACGACGGCAGCCTGGGCGAGCCCAATGATGTGGTTTGCACCGGTATCGAAGACAAAATGGGCATCCATGGAAATACCACCTGTTCGCTGTCGCTCGGTAGCAAAGGCAATTGCCGCGGCACGCTGCTGGGTGAGGAAAATAAGGGCATGCGGGCCATGTTTCAGATGATGAATGAAGCGCGTCTGCTCGTTGGGCTTCAGGGGATGGCCTGTGGCAGCTCCGCTTATATGTATGCCGTCAACTATGCACGCGAGCGGGTGCAGGGTCGGCATCTTCTGAAGAGCTTTGAACAGGATGCCCCATCGGTACCCATCATCCAGCATCCGGACATTCGGCGCATGCTGTTGACCATGAAAACCTATGTGGAAGGCATGCGCAGCCTTTTGTACTATGTCGCAAACTGCGCAGACCGCATTCAAGTCAGCGATAAACAGGAAGATAAAGCCAAATACCAGGGGTTGATCGATGTGTTGATCCCCGTCGCCAAAGGTTATGTGACGGATAAGGCCTTTGAAGTTTGCAGCCTGGGGGTTCAGGTTTACGGCGGCTACGGCTACATCAAAGAATACCCCATGGAACAGCTGCTGCGGGACTGTCGTATTACACAGATCTACGAAGGGACCAACGGCATTCAGGCCATGGATCTGTTAGGCCGCAAACTCGGCATGAATCAAGGCAAGCCAATTATGGATCTATTGGGTGAGATCCAAGCCGTAATTGCGGAGGCGAAGTTGATTTCAAATCTGGAAAAGCCGGCTGAAAAGCTGGAGGCTGCGGTCAATAAGCTGGGTGAAGTCGCACTTCATTTAGGTAAAACCGCCATGTCACCGGAAGTGATGACCGCGTTTGCACATGCATATTCCTTTATGGAGGTATTCGGTGATGTGGTCTTTGCCTGGCTGCTGTTGTGGCGGTCTTCCATAGCGGCTCAAAATCTGGAAAACGGTGCCAGGAAAAAAGACGTAGCCTTTTATGAAGGCCAGATCAAAAGTGCCGAATTTTTCGTTCATTCTATTTTACCGGTCAGCATCGGTAAAATGAATGTGATTCTGGCGGCCGACAGTACAGCGGTTGATATTTCAGAAGATGCCTTCGGCGGGAAATAACCGCTTGAGGTGTCAGGTTTCGGGTTTCAGGTGTCAGGTTTCACGGTGTCAGGCAATTTGGGTTTCAGGTGTCAGGATGCAGTGCCGCTGCTGGCCGCCGAAAGGGCCAGTTTGATCGAAAAAGAAACTTTGTAGTTTCATACGAGCTCCATGGTATAGGGTAGAAGGTTGAAGGCGCAGGGCGGATGCATGCGATCTAATCTGATTCTTTTCGTACTCGTCCTCGTGCTCGTCCTCGTGAATCAGAATTTTATAGGGGACGAGGGACGAGGACGAGTACGACGACGAAGGCGGTAGCTGCCGTGCCTTAGCCTAAAGAGCTAAAGCGGCTCATCTGACACCTGGCTTGGGGTTATTGCCTGAAGGGGTTATTCGTGATATGCGTGCTCCTTTGGTTTGCAGGATGTCGCTTATGAATCATCGATAAACTTGCTTAAAAATCTCCCGCTAAACGGGAGAATAGGAAGCGTGATCACCTATTTTTTAGATGGGTTCTAATAACGATCAGTTGAGTTGCGAAAAGGGGGGACAACGTTAAAAATGGAATCTGCCTTGACTTCTCCGGCCGCTGCTTCGTTTTCAGGTATTCCGACAGCCGTTTTTGCCATCCTGATACCGGTTGTCGGTACGGCCCTGTTTGCCTACATTATCATCCGCAGGATGACACCCCTGGTCAAAGCCGCCCCCGATAATCGCTTTTGTTGCATTCCGCAACGCATTGGCCTGATTTTAAAAATCTGGCTGGCCCAGTGGCGCCAGCCCCGGTATATGCTCGCCGGTGTATTGCACATTTTTATATTTGCCGGCTTTATTATTCTGGGCGCACGCTCAACCCAGCTGGTCATACTGGGTTTTTCCGAAAATTTTGTGTTGCCCGGATTCAGCGGCGTTTTCGGGCAGATTTACAGCATCTTAAAAGATTACGCGGCCACCTGGATTTTATTTGCCTGTGTCATCACCGCTATCCGCAGGGGAATTATTAAACCCGAGCGCTATGCCGTGCCGCCCCGTTACGGAAAAGATCATACCGCTGAAGCCATATTTGTCCTCGGTCTTATTTCAACCTTGATGATCTCGGAAAGCTTATTTGAAGCCAGTCTGGTCGCCGCTCAAGTCCGGAACGGTGTTCATGCCGAGTTCCCGGCCCCGCTGAGCCTCGCCTGGTTTTTCAGCCAGATGTTAAGCGGTTCCTCTTTAGCAGCGCTGCAGAACACTAATCTAATTACCTATTTCATCCATGATGCGACCTTTTTCTTTTTCCTGTGCTTTTTGCCGCTGGGCAAGCACTTTCATGTGATTACTTCCATCTTTAACGTATTTTTCATGCGGATTGAAAAGGGCAATGTGAAGCCCGTGCGCTACGGCATTTCAGATGAACAGCTTGACGATCTGGATTCTTTTGGCGTGAAAATCTTTGAGGATTTTACCTGGAAGCATATCCTTGATTTCTACAGCTGTGCGGATTGCGGCCGCTGTTCGGACCGCTGCCCGGCCAATGCAGTCGGGCGCCCGCTGTCGCCGCGATTTATATCCATTAAGGGCCGCGATTATGCCTTTAAACATTATCCCCTGATCGGCAGCAACGGCGGAGAGACCAAACCACTGATCGGTGATATTTATGATGAGGA
>Ga0255055_10003739_pt1 | contig 10180 bp, 6 predicted proteins | sample JV7_2_27_MG_FD_188633 | JGI IMG/M metagenome (GOLD analysis project Ga0255055, IMG submission 188633) | Seawater microbial communities from Jervis Inlet, British Columbia, Canada - JV7_2_27 | ecosystem: Environmental > Aquatic > Marine > Inlet | place: Canada: British Columbia | collected... | reverse complement strand
TCAGCCCCACAGAAGCCGGCTTCCGCTGGCTATCTGTTCGCGCACAGGGGCTGCGCAGCGCCTCCGGAACGACGGATTTTGCCGGGCTATTCGTCGGTTTCAGCCTTTTTCTCATCGTCTCGGCACTGCTGCTCGTCGGACTGCTGTTTACGTTGCTGGTAGAACAACGAGCTCGCGAGTTCGGTTTGCTCCTCGCCATCGGCTTCTCCGTCAAGCAGGTGCAACGCAAACTGCTCGCCGAAGGTGGTTTGTTGGCCGTGGTGGGCGCGCTCGTTGGTACCGGCCTGGCTCTGGCCTACGCCGCCCTGGTCCTCAAAGGTCTGGAGACTTGGTGGTCGCCGGTGGTCGACGTTCCTTTCTTGCGCCTTCACGGCCAGCCGACGACACTGGTTCTGGGCGCCGGTGTTGCCGTGGTGCTGACGCTCTTGGTGATCTCCCGCACGGTCCGGCGGCTGAGTCGCCTGCCAACACGACAACTCCTCTCGGGAGCGACCCAGAAGTACAGCGGTTCATCGCCTCGCCGCCGCGCCGCCATCCTGGCCGTGGGATCCCTGGCAGTGGCCATACTCCTGCTGGTGGTTGCAATCGTCGTGGGTATGGAATCTGCGCCGGCTCTGTTTTTTGGCATCGGTAGCGCTTTGGTCGTGGGTGGACTCTCTGCCTTTGCGGCTTGGACGCGGCAAGCGCCGCGCCGCGACACCGCCATTACCCCTCCCGTCATCATCGGTATGTCCATGCGCAACAGTGCCCGCAGCCCCGGCCGCAGCCTGCTCTGTGTCTCCCTCGTGGCCTGCGCCAGCTTCGTGCTGGTCAGTGTGACGGCCAACCGCAAGACACCCGGTGCCGATCCGTTCGCTCGCGATTCCGGCACCGGCGGCCTGACCCTCGTCGCCGAGGCCGACACACCACTTCCAGCGACCCTCAATAGCCTGCTCCAGAATGGTTCGACAGAATACTTCAGCTTTCGACTTCTCCCCGGTGACGATGCCAGTTGCCTCAATCTCTACCAGCCCGAGAAGCCTCGAGTTCTCGGTGTAGCGCCCGCCTTCATCGAGCGTGGTGGCTTTCATTTTCGTAGCACTGCTGCGGAGGTGGACAACCCCTGGACGCTTCTCGAGCAACCCCTGGAGGACGGCGCCATCCCTGCAGTCGGCGACTACAACTCGGTCAAGTGGATCCTGCACTCCGGTCTCGGCCAGGATCTGACACTGGAGAATGACCAGGGTCAACCGGTGCGGCTGCGGATCGTGGGTTTGCTCGAGGCCAGCATCTTCCAGAGCGAGCTGCTGATTTCGGCAGGCAACTTTCTCGAGGCCTTCTCAGATCATCCCGGTTATGCCTACTTTGTCGGCGATCCACCCCCCGACCGACTGGGTACTGTGATTGCAGAGTTGGAACTCGAGCTGGCACCTTTCGGGCTCGACGCGGGCTCCACCAGCGAGCGACTGGCGGGCTTTCAAGCCGTTGAGAGCATGTATTTGACCACCTTCGAGATCCTCGGCGGCCTCGGTCTGCTTCTCGGTACTCTCGGACTCGGTATCGTGCTCATGCGCAACGTCTTGGAGCGCCGAGGCGAGCTGGCTACGCTCAGAGCCTTTGGATTCCGCCGGTCGACTCTGGCAACCATGGTGTTGGCAGAGAACGCCTTCTTGCTGGCGATGGGACTTCTCATCGGCGCCGCTGCCGGTCTGATCGCCGTGTCGCCCCATCTGATCTCGGGTGGAATTCGAGTTCCCTGGTCGTCCCTATTGCTGACTCTGACGGCGGTCTTTGTCGTCGGTCTTCTCGCCAGCGTGACGGCGGTCATGGGCAGCTTGAGAATCCCCCTTCTCCCGGCCCTCAAGACCGACTAGTTGCCTCAGGATCTCGCCGTGCAGGCGAATCCGTTTCTGGCCGAACTGGGGCACCGCCGACAGGTCGTCGGCCCCGTGCCGTTGGATGTACTTGAGGGCGACCATGGGGAGGACTACCTGCAACGGTACCCCCTGACGCGCGGACTCCTGACGTCGCCACTTCCGCAGACGCTCACCGCGCTGCTGGGCCTCTCGACTCAGCGATTCTCTCACCGGTTGGCGAGGTACGGGCGGAGGATTCCGTTTCGCCTCGGCAATCAGCACCAAAAGATCTCCGGCCCAACGTTTGGTCACTCGCCTCGGCACTCCCAATCGTCTGAGGTCGCTGAGGCTCGCGGGCGCACTGCGACTCAGCGCCAGTAGAAGCTGATTGTGAATCGTTCGACCCGCCGGGAGGTCGAGCTGTTTGGCGATGCCTTCTCGCCACTGGTAAAGCGCCACCAGGATCGGCATCGCTGCCTTGGAGAGCTGTCGAGCACCCTTGATGCTCCACACCGCTGTGAGCTCGAAACCACCATTCCAGATCGACTCCTCCACTGCCCGGCAGGCAATGGCGACTTCCTCTTCCAGCTCCGCAGCGCGCACCAGAGCCTTTAGCCTGGCAGAGATTTCAGGCAGGTAGCGAACGTCATTGAGAGCGTATTCGAGCACCTCGCCCTCAATGGGTCGTCGACTCCAATCGTGATGAGCGTGAGCCTTGGGAAGTGAGACCCCACAGATCCGCTCGACTACGGATCCGAATCCCGTCTTCTCCCAACCCAGGAAACTCGCGGCCTGCTGCGAGTCCCAGACTCCTCGCAGAGATATGCCGTAGTCTCGTTTGAGGCAACCTACGTCGAATTCGCCGCCATGGAGGCGAATCTCGTGCTGATTGCTCTCCAGCACCGGACGCAGTGGCTCCAAGGCCAACCGATCGCCGGGCAGGGCGAGGAGGTCGACCAAACAGAGGTTTTCGCCGTCATTGATCTGCAACAGGCACAGACGCTCCTCATAGGCAAATCCGGAGTTGGATTCGCTGTCGAGGTCGAACTCGGAGCGCCCCGCCAGACTGGCGGCCAGCCGCTCCAAGCCCTCCCTGTCTTCGATCCAGTGATAATCCTCGAGTCGAGCCACCCGTCCGCGTCTCCACTAGTTCAAGCGCGGCCGATGATACCAGTGACCTTGGCAATTCTCCGCCACCAGGATTCATCGGTTGAGCATCGACTCCACCTGGATAAAGGCGCGACGGGCTTCGTACAGGCGATAGGCCAGGTCGAACAACCGCTCCTGGTGACAGCGCAGCGCGGCCTCACGCAGGCGTCTCAAACCCCGCTCCAGGTGGAGACTCAAGGCAGGCACAGGGGCTGGGGGAAGGGGATCCGACGCCAGCTTTGCCAACGCCGACTGAAAGCTCCTGCAACGTCCCGGGAGTCCCCCCAGGGGTCCCCGACGAATTGTGGCGGACAATTCGGTCCAACTCCGTTTCACGGGCGCCATTCTTGCCCTATAGGCCAGCTCCCAGGTCAAAAGATCCATTCGCCGCTCCGCCGGTGGCTCGGCAGCCGAACCGATCACGACCGTCGACCTCGCCGGCTTGTGAGCCCCAACTACCAGCCATAGCAAGCTGATCAATAGGATCCGACAAGTAGCTGCTGTGCTCATGCTCTATCTAGACGAAATCAGCAGCTGTAATCTTGCAACCCCCGACCCGCCGGGTCGGGCCTCGAATGCGCTATCTGCTACACTCTGGCTGGGCGGATTGGCAAGATATCAATTCCCTCCATCAACCCTCGGCCGCCGAGCTCCCCTCGGCCGGCAGCAGAATCTGACAAAAACCGACATGGAGTTACTGTGACTAGGAGAATGCTCATCAACGCACGCGTACCCGAAGAGGTCCGCATTGCCATCATGGATGACGAGACCCTCGAGAACTATCAGGTCGAGGTGGCGGAGCGGGGACTGACGCGTGGCAACATATACCGCGGCATCATCGTTTCCATACAGCCGAGTCTCAACGCCGCGTTCATCGACTACGGCGCCGAGCGTCACGGCTTCTTGCCTATTCAAGACGTGGTGCCGGCCGCCTACTACAAAGAACCCAAGAATCCCCGCCGTCCCCGTATCGAAGAAGTGCTGGAAAAGGGGCGGTCGATCGTCGTTCAGGTCATCCACGAGGCCGAGGGCACCAAGGGAGCGGCCCTGACAACCGACTTGAGCCTGGCGGGCCGCTACATGGTCCTGACACCCTTCGACGACTCTCAGGGAGTCTCCCGCAAGGTCAAGGACGACGACACCCGGCAAGCATTGCGCGATCAGGTGGCCAAGCTGCAACGGCCTGCTGGCAGCGGTATCATCATTCGTACCAATGCTCTGGGACAGAACAAGGCCGCTCTGAACCGCGATCTCAACGCCCTATTGCGCCTTTGGAGGCGTATCAGCAGTGAAGCACGTCGAGGAAAAGGAATTCGTCTGCTCTACAGTGACCAGGACATTATCCTGCGCTCTTTGCGTGACCAGCTCGACAACTCGGTTGAGGAGGTGCTTACCGACACCCAACAGGCCTATGACAAAGCCGGGGAATACATGCGAGCCTTCATGCCGCGTAGCCGGACACGACTGACTCACTACACCGAACGCACGCCGCTGTTTGCCCGCTTTAGCCTTGACTCCCAGATCGAGAGAATCTACGAGCGCCGAGTCGATCTGCCCAGTGGTGGATCGATTGTCATCGATCGGACCGAGGCCCTCACTGCTATCGACGTCAACTCGGGTCGCTCGACCCGTGCGTCGACCCAGGAGGAGACGGCTCTGAACACCGATCTGGAAGCGGCCCAGGAGGTCGCTCGCCAGCTCCGTCTGCGCGACTTGGGCGGGCTGATCGTGATCGACTTCATCGACATGGAGAGACACGGGAATCAGCGTCGGGTCGAAAAGACCATGCGCGACTCCATGAAGACCGACCGGGCTCGCTTCAACGTCGGACGCATCAGTCCCAACGGCCTGCTGGAGATCAACCGACAACGCATTCAACAGGCCCTGCTGGTAAGAACCTATCGTCCCTGTCCGACCTGCGATGGGATCGGCCGCATCGCCAGTGCGGAGCTGGTCGGGCTGCGGCTGCTGCGCAAGATCGAGGCTCGAGCAGCCGACGGCTTTGCCGGCACGGTCCGCATCGAGCTCCACCCCGAGCTAGCCGATGCGCTACAAAACGGCCGCCGGCGCGAGATCGCCGACCTGGAGCGCGAGTTTCCTTTGCGAATCGAGGTGATCGCCTCCTCCAGCTTGCACCGCTCCGAGGAGCAGCTAGAGTGGCAAGCCAAGAAAACCCAGGGTAAAACCCCTGCCAAAGGTCACACAGAGGAGCCGGTCACGATTCGTGATTCCGCCACGGCTCGCCCCGCGACGGCCTCGGAGTCGCAAAAACCCGCCCCGGCCACCTCGCAGCCGAGCTCGGAGGGATCCGGGCAGGGACACAGACGTCGCCGTTCCCACGGCAAACGCAAAGCAACTCCACCGAAGGGAGAAACGCCGGCGACACCCAAGTCCCCACCGGCAGCCAGCGACGAAAGCAAACCGACCGCTACACCGGAGAAACGCCGACGACGATCGCGCCGCTCCCGGCGCTCGCGATCGCGTACCGCGGCCCCGAAGACCTCTCCCAGCACCGAGTAGTGGACTGTACCGCGCATGCGGTTGGTGCCTGAGCGTTACAGTCCATCAGGCGGTCTGCTTTCGGCGGGTTCCAAGAACCACCAGCGCCATCAGCAGACCCAGGAGGTTGACGACGTTGATCTCCGGGATCAGCTCCATTGAAGTGGGTCCCGGGAACATGATCAGAAGAGCCAGCGCCAGCAAGAGGAGACGTGTCGCGCCACCGAGTGGCTGCCGAAAATAGCCCGCCAGGGCGGCAGCCAGGGGCACCAGACCTACAGCACTGATGGTCATCGCCAAAACAACTCGACCAGCGCTCGCGGCCGTCCCGGCCTCCTCGAGCATGAGAAGTGCCGGCCGCAAGACAAAAAGATAAGGCAGCACGAAGCCCACGAGGGCGAAACGGAAGGCAGCCATGCTGCTGCGCAAGAAGCTCGAACCGGCGATCGAGCTGGCGGCGTACGCGGCCAGCGCCACTGGTGGGGTCACCATCGACATGAGCCCGAAATAGAAAATGAACAGGTGTGCCGCCAAGGGTGCCACCCCCAGCTTTCCCAGAACCGGACCCACTATCGTCGCCAGCAACAGGTAACAAACCGCCGAAGGCAGTCCCATGCCGAGGACGATCGACGAGATCATCAGAGCCACGAGCGCCAGAATCAGGTTCTCCTGGGCCAACGGCAGAATCAGAGCCGGCAAGCGGGCACCGATGCCGGTGAGGGTGACGACACCAATGATGATGCCGACACTGGCGGCGGCCCCGATGAGAGCCACCCCATTGCGTGAGGCCCGCTGAAAAACCTCCACTAGGCCCCTCACTCCGACCCGAGTGCGCGGGTTCAAGGCGCTGAGAAGCAACACCACGGCCATGGCCCCAGAGACGGCCCTGAAGACGCTGAAGCCCAGAAAGAGCAAGAGAACCAGCCCCGCCAGGCCCGCAATGAAGACCAGCCCCTCGTACTGCCGCCAATCCCCGCTCCCTTCCTGCTCGCCACCTCGGCTCCTCGAGATGGCTTGGGTGCGCAGGTGAACGGTCAAAAAGATCGACAGGTAGTACAGAATCGCCGGGAGTAATGCCGCACGGATGATATCCAAATAGGCGACCGGCGGATCGATGATCTCCAGCATCATGTAAGCCCCGGCTCCCATTACCGGAGGTACCAGCGCTCCACCGGAGCTCGCCGCAGCCTCGAGACCCGCCGCCACATGGGGGGCAAACCCCGAGCTCTTCATCATCGGGATCGTAAAGGTACCGGTCGTGGCGGTGTTGGCCACGGCGCTTCCCGACAGCGATCCCATCAGACCGCTACTGAGCACCGCGACCTTGGCCGGACCCCCAGTGGAATTGCGAAACAGCCGCCGCGCCGCCTCGATGACGTAACGGGTGGCACCAGTGGCCTCGAGCAACGCACCGAAAAGCACGAACAGAAAGACGTAGCTGAACATCACCTTGAGGGCCACGCCAAAAACACCCTGACTGTGGAGAAAGGTCTGGGCCACGATCCGATCCAGGTCATAGCCCCGGTGCGGTAGCAGCCAATCGGGAAGCAACGGACCCAAGCGGGCATAGAAGAGAAACAACAGCGACAGGATGGGCAGCGTCCAGCCGATCGTGCGGCGAGCGGCCTCGAGAATCACCACCAGCCCGACGACCCCAACGACGATGTCCAAGGGCTGTTCCAGGCCCGCCCGCTCACCAAGCGATTGGCCCTGGAGCCACCAGCCGTCAAACCACGGCTGGCTTTGGATCACGACATACCCGCAGGTCAGGACCGCCAGCAGGGCCAGAACCCCATTGATGATCGCAAGCCAGCGATCCGTTCGCTCAGGATCCGTAAGGAAGATGATGACCAGCCCGAGAAGCGCAAAGATAGCGAGCTGTGCCGGGGGCGTCAGATGGGGGTAGTTGACCTCCAGCAGGACGAACAGTGGCAGCAACACTGCACAGACCTGACAGATGGTCCGGCGAATAGAGGGCTCCTTTCCTACTGCGGCCAGATCCCGATCTCGCGGTAGTAACGAACGGCACCGGGATGAAACTCCGCCCCTGTATCACGGACCACGACCTCGGGCTGGATCGCTCGGCCTGCTGCGTGCTTCTCCACCACCTCGGATCGATTCTCCCAAAGGATCCGTGTCACCTCGTAGACGAGGTCCTCATTCTCCTCGGCAGCGGTGATCAGATGCATGGATCCAACATTGAGGCCGAAGAAGGGCTCAATCTGGCCTCGGTAGGTCTCGGCCGGCACGGTGACTCGATCGAAAAACGGATACCGACTCACCAACTCTTCCACGGCGCTCTCAACAAAAGGGATGAAGTAGATCGATTGGCCGGAGGTGGCCTGAGTGATGGAAGCCGTGGGCACAGCGCCGCCCAAAAAAGCGGCCACGGCCGAACGGTCGGCCAGCATGTCCACCGCTCCTGCCTGAGTGTTGTGGAGAGGCACGAAATCCTCGTAGGTGACCCCGTGCGCTTGCAGGATCGGACCGACAAAATACTCGAAGCCGGCGCCCGCCGGTCCGACAACGACTCGGCGCCCCGTCAAGTCAGAGATGGACCGCACCCCTGAGTCCTCTGGAGTGAGGAACAGGGCGACGTTGGGAGCCAGCGTCATCACCACCTTCACCGCTTGCGGTGCTTCCCACTTGCCCTCTCCTCGGACCGCAAAATAGGTGATGGCCGCGTTGGCCAGGGCGAAGTCCAGCTCGCCGCCGTGCAGCCGCCGAATATTCTCCTGCGTTCCTTTGGTCGACTCGGCGGTGACCTGTAGCTCTTGGGAACTGTCGTGCGCCTGGAGCACCTCGCTGAGGGCCCCCCCGACGACAAAGAAGGCTCCCCCTGGAGGTGCGGTGCCGATACTCAGATAGCGGCGTTCTGGGCTCCCCGTGTCACTCTCGGGGCGGGGCCCACAGGCCGTGAAAGTGAGTCCGAAAAGGAGCCCAACAGCGATCGAATGACGCGGGATCATCGCGGCGCAGTCTAGCACGTCAACCTCAACGGGCTAAGGCCTTTTCCAGTCCTTTAGCCGGCCTCTGGTGCACGCCGCCTCCGGGTCATAGACTTCAACCCTATGCGTGCAATCACGTTCCAAGGCGTTGAGCGAGTGACCGTCGAGACCGTCGCCGATCCGATCATTCGGGAGACTCACGATGCCATCGTCGAAGTACGACAGGCGGGAGTTTGCGGTTCCGATCTCCACGTCTATCACGGCCGCGAGACCGGCCTCGATATCGGCACTGTCCTCGGTCACGAGTTTGTCGGCGAAGTCCTCGAGGTAGGCTCGGCAATCGATGATCTGCACGTTGGCGACCTCGTCGTCAGTCCCTTCACCACCAATTGTGGCAAGTGCCAGTTCTGCACCCAGGGCCTGACGAGCCGATGCGTTCAAGGGCAACTGTTCGGTTGGGTGGAACACGGTGAAGGGCTACACGGTGCCCAGGCGGAACGGGTTCGAGTACCGCTCGCGGACTCGACCCTGGTTCCGGTGCCGGGCGGGGTCACCTCGGAGGCGGCACTCCTCGCCGGCGACGTCCTTGCCACCGGCTACTACTGCGCGGTACAGGGTGGGGTGGGGCCCGGTAAGGCTGTAGCGGTTCTGGGCTGTGGTCCGGTCGGCCAGATGGCCGTCTTCGCTGCCCTTCACCTTGGCGCCGAGAAAGTGCTGGCTCTCGACAGTGTGCGCGAGCGTCTGGATCTGGCGCGACGCTTGGGAGCCGAAGTCGTCGACATCGAGCGCCAATCACCCGCGGAGGTGATTGCTGCGAACACCGAGGGTCTGGGAGTCGACGCAGTGCTGGAAGCCGTTGGCAGCGCAGCGGCCAGCCGTCTGGCATTCGACCTGGTGCGACCGGGAGGCACCATCTCTGCCGTCGGTGTCCATACCGAGTCGCAGTTCCCCTTCTCGCCCACCGAGACCTACGACAAGAATCTCACCTACCGCATCGGCCGTTGCCCTGCTCGGCACTATCTCACGCAGGTCTTGACGATCCTGTCCAAGACTCGATTCGACCCGACGGTGATCATTTCCCACCGCCTCCCCCTCACCGAGGGAGAACGGGCTTATCGCATGTTTGCCGACCGGTCGGATGGCTGCACGAAGGTGATCCTCACGACTTGAAGATTGGGACTCTTGTCGCTCGCTAGTCGAGGGGTGAGCTCTTCTGTGTCGCGCTGGGTTTGACGGCGGTTACCTCTGCCGCTGCCGACGCCGGACCTGGCTTGTACTTGGTGACCAGAAAACCCCCGAGGGCGGCTAGCAGGATCCCCGCGATGAACTGCCAGCGGACTGCCCGCAGACCGCCTGCAGGTGGATGCAGGGTGAGGGCGACGACGGCGTTGACGATGGGTGCCCCGGCGAAAACCAGGGCCATCACCACGGACGGGGTCCCCCCAGCACCAAAAGCCAGAAGCACACAGAACGCACCCGCCGCACCCACCAGACCCGCCAGCAGCGACCACCAAGCACCTCGAGCCGGAAAACTCCAACTCGCACCGCGGCTGAGCAGGACCACCAGCGGAGCGACGACGGCGGTCAGAAAATAGGCGACGCCAACAAACAGAAAGGCCTTATAGCGTCCGTTGTCAGGGTCCGCCATGCCGACCTGTCCGGTATGCAGGAAAATCCCGTATAAGCCCCAGGTCAGGACGGTGAGAAGAACGAAGATCAGCCAAGTCATCGCACCTGCACTAGTTGCCA
>Ga0255055_10003738_pt1 | contig 10182 bp, 12 predicted proteins | sample JV7_2_27_MG_FD_188633 | JGI IMG/M metagenome (GOLD analysis project Ga0255055, IMG submission 188633) | Seawater microbial communities from Jervis Inlet, British Columbia, Canada - JV7_2_27 | ecosystem: Environmental > Aquatic > Marine > Inlet | place: Canada: British Columbia | collected... | reverse complement strand
TATGGGGGAAAAAGTCCCGCCTGAATGGGTTGGCAAAGACGCCACTTTCAGTACCGGTTGCACGATAGAGATGAACATTGCGCTGGAAGTTCAGAAAAAGCACCCGGAAATGCAGATCATCGGACCGGCCAAGGGAAAATTTATACGCCGTCAGGAATATGGGGTCGGCAAGATGTATGACCGAAAATTCGGCGCTATTGCGGGAGCACGTTAGGGAAATCGAGTTGCGAGTTGCGTGTCACGGGTTTCGAGATCAAACACGCCAAAATGCAAATTTTCAGAAGCACCCAAATTGGCGATCACCGGGTTTTTCGATCGTTTCTTTTGAAACCCGGCTGGCACAGCAGATAATTCCCTTTTCTCATCAGACCCGTCGGCGTTTTTTTCAATGTTGTCATTGTGTCCCGCCTGGGCTTCTAAACGATCAAGTATAAAAAGGGCGCCTTTTTTGTCCATCGGTCGGTTACCGGATCCGCATTGAGGCGATTGAATGCAGGAGGGGCATCCGGATTTGCAGGGACTCCGGAATCTGATACCACAGTCCTTCTGTTTAAAAAATCTGGAGCGGCAGATCCAGGGAAATTCGGTCTATGATTGTTTTGGAGCGGATGCGCCGGCGTTCATATTCCATAACTTGATCTGTTACTTTAAGTTTCCCTATATAAACTTCTGTTCCCCATATAAATTTTCTATCTTTGGTATTTAGTATTTCGGCCAGTTTATGCGCCCTGATGCGCGTATAATAGTCCACTCAATAAAATCACGCGGATTGCGCATAAAATATTGATCCAGCGCATCTTCTGCGGCCATCAGGATTAGGGCCGAATCCTGCCCGCTGCGGCCGTCGCGGCCGCCGCGCTGCCAGAGGGAGTCTAAAAAATCACCTATCTTGGATTGCTTGTGCATACGGGGAAGCCACCCGTCGTTATGAAGCGCCGGAGTGTGGGGAATGTTGGAATGTTGGGCACGCCAGTGAAGCTTCAGCGCTATGATGGAATGCTGCAATATTGGGTTTATATTGCATCGCATTGAAAATATGATGTCGCATGAGATAAATCCATTATGGATCGAAAAAACATCAACCGGGATTCTAAAAAGCTCAGGGCCCGGCGAGACGCCACTGCTCTTTACGTTTTGACGCGCTCGACGTATTCACCGGTGCGGGTATCGATTCGAATCAGTTCGCCTTCCTGGATAAACGGCGGAACGTTCAGAACATAGCCCGTCTCCAGGGTCGCCGGCTTGGAGTCACCGGAGGCGGTATCCCCTTTAACCCAGGGGGCTGTTTTTTTAACCTGCAGCTCAATAAAAAACGGCAACGAAATCCCGATGGGTCTGCCTTCAAATAATAGAACACTGCAAACCGTATTTTCTTTTAAAAAACTGATTGCCTCCCCCACCTGCTCTGTGTTGACAAATTCCTGATCGTAGGTGCTGGTATTCATAAAGCAAAGCTGGTCACCGTCTGCATATAAGTATTCCATCTCTGCTTCTTCCAGATTCCCTTCTTTGAATTTCTCGCCGGATCGAAAGGTTTTGTCAAACTGCGCCCCGGTTAGCATGTTCTTCAGTTTGCACTTGTAAAGCGCCTGGCCTTTACCGGGTTTGACAAACTCAAACTGCACAACTACATAGGGCTGTCCATCCAGTTCAAGTTTCAGCCCTTTTCTCAAATCTCCACTTTCAAGCATATCTCAGTTTCCTCCCTGATACTGGATAGAAGTGGCTTCAGAACCCCATCTAAGTCCCAATGGCTGCGTTGCCCCGCAAGCGGGGCGCCTTGATGCATACATTAATCTGTTTTAGATTAGATATGTAATCCCGCTTCAGCGGGGCTTTGATGCACACATTAATTTCCTAAAATCAAGACGTGCAATCCCGCATTGAAGCGGGAAACCTGATCTGAGGTTTTGAAACCACTTCTGCTGCCTTGCGTACTGATTTTTCCGAATTATATTATAATTGACTTTTAGAGCCGTCTCTAACATATTCACCCTGAATTCGCAATCCGATTGCCGCAATGATCCAAACTTTAGACCATTTGTCATTTGCAAATTAAACCTTTGCTTTTTTTCAAAATACATTTAAAATACTCACGAAAACACGAAATGTTAAAAACACGAAATGTTATCAGGTAATCCTATTTCGTGTTTTCGTGCTTTCGTGCTAAATATTTTTTTGGAATTGTTTGACATCGCAAATAGGCAGTTTCTATGATACTCATTATCGATTTTGGCTCCCAGTACAACCAATTGATTGCCCGGCGCGTTCGCGAAAATCACGTATATTGTCAGATCGAACCACCGACGATCAAAGCAGAAGCAATCAAGCGCCTCAATCCGGAAGGCATCATTTTATCGGGCGGGCCATCGAGCATTTATGAAAAGAACAGCCCCAAAATTGATCCTGCGGTTTTTAAACTCGGCATTCCGGTGCTGGGTATCTGTTACGGCATGCATTTTATGATGTCTGCCCTGGGCGGATCCGTCAAACGGGCTGGACGGCGTGAATATGGCTTTGCCGAACTTAATATTAAACGTCCCCAGGGCGTTTTTGAAGGTATTCATACCAAAAGCCAATGCTGGATGAGCCACGGCGATTCCATTCAGCGCCTGCCAAATGGATTCACGATTTCAGCCACCACCGAAAATACGCCGGTGGCTGCTGCTGCACATCGCAACAAACGTCTGATCGGCGTTCAATTCCATCCCGAGGTCGCCCACACGCTAATGGGCAAAAAAATACTGCGAAATTTTTTATTCGGCGTTTGCGGATGCGCGCGTTCCTGGACGATGAAATCGTTTGCCAGGGATGCTGTTGAAGACATCCGTCAAACGGTGGGTGAAAAAAAGGTTATCCTCGGGTTAAGCGGCGGGGTGGATTCATCGGTGACCGCGATATTGCTGCACAAAAGCATTCATAAACAGCTGACCTGCATTTTCGTCGACAATGGTCTTTTGAGAAAAAGAGAAGCGGATAAGCTCAAAACGACCTTAAAACAGCACCTGAATATCAACATTCGATTTGTCAATGCCAGGTCCAGATTTTTAAAAGCATTGGCCAAAGTAACGGATCCTGAGAAAAAACGAAAAATTATCGGTCGAATCTTCATGGAAGTGTTTGAGGCCGAAGCCAAAAAAATAAAAGGCGCGGAATTTCTGTCCCAGGGCACGCTATATCCGGATGTGATTGAATCGGTCTCGGCTTTCGGCGGTCCCACATCCGTGATCAAGTCGCATCACAATGTGGGCGGACTTCCCCGAAAAATGAAATTAAAACTCATCGAGCCCCTGCGGTATCTGTTTAAGGATGAGGTTCGCCTTTTGGGCAAAGCGCTGGGGTTGCCGGATCATCTGGTCTGGCGTCAGCCCTTCCCCGGTCCGGGTCTGGCGGTTAGAATCCTGGGCGAAATCACCTCCAGGCACCTGAGAATATTGCGGGATGTGGATGAGCTTTTACTTGAAGAGATCAAAGATGCAGGATATTATAGAAGATTATGGCAATCATTTGCTGTTTTATTGCCTCTCAAAAGTGTCGGGGTAATGGGTGATCAGCGCACGTACGAAAATATTGTCGCGATCCGGGCCGTGACGAGCAAAGATGCCATGACCGCGGATTGGGCAAAATTGCCCCACAAATTGCTCGGAAAAATTTCCAATAGAATAATTAATGAAGTCGATGGGATCAACCGGGTGGTCTATGATATCAGCTCTAAGCCGCCCAGCACCATCGAATGGGAATAAAAAAGGATAGCAAACATGATCGACGACGAAGAATATTCTTCATTTAAATTTAATGGCGATGATGAGCCTGAACCTGAACCTGAGCAATCGCTCTATCAGGAAGAAGCCCGAGATCGAAGAATTGAAAAAATAAGCCATCGGGTAACGATTATATCGATTCTCATTCCGGTCCTTCTAGGGGTCGTTTTCTACATTACCTACCGCGACATCACCACCCGGGTCAGCCAAAGCCAGGATACCGGTGCCATGGAAATTCAAAATCTTTCCACACAACTGGAAGACCAACTTGAAGCCCTGTCAAAAAAATACGGCGAACTCGAAACATCACTGACCCAGAAACTGGCTGCTCTTGAAAAAGTGGACAAGTCCATGAAAGTCAATCTTAAAAAGGCTCAAGAGATGGTCTCAAAAATAAATGCGACCAAAGTGGACAAAAAAGAACAGCAAGATGCCATCGCCAAAATCGACACGGCATTGGGCCCGATTCGCAAGAAGTTGGAAAGCCTCGGTCCCATGCGCAAGGAGTTGGAGACCCTCGCACCCATGCGCAAGGAGCTGGAAATCCTCACCCCCATGCGCACGCAGCTGGAAGCCCTCGGCCCCATGCGCAATGATCTTAAGGCTGTAACAGCCGAACTGCGGTCATTGGATAAGGATACACAGCAACAGCTGGCCACGATCTCTGCAAACCTTGATGAAGCGCTGAAAGATTTAACAAGAATTCAATCCGATATGTCAAACCTGTCCGATCAAAAATTGAATAAGGACGCGCTGCAACTGGAACTGCTCAAAGCCAAGAAAAATTATCAACGTGAACTGGAATTGACAAGGCTGACGCTTGATAAACGCCTGTCCTCGTTCCTTAGAAAAATAAGAGATCTGGAAAAAATGGCGCATTCACCGCATGCGGCCACAACGCCCTCAGGGGGAACGCTTTCATCGGGCTCTGGTAAAATCGTTGAGCAGGATATCAAGGACTAAGACGGGATTACCAGAAAGTCCGTCATCCGGGAAAATACGCTTTCCTATCGAATGCTATTATCAAGCAGCCTCTCCTGCGCTTTACATAGATTCTCATCTATAAGTGGTTTCAAAACCTCAGATTTAATTTAATAGCATCAATCAGGTATCTAAGATGGACAACGATGTGTTAATTCAACTGCTAAATTCTGTGGCGCAAGGTCGACTGGCGGTTAATACAGCGGCCAACAAGCTGCGCCATATTGCTTATGAAGACATTGATTATGCGCACGTCGATCATCACCGATCCTTGCGCAAAGGATTTCCGGAAGTCATTTTCGGCCAGGGCAAAACGGCGGACCAGGTAATCGGCATTATGGACAAAATGAAGGATCAGGAAAACGTGATTTTAGTAACCCGCATCGAACAATTGAAAGCAGACAGGGTTGTTGACCGTTTTCCGGATGCCGTTTATCACCCGGATGCTTCCATGCTTGTGTGTGAGCTAAAAAAAACTCGGATCGTTGGCCGAGGAACGATTGCCATCTTATCAGCCGGCACATCGGATATACCGGTGGCCAAAGAAGCGTATTTGACTGCCAAGGCCATGGGCAACCGGGTGGAAACTATTTTTGATGTCGGCGTTTCGGGCATCCATCGTCTGTTTGGCCATAAAGATACCATCGAGAAGGCGTCCGTTCTAATTGTAGTCGCCGGGATGGAAGGTGCCCTGCCCAGCGTGGTGGCGGGCATGGTCAGCCGCCCGGTGATTGCAGTACCAACCAGTGTGGGTTATGGCGTCAGCCTGGGCGGTCTGACAGCACTGTTTGCGATGCTAAACAGCTGTAGTTCAAATGTTGCCGTCGTTAACATTGATAACGGATTCGGCGCCGGCTATATGGCAGCCATCATCAATCGTAAATGAACATCCTGTGCTATGGAGTAATGGGTTCGTTCTCTCGTTGCGTGTTACGTGTTACGGGTTACGAGTTGCGGGTAATGCACAGCAGAGTTCAGTTTGCAATATTTAAACCCGCAACTCGGAACGCGAAACTCGAAACACTTCAATTCCAACACTCCAGTACCCCATCACTCCAGCTGTATATAGCAGGACTAAAAAAACGTAAAGCTGCATTTATAGAAAGGTAATGCTCCTATGCAAATTCCGGAGGCTATTCTCACCTTTTCCCAAAGTGAGAAGATAAAAGCAGGTCTGATTTGGGCATCCCAGGCGGTCGAAATCTACAAAGCCCTACCCGAAACGGACAAACCGGGTGCTGAAAAAATTATTGCGGCCATCGTAAATATGATCGGCAGTGAAATCCTTATTTGCAGAAAATTGGCCCCGAACGAGCTCTGGACAGCGGTTGAAAAAAGTATAGACACGGCCATGGTGATGATCAATTCCAACATCGCCCAGGAAGCCGGCCATCATCTTACCCGGGCACTGACACAGACCACCACCATCGGCCAACGATCGATGATAGTTTTAAAAGATGAAGGGCTATTATAAGGCAATACCTTTTGGCGCTGCCGGGCCTCACATCCTTTTCGAATCAGCTTAAACGCTCTATATTCTCTTTAAGATTTTCCTAAATTGAGATAGAGGGGGATACCCGCATGAGCATGACCTATCGCGTTTTAATTTGTATCGGCATCCTTCTAATTGATCTTGGCGTCTTTTTTCTTCCCCTTACGGCTTTTTTTCTGATCTACATAGTTTTGGTAAATCCATCCTGGTTCAGAGAATTCCTACAGCAAATCAACCAGACCGACCCAAACAAATGAGCTAAAATTAAAAATGATCTAAAATGCCTAAAATTATGGTTTCGCTCCCGCAGCGCAGGCGTTTGCGCCGCGTGGCGCTCCATCTTTTATTTTAAATTAGATAGAATTCCTCAACTTTAGGCATTTTAGCTCATTTTAGGCATTTTAGGCACTTCTAACTTTAGAGCACCTTTGGAACTTTTTTTCTCCGTCTTCGAAGATAAACCGCTATTGGGGTTTAAAGCCAATTTACTTTTTATAGCAATTATCCGCTATCTGAATGCTTAATGCTGCACGGGACTGTAAAACGGACAGGGTCAGATCCATATCCTGTTTTCGGTGCTCATCGGTTGTCGTCAATTTCCGCTGCCATGCCCTTCCGCCGGTGGCGTAATAGGCATAGCATTTATCGACAGCGCCCATAAAACATTGGCTATTTTTGCCGTTGCTTTTTAAAACATCAATTTCGATTTTGGCTTGACTTACCAAGTCAATAAATTGTTCATAACCAATGTCGTTTTCAAGGCTTCGTTGAATATTGGATAGCGAGCTTAATACTTTTGCTTCTGCCACAGACTTTTTGGGACCTGAACACGACCCCAAAATAAAAACCGTCATTAATGCAATACCGATTACCGTAAATCCCTTCATAAAGCCTGCCCTATCACACCGTAATTTCATCGTAACACTGCTTTGAAATGTCTATTAATATATATTATAGCCTAATTTGTGAGATTTAACAAGCTAAGGGACTGAAAATATAGTAGTTTCGATAAGTTATCCAGTCTTTATTTTTCATATTTCCGTCTTAACATATTCTCAATAAATCTCAGGTTGAAGCCAACCTATGATGCAGGCAAGTGATACCTGCCAACGCCTTAAATTCCTGTCATTGGCGTTCATTGGTTTTAATCACCATATCGGCGTTTCATATTATCTTCTGATTTTTCTTTATATTCTTCCCCTTTGGTTTGTATATCAGGAAGATCCAGATACGGTATGTCTACAATTTGAAAATATTCTAATGCGAATAAAATGACGAGAATACATAATATATAACTGATATATTTTCCCATATTAACCTCCCCCAAATTAGCCTGAAACTTTTTGGAAATTCATTTGCAAACACAGCTTGCAAGGGTGAATTCAGATCTTAAAAATCATCCTCTAATTTGAGGCAGACTGTGATATGAAGGCGCCTAGGCCCCTGGACTCAGCTGGGTTTGTTGTTATTTCGCTCCAAACTTGATCGATCGGCATCAAGCGGATATCGGTGGCATCAAAAATCGGCTTTTGGGTCGCGGGCATAAATTCATCCAGAACGGTATCGATACGATCGATTAGATTTTCGATTTCCAGGTCCTTTAAAGTATTTATGATGGCAATGTCATCTTTGATCTGACGCAGATAAAATTTTAAGCGTTCATTGCCGGTTTGAAAATAGGCGATGCGTTCATCCAACCGGTCGGTGTAGGCGCGTAAATGCTGAATCAAGTTGAGGTTGTAATTGATACGCAAATTTTCAAGCGGGGCTTCAGGCCCAGTAAGTCCAAACCGATCCTGTTCTATCTCGATTTCATCTCGAAATTCATTTAGCCGCTTCTGAAGAAAGATGCGCATCTCGATCCCCTGATCGATTTTGTCGATTATCTTTACACGTAATGCCGAAATTTCGATTGTCTTTTGTTCCAGGGCGGCTGTCTTGTGGCTGCTTGCGGCTGCCGGGTTACTCAAAATTGACAACACCAGCAATGATAGAAGGCTGCAGCTAAATATTTGTTTTATCATTTTGGTTCCCCTGCATTCCTATGCTCAGGCTGAGGGCCCTTTTAATTCGTCCATCATTTTTCGCACTTCTTCCGGAACAAATATTTTCCCACCGGAGCGTTCCCACTGAACCAGGTATTCAATTCCGATATTCGCAAATGAGCTATTCGTGTATCGCAAACCCATGAGTTCAAGCTGTTTACCCTGCCATTGCAGAAGAATCTCACCGATGTCTGAAGGAAATTCAGTTAGGCCATTTAAAGATATCCAGCCGCCATCCCATTGAAATAGGTAGTTCGCCACCCGCGGTGAGAGCGCTTTAAAGCCATTAAGGCAAAGCCAGCTTCCTTTCCATTGAAACAGATATTTAGCAGCACGTGATGAAATTTCGCTTAAATCGTTGAGAAAAAGATCAGAACCCGGCATCTCGGCGATGCATTTTGCCGCTTCGACCGAAATTTCAGAAAGCTCGGTCACACGTTTAAAGGTTCCGCTGCAAATTTGTTCGGATATGACCTTATTCTTTGAACTGGCCTGACTATTTGAGATTTGCGAATTCCGGGTTTGAATTTGTTCCCATACATTTTCAAGGGACTCCAGCTGTGCATCTTTCATATCGACAGCAAGACGTTCTGCTGTAGGCCGGTATTTTTCAATGCCTGTATTCATGTGTCGCATGTGTCTGTTTATATCAATGCCGCTGGCAACTTCAGCCACTTGAAGATCAACCATCACCCTGCGTTTTAGATAAAGCAGTTCTTCAGCGGCTTTGTAAATCCATTCTGAAGGCTGATCAAGCTGCCGCATATACGCATGTCGGCGCTGAATTGTCCGAAGTCCGAATTCTATACGTTTATTCTCAAGCGCTTGCAAAAACGTGTCGGTTTTGGCGCTGCGCATTTCATCGCAAATTTCCTTTTCCAGTTCCGCGATACCTTCCTGGTAATACTTTTTTAACTGACCGATTTCTTCTTTCTTGCGCAGCAATGTTTCCCTGAGCGTGCTGATTTCCTTGATTTTGGCATAGTAAATATAGTTCGGATCATCCGGCTGGATGGTCGATTTTGTTTTCGGGTAACTTGCTTTAGATGCAACCGCATTTTCAATTTTTTTAAAGGCCGCCTTGCGGGTCGATTTTTTGTTTGACTTATTGTCAAATATAAAAAACCCGGAGAAAAAAGCCACTATCACAATTGCAGTCAATACAGCTTTAACCAGTGGTACCTTTTTTTTGGGTTCTAATTCGGGTAGGTCTTCGGTTTTACCTTCAGCGTCGTTTGGCGGTTGTCCAGACGGATCTTTTTCCGTTTCAGGTTCTTTCTGAATATCATCCAATGACCCTGAATCCTGATCGGTTTCCTGATCTTTTGAGACCGAATCGACATCCGCGGAGGACTCCGACTCAGCTTGCATTTCATTTTCTTTATTCTCATCCATTTTTGACTGCCTCGACGAGTTCGTATGTTCCAATTTAGACTATCGGCAGAAATAGAGATATCTTTAAGCCAATTTGTTGAATTTACATTAATTTTAATACAAATCGCAGGGAAATGGTGTCGGATAAAGCCGGCGGTTTCGCTCAGCATGTGAAATCCGATTTTGCAGGTGATGGTTCTTTAATTTTAGATGAATTTCAGGGGTTTTGACTTGACAGTGTACCACAATGTAGGATATAAGAACGGAGGCGCAAGGAAGCCGGCCACCGTAAGGCGTCGGGAGGTGTTCCAGCCTTTCCATACTTCCTTGTGCTTTTTTATGGATACAACTTCACTGCTGAAGTGTCAACATCTTCTTGGGTTATTAAACCGGTATTATCAAAGTCGCCGGGCGCATTTGCTTCCAAATCATGCAGTAAAAGGATAAATTGCTCATGATAAGCTTCCCAGGTATCCCATGTGCTGAAGTCATAAATTTGATGTGTCTTTTGAAGATTAACCAGCCATTC
>Ga0255055_10003737_pt1 | contig 10186 bp, 7 predicted proteins | sample JV7_2_27_MG_FD_188633 | JGI IMG/M metagenome (GOLD analysis project Ga0255055, IMG submission 188633) | Seawater microbial communities from Jervis Inlet, British Columbia, Canada - JV7_2_27 | ecosystem: Environmental > Aquatic > Marine > Inlet | place: Canada: British Columbia | collected... | reverse complement strand
GTTCTTTTTCCGCTTTGCGACCCTCGTACCAGAGAAACCCGTCTTCATCAAAGCTCCCCAGGTCACCGGTGTGGTGCCAGCCGCCCCGGAATGTGTACTCGCTAGCTTCCGGCAGATTCCAGTAACCCCTAAATACCATCGGTCCTTTCACCACAATTTCGCCAATCTCACCGGGATTTACGGGGTTGTCATTATCATTAACCAACCTCACATCCGCCAGCTCAAGGGGTTTACCGGCTGAACCCGGCCGGTCGTTGTAACGACCCAAAGTCGCCATGGCCGATGTTTCCGTTTGACCGTAAACGCAAAAAAAGGTGCCGCCGGTCAAATCCTGGTATCGCTCAATCGTTTCGGAATTTTCGATGCCTTTGACTGTTTTCAGGGATGAGATGTCCTTACCGGATTTTGCGTGCGCATCAAGGATCGAGGCTAAAATCGGTGAAAAATCATAAAGAAGCGTGACTTTCTTTTCAGCAATTAAATCCACGGCCTGGGTCGCATCAAATTTGTCCATATTAACATTCAGCGCGCCGGCGTGGAAGCTGCCGGTCGCCATGAACAATCCGGCAACGTGAAAAAGCGGCAAAAGGTTCAGATGCACATCCTCAGCAGACAAATTGAACAACAAATTCAAACTGATGTTGGCGCTGATTAAATTTCCATGGGTTAACAGGGCGCCGCGGGGTCTGCCGGCCACAGCGGCCGTGTGAATAATAACCCAGCCATCATCGGTGGCAACATCCACAAATTCGAACTCACCCGCATTATCCATCAGACTGGCAAATTCCGCGAATTCACCGCCCGATGACTTCAGATTAAAATAGTGTTCAACCGAAGACAATTTATCCCTACGGCCTTGGGTGATTTCCTGAAAATCAGAGTCCACAAAAAGAATTTTGGGTTCACAGTTGTTCAAATTAAAAAGAGCCTCTTCGACTGACAGTCTCCAGTTGATGGGCACGACAATGGCGCCAATTGCCGCGGCAGCGCCGTAAAGCAGAAAAAATTCCAGACTGTTCTTGCCCACAGCGCAAATTCGATCGCCTTTTAGGACGCCCAATTTTTGCAAACCGCTGGCCAAACGATCCACCTGCGCTTTAATCTCTGCAAAAGTTAACGCTCTTTGATCATCGGCTTCAAACCATGCCGGCCGCTTTCCAAAGTTGGTTACATTTCGCTGAATAAGATCGTAAAAGGTAAAATCGTAGAGGCCCATAATCAAATCCTAATCGTTACAGTAGAAGTGGTTTCAAAGCCTCAGATTAGGCTCAAGGGCAAGGCGTCAGACCGATTGAGAAAGCGCAGCATACATGGGTATGTGAGCATTTGTCGGAGGCCTGCAACGCAGCCATTGGGCCTCAGATGGGGTTTTGAAACCACTTCTAGTTTATTTAGCCGTAATCACCGGGCACGGCGCTTTTAAGATAACAAATTGCGCCGTAGACCCGAGCAATAACTTGCTGGTTTTAGATTTCTTTTCAATCCCGACATAAATCTGGTCGATCTGATTATCTTCAGCGAACCTGACCAGATCTTCGCCGGGCGATAAGCCTCTTGCCATCTGGTGGGTTTCGCATTCAACACCCTGTTCATCCAACAATTCTTTTGCTTCTTGAAGATTCTGTTTAGCCTGAGTAATGTCTTCAATTTTTTCCCCGGCACCGCCTTCCAGGGATGCCATCACAAAAATCTGGGCATTGAATATTTTAGCGAAATCCCCTGCCAGTGATAAGGCCGCTTTCGCTTCAACAGAGCCATTGTAGCCGACCAGAAATTTCATGTGTCCCTCCTTTCCGGAGGTAGAGAAGTGATTTCAAAATCCCATCTAAAGTCCAATGGCTGCGTTGCCCCGCAAGCGGGATTCGCATCTGATTTTTTGGGCTAAGGTGCAGCACAGGCCTCCGATAAATGCTCACAATAAATAAGTGAGCTAAAGTTTAAAGTGATCTAAAGTGACTAAAGTTGTGGAATTCTGTCTATTTAATATAAAAGATGGAGCACAGCGACGCCTTAACTTTAGTCACTTTAGGCATTTTAGTTCACTTTAGGCACCTTTTTACCCTTGAACCTGATCTGGGGTTTTGAAACCACTTCTACATTCAGTATTTATCTAAAAGGGCCTACATCCAGCGTTTGCGCCGTTTGTAAGATTTTACCTCTTTAAAGGATTTGCGGCGGCCGCCTTTGGTAACGCCCATATAAAATTCTTTCACATCCGGATTGTTTTTTAACTCGGCGGAGAGGCCTTCTAAAACGATTTTGCCGGATTCCATTATATAGGCATAATTTGAAATCTCCAGTGCCATCCTTGCGTTTTGTTCAACCAGCAGGATGGTGGTATCCATTTCTTGATTAATGCGTTGGATGTTTTCGAAAATCTCTTTGACCAAAAGCGGGGCCAATCCCAGGGAGGGCTCATCCAGCATCAGCATTTTGGGTGCCGACATCAGTGCGCGCGCAATGGCAATCATCTGCTGTTCCCCCCCGGAGCAGTAACCTGCCAACCGGTTGGTGACCCGGGCCAGGCGTGGGAAGTGGTCGAACATGAGTTCCTGATCCCTGCGGACGTTCTGGGTGCCGTCCCGGCGGGTGATGGATCCCACGCGAATGTTCTCATCCACGGTGAGATGTTTGAATACGCGACGCCCCTCCGGCACCATGACCGCACCTAACCTGACGACATGCGTGCCCAGGACATTGGTGATGTCCTTTCCGTCGAATTTGACGTATCCGTCCTTGATAAAGCCGTTTTCAGGCTTGAGCAGACCGCTGATCGCCCGCAGTGTAGTCGTCTTACCGGCCCCGTTGGTTCCCAGCAAGGCAACGATCCCGCCTTCGGCCACACTCAGGCTGACGCCGCGCAATACCTGAACAATGTCGTTATAGACCACTTCGATGTTGTTGACATCGAGCAGATTGCCATTGGATGTTTGTTTACTCATTTTTCTTGCTTCTATATGGGAGGGCTGCACAAAGCAACCCTCCCTTTTTATGAGCAGCTAAGCTGCGTTCCATAATATCGCTTAACGATATTATTGTTTAATTTTCTTCACATACTCGGAAACGAACGGTGCACCGACTTCATAGAATAGCCCCCCCTTGGAAACGTAAAGCTGCAGAGTGTCCACACCTTCGCGATCGGTTTTCGAGAATGTCACCGGACCCACGGTGGTCAATGGATAATAGGCATTGAACCCGTTCATGGCCAGCAGTTCTTGGTACAAGGCCGCACGGGTTATCTTTTTGCCTTTTGCTTTGGCCCGCCGGATGGTCTCTACGGCCACCTGAACTACCATGATGCCGTTGGTGTAGTTGGCATCTTTGGCCACTTTCTCATCCCGGCCATAGCGTTTGGCCTGGGCAAACTGCGCGTCCCTTCCAGGCCCCTCGGCGGTCATCATTTTGTAAGATGTTGTCCAATAGTAGTTCTCATTGGCAGCCGAACCGGCCAAAGAGACAAGCGCAGGCCCACCGCCATAATGACAACCCAGGAAGGTGATTTTACCGGCTTCGCCGTAAGTCTTGGCAATCATGCCCAGGCTCTGGGCCCCTTTGAGCATGGTGGCGACCGGCGGCTGCACGGTCTGGCTGATCACATATTGGACCCCCTTGCTTTTCAGGCGCTTCAACATGGCCGTGTTGTCCAAGTCCTTGCCATGTTCCACAATTTCCACCAGATCGACGGCCAGGCCTGCGGCGATTGATTTTTTAACATCATCGCGGGGCGCGCGTCCGAACGCGGAGGGATGTAGGAACAGGGCAATTTTGGGTTTGCCGCTGCCCTTGTGGTTTGCAGCCACATACTCGGCCAGGCCGACTGCCTGGCTGGAATAGGAAGCGATGGGCAGAAAGATATAATCGTTTCCCTCCAGGTTACCCGCATGAAAGGAAGCCGGCAGAACCGGGATCTTCTCCTCTTGAAAATCCTGTCGCAAAGCCATCGTACTGCCGGTGGAGTAGTTCAGGTAGAATACGATATCCTCATCCAGGAAATCTTCGAAGTTGCGCTTGGTAACCTCTGTTTTGTAACCATCATCTTTGATGAAAATCACCAGCTTGTCATCGCCCAGCATTTTTTCATCGTTGACATATTTGACGTAATCCTCGGCCCCCTTTGAATAGGGGCTTCCGACGTCTGAGGTAGGTCCGGTAATCGCCAGCGACAGTGCAATTTTATAGGTTTCTCCGGCCAATGCCTGGCTGGAAAACCCCAGAATCAGCAGAAAAGACAGTAGAACCAGAATGACCGTGACGTGTTTGTTTCTCATTTCTTCCTCCTTTTAGTTTAGGTTAGCTTTTTTACGAGCTTAGCGACGCAAAAGACTAATATTGTTGTTACAGCACCTGTCCGTCAAAAACGGAAGGGCCAAAGCTTGAAATACGTGCGGGTGATCCGCCACCAATTGGCGATGCCGCGGGGCTCGAACATCAGGAACAAAACGATCACCAGGCCAAAGGACAGCGGCCGAAATGCCGTGGCCACATCCCCCAGGGCCGTGAAGTAGTGACCCACAAACTCGGCAAAGTTTTCCACCTGCAGCTCGAGCATCAGGATGGCAGCCGGTCCGACGATAGACCCCACCAGAGTACCCAGGCCGCCCACGATGGCCATGGCCAGGTAGGATATGGAGTGGTGCAGCAGAAATGACTCGAAGCCCACACCACGCCACAGGTAGGCATGCAGCGCTCCGGCAATGCCCGCGAAAAAGCCCGACAGGGCAAAGGCGTATACCTTGGTAAAACCGGGGTGCATGCCCATGGCATCCGCGGCGCGGTCATTGTCGCGCACCGCCACCAGACACCTGCCGTAACGGGTGCGCAGCAAATTGCGGACGGCAAACCCGAGAATCACCACAAATATCAGGATGACATAATACCAGAATAAATAGTGCTGCTTGCGGGTTACCTTGCCTGCAAACCAGAACACCCGGCCGATCGCAATGGTTTGCCCCTGATCAAAAAACTTCGAAAAGTTGATGCCCCACTGAAAAATCATCTGGAAAGAAAGCGTGGCGATCACCAGGTAAAGATGTTTCAGCCGCAAGGACGGCAACCCGACAATCCCGCCGATAACCGCGCCGACACCACCGGCCAGAAAAATCATCAGCGGCCAGTAATGGGTCAGCAATACGTGGTTGCCCCCCAGAATTCTGGCAAAAGTCGCCAGGGTGTAAGCCCCCACACCCACGAAAGCCGCATGACCGATGGATATCAGCCCGGCAAATCCGGTCAGCAGGTTCAGCCCATAGACCGCCACAATGGCGATCAGAATGCTGTCGATCACCAGCATGTATTTGTTGCCGACCTTAAACAGCAGCGGCCAGACAAACAGCAGCACCAGAAAACAGACAAAAACCAGCCGGTCGACATTCGTCAGAAAGATGCGCTGCTCGGCCCTGTAAGAGGTAAAGAAATTACCCGTGGCTAACCATCGATTTTCAGCCATAAACTATACCCGCTCTATTTCGTGTATCCCAAAAAGACCATGGGGTTTGATCAACAGGATGATCAGCAGAATAATGTAAGGTAACACATCCGCCGTCCCGAAAAGCCCCCAGTTGCCGTCCAGGTAGCCGGCAGCAAATTGCTGGATCAGCCCCATGATGATACCCGCCACGATCGCTCCGAAAATGGAATCCAGCCCGCCTACAATCACCACCGGAAACACGATGATGCCGAACGAATGCAGGACATCGAAATTCAAACCCGTAATATTGCCGATGATACCCCCGGCGGCGGCGGCACTCAATCCCGCAGTGGCCCAGGCCAGACCGAACACCTTGGGTACCGAAATGCCGATGGACATGGAAGCAAACTGGTCATCCGAAACCGCCCGCATGGAAATGCCCACGGTAGATGCTTTAAAGAACCAGGTAAAACCCCCAATCATGATAGACGTGATGATCACACCCACCAGCTGGGTCCAGGAAATGGAAATGTCCCAGAAGGTAATCGGTATTTTCGGAAGAAATTCCGGGAACGAAAAATTTTCCGCCCCGAAGGGTGTCATGTAAATAATGCCGTCGATAATCGACATCAGCCCGATGGTCACCATGATCACCGATATGATCGGTTCGCCGATCAGCCGACGCAGGAACACCCGCTCTACACTCATGGCCAGGAAAAAGGTGATGATCATGCTCAGTATAAACGCAACCGCAATGTGGATACCCACCCACATCGTCAGCGCGTAGGTAATAAACGCTCCGGAAGCGATGATTTGCCCATGGGCGATATTCAGCACGCGGCTCGATTTGTAGATCAACACAAATCCCAGCGCCGACAGTGCGTAGATGGAACCCACCACGATACCACTGATCACCAGCTGGAAAAAATAACTCATGCAATCCCTTCCATGGTATAAAACGCCATTTCGGCCTCTACGGTTGTGGTCTGGCCATCCTGATACTTGAATAAGGCTTCGACCTTCTTTTTGCTGACGCTTTCGTCGTAAAGGGCGTCGTAGAGATCTTTGTACTTTTCCATGACGAATTTTCTGCGTATTTTGCCGGTTTTGGTCAGCTCGCCGTCATCCATGTCCAGCAGTTTATACAACACCGCGAAGCGTTTGATTTTAAAATGATCTTTTTCGGCACGTGCGTTGATATCGATCACGGCCTCCTTGAGCAGCTCCGCGACCTCCGGTTTATTGGAAAGATCCATGTAGGTCGTAAAAGAGATCCCCCGGTCTTCGGCCCATTTGCCGACCACAATGGGATCGATGTTGATCAGCGCAGCCACGAAATCCCGTTTATCGCCGAAAATAACAGCCTCTTTGATGTATGGGCTGAATTTGAGCTTATTTTCGAGGAACATGGGGCTAAACATCTCGCCTTTGCTGTTATGCATGACGTCGGCAACCCGGTCGATCACGACCAGGTGGCCATGTTCGTCGATGTAGCCGGCGTCACCGGAATGAAGCCAGTCCCCCTCCAGCAGCTCTTCGGTCTGCTCGTCGCGTTTATAATAGCCCACACAAACCGAAGGGGAGCGTGACAAAATCTCGCCCTCTTCGCTGATTTTACAATCGGTTTCCGGCAGCGGTTTGCCCACCGTATCCGGCCGCACGTCACCGTCAAGGTGCATATAGGCGATACCGGTAATTTCGGTCTGGCCGTAAATCTGCTTCAGGTTGACGCCGATGGCCTGGTAAAAAGTGAACAGCTCGGGCCCCAGGGCCGCACCTCCGGTGTAGGCCCGCCGCAGCCGGCGCAGCCCGATCTGGTTGATCAGCGGATCCATAACCAGGGTCTTTCCCAGCCAGGCCATGAAACGCAGGGATGCCGGCATCCGTTCGCCGCTCATCCGATAGCGCGCGGCCTTTTCTCCGATCTTTATGAATTTTTCATAAATAATGCGGTTGAGCCAGTAAGATTCATCGATCTTGAGCCAGATTTGTGAGCGGATGGTTTCATAGATTCTGGGCGCGCCAAACATAAAATGGGGCCCGATCTCCTTGAGATCCTCCATGCTGGTTTCAACCGACTCCGGAAAGTTGATGGTGATCCCGGTGGCCATGGCCACCCCGAAGGAGTTCATCTGTTCTCCGATCCAGGCAAAGGGCAGAAAGGAGAGGTATTCGTCGGTGTCCGTGAGGCTGTCGACCTTTGTGATCTGAATACCCATGTTGACGTAATTTTTATGGGTCATCATGGAAGCTTTGGACAGTCCGGTGGTGCCGGAGGTCAAACAGAAGTGGCAAACATCGTCAGGGCCACCCTCGTCGATTAAGGCGTCGTATTTTTCAGGACTTTCAGCGTGAACCGCGGCGCCCGTTTCATAGAGATCTTCTATATAAAGGTACCAGTCGTCGGATTGGTAGTCCCGCATGCCACGCGGATCCTCATAGATCACCTTGCGCACCTGGGGGATCTGATCCCGGACTTCAACCAGCTTATCTACCTGTTCCTGGCCGTCGCAGAAAACGACCGTTACGTCCATATAATTGATCAGTTCGGCAATTTCATCGGGCAGGCTGGTTTGATAAATCCCGGCTGAGACCGCGCCGATCGATTGGGCGCCGATGGCCATGAACAGCATCTCCGGAATATTATCGCCGATCAATGCTACCTTGTCTTCCTTTTTAAGGTCCACCTTTTCGAGCCCGAGGGCGACTTCCCGTACGCGGTCGTAAAAGTCGTTCCAGGTGTAGTTGTTCCAGTACCCGAAATCTTTCTCACGCAGGGCGACCTTGTCACCGGTCTCACGAACCCGCCAGCGTAACAGCTGCGGAATCGTATATTGCAGTATGGCTTCTTTCTGTTCCATTATCGCTAGTCTTCCCCGATGTATGCCTCAACGACTTTTGGATTTTTAGCGACTTCATCGGGCTGGCCGGCGCCAATGAGTTCTCCGAAGTCGAGTACGTAAACATAGTCGGATATGTCCATCACGACGCCCAGGTCGTGTTCGACCAGCACCACGGTGGTATGGCGTTCTTTCTGAATGTCCATTACAAAGCGCACCATATCTTCTTTTTCTTCGATATTCATACCGGCCATGGGTTCATCCAATAAGAGCAAATCCGGACCCAGGGTCAGTGCCCGCGCAACTTCAACGCTTTTTTGGATACCGTAGCTAAGACTGCCCACCGTTTTTTTGCGATAGGGTTCGAGCTCCATAAAATCGATGATTTCCTCGACATATTGTCGATTTTTAGCTTCCTCATCAGATGTCTTCCCGGTATAGAAAAAGGCTTGAAATATGTTGTATTTCAGGTTCTGGTGGCGGGCCAGCAGCAGGTTGTCCAGGACCGTCATGCCGCTGAATAGCTCGATATTTTGAAAGGCACGCGCAATTCCCAGGCTGGTAACCTGGTGCGGAGACGCTTTGGAAAGGTTTTGGTCGCCGTATAAGATCTGGCCTTTTGTGGGGTGGTAAAAACCGGAAACGCAGTTCAGCAGGCTGGTTTTACCGGCCCCGTTAGGACCGATAATCGAAGTGATCAGCCCCGGTTCGATACTGAGGGACACCTCACTCAGTGCCATCAAACCGCCAAATGAAAGTGTGACATCGTTAACGTTTAAAGTCGTCATCAAGCACACACGCTTTCTATGTTGAGGCAGGCTTTTTTACAAATCATAAGTATCTAAAAAATATGAACCAAATTCATTCGATTGAGCGAATTCTATTTAAAGTGCCTTAGCTATAATGTATATATACTTTAGTCAAGAGAATTATGTAGACCCGGGAATACCGTTGGATTTATGGATTACATCGGGCGGTAACATAAGATCTTGAAATGTAAAACCAACGACGCTAACCATACCGGATGGTTGGATAATGTCAAGTTGATAAAATAGTGGGGTATTAGTGGGTTATAACCACTATTTATCATAGGATAAAAGGTGGGAACGCAGGTTGATTTTTTTATTTTTCAGCCTGAGTTTGCTGCGGATGTTATGTCTGTGAAATAAAATGGTATTTTTCGAAAGACACAGCAGTTCGGCAATTTCTTTGTTGGTCTTGCCTTCTTTGACAAGATTGGCCACCTTGATTTCCATCGGAGTAAAATTAAAGTATCGGGAGGACAGTTTGCTGATAAACGGTGAGATAATGTTTTTCAGATTGGACTCCATGATATTGATAAGCGTCTTTTGATTGGTGTTGAGCCGACTCTTATTCAATCGCTCAACATAAGGGCTGATCAATTCCTTTACGTTGGACAGGACGTTTTCACCGAGTTCTTTTTTGTCATCTTCGCGCTGTTTCAGTAGAACCTTTAAGGCCGTGTTGACTTCTTCAAGGTGATGGGATTGGGCCTCCAGCTCCACTTCCCTTTTACGCAAAGCCTTTTCAGCGCGTTTGCGTTCTTCAATTTCCTGCTCGAGCTGTGTATTGGTTTTGGCCAGCTCAGCGGTACGCGCTTCAACTAACTCTTCCAGATGGTCATGGTATTTTTTTAAGGCCTTCTCCGCCTGTTTCTGAGCACTGATATCCCGCAGGATGACAATATTTCCCACCGGCTTGCCATCTCGATTTCGATACAGCGTCGAGCTGATTTGGACATCCAGTACCCTGCCATCTTTGGTTAGGCGTTTGGTTCCAAACAGGTCGATCTTTTTACCGCCCAACATCGTCTCGATGGCATCTTTGGTTTCCGGCCAGCTTTCATCCGGCACAAAATCGATGGATTTCCCCAAAACCTCGTCACCGCAGAACCCGAATGTTTGCTCAAAAGCGGGAT
>Ga0255055_10003736_pt1 | contig 10188 bp, 12 predicted proteins | sample JV7_2_27_MG_FD_188633 | JGI IMG/M metagenome (GOLD analysis project Ga0255055, IMG submission 188633) | Seawater microbial communities from Jervis Inlet, British Columbia, Canada - JV7_2_27 | ecosystem: Environmental > Aquatic > Marine > Inlet | place: Canada: British Columbia | collected... | reverse complement strand
CCACCACGACCTGTCGGGCGGCAAGCGCCATCCGATCCGCCGCTTCGACCCGAGCTATGACCCCGGCATACGGCAGCTCGACGTGGATCGAGCTTCTCACCCTAGTGACCGCGGCGCCCTCCACATCGAAGCCGGCTCGTCGACCGGCTTCGGTCGCCCGTTGGAGCGCTCGATCAACCCGGAGGTCGGTACCTATCATCGAGCTGAGCGTAGCAGGTGTGGCGGTGGGCGCTCACCGTTTCCGAAGTGGTTGGAGAGGTGATGGGTGCAGCTGATCACAACCTCACGACCGCAGGAGATCACTGCGACCTTGTCTGAAGGCTGCGACTCCGGGTTGCCTACGCCCACCCGAGGGCTGAACTTCATGTGGCCTGTGCACGCCGGGTCCATGAACGGGGGCGCGGGGTCGAGCCCCCCTTTCGCACCCTGGCTGCACGTAAGGATTAATGGGTCGTGGAAAAAACCAGTGCCGGGTACATAATGAGAGAGAGTTATCAACAACCCAGAATTTCGTGAGATGGAAGGGAACCATGTTTAAAAAGACCGCGATCATTTTTTCACTTATTCTCCTTTTTTCATTTTCTGCCCAATCCCAGGTGCAAAAGAAAGAACCAGTGCAGCTCCAGGCACAGATGCTGACCGCCCCAGCCATCGACATGGAGGAGGGCGAGGAACTGCTGGTGGTACCCGCCGCGGGCTTTCAGTTCGAATCGCCGGCCGCGGTGACCGGCGGCTTCATCTACTACGTGAAGAGCGTTTTGGAGATTCACTCGAGCAAAGTCCCGTTGATGTCTTTTGTCGCGCCGGTCAACCTGCCTGAGGGATCTGAAATCAGGCGGATCGGGATGTGCTTCTCCGACAGCACCATGAACAGTGTCGTGCGCTTGAAACTGATGCACAACGATCCGATTCATCCGGAACGAAACAGGGGGATACTGGCTACGGTGAAGAGTTATCAAACGAAAGATGCCAAGACATTCGCCATCGCCAAGAGCGGTCCTACTGAGGATGTCATTCTCGACATCCAAAAAGGGTACTTTTTTTTCACGCTCAACCTTCAGCTAAATTATCGTTCCTGCCGCTTCGCCTACGCGTATGTGATTTATAAATAACATTGGCGCCAATTGAGAGGGGATCGAGACGGCGGGGTTCGCGCTGCCGTAGAATGAAACGATGAAGCTCGAGTCCGAGATCACCTGTCCTGACTGCGGCCACCGCGCAACTGAGACCATGCCGACCAACGCGTGTGTCTTCTTTTACGAATGCCTCGGCTGCGGCAAGAACTTAACCCCGCTGAAAGGGGACTGCTGCGTTTTCTGCTCGTACGGGTCGGTTCCGTGCCCTCCAATCCAGGAGGGGTCGACAGACTGCTGTTCGACGAAATAGTGGCTGATCCAGAATCCAACGGGCGATCTACAACCCCGTAGACATTAGACCAACAATTTTTTACCTGGCACCTATCCCGGTCTCCCCACCCCTCGCCCTGAGGTAGTACACGTCCTCCGGGTCGAGCACGCGGTGCTCACCGCGCGAGATGTGAATGAGGACTCGATGCGGCACCATACCGGCTTTGTATCACGACTTGGTCACCCAGCGCACAGATTGGCGGCGCACCGCACGGGCTGGTCTTCTGGCGAATGAGCTGGTTTTTGTACGGGTGCCGAAAGGGCGCCGGACACCTTTATGGATTTTACTTCCCAAGTTCAAAAAGCCAGGCACCCGTTTTGAGGTTGTCGTCTACTCGAACCAGACTGCCTCCTCGTAGTGGTCCCGGATGGCGTCGTCTCGGGTCAGCAGCGGCGTCTTCCGAACCAGGGCCTGGGCAACGATGATTCGATCGAAAGGATCTCGGGTCCAATCGTTCTCGAGCGCCGCGGAAACAACCTGCGCGAAGGGCAGCTCGCAACGGGCGAGACCGATCTCATCCTGCAGCGACCCGATGACGGCAGGCCCGGGTTGGGTAGTTCTCTTCAGCTCGTAGAGGTACTGGAGCTCGAGCTCGACGATGGGCGAAATCAGAAGCTCCTCGCTGTCGATCAGGGCGCGCGCTCCTCTCGGGAACAGCTCCACCTCCCCGGCGTAAAGCCACGCCACCACGTGGGTGTCGAGGTAGATCACGGACGCCACTCCCGCGACCAGTCGAGGTGCACGATCTCGTCCGGATCAACCAGGAGGTAAGGTCGACGTATGAGCCGCGCCGTGCGGGATGGCGGATCGACGGGTACGATGCGAAGCGTCTTGCCCTTCCTGCGCACCTCGACCGGCATCCCCGTTTCGAGGATCCGGTCGAGAATCCGATAGATATTCTCCCTCAACTTCGATGCCGTCAGCGCCATGAGGTCACCCCCAATCTCATACCGAAGATAGGGCAGTATCGTACGTACGTCAAGAAAAAACTCGTACGATAGTAAATTAGATAGTGTCGTAAATAATGTAGGCACCTATCCTAATCTGGTGTTACTCGAGCAGAGCGAGCACCAACCCTTCGACCCGGCTGAAGTGGCGATGGTTGCGAGTCAAAATTGCGCCGCGGTACCGTAGAACCGTACCGGCGATCAGGCTGTCCGCCATCCCAATCCCCTCTCCGGCTTTCTCGAGCGCACGCCGCACCTCCGCCGCTATATCGGCGGCAGCCTCATCGATCGGGAGTGCGGGAACTGCCGCCAGCAGTTTCATAATCGCGGTCTTCTGGCGCTTCGACCTCGCGCCTGAGAGCAACTCGAAACGCGTGATCGCCGTAGTGTGCAGATCTCCGTCCTCGAGCTCACGAGCGACCGCATCCGCGCCAGCGCCCTTTCCAGCCAGGAAGTCGATCAGCACATCGGTATCCGCGATGATCATCGCCACTCCGCCCGCAGCTGGGAGACTTCCTTCCGAAGATCTTCGGCTTCACGCTCGCCGAGGGACCCGCGAACCTCGAGCGCGCGGCACCGCGCCTCGTCGAGCTCGGCCTGTGCCTGAAGGAGAAGCTCGATGGCCTCGGAGACGATAGACGAGAACCCCTTTTCTCCCCGCCGCGCAGCCATCTCGAGGAGCTTGGCCCGATGCTCGTCACGGATTTCGATCGTCGTCCTCATGGAAACCTCCAGTCCCATCATAACATGCATGTGCATGCATGACATTTCCCTTCAGGGCCCGCCAACGAAAACCTCAATGCCCTTCTCGCGCGCCCTCGAACCGGCCGGCGGCAGCGAAACGTCGCCGAGGTCGGGGATCGCCGGCCATCGGCCACTCGCTGGCGTCCTGGTGCATCACCCGATGGATGTTTGCAGCAATCACCGACCCGATACCGTTGACATCCGCAAGGTCGTCGACGTCCGCGTTCGCGATCTGTGACGGCACGCCAAGGGTTTCGAGAAGAGCCTCCGCCCGTAGCGGGCCGACCATGGGGACGGCCTGGAGCAGAAGAAGCTGGCTTCTCCGAACGGAGTTGCATCTCGCGCCGATGCGCCTTGGCGGAATGACAGCCTGTCTCTGAAGTTGCTGGGCGGCATAGAGAATCAGATCCGCCGTCTCATCCGGGGTGGCCGATCGCAGTACCGGCACCCCGAACAGCAGCGTCACCGTGATCAGCGCGCCCTGAAAGGCGGGGTTGGGTATGGCGAGCTTTGGGTATCGCTCGGGGGTGCCCTCGAGGATCAGGCAGCTCCGCACTTCTTGGTTCCGGGCCAGGCGGCCCGCCTGCCGAAACAATCTGCCGTCAAGAACCGACACCGCGAAGTCCGCCAGTGTCTTTCTCTCGACGATCAGCGTTTTGTCAGCCTCGTAGTCACCGAGAGGCAGCCGGCGAGTTGTGATCTTCACACCCGGACGGCGCGAAAGTGCTTCCGCAACGCCCGAGGATCGTTCTCTATCGTCTATCGCGATTTGGTTCTCGAATCGCCTAAGGGAGATCTGCCGCTGCATGAGGTGCTCCTTTGCAGCAGCGTGGGCGGGACAGTTTCACCCTATCACGAATGGGCGATCTCAAAGCCGAAACTGGAGAGTGTCTTTGCGAGTTGATGCCCCGATAGGTCCCGCGGGAGCCTTGGCGTCAAATCGCGATGACGCCGTCACGTACGTAGTGGAGACGAATGACCTTGGGGAGATCTTCTTCGTCGAAGTGACACCGCACCTGACACCCAAGGCTGTTTCAATCGGTCGCGAGCGCGGTCAACACCTGGTGCAAGATCTCATGGCGAGATTCGGGCGGAGCTGCAGAAACTGCCGCTACCGAAAGGACGCGGTTGCCGACCCGAGCAAGGACGATCTCGCCCACCTCCTCGTAGGGCGATCTCCACCAGCATTCGTCCGCAGGGCACTCGCCTTTCGATACATCGGGGATACCTCTGTGGTAGGGCTCGAGGCTTTCCAGTCGGGTGTTCCGGACAAATTCCATTGCGCCGGAAGCTCCCGTGAAAAGCGAAATATTGACCGAGAGCCGAAGACCGTTGAGGATCACACTCTGATCGTATCCACTCAGGAGGCCCGCAGGGAGTCCATCGATTTCTTCCGCCCAGTACCATGAGCTTGCCAGCGCGGCTGAAATCTCGAGTCCCGGACTTCGTGACTCGTCCAGAACGTTCTCCCGCAGTTCGGCAGGGGGATCCTCCGATAGGCTGCCCGGGATCAGATTGAGTGATCCGACATACAAACCCTGATTCCCTGCCGGAGGCCCGATACGACGACCGGCCACCAAAAAGGACTGCTTCGTTTCCGGGTTTTTATCGGGCGTGAAGGACATGGTGATCGGGAGCCTCGTTTCTGTGCTCTCCAGAACACCCCGGAACCACACCGTGCGTGGTCGATTGGTGATGATCGTGCCCTCCACGACCCTCAACTCTGCATTCACGTATACCCCGGAATCTGTGTCCAGCCAACCGACCTGGCGATGGCCGATCCAATCATCGAGGAACGGGAAATGCCCGGGTTCCGCGCTGACCGTGAGCCAATAATGTCCTGGCAATTTTGGACTGCGGGCAAGGCTGAACTCCGGAGTCGCAACCCAGCGCGAACCGGGCGGTCCCATTGATCGGCCGACAGGTGAGAGTGGGAATTCAAGCTGTGCCAGACCTGATTCGACGCAGGATTCCTCTCCGGTGCTTTCGAGGCAAAACACGACGTCGTCGCGAGGCACCGGTTCGAGCTGCTTCCATGGTGCTTCAGGTGATTCGAAAAAACTGGATCCAGCATCAACAGGGCCCGTTATCCTCACTGTTAGATTTGGTTGTTCTGATGCCAGTTCGATGTCCGCTGGTCTGCGGACCAGGATTTGGATCCGTGTCAGCCCTCGGTCTTCGGTTCCCAACGCGCTTCCGGGCTCTACAGTGCCGAGATGCACAGGACCGCCGGACAGTTCCGTGCCGTTTCGCACGATGATGACGTGCGGTTCATTGATCACCGTCGGGAGTTGCAGTTCTCCGCATTCCCCAGCTCTACCCGAGGACGTTTGTGGACAAATTCGCCACCTCGCACTTTGGCCGGGGGAAGAAGCATCGGAGACTCTCATCCAGGGTGTAATCGTTTCGGGGCGCGCAAATGGATCTGATCCGAATTCCAAAACCCCCGGAGTCCCTCCCAGGTGTTCGGTCGTCAGATTGGCCGAGTCCCCTTTGGTGGGCGTGTCGGAACCAACACTCGCCGTGATGAGATTGCCGAATCCGTCCACCAGGGCGAACGGCGGGCCGGAACAGATGTGAGTGCCGTCTCCAGATTGTGACTCGAAACATGCTGAAGCCAAGTCCGGGGGACCGAGCCAGGCCAGCCTGCTGACCTCAGCCGGACGAGCTCGGAGGAGATCTCTGTCAATCAAAGAAACCCAATCCCGGTCTTCTTCGGACCAGATGTCAACACGTGCCGTCACCACACCCGAAACCTCATACTCTGGCCGGTCGAAAGCGTTGATATGCGAGAACATGGCCCAGAGACCGGGGTGGATATCGGCGGACCCTCGACCGTTGTCGTCGAGGGAAATGACCGACTCCCGATTGTGATCTGCCGAGCTCAGCACCGCGACAGCGAGATCTCCCAATCCAGAATTCCCCATTTGCCCGGTAACCTCCACTACAATTGGGGTGGACGTTCCGGCCACGGGCGGTGAATATTCGGGTCGGTTTCCCTCACCGGGCAAGTGTGGCGCAGGATCAACAGGAGATTCCTGTCGATCGCCCGATTCCTTTTCTTGTCCCTGGTCCGCCGAAATAAGCACATCAAGACCCAACGGCACCTCGTAGATTGCCGCGTCTGAGACCGCGCCTGGACCCTGTGGATCACCTAACACCCGCATCGTCAGGCCCTCAGCTTCGTGGAGGTCCTCCACCCCGAGGAGTTGCAGCACCTGTACCATAGGTGCGCAGGGTGTCGCCGAGTTTGGTGCTTCTATGCCTGCGAACTGATTCCGCCGAATCGCAGCCTGAGCAGTCTCGCGAAGCTCTGCACGGGTCGGCAGCCAGGAATCAAGAATGCGCCCTCCGGGCCCGACAGTCACAGACCCTGCAAACGGTCCCTGGCGTGACACATGCCCCTGGTGGGCCTCTGGTGTAACCGGTGTCAAGGTTGTGTTGGATCCGCTTCGTAGTTCAATCCAGGTCTTTGCCACACCATGCGAATCGCTCGGCATTGACCTTTGTCCGCGTATCGAGTGGCCCGGAGATTCCCACCTCACAGGCTGCCCAGAGACGAGATCGCCTTCTTTGGAGAAGACAAAGGCCGCGAGCCAGAATGGTGGTGGTCTCTTCTTCGCAGACGAAACATTGACGACGGTGGGCCCGGCTCGAGCGCTCATGAATTCGGGGAACCCAAGCGAGGATGTCCCCGACGGTCGAGAGATGCTGAGCTGGTATTGACCTCTGCCGCGTATGCCTCGACAGGCAATGATGTGCCGCCCTGTCTGGCTGGCGACGAAACCGGTGAGCTGCGCGGGCCCTTTGTGCCCGAACGCGTAGGCTCCGTCGAGGACCGCCAATCCGTCGGGGTCGAAAACAAACAGTTCCGGTTTAGCTGGATAGAAATTTCGGTGTTCTGGTTCCACCCGAAGTCGAATATCGAAGCGCGTCCCTTCAAGTGCCACGAAACTGAAGAAATCGGTATCGTGGGGAGTCGCCCAGGTTCCGATGACACTTTGGCCGGGAACCAGCGGCGTTGCGCACTCGAAGGCCTCCGGGTGGCAGGACCGCTCCTCATCCGTGGGCGTTAGCTGGCGAGGCACAACGCTGAATTCGACGGTACCGCCGGCGCCGCCGGCGATCGAAGCCGAGTATCTGCCGGGGGCCAGACCATGCGGCAGCGACGCCGACCCGTCTGAAAGAGGAACGACGGTCAATCTTCTGGCCGTGCCTGATTGCCCCTCTGCTGGTGAGAGATTGACGGTGACTGATTGTCCCACCTCCATGACCGACGATAAGAACAGAATCGGTCTGCCCTCCACGACAGAAGCAGGGATCGCCAGCGGCGATTCGGGCGTCAGACTCTGCTCTTCCGTTGAGTCCGGTCCAAGCGAGCTACACCCAAAAAGGATCACGCAAAGAAGAGTGACGTTGACGGCCCTCACCAAAGAAGCGCGGTGTGCCGTGGACATGAAGCATTGAAATCTCAATGGGTGCCCTCTTTCAGCGATGCGCTTCCCCAGTTTACCGCAATGGACAGATTCGGTACTCTTGTTGAGAGAACGCCGTGCTTTCGAACAACATGGTGACAATGGAGGAACGCGATGCGAATGCTGGCACCCTGGCTGTTTCCATTGGTCTTGATCACGGCCGGTCCTGGGTGGGCTTCTGACGAACCTACCGCCGAGTTGGACGCTGAGCTCGAACGGATCGCGGTTTTCAAGAGCGGAGTTGGAGCGTTCTCGGCCCGGGCCGAGGTCCCTGCCGGCCTTGAAAGAGCAAGCCTTGCGAGCTGTGTCGCGCCCTCTCACGGGACGATGTGGGTCGATGCAGACGCTGGAGTCAAGCTCAAGACCCTTGTCGCCCGCCGAACAACCACCGCGACCGATGTGCAGGTGACGGATCTCCCTGGCCTGCTTGCCCTCAACCGAGGACTTCACGCTCGCGTGTGGCTCGACGACGGGACCACGGCAGAAGGGATCATTGAGCCTCTTGGGGATACCGGGACAACCGAACCGGCCCCGGCCGTCGCAGAAAATCGCCCAGCCACCACCAGGCAACCGGCGGGGAAGACATTCTTGATGCTTACGGGAGGTGAGGGGAATACCGTCGTCGACGCAAAAAAGGTGGTGCGGGTCGAGTTCGATGTGGGCGATGAATCGATCTCAACCAGGTATCAGCGGCCTACCGAGCATCGCGAGCTGGTAGCCGAGTTTGATGTCGGCTCTCGAGGCGGTGATCTCGCCGTAAGCTACCTCGGTCGCGGTATCGGCTGGGCGCCCAGCTACAGGATCGACATCAGTGGTCAGAGCCGGGCGGTTCTCAATCGGAAGGCGGTGGTCATCAACGAAGCTTGCGACCTCGATGAGGTCGACCTTCTGTTGGTGACCGGACAGCCGACTCTGCAGTTCGTTAACGTGCAGAGTCCGCTCGGTCTTGGGATCGGCCTCAACGCATTCCTTCGCGCCATGGGGCAGGGTGGGAGGGCAACTCAGCCTCAGACCTACCAGAGACAGGCCTCGATGACGAGTCCCGGGGGGACCAGACCGAGACCATCGTATGATCCGGTGCCGGTTGCCGGCCAAACGGTTGAAGACCTTTATGTCGAGGCGCTCGGTGAGGTGTCCTTGAAACGTGGGGAGGCGGCGTATTTCCCCATACGGCAGGACGAGGTTACTTTTCGCCACGTCTACCGCTGGGAGATCCCGGACCTTGCATCACAGTACAACCGGTCCTCGCAGAAAAGGACGGGCTCCACCTCGGATCATGACGAGGTGTGGCATTCGCTACGGATCGTGAACGACACCTCTGTACCCTGGACGGAGGCACCGGTGTTGGTGGTCAAAGGACAAGAGGTTGTCGCCCAGAGCACAATCCAATACACATCCCCGAGCGGCGCTGCCGTGGTGCCGCTGAGTCGGGCGTTTGCGGTCAAAGCGGAGCAGGTGGAACGCGAGATCGCGCGCACTCGGGAGGAGGAAAAAATCAAGGGATATGCGCACGACCTCATCGAACTCGAAGGTGTGTTGAGAATCGTCAATCATTATGCAGCGTCGATTCATCTCGAGATCACCAAGGTGATATCCGGTAAGCTCATCACATCAACTCCGGTGGCAAAATCCGAGGTTCTGGCGCGCGGGTTGAAGGCGACAAACCAGACAGCGGTCCTGAGCTGGGAACTGGATCTCGAGCCGGGTGACGAGCGCCAAGTGACGTACACGTACAGTCTGTTGGTGCGTTAGCAGAGGAAACAGAAATGTGCCTTTACCTGACGAGAGTGCCAGGAAACTCGTCTCACCTCCCAAGCGGGTGCACCTTTGTCGCGTGAATCTACTGCCAGAAGGAACTTCGTCAGGGCCGCGTGAAGCGGTACGACTGGACCTTTTCTTCCTGCTCTCGTCCTCCTGCGCCGATCCAAGAGTAGCCGTCAGGATTAAATCCACGAAAACCCACATCGTTCGAGTCGTGCGAGTTATCATCTTCTCCCTTGATGCGAAATGCCAACGGTCGCGCGCATTTTTCAGACCAACGGACTGCAGCATTTGCTCCCATCAGGTTCGGGGGCACGACCGGTGACGTGGGCCAGGCCCCGGCGTCACTCGCTTGAAGGTCTGCAGGATATTGGTGTCGGGAGAGACGTTCTGGACTTTGTTGCATCGAGTCCCCAACCTCAAGGATCGTGGCGTGATCCGGTGTAGCGTAGAATCGACGTCACAAACGGGGGTTCAAGTATGCGTCGAGTCCTTTTTATTGCGTGTCTCCTCGTCCTCGCCATCGCAACATTCGCTGCTGATACGAAACCACGGCAGGTGACGAGCCGGCCCGAGATCAACGGCGTGACGCCAACGGCAACGCCGGCGCCGACGCAGATACCGACGCCACCGCCTCGCTAGTCGCACCCGGTTTGGGTGCCTCCTCGCTATCCCCAATCATTCAAACGGGGGAAACATGTGTCGCGCCTATCGCGGAACCACCAGGGTCGGGTCCGAGGTGCCTTCGTCCAAGACCGATCCGTAGGTGGCGAAGGCGCCGCCTGAAGTGTCGGTCCACACTTCGGCGTAGCCCGCTTCGATGGGCCGGAAGGGCCGCATGACGCGGTTGATCT
>Ga0255055_10003735_pt1 | contig 10189 bp, 8 predicted proteins | sample JV7_2_27_MG_FD_188633 | JGI IMG/M metagenome (GOLD analysis project Ga0255055, IMG submission 188633) | Seawater microbial communities from Jervis Inlet, British Columbia, Canada - JV7_2_27 | ecosystem: Environmental > Aquatic > Marine > Inlet | place: Canada: British Columbia | collected... | reverse complement strand
CCTTCCTGCTAACCGCCATCGGGATGACCGTGGCGGCGGCTCGCCAGTGGCGACGAGCGCACAAGGTGCCGTGGTTTCTGGCGCTGGTGGCCCTGTTCTGCCTGTTTGTTGCCGGGGAGGAGATCTCCTGGGGCCAGCGCCTGCTGGGCTTCCAGTCACCGACCTTCTTCCAGGAGCAGAACTTTCAGCAGGAGGTCAATCTTCACAATGTCGTGGCGACCGCGCTGCGCAAGCTCGCCCTCAAGGGGCTCATCGCTGGATACGGGATCGTGCTGCCGTTGGTGGTTCTCGTCGGACTCGTGAGGAGAGGCATGGATCGTCTGGGCATCGTGTCACCACCGGTCGCCCTGGCACCGAGCTTTCTGGCCATCCTGATCACCTACCAACTGTATCCCTGGAAGTTCACCGGTGAGCTGGTCGAGGTCATGCTCGGGTTGGCGTTCCTCTTCGCGGCCACGAGCGCCATGGAGGTTTTCGCGGGCCCGAGGGCGCGCAGCCCTCGGGCCAAGGCGTTGCGCCCCATTCTGATATGGAGCCTGGTGATCGGGCTCGGTGTCGTGAGTGCGGCGATCTCGCGGCATCTGGTCGCGGCCGATCCCTCTTTGATCGAAACGGCTCGGCTCGAGACGGAGGCTCTGCGGCGGGATTATCTGGAGCTCTTGCGCGAAGGTGGAGGTGAGGACCTCAAAAGGTGTGGCCTCCACAAAAGGCTCTATTCCTACGTCAAGAAGTACGAACGCCACGAGTTGCAGCAAGGTGCCTTCGCCAGGTTGTCGGAGAAGGTGCAGACAACCGAGCGCGGCAGGTTCTTTCTCGATCCCTGGAACTCGCCCTACTGGATTCGCCAGACCTGCGGTGAGGATCGTTCGGATTGGCAAGTCCTTATCTACTCGTTTGGTCCCAATCGCATGCGGGACTCCGATCGCAAGCAGCTCCATGCCGACGATATCGGCGCCATGGTGCATTCCCACGGGTCGGTTTGATCACCCGCCGGCCTGCCGACCAAGCTCCCAAGCAGCTAGTCATTCTTCGCTCGATAGGCCAATGGGTCGTCCGGGCCTGGCAAATGAGCCGAATCGTCAGGGTAGAGCGGCGTACTCTTTGCGCGCCAGGTCGAGTGTTGGCAGACCGTCGTCCGCGTCTGGCAGAAGTGCGAAAAAAGTCTCGAACTCCTGCCGCGCCGTGTCGGTATCGCCGGCGGCGGCGTTGGCCCGGGCAAGACCGAGATGCGCCAGATTGTGCATCGGCAGGGTGGGGTTGACCCCTTTGAGGGCGATGATTTTTTGGAATTCTGCCCTTGCCTCGCTGGCCTGGTCGAGCATCAAGTGCGCCTGGCCGCGCAAGTAGATGACCATGAGAAAGGCGCGCTCGTAGAAAGCGGCCTTGGCCAGCAGATCGACGACCGCCTGGTGGTTGCCTCGCTGCCACTCGATGGCCGCGTTGGCCGTCGGGATCCAAACCGATCTAATGATCGTATCGGTAGAGAATTGCTGTGAGAGTTCGAAGATGAGGGTCTCGGCCTCGTCGGTTTCTCCGGCCAGCGCGAAGGTGAGAGCAGCGATCGGTATGGAGTCGCGATTCTGTGCCGATTCCATGGCGGTTACCGCCTGTGCGGCGGCTTCGTCGAACTTCCCGAAAGCCGCCTCCCAGCGTGCGCCTCGAGCCAAGTACGCCGCGGCCCGTTCGTCGAAGCCAGCGGTCTTGGCCGACTCCACCGCCCGCAGATTGAGTCGTCGCGCCTCGCGCAGCTTGCCCTTGGCCGCCGCCACCTGTGCCTCGAGGATGAGAATCTCCGATTCCCGTGGGTCTGCTTTTGCCGCCTTGACCATCTGCTGCATGGTCGCGGTGTCGCCCTCGAGATAAGCGAGGAGATAGCGCTCGGTGAGGAAGACGATGTACTCGAGGCCCTGTGCGGTGGCGTCATCGAGAACTCGCCGGGAGTCGTCGAAGCGGTTTAGATTGCGATAGGCGGTAGCGAGATTGCCGTAGGGGATGGGATGATCGGGATTCAGCTGGACTGCCAGCTCGGCCTCTTCGGTCGCCTTGTGGTACCAACCGATCTCGTTGTATTTGGAGGCCAGGTTGTTGGGCGGGGTCCATTCGCGTTGATAGGTCTGCTTGAAGAGCTCGTACGATTCGATCTGCTGGCTCAGCTCGCCGGTGACCGTGGCGTGATAGTGCGCGGTGATGTAGAGCCTCTCCCATTCGGTGACTCGGTCCCGGAGCTCATACGCTTTGCTCTTATGGTAGACGGCCTTGTCCCACTCGGAGAGATTGCTGTAAATGGTTCCCAGCCGGGCATGGGCCAGCGCGAAGTCGGGGTCGATCTCCAGTGCGCGTTTGAGTAGTGGAATGGCGTCCGGGCCCTGACCGCGATCGCGCGCCGCCTCAGCCAGATCGAGATTCTTGAGAGCCTCCAGGGAGGAGGTCGTGGCTTCATCCACCGGTGCATCGAACTGCTCGATCGACGCCAAGGACTCACCCAGGTCCTCCCTCAGGTTTCGCGCCGCGTCCCCCACCGAGGCAAGTACGTCTTCCTTGCTTGTGGCTTCCACCTGTTGGCGGGCCAGGGAGTTTCCCGTCGCACACTCGACGGCGTTGAGCGTGATGACATAGTTGCTGCCGAGCGAGGCGATCTCGCCAGTAACCATGGCCTTGATGCCCTGTCGCTGACAGATCTCCTGGCCGATCTCTGGCGACACCCGCTCGGTCGCCTCTCGGCCCATCATTCGCAATGTCTCCTGAACCTGTCGTTCAGGGAGAATGTTCAGGTAGGGCGACTCTTCGAGCTTGACCGCCAGCGCCTGTTTGAGCGTGCCGTCGAAGACCGGGTCGCCGGTAGAGTTGACCACGTCGGCGAGCAGCAATACATCGGATTCGGTTAGAGCAGGTGGGCCTGAGCGTTGCAAGAGCAGGCCGACGATCGCAGCGGCCGCCACCACCAAGAGGGCGGAGAGAATCCAGAGCGTCCTCTTCGACTTCACAGGTTGAACCGGCACGGCAGCCGAGCCGCTCGGGGTCTGCGCCAGTGGCACTCCCGCCGAGCCGGGCGGATACTGCACTGCAGCGCTGCCGCTGGGATGGACGCCAATCGGGGCAGTGCCGCTGACGGGTGGTACCGCGGCCGCCGACCCGCTGACCGGGTGGTCGCCGTCGAAGTAGGAGTCGTCGGCAGCAGGTACCGCGGCGGAGCGCCCCGACTCTATGGTCCGCCGGACGCGACGCAGGTCGGTGTGCAGCTCGAGAGCGCTCTGATAGCGCAGTACCTTGTTCTTCTCCAGCGCCTTCTGAACGATCTGCTCGAGCTCGTAGGGCACCTCGAGCCCCATGCGGGTCGGGGTCGGCGGCTCGCGGTTGAGAATCTTGTCGAAAACCGCGGCCTGGGTGCTGCCCGGGAATGCCTGCCGGCCCGTGATCATCTCGTAGAACACCGCACCCAGCGAGAAGAGGTCGGTGCGGGCATCGACGTCCTGTCCGAGAGCCTGCTCGGGTGACATGTAGGCCACCGTACCCATGGTCGAGCCGGAACCGGTGAGGTCGGCCGTCTGGGTCGGAGCATCGGCGGTGATGGTTTCGGCCTCGCTGGCCGGAATGACCTGTGGCGATATCTTGGCCAGGCCAAAGTCGACTACCTTGATCTGGCCGCCCAGGTTGATGAAGATGTTGGAGGGCTTGATGTCGCGGTGCGTGATCCCTTTGGCATGTGCGGCAGCCAGCGCTTCGGCCACCTGGATGCCCATTTCGATCACCAGCTCCACCGGCATGGGTTTGCCGGCAATAGCGAACTTGAGGTTTTGCCCCTCGAGGTACTCCATGGCGATGAAGGGCACGCCATCATGTTCGTCGATTTCGTGGATGGTACAGATGTGGGGGTGGCTCAGCGCGGCCGCTGCCCGCGCCTCGAGCATGAAGCGCTCCACCGCCTTGCGATCCTGGGCAACCGATTCGGGCAGGAACTTCAGGGCGACAAAACGCCCCAGCTTGGTGTCCTCGGCCTTGTAGACCACACCCATCCCGCCGCTGCCGAGCTTCTCGACTATTTTGTAACGCGAGACTGTCTGACCGATCATGAGGCCTGACTATTCTATACGGGAAAGTCCGGATGCTCTCGAATTCGGTCGATTTGACGTAAATGGTGATCGAGGTGACCGACGAGAAACGCCAATGCTTCCTCGACAGTGAACGGACCTGCAAGCGGATGCTTGAAAGCAGCGTCTTTCAGCTCGGCTACTTGCAGGGCTTCGAGAAAAGCTTGCAGGTCGTTGCGAGCCTGGTTCCAGGCCGCTTCCAGCTCCTCGCGTGAGATGTTCTTGTCGGGGGCCGCCTCGGGGACCGGGTTCTTGACCTTGATTCCGGTCTTCAGAATGGTCCACAGCAGCACATTGCCAATCCGGTAGCGTATTCTGCGCTTGCCCGACTGCATCCCCCGATGCCGTTTGACCGCATTCGCGGTGCGCTGTTCCGCCAGGACCACGTGGTGTCCGACCTCCAGAGTGCACCAGGCCCCCTCCCGCGAACGAAAGCACTGCTGTTCAGGGCTCAGGCCACGGACGGTGTCCAAGAAGCGTCTTCGCTGCTCTTCTAGACGCTCGAAGATCTCTTCGGCACGGGGAATCACAACTTCTGCTTGCGCAGCCTCCTTTCCCGGGGTGGATACTTATGCTACCGGGAAGACCGCCTGGTGCGCCAATCGCCGGTCGCGGTGCGTCAGTCGCCCGGAGACCGGTCCGAGATTTGGAATCGTTGCATGAAAGCCCGATCGATTCGATCCTTGAGTTGCATGACCCACCGTCCCGTGAATGCAAGGCCCCACTTGGCGCCCAAGGCGGTGCCGTCACCCAGGTTGAGTAGCGTCAAGAAGTCTCGTTGTGGCTGGTACTCCTCGAGAGACTGCCCTGCCAGCTTGGCCCGCAAGTTGCGAGTGAGACAGGGCCCCTGACGGACCGCGTAGACTCCGGCCTTCGGGGTTGCTGGGTAGTCGATGAGTGTGGCGCAGTCGCCGACTGCAAAGAGCTCGTCGTGACCGGCGACCTGCAGAGTGGAACGCGTACGGACGAAGCCACGCTCGTCGACCGGGAGAGCCGAGTTGCGGAACAGGGGATGACTGACGGCGCCCGTGACCCAGAGCAACAGATCGCTGGGCCAGACATCTCCATTGTCGAGCCTCACATGATTCACTTCTGCAGCCGCCACCTTGCGACCACAGTGGATGCGGATGCCTCTCTGGACTGCGGCGCGGTGAGCTTGCCGTTCGAGACTCGCCGGATAGCCTTCGAGGATGTGCGGGCCAGCATGGACCAGGCGGGTTTCGACCGGGACCCCGGTTGCTGTTTCGATGCGCTGCTTGAAGGTGAAGGCCAACTCGACGCCGCCCGCGCCGCCACCCACGACTATCATTCGATACGGGTTGTCGCTTGGTCGGTCCCTGGCCCGTTCAACAACCTCTCGTGTGCGATCGACGAGCTCGGAGATCGGCCGGGTGGGCAGGGCGAACTCACGGATCCCCGGGAGATCGAGGCCCGCCACTGTGGAACCGATGTTGACCGACGCCAGATCGTAGGCCCTGCTTGAACCGTCCTTCAACACGACCTCGCGTCTTTCCGCGTCGATTGCGGTGACCGCCTGGACGACGATTTCGACCCCGGCCCAGCGTGTCAGCGCCGGGACATCGATCTCTAGTTCGTGCTCCCGGTATTGACCCGCGACAAAGCCCGGTACCATTCCCGAATAGATTGCGATCGGTTTGTCGACGATGACCGTGACGCGAGCGCCCTGGAGAGGCTGTGCTGCCAGGCTTTCCAGAACCTGTACGTGCGAGTGCCCGCCTCCCACCAGGATAATTTCGCGTGTCATGACTTGTGGCTGATGAAGAATGCAGGCAAGAGTCCGCGGTATCGCTGCGTTGAGCCAGCGAGTATTGTACTCAGTCCTGGGAGATGCTTTGATAGTTGTAGCAGAATGCTCATCCAATCGATTGGCTAGGCTCAGACCTGCCGGAGACGTGAAGCGCTCGGTGTGTGTCGTGGCTCTTGGAGCGTTGTTCCTGGCCTGTCAACCAGCGGAGCCGAAGATGTCTGACGAAAAGAAGCTGGAGAAGATCCAGGCCCTCTATACCAAGTACCAGCGCAAGTTCCCCGAAGTGCGGAGTATCTCGCCACAGGATTTGCGGGAGATCCGGCAAGGTGATCGCGAGATGGTGATCGTGGATGTGAGAAAGCCGGAGGAGCAAGAGGTGTCGATGATCCCCGGAGCGATCACAGCCGGTGAGTTCGAGGCGCGCAGCAAGGAGTTGCAGGGGAAACTGGTGGTCACCTACTGCACCATGGGCTATCGAAGCGGTCTCTATGCCCGGCAGCTCCAACAGCAAGGCTGGGAAGTGGCCAACTTGGCAGGCAGCGTGCTGGCCTGGACCCATGCAGGACAGGAGTTGGTTGATGCTGGCGGGCCTACCAGTCGGGTTCACGTCTATGGCAAGGACTGGAATCTCGCTGCCGATGGGTACGACCCCGTCTGGTAGTCATCTCGTGTAAAGCCAGTTGGGCCGCAGGTGGGCGATAGGAGCGCTTTGGGCTCCACGGCTGACAGCTACTGTGGAGAGAGAGGTCTCCCAGGCAGCAACCCAATCGGCAGGCGGAGAAGGTTGACGGGTGCCCGACGATGAGAGAGCAGAATGTGCCAGGCGATCTCGGCGTTGCGTGGCCCGATAAGAGAGCGGAAAGGTCGACCGTTGACCACGTGCCGATCGATGAAACGGTGCAGCACTCTCAATGTCACCGGTGAGCACGCGACCTGTCGCTTGCCAATCTCCTCGAGCAGGGCAGGATCCAACGACAGAGCTTCCCGGTCGTTGAGATAGGTGAGAACCAGGTAGAGGTGGCTGGCGATGACGGAGTTGTCGAGCCAGCCGAGAATTTTCTGCCAATCGAACTCGGCTGCGGTCTTCCATAGACAGAGAAGATCGGCGAACAAAAGATTGCCGTGGCGGACCTTGAGCTCGAAGGCCCAGTGCGAAGCGAGATAGACGATCTGTAGCTCCCGACTGAGACGCAAGACCGGTCGACCGTCGAGATCGGACACTTCCGATTCGGCCTCCACCGTCTCCCGCCGAAAGGCCACTTCCTCGTCGAGACCGCTCTTGGCGGGGAAAAGACCCCGGTGGACCTCGACCATCAGATCGCGTCCGGGGTGGTAGAGGGGCATGTCGTGGTGGTGCTGTTCGTAAAACGCCGCGGGATGCTGAGAGTGGGGTCGGTAGCCAAGACGCTGGAGGGTAACCAACATGTCCGGAATCGCGTCCGGTGCGACCAGGAAATCGAGATCGGCCATGGGTCGCAGATAGGGCTGGCTGTAGGCCTGATCCCGCAACGAGACGCCCTTGAGGAGTGTTGGGACTGTCGACAGGCCGATCCCGGCGTCGAGGATTTCCCTCATCGCCTCCTGTTGAGCAGACGTAATGGCCTTGGCGGCAAGAGTGGCGCCAAGCACCAGCTCGAAGCTGGGATGGGTGGCAGCTCGAGGATCGTCCTGGGTGTGGAAGTGGAGAAGGGGAGCCAGGCCGGTGCTGACAGCCCACTCGGCTTGCGCAGGAGTGAGCGCGCTCAAAGGCAGATCGGATCGCCCGGAGGTGATCGCCCTCAGAAGCGCGACGATTCCAGACGCTGTCGTAGACCTCGACATGGAGCGTGGCTAAGTTAGCAGGTCCGTCGCCAAGAGGTAGAGCGGCAACGATCGGACCGGATCGAAACCCCAGATGCATTGACCAATCCAAATACCTCTATCATCGAGAACCTCATTAGGGATAGGCATTTCATGGGTTTCGATCAGTCAGTTGTTCTGGTCTGGTTGAGCCGCCTTCGGGCTGACGGTACAATTCGTATGCTATTTGCCGAGAGGGGAGAATGGATATGACGAAGGATGGACAGAGCCGCAGAGATGTGCTGAAGAAGATCGTCTACGTTGCGCCGGTGATCCTGACCCTACCGGCAGCGCGGGCGCAGACTCGGCCAGCCTCAGGCGACTTTCAGCCTCCTAGCTGAGGCTTGTTGAAACACTGCCTCTTGTAACTCCTCGTCTTTTTCGGGATGGGGAGTTTCTGTATTAGAACTGAAGTGATGAACGTGTTTCACTTCCAGCTGCTCGGGTGCACCATCAGAGTGGAGTGTGCCGAGGCCGGTGCCCACGAGTGGGCCCGGGGATCTTTTGGGTTTGCAGAAGTCCCTGCAGGGACTCCGGATCTCTCCTACCGAATCCATCTCGAATCCGGTGTCGATGGCTGGGGTCTCGAGCGCGATGGAGAGGCGGTGGCAACGGCAGGGTCCGCCGCGGGCATCCTCGGCTGGCTCGATCAGGATCTGACGGTACAGCTCCAGCGCCAGCGCCGGGATCTCTACTTCTTGCACTCGGCGACTCTTGCCAAGCGCTCGCAGGCCCTGGCTCTGGTGGCGGAGAGCGGCGGGGGCAAATCGACCACCGCGTGGGCCCTCACCCAGTTGGGTCTTTCCTATATGAGCGACGAATTGGCTCCCATCGAGCCTGAAACGCTGATGGTGCATCCCCACCCACGCGGTGTGCAGCTCAAAGGGCAACCCCCAGTACCCTACTCACTGCCACCGGGAGCTCTGGTGGATCACGGCAGGGTGTGCATTCCGGTGGAGGAGCTGGAAGTGGAGACGCTCCGCCGGCCGATGCCTTTGTCGTGGGTGTTCTTCTTGCATCGAGACCCCGACCGCCGACAGCCCAGGCTCGAACGATGCCGCCCGGCCGAGGCGGCGACCAGACTGTACTCCAACGCCCTGAATGTCCTGGCCCATCCGGACGAAGGGTTAGAGATTGCCATGCGAATGGGCGGTGAGACAGCCTGCTTCAATCTCTACGCCGGAGATCTGGCCTCGACTTGCGACCTTGTCGTGGGTGCCCTCGAGGCTACCGATGGCTGACAGAATCCACTCTCGCGTAGAGCTGTCATAAGAGTTATGCGAATATCCGAATATCTCGATTTGAATCGAACACCCGCTGTGGAGAGAGGAGACCGATGACTGGCATAGAGAACCCAAAGCATCGACCTGGTCTCGTCGTTCGTGATTCTGAGAATGAGGCGGTGGTACTGGATAAACAGCGCGATCTGGTACATCAGTTGAATCCTACGGCTGCTTTCATATGGGAACTCTGCGACGGGGATCACAGCGTCGGAGAGATCTCCGAGGCGCTGGCCGAGGCCTTCGAGGTGGATTCCGAGACTGCCCGCCGAGATGTGGAATCGACCGTCGACCAGTTGGCCGATCTGGGCCTGGTTGAAGCGACCGGGAGCTGACTGTAGAATTCGCCCACTTCTTGCTGAAAGGGGAGATCGATATGAAGAAGGATGGACAGAGCCGTAGAGACGTTCTCAAGAAAATGATCTATGTCGCGCCGATCATCTTGACGTTGCCGGCGGCCCGCGCGCAGGACCAGGTAGCCTCTGGTGATCGGCCAGGCGTTCCGAATCCAGAATAGGTCTAGAAGCTCGAATCGGCGATAGTCTTATTCCCCTCCCCGCCCGATGAAAAGGGTTTGGGAGGGTTTCCTTTCTCTAGTCAAGAACCAGAACTCGAGCGATGCTCTGGTGTCAGAGCTTCCGTGATGACCTGCATCGCCTTGGCATCGGTCATCAGGCCGAGGTGATTGATCCCGCTCAGGGTCACCTGGTGGGTGCCCGCCAAGTGTGAGGTCTCAACCGGGTAGACCACCAGATCGTGCCGGGTGGCTACGGTGCTCGCCTGCGCATGCGGGGCCAGAGTTTTGAAGTCGGCGAGATCTCTCAGGTAGTCGGAGTTGAGAGCCAGCATCCGGTAGATCGGGCCGAACTTGATCCACCGCACCGCTGCCGTACCGTGATGAGGCGAGCCGAGAGTGACTATTCGCTGGACCTTCTTGGCCAGATCGGGATTTCGGCTCAACACCTCTCGGGTCATCACCCCGCCAATGGAGTGGGTCACTACATCGAAGCCCTCATTGGGAAAGCGATCGCCGAGCTCCCGCATGACCCGGGTCAAAGGTTCAGCATAGACCATAGGTGACGGGATGGGCACGCCCATGAAGACCCCACGAGTCGGTCGCCCCAGGCGTTCCAAACGCCGTCGGATCCCCCACATCGAGGTACCGTTGAGAAACAACCCGTGCACACAGAGAACGGGTCTGCCAGTAATGGTTC
>Ga0255055_10003734_pt1 | contig 10194 bp, 7 predicted proteins | sample JV7_2_27_MG_FD_188633 | JGI IMG/M metagenome (GOLD analysis project Ga0255055, IMG submission 188633) | Seawater microbial communities from Jervis Inlet, British Columbia, Canada - JV7_2_27 | ecosystem: Environmental > Aquatic > Marine > Inlet | place: Canada: British Columbia | collected... | reverse complement strand
ACTGGAAGACTCCGGCGACGCGGAATCGCTTGAGCCGGGGCCCCGGACCGAGCGGAGTCGGGGGTCCGCCGAAGGGCGAAATGACGATGATCTCGTCGCCCACGCGGAGGCCCAGCCCCGCGGCGAGCCCGCTCCCGATCACCATGCCGGGATCCGCTTCGCCGCCGTCCGGTGGGGAACCCTGCAGCGAGAGATTCTCGAGCGCGGCCTCGGAGCCGGGAAGCAGGTCTTCGCGCAGGTCCGTCACGTCCCCGATCCGCTCGGGGACGATCCCGCGCACTCGCACCCCGATGATCCCGCCGCCGGCGCCCCGGATCATTCCGTCTCCCTCGAGATAGGGGGAGGCTCCGAGGACGTCGTCGACGGCGATGATCTTCTGCAGCACCTCGTCGTAGTTCTCGAAGGAACCGAGGAGACTGTGGACGGTGAGGTGGGCCCGGTTTCCGATGATCTCGTCCCGCCAGGTGCGCTCGAAGCCGTTCATGACCGACAGCACGATGATGATCAGCCAGACACCCGCCGCGACACCCCCCACGCAGATCAAAGTGATCACCGAGATGAAGGTCTGCCGGCGCTTGGCGAAGAGATAGCGGGTGGCGACGAACCACTCGGCGCTTCCGCGGGTGTCGAGGAAGCCCGCTGCAGCGAGCGGCAGCAGGCCGAGCAGGACCGCCAAGGTGAAGACCGACAGCACCGCGACGCCCAGCGCGAAGACGTCGGGCTGGGGGGCCGGCAAGGCCAGTGGAATTGCGACCCCGACGCCCAGCACGATCGCCACCGCTCGGACCAGCCGCTCGTCGATCCCCGGCGCGCTGTCGCCACCTCGACGCCGCCGCCAGCGCAGGAGGGAGAACACCAGCGCCGCCACCAGGGCCGGCGCGATCGCGTAGCCGAGCCGGTCGATGCCTCCCACCAGCAGGGCGTAGCCGATCCCGAGCAGCACCGCGCTCGTCAAGGCGACGGTCGTGGGAGACACGCGGCGGAGCACCAGAGCGACTGCGGCCTGGGCTGCGACGACGAGCAGCAGCGCGACGGCCGCGGCGAGGAGCCAGGCGCGAACGGCACCCGGCCAGGAAATTCCCAGGGCCGCCAGCGTCTCGACGTCGGTGCCGAGAGCGCCGAGGAGCGCCGCCCAGACGACCGTCACGATCGCGACGCTTCGCAGGCTGCGGTTGGCCCGGGCGAAGCGCTCCAGCACGACCACGGCAGAGCCCAGGAAGAGCACGGTATTGGCGCAGATTCCCAGTGCGATCGCGACGATGAAGCTGAGCGCCAGTGTCCCGCCGGCGGCGGTGAGCCATTCCCACAGCTGCGCCGCAAGGGGCGTCATTGCCGCTCCGTCCTCAGGTGGGGAAAGAGGATCACCTCGCGAAGGTTCGGCGCATCGGCGAGCACCATGGTGAGCCGATCGATCCCCATTCCGAGGCCGCCCGTCGGGGGCATGCCGTACTCCATGGCGCTCAGGAAATCCTCGTCCATGGGATGGGCTTCCGCGTCTCCCTGTGCCGCCGCCCGTCGCTGATCCTCGAAGCGCCGACGTTGGTCTTCGGGATCGTTCAGCTCGCTGAACGCGTTCACGATCTCGAACCCCGCCAGGAAGAGCTCGAAACGCTCCACCAGGCGCGGATCCCGCGCTGAGCCCTTGGCCAGGGGCGAGAGGTCCCGCGGATAGTCGGTGATGAAGGTCGGCTGGATCAGTGCCGGCTCCACGTGTTCGCTGAACAGATCGTCCACCAGGATCGACCAGGTGGGGGCGTCTCCGGGATCGAGGCCCTTGGCGCGAATCGCCGCGCGCAGGGCGTCGTGGTGATCGGCCGCGAGGATGTCGACGCCGGTGGCGTTGCGAATGGCATCTCTCATCGAGATCCTGGGCCAGTCGCCGGAGAGCTCGATCTCGTGCCCCTGGAAGCCGATCCGGGTGCCCGCCAGCACGCTCGCCGCGATTTCTTCGACCAGGAGCCGCGCGAGGTCCATCATGTCGGCGTAATCGGCGTAGGCCTGGTAGCACTCCAGCATCGAGAACTCGGGGTTGTGCTTCCTCGAGATCCCCTCGTTGCGAAACACCCGTCCGATCTCGTAGACCCGGTCGAGGCCCCCGATCACCAGGCGCTTCAGGTAGAGCTCATCGGAGATGCGGAGGTAGAGCTTCTGATCGAACGCGTTGTGGTGTGTGGTGAAGGGTCGTGCGGCGGCGCCCCCATAGATCGGCTGCAACACCGGCGTCTCCACCTCGAGAAAGCCGCGCTCCTCGAGAACGGAACGGGCCGTCGTGACCACGCGGCTGCGGAGTACGGCGACCTCCCGCGCCCTCTCGTTGGCGATCAGGTCCAGGTGGCGCTGGCGAGAGCGAGCCTCGACGTCGGCCAGGCCGTGCCACTTCTCGGGCAGCGGCTGAAGGCACTTCGCGAGCAGATCCACCGATCGGAGAGCGATGGTGAGCTCCCCCTTCTGGGTGCGCCACACCGGTCCTTGGACTCGCAGGAAGTCTCCCACGTCGATCTTCTGGGCGAAGTCGAAGACGCCCGCCGGCACTTCCTCCCTGCGGATGCTCACCTGAATGCCGACGCCGTTCTCGACCAGCTTGAGGAAGGCGAGCTTTCCGAAGGAGCGGATGGCGCGAACACGGCCGGCAACCGCCGCCGTGTGCGCTTCGGCGTCGAGGGTCTTCGCGTCCTTGCCGTCGTGTAGGCGGCGGACCTCGGCGATGGCGGTTCTCGGGCCCAGGCGAGCGGGGTAGGGATCGATCCCTTCGGCCCTCAGTGCCGCCAGCCGCGCGAGCCTTTTCTGTCGTTCCCCTTCACTCACTGCGCGCTCCCGGAAGAGGTCGATTTCTGAAGCAGCGTCGCGCGGATGAAGCGATCCAGATCCCCGTCCAGGACGATCTCGGCGTTGCCCGCTTCCACGCCGGTCCGATGGTCCTTGACGCGCTGGGCCGGGTGAAGCGTGTAGGAACGGATCTGACTGCCGAAGCCGATCTCCGCCTTCTCGCCTCGCATCTCCGCCAGCTTCTGCTCCTGCTCGATTCGGGCTCGTTGGTAGAGGCGTGCGCGCAGCACCTTCATGGCCTGGCCCCGGTTCTTGTGCTGCGAGCGTTCGCTTTGACACTGGACGACGATGCCCGTGGGCTCGTGGGTCAGCCGAACGGCCGAATCCGTCTTGTTGACGTGCTGTCCGCCGGCGCCGCTGGCTCGGTAGGTGTCTACCCGTAGATCCTTGTCGTCGATTTCGATCTCGATGGAGTCATCCAGCTCGGGGAACACCGAGACGCTGGCGAAGGCGGTGTGGCGACGGTGCTGGGCATCGAAGGGCGAGATCCGCACCAGGCGGTGAACTCCCTCTTCGGCCTTGAGGTGGCCGTATGCGTAGGCACCCGAGAGGGTCACGGTGACGCTGCGCAGCCCGGCCTCGTCGCCGGACTGGATGTCGAGGATCTCGCTCTCGAAGTGACGCCGCTCGGCCCACCGCAGGTACATGCGGAGCAGCATCTCCGCCCAGTCGGCGGCATCGGTGCCGCCCGCCCCGGAGTTGATGGAGACGATGGCGTTGGACGCGTCGTGCTCGCCGCCGAGAAGGCAGCGCAGCTCGGCCTCGGCCAGCTCCTGCTCGGCCTCGGCCAGCTTCCCCGCCGCCTCGGCCCGGGTCGAGGCGTCGTCGGCCTCGTCGGCGAGCTCGAGGAGAACCTCGACGTCGTCCAGCATCACGGCCAGCCGATCGACCTGAGCGAGATCCCTCTCCAGGGAGCTCTTCTCCCGGAGCAGCTTCTCGGCGCGCTCCCGGTCCTCCCACAGGTCGGGGCGGGCAGCGTCCAGTTCGAGGACCCCTACCCGACCGCGCAAAGCCGCCTCGTCAAAGGCGCCCCCGGAACTCGCCAAAGCGGGCGCACACCCGCCGCAACCCTTCGGCGAGCTCGCCGGAGTCCATCGAACTCGAGACCTTGGTCTCACTCATCTCATCCTCCCCCGCACCAGCGCGCCGGCCGAGAGCGCGAGCAACCCGCCCCAGCAGGCCAACGCCAACACATTACCGTGCCGCACGTAGAAGCTGTCACCCGCACCGGGGGGACGAACGGGGACATCCCCCACCAGGAAGCCCCGCTCGAAGATCCGCGTCTGCTCCCGGACCCGACCTCGCTCGTCGATCAGCGCCGAAACACCGGTGTTGGCCGCCCTCGCCGTCCACACCCTGCCCTCCGCAGAGCGCATCGCGGTCATCACCAGGAACTGGTACGGCGCGCCCGTGCGGCCGTACCACGCGTCGTTTGTGATCGCGAGAAGCACGTCCGCCCCGTCGCCCACGAACCGCCGAACCAGGTCCGGGAAGAGCAGTTCATAGCAGATGGGAACCCCCACGGTCACGGCGGGTTCCCCGCTGCCCACTCCAGTTCCGGGAAGGACCACGCTGCGGGGGGCCTTCCCGGCTGTGACGTCCCGACCGGTGCTCCCGGTCGCAATGGCGCGGATGAAGCCGCCGAGGAGGCGGCGGAAGGGCAGATACTCGCCGAAGGGGACGAGGTGGGTCTTGTCGTAGCGGCCCAGGCTGCGACCGGCCGAGTCGAAGAGGTAGGCGCTGTCGAAGAACTTCACCTCTCCGAGCCCCACCGGCTCCTGGGTCACCGGATCGAACCCGTCGATCCCCACCGCTCCCACCACGAGGTAGGCCCCGGTCTCTTCGGCCAGAGCGACGATCCGCCCCCGCAGGGCGAGATCGGAATCGAGAGAACCCGGCGCCGCCGTCTCCGGCCACACCACGATCTCGGCCCCCCCGGCCACCGCCTCACGGGTGAGCCGCTCGTAGATCGCCAGCGTCCGCTCCGCCCACTCTCGGGACCACTTCACCCTCTGATCGATGTTGCCCTGCAGCACCCCGATGCGCACCGTGGGGCTGTCGAGAGCGCGGCTGGACGCGCCGACGGCGGCGCCCAGCGCGTGGGCGAGGACCACCACGCCCAGCGCCGCCCAGGCGTCCCAGCGCCGCCGGGGCGCACCGGAGGCGGGCGGGGAGTCGGGGACGAGCCGGGGTAATTCGATCAAGCGGGAGACCGCGGCCGCGCCGAGAACCGAGAGAAACGAGAGCCCGTAGACCCCCGTCCAGGCCACCAGCGGCATCAGCGCGATGTTCTGGTGCTGTGCGTAACCGAGCGTCGCCCAGGGGAATCCGGTGAAGGCGAAAGACCGCAAGTGATCCAGCGCGGTCCAGAGTGCCGCGATTGCGAAGGGCGAGGCCAGCCCACGTCGCCCCAGCCACGCCACAGCCCCCCCGAACAGCGCCGTGAAGCCCGCGATGTACGCCGCCAGCAGGATCGGTGCGATCATCCCGATCGCCCGGGGCGCATGCCCGTAGGTCACCGTCACCACGTAGATCCAGTGCAACACGGCGGAGTGTGCCGCCAACCCGGCGAGAAAGCCGAGGCCAAGGGCGCGCTTCGGCGCGAGTCCGCGGAGCGCGAGGATCAGAAAGAGCGGTGCGAGCCATGCCGCGACCCAACCGAGATCGACGACCCTTCCCAGCACCGGATGAGGAAACGCGAGAAAGGTGGCCGCCGCGTAGCACGCGAGCAGCGCGGCGCGGTGCGCGGGCCTCACGCCAGCACGACCGCGCAGAGACTGTCTTCCGCCGCCTCCATCGCGCCGGCTTCCTCCTCTCGCTGATGGTCGTAACCGAGCAGATGGAGGGTGCCGTGGATGAGCAGGCGCGTCATCTCGGCGTCGAGACCGTGGCCGATCGTCGAGGCCTGGCGAGCGGCGACTTCCACGTCGATCACGACCTCGCCGAGCAGGTCCCCGTGAAACTCCGCGTGGTCGCCCTCCAGGAGCGAGAACGAGAGCACATCCGTGGGTCCCGCCTCCGCGCGGAAACGCTGGTTCAACCCGGCCATCTCCTCGTCACCGACGAGAGAGATGGAAAGCTCCGACTTCTCGTGTCCCAGCACCCGCAGGAGCTTTCGGGCTCGGGCCTCCAGGAGAGCCCGATCGAAGGCCGGCAGGGGTCGGACCGGCGGTGGACCGGCGATCCGGATCGTCATTCAGAAGCGTCTTCGCCGCGGCCGGGTGGGGAATCGGGCCGGCGCCGTCGGGAGTCGCGGCGCTCATAGGCGCGGATGATCAACTGGACCAGGGGATGGCGCACCACGTCCGCCTCGGTGAAGCGCATGAAGCCGATCCCCTCGACCCCCTCGAGCACGCGCATGGCATCCACCATGCCACTGAGCTGATCTGCGGGAAGGTCGATCTGGGTGATATCACCGGTGATCACCGCCTTCGAATCGTAGCCGAGCCGGGTGAGAAACATCTTCATCTGCTCCGGCGTGGTGTTCTGCGCCTCGTCGAGGATCACGAAGGAATCGTTGAGGGTACGGCCGCGCATGAAGGCGAGGGGCGCTACCTCGATGACATCTCGGTCGATCAGCCGTGCGGCCTTCTCGAACGCCATCATGTCGTGGAGTGCGTCGTAGAGGGGCCGGAGGTACGGGTTCACCTTCTCGACCATGGAACCCGGCAGGAAGCCCAGCTTCTCCCCTGCCTCCACCGCCGGCCGCGTCAGGATGACGCGCGCCACCTCGTGGCGGTTGAGGGCGGCGATCGCCATGGCCATGGCCAGGTAGGTCTTTCCTGTGCCAGCGGGACCGACCGTGACGACGATGTCCCGCTCGAGGATCATCTCGATGTAGCGCCGCTGGGAGAGGTTCTTCGCCGCGATGCGACGCCGCCCCCCGACGCCCGCCAGGACGTCCTGGTAGACCTCCCTCAGCTGGACATCGGGCTCTTCGGTCATCATTCGCAGCGCGGCGGTCACGTCCCGCGGATGAATCGGCCGACCTTCGCGAACCAGCCCGTAGAGCTCCTCGAGTGCCTTGCGGCCCACGCGCACCTTCTCCTCGTCGCCGATGAGCCGCACCTCGTTTCCTCGGGCGCGCGCCTCGATGCCAAGCTCCTGCTCGAGGATGCGGAGAGTGTGCTCCCGGTCCCCGTAGAGCGCAGAGGCCATCTGGTTGTCATCGAAGATCAGGGTCTGGCGAGTGCTGGCGTCGTCTCGGGCCAGTGGTGACTCCAGGCAGGTTCCGGCAGCCGTTACTGCTCGGGCGCAAGAACGAGGACACCGTCCCCGCGTCGGACGTAATAGTACGGGTGCTCGTCGGTGGCCGCCAACGCGCCGGGAGGAAGCCAGCCCTGCGCCGCGAGTTCCTCGGGCCCGCGAGGCCAGTCACCGGTGGCGAAGCGGTAGGCTTCAGCCAGGTTGCGAAGCCGTCGCGTCTCGAAAGCGATCTCGGCCTGGCGCTGGGGATCGCGGTCCAGGGAGTTCAGGCCGTCCGCAGCGGATCCGGTTCCGACGGTAGCAAGCCACGCCATCAGCAGGAGGAATGCGCAGGGCAGTGCGGCCGCCGCCAGGCGGAGACCCACGCGGGTGGGCACAGACTCTCGCGGGCGACGGCGCTGGTGGGTGGTCGCGAGAACCTCTGCGTCAATGGGCTCGATCACCCCCGTCCCGCGGAGCCGGGAGAGGATCCGAGACCCCTCGAAGGTGCCGAGGCGAGAGAGATCGATGATCCGGCGTACCGTGATGCGACCGTCGATCAGCAGGAAGAGCTTTTCCGCGAGCACCAGCTCTTCCGGGGAACTCTCCGCCGACATCTCCCGGTAGATCTCGAAACGACCCGCTCGCTCGAACACGGTGGCATCGCAAAGCACGGCGTCGTCCATCGCGCGCCACTCGTCCACCATGCGCAACCCGTCCATCAGGATCTGCTCGGCCGGGAGGAGCTTGGAGGATGCGCGGTCTCGGGGAATCCGCTGTGCCGTGAAGTGAAAGGAACCCTCGTTCAGGCGCAGCAGGGTGAAAATCGTTTCCGAGGTGACCAGCTCCCCGATCGCCTCGATCTCCTCGCCGTCGAAATCGCCCTCTTGGGTCAGCAGACGCTTGAGGGTCCCCTCGCCCTCCTGGAGTTGTTGCTCCAGCTCCACCAGACGCTCCGGCGTGAGTAGACCCACCCGTACCAGCATGTCGCCGAGGGCCGCATACTCATGGGGCCCGACCGGGGCAGCCCACGCCACGGCACCCTCGAGGAAGCCCATCCGGATCTTCTCCGCAGCGCCCTCGACCTCGAGGATGCCGGTCTTGCCTTGCTGACCGATCAGCTGGAAGACCTCGCCGATCCCGAAATCCCGAAGGTTTCCGCGGAGTGAGGTGGCCATGGCTAGGACCTCTCCCGGAGCGCGATCGCCACCGCAGTCGCCGCGGCGTAGGCGGCGCCGGATGCGACGGCCACGGAGCCGAAGAGGAGGGAGGCGCCGGCGCCAACGGACACGGGGTCGATCACCACCCCGCCCCGCAGCCACCAGCTCACCAGCGCCGACGCGAAGAGCATCGAGCCCAGCAGGCCGAGGATCGGCTGCCGCGAGAGGACCCCGGCCGCGCCCGGCACGAGCACCGAGAGCGCGAACTTCATCTTGTCGATACGGGCCTGCCGCTCGCGCAGCGCCGCCAGTCGGACCATGCGCAGGAAGGGGTCGGTGGCCTCTCTGCCCTTCAGGAGTCTCGCGACCCCGGCATGGAGACCGCCGCCCTCACGGCCCCCCGTCAGCTTGCGGAGCGCCAGAGCGACCCCCCAGCCCAGCAGAGCGACGAGTGCGACGCCGACGGCGCTATGGGCCGGGCTCGTTCCCAGCCAACCGGGCGCGAAGTGTCGCCGCAGCGCCGATGCGGCCTGCCGGGCTGCCGCCGGATCTTCGAGACGGGCCCGGATCATCCCCGCCTCCACCGGGAGATCCGCCACCACGGTCTGGGGGGAGTTCCCATGGAGATCCGTCAACGCGGCGAGGGCAACCGGGTCGATCAGCTGGGCTTCCGCCAGGGCGCGGTTCTGTTGATCCAGATGGACGACGCGCCCGTAGGCCTGCGAAAGGTTGAACAGCACTGCAACCGAGTGACCCCTGTGCGCGGCAGCCTCGTAGAGCTCGATGGCCTCCTCGGTGCGGCCCAGCGTCAGCCGCACGTTCGCAGCGTTATTGAGCAGACTGGGACTGGGAGACTCGCTCTCGTCGATCAGCGCGGCGAAGCGACGGTCCGCGTCTCTCAGGTCTCCACTTCGCTTGGCGTGGAGAGCGAGCGCGCGGGCCACGAGGCGATCACCCGCTGCGGCGCGGTCCAGCCGATCGATATCCGTCCGGGAGGGCCGTGCGTGCTCGACGGCGAAGACCGCTTCGGCCACCGGATCCGAGCCCAGGGCCACCAGTTCCTTCCCTGCCCCGTCCGCCAGGGGATGCAGGCCGGCGATCGAGACGACGAGAGCGGCGCCCACGGCGACCCTCTGCCACGAGCTCCCCTGCCAGAACCCCAGGGCGGCGAAGGCCAGGGCCAGCCCGAAGACCCCCTCGCCCAGGACGGCGGGGATCAGCAGCAACCCGGCCACCAGCGCCGCCCGCGACACGAGAGGCATGGTACCGGGCAACTCGGCCAGCGCGCGGACCGCTGCGGGAAGCAGGCCTCCGCCAGCGACGAAGAGGAAGAGCAGGCCCCCGATGAGGTAGGCAAGGGCCAGAGCGTGAGAGATCGTGGCTCGGAGCCAGAGGGAGGCCTCCAGGTGGCGCCCCGAGGCGCGGGCCGCCTGCCAGACCTGATCGAGTGCGCCGACGAGATCCCGGTTCTCGCTCCAGAGGGCTCCGGCAAGGGCGATCCGCGCGGCGGGAAGAGCCGGCGCCAGTCGAACGGCCGCCCCCGCCCGCTCCAGGGGAGTTCCCAGGGATTCGTCGAGCAGCAGGGCCCGCGCCGGGCCATCGAGGTTCGGCCCGCCCATCTCGAGGGCGGCATCGAGCGTCCGCGCCACCCGATGCTCCAGGCTACCGGCGGCTGCGAACCAGGCGCGCTTGACCGGGTCGAAGCTCGGGCGCGGTGCGGCCCGCGGGTCGTCCGCCAGCATTTCGAGGGCGCCCGAGAGCTCGCCTGGAGACATTTCCCCTGGGGGGAATACCGCTGTCCGCGGAACGTCATCGCGGCCGGGGAAAGCCGCCTGATCCAGGGCGTACTGGGCCCAAGCCGGCGGGGCCCACAGCAGGAGCATCCCACCGAGCAGAAAAGCAGCCACCCGCTGCCCCGTGCACACGCACTTCCCCTCCGAGGCAGGCATCTCTCTAGCCATATCGGTCGCCGGGAGGGCGCGCTGAACCGGGTTTGCGGCGGGGACTCCGGGTCTGGACCCGC